>Ga0307510_10005707_pt1 | contig 14830 bp, 11 predicted proteins | sample 12_EM_MG_FD_207224 | JGI IMG/M metagenome (GOLD analysis project Ga0307510, IMG submission 207224) | Populus trichocarpa ectomycorrhiza microbial communities from riparian zone in the Pacific Northwest, United States - 12_EM | ecosystem: Host-associated > Plants > Roots > Unclassified | place...
GATGTAATTCAACCAATTTACGGTCATTTTATGATTTTTACCTTTATGCTTCTTGTATTTATGTTAATGAATTTTAAAAAATTAAAATATTTTAAAAAAATCATAAAAGAAAAGAGAAAAGAAAAGAGAAAAAATATATAAAAATAAATTAGTGAGCAGAATGATAATCAATGAATGAAAGAAGGACCAAAATAAATACAAAGTCTTGGCCCCCTCTCTATGCAACTAAGAGACAAGGAGAAAAGGGTAAAGAAAAAGAAAAAAAAAGTGAGCAAAGATGATTGAAAAGAAGATAAAAAGAAATAAAAAAAAAAAGTAAGAATGGTATAAACAGACCTTAACCCACACCATGGAGAGGGGGTGGAGTGAAAAAATAAAAAAGAAAGAGAGAAAAAAAATACATGCTTACATGATCGTTAACTTCAGGACCCGTGGGATTAGTCGAGGTGCGTGCAACAAGGCCATATAAAGCCTAGTTTAATTTTAGACACCAATTTTAGACACCCGTGGGATTATGCTGGAAAAAAAAGGGCTTTCTTTAATATTTGTTATCAACACCAAAATGTTAAAAGATTGTTAGAGCATCAATTATCATTTTTGTTTTTTAAAATCTAATCTTTTAATCAAATCATCAAAACATTACTTAAATGTCTAACTAAGCTTATAAATAAATAAATTAGCACAAATACATATTTCAAAGTAATTAAAATTTGTTTTTATATTTTAAAAATTATACAAACTAATCTTATCATAAACCGTTCAAACTTTACATAAAATTATTCAAATTTGAAAGATTTATCATTTAATTTAATAAAAATCCAAACCTATTCATTTATTTATATAAAAATTCAAAACATTCTATTATATTTGAGAAAAAGACTGAAGTAGAGGAGTAGTTGAGTAATAATCTTTTGATCGTGGAAAAATAAAGTGACAAACATTTTGCACCATTAAAAAAATACACATACATGCCAAGAAAATTAGGTTGAAAAATAAAATAAAATAAAAAAATAACACCCTAAAATCCGGAAGAATTAACTTTATTACAACATTGTATAGTTATCCAGCTAAAAAGCAGCTTAAAAAATAGAAAGAAAATGAATCATTCACGGGAGCCACCATCAACCCCACCACCACGTCTCCGCCCACTTCAAAACCGCGCCAACTCTTGCAAGGATTCCCTCTCCCTTTGTCTCCCCCTTCCTTCCGTCTTCCAACCCCTTTTTTCCCATCTTTCTTCCTTTCCATTTTGATTTTTATTTCTTTTATATTCAATCTAGGTAGTATTTATGTTTATGATATATATTTTTATTTTTTAAAATTTATTTTTAACATCATTATATCAAAATAATCAAAACTCATAAAATAAATAATTTTTTTTAAAAAATTCAAACATTTTTAAAAATAATTTTTAAATAAAAAAACAAACACAAATACTTTTAGTTACCTTTCTAAACCGATTATACATGAATTAAAATAATTCATTTTATGAAAAAAAATTACTTTTTATAGCTGGATATAAATTTGAAACAGTAGTGGTTTGGAAAGAAATATTTTTGGATTAATTTTTTTATTTTCCTGTGATTATTTTTATTCAATTATTTATATCAAAATTAAAAAAATTATATGAAAATTTTATTTTTTATAATACAATAAAATTGGTTTTAACTACGGTGGTTTTAGGTGAAATTTTAAAGTTTTTTAGGAAATAAAAAATATTTTAAATCTAAAAGAAAACATTTTTATAACTTTTTAATGAGTTCAAATGTGATTTTTTTCATTACCTATTTATTTTTTAAATAAACTCATTAAATAAATATTAACGAGATGCCCTGCACGCGTGCTGCCGCGGGTTTATAAAACAAATGTACTTGATAATGTTATAATTATGAATCAGCGCTAGATAGTAATGGAAAATAAAGGTATAATGGAGCTAATATTTCATGATGGAAAAAAAAAGTTGTGTTGGTTATCAAAAACTTAGAGACTGGACAAAATGACTTGTAGCAACCCACAGTGTTTTGTGAGGAAAGATACAGTGTTTTCGCCAGATGATTTAGCTTTTTTGTTAATAAAAAATAAAAAAAATTACAAAGCTAAATTCTCTACCAATTTAATATTAAAAAAAACCAACAAAAATAATTTTGGAAGGAAAAAAACCCATAAGAAAAAACATTGTAGCAATTGACAATGTTTTGTGAGGAAAATTACAGTGCTTTTTCCAATAAAATCGACAAAGACAATTTTAGAAAAAATCATAAAAAAACCCATTTAGAGAAATACTGTAGCAATCCACAATGTTTTGTGAGAAAAACTACAACGCTTTCCTCTTATGATTTAGCTTTATTATAATTATAATTCTTAACTAGCTCAATATTAAAAAAAAAAATCGACAAAGATAATTTTGGAAAAAATAATAAAAAATCATATGGGAAAACATTGCAACAATTCACAGTGTTTTAAAGAAAAAACATTACAAAGTTAAATTCTTAATCAGTTCAATATTAAAAAAATAAAATCGACAGAGATAATTTTAGAAAAAAAACAAAAAAACAGGGAAAAACACCATGTTGGAAACACTGTAGAAATACACAGTGTTTTGTGATGAAAACTACAATGCTTCCCCACATGATTTAACCTTATTTGTAATGACTTGTAATTGTAATTCTCAACCAACTCAATATTAAAAAAATAAAACTGACAAAGATAATTTTGAAAAAATCACAAGGAAAAAAAACCACGTGGAAAGACACTGCGGCAATCCACAGTGTTTTGTGAGGAAAGCAACATTGCTTTCCCCACATGATTAAGCTTTATTACAAAGCTAAATTCTAACTAGTTCAATATTAAAAAAATAAAATCGATAAATATAATTTTGAAAAAAAATATTGCAAAAAAAGAAAACACAAAAGAAACTGGAAAAAAACCATGTGAGGAAAAACTGTATCAATCCATAATGTTTTGTGAGGAAAATTATAATGTTTTCTCCACATGATTTAGCCTTACTTGTATTTACAATTCTTAACCAGCTCAATATTTAAAAAATAAAATTGACAAAGACAATTTTAAGGAAAAACATAACAAAATAGAAAAAAATCATGTGGGAAAAAAACACTGTAGCAAGCCACAATAATTTGCGATGAAAGTTACAGTGCTTTCCTCATATATTGTAACTGTAATTTTTAATTAGTTCAATATTAAAAAATAAAATAAAAAAAATAATTTCAGAGAAAATTATGAAAAACAAAAACAAAAAAAATTACCTAGAGAAACACTGTAGCAATCAACAATGTTAAAGAAAAAAAATTAAAAAACTAAATTCTCAATCAGCTTAATATTAAAAAATAAAATCGATAAATATAATTTTGAAAAATAAAAAAATAAAATAGAAAAATCATGTGGAAAAATACTGTAGCAATTCATAGTATTTTAAAGAAAAAAATTACAAACTTTTAACAAACTAAATATTAAAAAAGTAAAATCAGCAAATATAATTTTGAAAAAAATAAATGAAAAAAAGGGGAAAGTTATAAAAAATTATGAAAAAGTGCAAAAAGAAAAACAAAAAAACAAAGAAAAATACATTATAAATTATTATTATAATCCAATACATTAGGTGTGAATTAACAGGAAATTCACTTCATCTTTTAGCTTATTACTTAATAATTACTATGTGAGAGTTGAAGGGAATATACCTGCATATTAAAAAAACAAAAGGAGAAAAAAAGTACAACAAATAGCATGGGCCCATTGCGTCCACCTACCTCATAGCCATTCCGGCTCCAAAAGATTTTCCCGCCATAGCAACCCTCTGAATCCGAAAACACAACTATTTGGCGCCTTGCTCATATTTCAAAATTGGTGTTTAGAGGAGGGAAGAAAACTCAACATCCCTAAAAATGAAACCTACCCACCCTCTTCGTCTCTCTTTCTCTCTTCCTATATAAGAATTCCTTCTCTCTCCCATTTCTTTCTGTGCTAAGAACCTGTTTGATAAAAGTCTCGAAAGAAGCAAATATGTATGTGGTCAAGAGAGACGGGAAGCAAGAGGCTGTCCACTTTGATAAGATCACTGCTAGATTGAAGAAACTTAGCTATGGCCTTAGCACTGACCACTGTGACCCTGTCCTTGTGTCTCAGAAGGTGTGTGCTGGTGTCTACAAAGGTGTCACCACTAGCCAGCTTGATGAATTGGCTGCCGAGACTGCTGCTGCTATGACTGCTAATCATCCTGATTACGCCTCTGTGAGTTTTTTCTGCTCATGAATTGGTCCTTTTCTTTTGCTTTGATTTCCGGGCACGCTCTAGATCTTGCCATTGTGCGTTCCACGCCCGCATATCGATGTGGATTTACTGACTGTTCAGTGGGGTCTAGAGAATCTTCTTTCAGACTTAGACACACACATGTTGAATCTCTTTGGTTTGTTTGATTGTGGGGGGGGGGGTGTTTGAGATGTTTGATTTTAAAGGTGCTGGGATCTGGGTTTGATCTTCTTTTATTTACTGTGGTGTTTTGCTTTGTTTCTTCTTGTTTGGGTTAAATGGCTATAAAGTTTTTGGATAGTCTGATTGAATATCGAAGAAATATGTAAAGTTTTTGTTTGTGTGGATTATAGTCAATTGTTTGCGAGTTGTTAAATGTGTTTTGTGAAATGTTTTTGTTTTCTTTAATTTTCATTTGGAAGTCATAGAATTTCTCCTGCAACTATTAGCTGATTCATCTTGATTGAGCCATGTTGTTTCTAATTCTTGGACTTGGTACTATTTTTGTGTTGTAACATTAACACCTAACAGTCTGTTCCTTACTTGACAAAATTGGAGACTGGACAGTAAATGATCTGTTTCTTGATTTTTTCTTTGAATATTATTGTGCTGATGCAGTTGGCTGCGAGGATTGTTGTTTCAAATCTGCATAAGAACACTCATAAATCATTTTCTGAGACGTAAGTTACATTTATATTACCCTGTTTCTACTGAACCAGTTGGCTTCATTCTTGGAAAATGTTGTTTGATCTGGGTTGGTGGTTGCTGCAGGATCAAAATTATGTACAACCATTTTAATGAGAAATCTGGACTGAAGGCTCCTTTGATTGCTGATGATGTTTATGAAATAATTATGAAGGTATTTACTCAATTCAAATACTATCCATTCTAATGGTTGTTAGATTTAATTGTTTCTTTTGTTGAAATTAAAAGGGGACAAAGAAAACGTGTAGTTCTTGTTATTAACATTGTTGTGGAGCGGTCATGTTAGCAAAATTGTTGCCATGTTATTATGAAACTCATTTTACTGGAAACTTTTTTTTTTGTGCATGGCGCACAATTGAGCAATATTATGCAAGAAGCTGACTGTGTAGTTAATGTGGTTGCAGAGGTTGCAATGCTTGATTACAAATGAAAAGGGTAATGTTAATTCTTTAATGAAAAGGAGTTTCTAGATGGTACTTGTCAACATGACTGAAGTAACAATTTTAATGTAATGGTTTGTTTTGTTTGTTGTAGAGATATATATATCCACCTAATGTCATGAGCTATGGATGGTCAGTAACATTTTCCTTTTGCTTCAGAATGCTGCTCGCCTGGACTCTGAGATCATCTATGATCGGGACTTTGACTATGATTACTTTGGCTTCAAGACCCTTGAAAGATCCTACCTGCTGAAGGTCCAAGGGAAGGTTGTGGAAAGGCCCCAGCACATGCTAATGAGGGTTGCTGTTGGAATTCACAAAGATGATATTGATTCGGCACTCAAAACATACCATTTGATGTCTCAGCGATGGTTCACACATGCTTCTCCCACCCTTTTCAATGCTGGAACACCTAGACCCCAAGTATGTGTTATGTTATGTGCATATCTGTTTGTGGGAGTACAAATTAGTTTATGAATATGGTGTTTAGGAAAGAGTTTTTCTTTTTTGCTGAAAATGAACACAGTTATTTGCTGTATCTTGGCAGTTGAGCAGCTGCTTCTTGGTGTGCATGAAAGATGATAGTATTGAAGGAATATATGATACATTGAAGGAGTGTGCTGTTATCAGTAAATCAGCTGGAGGAATTGGTGTATCTGTTCACAACATCCGTGCCACTGGAAGTTATATTCGTGGAACAAATGGGACATCTAATGGCATTGTTCCAATGTTGCGGGTGTTCAATGATACTGCCCGCTATGTTGATCAAGGAGGAGGCAAGAGGAAAGGTATGTTCATAATGTTGTGCTTGTATTGACATTTTAAATCTATTGCCTGATGTTACTCTATTAAATCATTGCTAATCATGTTTGTAGGTGCTTTTGCTGTGTATTTGGAGCCATGGCATGCAGATGTATTTGAGTTTCTTGATCTTAGGAAAAATCACGGAAAGGTATGGCTGAAAAGTAGCAAAATTTTCCACTTCCAAATTGTCTTGGCCTGCTTTATCTGCTAGCACCTTTTGTTCACTGCACCAATGTGCCTTGCTGTTTAAATTTGAGTTGTAATTTTCATTTTTATAGGAAGAACACCGTGCTCGGGATTTATTCTATGCTCTGTGGGTTCCTGATCTCTTTATGGAGAGAGTTCAAAGCAATGGGCAATGGTCATTATTTTGCCCTAGTGAGGCTCCGGGCTTGGCAGATTGTTGGGGCAAAGAATTTGAGGAACTATACACCCGCTATGAAAGAGATGTAATTTCCTTCTTCTTTATCTTGTTTTAAGTTTGTATTTTTTGAAAGATGGTTTTTTACTGGATTTTGGATGTTAATAATACTCATGCATATATCTAGGGCAAGGCCAAGAAGGTTGTCCAGGCACAAAACCTCTGGTTTGAGATTTTGAAATCTCAGATAGAGACTGGGACCCCTTACATGCTTTTTAAGGTGATTTGTGTGAATCTGTTGGATTTTTAAATGCTTTTCTATTATGGCATAGTATTTTCTTGTTTACTTATTCCTCTTCTGTGTTCCAGGATACTTGCAACAGAAAAAGCAACCAACAGAACCTGGGTACCATAAAATCTTCAAACTTGTGCACTGAGATAATTGAATACACAAGTCCAACAGAAACTGCTGTGTGCAATCTGGCTTCGATTGCTCTACCACGATTTGTTAGAGAGATGGTGGGGGCATACTTGCAAAGCAAGCCTATTTGAAAATTGTCTTTTAGGTCCTGTTTGTTTTGTGACCCAGTGGCATGCCATTTGTTGCAGGGAGTCCCTATAGAGTCTCATCCATCTAAAGTTGTTGGCAGTAGAGGTTCCAACAGAAGATATTTTGATTTTGAGAAACTAGCAGAGGTTTGTATTCCATTCATTGCATCACAGCATTTCCTATCATATGCACCTACATGCATCTTCTGCTTTGTGGAGCTATTTTGTTTCATATGCTCAGCCTGCAATTTCTGTTTTCCTCCTGCTTTTGGGACAGGTTACAGGAGTGGTTACAGTCAATCTTAACAAAATAATTGATGTTAATTACTACCCTGTTGAAACTGCTAGAAGGTCAAATTTCCGACATAGACCCATTGGCATTGGAGTTCAAGGTCTCGCAGATGCCTTCATGTTGCTTGGAATGGCATTTGACTCACCCGAGGTAAATTGTACTCCCAACAGCTATTCTTCTTGAACATTAACTTTGATTAATTGGTTGGTCTGATTGTTTAGTGGCAATCAATTTCAGGCACAAAAGCTGAATAAGGACATATTTGAAACCATTTATTATCATGCTCTGAAAGCTTCTTCTGAGATTGCTGCAAGAGAAGGTCCCTATGAAACATACGTTGGAAGTCCTGTGAGCAAGGTATGCTGGGTTTCTTCAAATGCAAGCACCTCAAGTGCAATTTGTATAATGTGTTATTCTTTTCAGATATTTTACTTTCCATTTCATTATATAAAGAAGTCACAAAGGAGCTGCTGTTATCCTTTTATTGCTTAGATATTTGTTATGCACAGCAGTATATTTTTCACCGATAATGTTTTGCATTAATTTGCTTGAATTGATTAAAGATTTCCTTGTGTCCCCTGTGCAAGTGAATATTTAGTAGCTTGTGTTCATCAGTTGTTGGTTGATGTAATTCTTTGTAAAGTTTTAGCTCCCATATCAAAGAATTTTCAAGACCTGCTGGTCCAATAACTAGCAGAACAGATTACTTTCACTAGCTTCTGATTAGTAAATTATCCATTGAATTGTGCAGGGGATTCTGCAGCCTGACATGTGGGGTGTAACTCCTTCCAGTCTGTGGAACTGGGATGCCCTAAGAGAAATGATATCTAAGAATGGGGTGAGAAATTCACTTCTTTTGGCACCAATGCCAACTGCTTCAACCAGCCAGATTCTTGGAAACAATGAGTGCTTTGAGCCATATACTTCAAACATCTATAGTCGTAGAGTTTTAAGGTTTGCTATGCCAACCTATTCTATTCAGTTTATTTTAAGATCAATTGCCTTATGTTTGCTCTCTAATTCTCTCTTCAGTGGTGAATTTGTTGTGGTCAACAAACATCTTCTTCATGACTTAACTGAGATGGGCCTTTGGTCTCCTGCTCTGAAGAACAAAATAATCTATGAAGATGGCTCTGTCCAGAAAATCCCAGAAATCTCAGATGATCTCAAGTGTATATACAAGTATGGATAAGTAAATTTCTTCATAGCCATTGCTCCGTTCTCTTTGTATTTTTAACCCTTGAACTAATGTAACTTTTATGACAAATAGGACTGTTTGGGAGATCAAGCAAAAGACATTAGTTGATATGGCAGTTGATCGTGGATGCTTCATAGATCAGAGTCAAAGTCTTAATATACATATGGACCAACCCAATTTTGGAAAACTAACTTCTCTACACTTCTATGCATGGTCAAAGGTAGGCGCATCGAAATGACAACAAAGAACGTAAACATGAAAGACAAATATAAACATGCTATATCTATAATGGATTATATGCAGCCTGCTTACAGTAGGTTTATCCAATATTTTTGCCACTGGCATATAACCAATTTTATTCTTTTTTCTTTGAACAAGTGATTTTATTGTTATTGTAGATAATTTACAGGATAATGGCATGATGCTGTGCAATGATGATTCATTTTTTTATCCATCTTTTGATTGCCATGTCAATTCTGATGAAACCCTGCCCTCCCCTTTCATGCAATTAATAGTATTGTGTTGCAATATATTCACTGTCTAACCATTTCTTTTCCTGTTTTGAAGGGTCTAAAGACAGGGATGTATTATCTAAGATCACAAGCGGCAGCTGATGCCATCAAGTTCACTGTTGATACTTCTGTTTTTAAAGTAATTACCAGTCATAATCACTAGTTTTCTACCATTTCAGTTTATTTATTCCATTGAAAGAAAGTCTCATTTATGGGTAATGCAGGAAAAAAAGCCAGAATTGGATGATGATGCTGCTGCTGACGATACTAAAATAGCTCAAATGGTTTGCTCCCTTACCAACCGTGAGGAGTGCATGGCTTGTGGAAGTTGAGGGTTAGATTTAGGAGCCAGAAAAGACGTGACTTTGGTTCAGGTTCTTGCATGCAGGAGGGCACAAAAATGATCTGGTGTGGCCAAGCACCTCTGTTAGGTGTTGCTTTTGGGGGATTTTTGTGTATGGGTCAAGTCCAATCCAGTGAAATTATATAGGTATATGTTATTTTTAATGTCTGTAAAGCTTAATCCTGCTACTGCTGATTAAATCCATTAAGCCCTTGAATTGGTGGCTTAAACTCAACTTCAAACTGCAACTGGAAATGCCTTGTTTCCAAATTCCAATGTTTGAGTGTTCATCTGCGGTTTTACCGACTCCGGGTTGCATTTTTCGGACCGGAGACTCACAAACAAGAAGTGTGTTTTTTAGCGCAAAAAAGAAGTAATAATCAAAGACATGAACTTGAAATTTGGTAACTTTTTTTAAAAAACAAACACTGATAAATCACAATACAATTTGTAAGATTAATTTAGATTCTTAAAATCATGATAATTTTATAAAAAATAAATACAAATCAAGTTCAAATGTTTAAAAATAAAAAAAATGATATTGCACTAAAAAAAACATCTTGAGTTAACTAATTAAATTCATGACAAGAGTAATGGTGAAATTTAAAAAGAATTTTTCAAAAAAAATTAAAAAATAAAACAATTTAAGTTAACTAGGTTAATTCAGGTTAACTTTCAATATTCATGACCCGGGTCATAAAAACAATGAAAATAAATAACAAAATTCAAAATTTAACCAACTCATTGTTGAAGAATGAGGTTGTAGAAGAGAAATTTCTAAAGAAAATGAAAAAAAAAACTTCAAGTCAATAAAGGTTAACTTGATAACTTGTGACTCGAATCATGAAATTGAGATAACTTATTAGAAAACAAATTATGAAATCTAATTTACAACCAATTAAATATTTAAGGTGTATATATATATATATAAAAGACATACAAATACCCAAGTTAACTTGAGCTAACCCTCTAAACTCGTGACTCGAGTTATGAGACCAAGACTACCCTATAGAAAACAAATAAAAAAAAAATCACGAGAGTCCAATTCTAAAGGATTGAAATTGATACAAGGGGAAAATTGATAAAGCATGGTACAAACCCCGAGGGAAAGAGAAAAAAAAAGGTGGCTACTAACGACACACCACCCATCATTGTTGACCATATGTCGCACCACCGTGTAACCCTCGCCTTGACGTTTCAATTGACATGGTGAAACGTCATTTTTGGTGGTGGAAGGAGGTCGCACACGCCGTCTAATCTTGGCAACTCTCCCCACTATCTAGTGTGCTAGACATTTTGTTTTTAATTTTTTTATATATTAAAATACTAAATTGTCCCCAACACCACATGATAATAACAAAAAAAAAAAAATCCAAGATGAAAGTACAAAGAAACCTTTGGAGGCAACCAAAAGAAATTTTGATGGGAATGGGAAGGGCAATATAAATCTTATATAAAACAAATCAAAATAAATTATGAAAGTCAATTCCTAATCAACATATTGTTGAAAGATAAAATTGAAAAAAAATATTAAATTAAAAAAAGAACAAAAAAACCTACACGAGTCAACCTACTAAACAAACAACTCGGGTCATGAGATCGGGATATCCCCATGGAAAGTAAGAAAAATATGATCAATTTTCAACAACCCAATGTTGACTCAAATAAATTCATAGAAAAAAATAAAAAAAAAATACCACTTCCAATAGATCTAATATTGAATGTTGAAATCGAGAAAAAAACAAATTTATGAGATCAGTATATAACCTAACAGAAAGAAAACACAAACAAATTACAAAGCACAATTCTCAAAACAACATAATATTTAAAAGATAAAATTAAAATAAATAAATTAGTAAAGAGTAAAATTAAAAAAAAAATCAAAGAAAAAAAAACACAAAATTCTAATTTACCCACAACTTTTAATGTTTTGTTAATAAGAGGGCAGTTCTCCTTGTTCAAAGCTGTGCTTATTCAAAATGTTGAATTAATGGACTGCCTAGGAACTAAAAAATGGTGGGAAGCAAGTGGATTAAGCCGGAATTTAAGATTGTACACATTTGTGGTTACTCAATTCCTCTTATAATAAAAATTGTATGGACAATAGTCAACGTTTTCCATTTGAAGATTCAAACATGCTTTCAAATTCTACAATCAACAATAATTTGAGGTTTAGTTTTTCACAATTCGTCAAATCGATTACAGGACAAACGAACAGGACGTCGATTTCCATTGATTACAGGACACTGCAAACCAGCTTGCAGGGCTGAACTTCTCATGTAGCTCTGGTAGGGGTGGTTTCCAGTAGCTGCAGGGCATTGAATTATTCGAGGAGTTGCCTCGAGAAAGTTATGCCCACACTACGAAAAGGACTATTTGCTTTAAGGCGAGCTAGCAGAAGAGCTTGTCCTGTAAATTCTGCCGGCCCCTACAGAGCCAGCCTAGGTCTTCTCTCTGCTTTGATTTTGTTTATATTTAAAATTATGAAATTACTTTCTCGGGGATGGATCTTGACAATCTGCTTCTTTTGACCCTGAACCATTTACATTCCTCTGCTTTACTGAAAATCCCCATCCTTTTTTACAAGTAAACCAGAAAAAAAAACAAAGAAAAAAGAATTCTGAGCTAGGATAGCAGAGTGGTGCCCTTCCACTTTACAACATGGCTTTGAGCGTCTGGATTCCATTCTGACTATAGAGTTCTTAGGGAATGTTCTTCCAGAAACAAATTAGTTCAAGAAATTATTATCATTTGTACAATTTATATGTCAAATGCCCCATTGGATCTGGTGTTTATGATGGATCATCAAAGGTTTTGACCGATACTGATCAGCAAAATACAAAATGCAGAGAAGACAGAATAAAGGTGGTCCAAAGCTATATTCAAATGCTGATGCTTTCTAATAGTATAGACCTAAAGACTCAGATTTCTTATGACTCGGGCAAAGCATATGCGTGTACTGTTATTAAAGGAGAAAAATATCTGACCAATATATATATATATATATATATATATATGACCAGTCAAAAAGCTAGGAATTAACAATAATTTCTTGCATTCTCTCGATCGGAATTTCGAAGTTTGAACGTGACTTCTTGGTCCATGGTTTGAGTGAAGGCTATCGGTTGTGTTTGAAATAGTAATAATAATTTTTTTAAAATGTTTTTTATTTAAAAATACTTTAAAATAATATTTTTTTTATTTTTAAATTTTATTTATTAATCCAAAAACATCCAATTTGAGTTTTTAGCCATGATTTAAGTTTTTCTTTTAAAAACTTTTTGAAGCATCTTGAACTCAGGATTTGCAGGTGACACAATGATCGTCATTCAGGAAAGTTTTGTTGTGGAGTATGGGTAAGAATCGAAATTCGTGTTTCATCATATAAAAGTTATGACTATGTGTCACTCCTTGAAGAGCGAGTTCATTATATAAAAACATGTTCATACATTTAACATGCATGCTTTCAAGTTGAAACGCAGGTTCCCTACCTAAGGCCTACTATACTTGAATGAGAGAAAAGATGGAAAATAAAGAAAGTGCTCAAATAAAGACTCATTATCAAAAGAAAATTAAAAGCATCAAAGGTGAAGTAGCTAGGCTCACAAATATACTCGAACGACTATTGAGTTTCAAGAATGGAAAGGGAACATCTGCATAACCTTTCGTGGAAGTACCGTGAGCCCACGTCCCTCACACATCTCATAACTTAAGGGCAAACTCAGTAAATAGGCAACATTTTGTCCATTTTCCCTTCATCCAGCCAATTCAAGCTTACGTCATCGTGGATCCAACAATAGAAAGAACTTTTAACAATAGGTTTACCAGGCCTATAGACCATGATAAATGGGTTACTCTATAAGAAAGATTGAGAGTAGTTGAAGGAGTTTAGAGTTCTGGACTTCGTCAAGTATACCGGACTAGAATGCCTAAACATTCATCTCTTGTCATACTACAACAAGATGAATGAAATGATCCATAACAATAAGATGTTGATATATTTTTTCCAAAATAGTCTCACCAGATTCACCTTGAGTTGGTTTATGAGACTAGACATTACATGAATCAAGAAATGGAAAAACTTGATAGGCACCTTCTTAAAACAGTATAAATTCAATTTGAAAATTGCTCTTGACAGAACCAGCTTAATGGCCATAGATATAGACAACACATGTCTAACGAGATGAGGCATATACGCAAAAATAACGAGATGAGGCAACACATGTCTAATCTCCACTGATATAGACATAAATGATGATGTTGTTCGCCAACACCTTCCAATCTCCTTATTATGAGCATCCGATGAGAAACTCAGCTTAATATTTTTATGATATAGTGAAGATTGCTAAAAGAATTGAACAAGCTATCAACAAAGAAAAAATTGGATGTCCTACCATGGATTCCAGAACAACGATGAGAAATCAATAATAAGAAGGCTTTCAAGTGAGAAATCTTAGTTGTGTGGTCTAGCCAGGTCTCTCTGTAGCATCAACTGTTTAAATGCCTTTGTCAAAGATTGACATATCTCTGCCACTCTAGTTTGTCTTCCAGCATCTGTTAGATTTCAGACTTATTGTCTTGGCTCTATCAAATCTCATGTAACCATCATTTTCTATGTGATATAATCTAGACGAGAGATGTGAATATCAAGGTGGGGTCTTGGGCCATTTGGTTGGTGAGTAAATTTTGGAAGTTGCGAAGAGAATGAGCATTGTATTTTACTTCAATATGTTTTCATAAATCATGAATGCATCATATATTTTCAATGAATTGTACTTTGTTCTTTGTCTTGAAATAAAGAGATGTTTCTTTCAAATGGTATTTTGACAAAATATTTTGATCAAACTCTAACGTGCAAAATTAAAGCTAATCAATCCTGAAAGATTAAAGGTGTTTTGATTGCAGAAATGACTCAGTGTTTGTTAAAATGACATGATAAACAATGTGGGGTGACCAAACAAATTTTAGGCTCACATACAAAATTGAACCACACATCATAGAGCTAAGTTTTAGTAGTATACATGGACACATAGTGGATTATGTAGTTATGGACTCGAGAATCATGATTCTTTACAAGTTCAAATCATTACATTAGACGAGGTTAAAATTTATCAGTTTTAGTTGACCCTGCTTGAAATGAAAAAAAGGTCATCTTTGTTTATTCCCTTCACTATTCTTAAAGTATGTATCCCTTGCAAATCCTTATTTGAGCTTAATGGAATCTTTCATTTTTTTTTAAAAAAAAAACATTAACATGGATCACACCCCATACTAGGGGCAAACGAGGGGTTTTCAGTTGAAAAATGAAGACAATAGTAGAATCAATGGTAAAAAAAAATGCTAAGAATAAAACTTTAACAATT
>Ga0307510_10005708_pt1 | contig 14829 bp, 10 predicted proteins | sample 12_EM_MG_FD_207224 | JGI IMG/M metagenome (GOLD analysis project Ga0307510, IMG submission 207224) | Populus trichocarpa ectomycorrhiza microbial communities from riparian zone in the Pacific Northwest, United States - 12_EM | ecosystem: Host-associated > Plants > Roots > Unclassified | place...
AATATTAATTTGATTTTTTTTTTTAAATATGAAGTTAGAAAAAAAGTGTTGTACTTTAACTTATCGGTGTAAGAATAAGGAAAACGCGCACCGAGGCTTGTAGCCCCGCGGCAGAGGCAAGGTTTCTTTGCCTCTGTCACCTGGGTTCGAGCCTCAGCATGCATGCCTGTCACCTCCGCGGTGTCTTACCTGCCTACTGGGCTTGCAGGGTGTTCAGTGGGTCCGGGGATTAGTTGTGGTGCGCGTAAACTGGCCTGGACACCCCGGGTTACCCAAAAAAAAAAAAAAGAATAAGAAAAACGCATATATCGAGGCATAAATTAATATGATACAATTATCATTTCATGACTGATTAAATGCTTGAAATCAATATGAATGTTTTTTACGTTCCTTCATGAGGTCTATTAAAATGACAATTTCATAGAAGATGAGGAATTAATCAGTCTGGGAAACCCAATAGGCTAGTAAAAACCTGAAGCTTTTCTAGCCAGTATTGGGCCTTAAACATTCAGAGCACATAAAACGGGCTCAAACTTGGTCGTCAAATCTAAAACCAAGACTAAGCCCAAGCCCAAGACCAAGCCCAAGCCCAAGCAGTCTACTAAAGTTTTTTTTTTTTTTTTTCCTTTTGCAGTATCTTATATTTTTGCTGCATTTGTGGTTATTGTAATTTTACGTTTCCACATTTGAAGATTTTTAGTTTTCTTTTCGGCTTTTTAGTAGCAATAGTTTACTCTCATACTTGGTAATTTGAATACTTGGCACTTCTATCATATTCCAAAAGGAGTTTTGAATAATGTTTTTATAATAATATTTTAAGATTATAGAGATACAACGTGAAAACTCAAAATTCATAGTCTCAACTTCTGATTTTATTTTTCGATCTTAGATATTGATTTTACAAGAATTAATTTGCATCGTCAAACTGAATATTTAAAAATATAAAATATAAAATATAGAATCATAAGAAATGGAAAAATATTAAGAGAAGAGAGAGGGGGAGGATAACGGAAAGAAAAAGAAAAATTTGAACATACAAAATCCAATCATTAAATTGGCCAAATAACGCAATTATTGTGAGAGATTAGGGGATTTGAGAGAATTATATATTTGAAATTTTAAATCTAAATACTCTAAGATTGTATCTTTGGCGGTTAAAACTATGTTTTAAGATTAGATTTATGATTAAGATTAATAAGAGGGTTTATATGTATTTAATAAATTAAATAAACAAGTTAAAAAACAAGATTTTAAGATGTGGTTGACGAGTCTTCTTACATGCGCTTGAGCTTGCTTTCAAGTCCATCCATTTGGGTTTCGTTGTAAATTCAAGTTATTTTTTTATATATTTTTAAATTTTTAAATATAATTTTTGCACAATATTTATTAAATAAATCATTATGTTCAACTTGACCTTTATCTTATCATTTCAAAAGAAATATTATATTTACTTTATGTTTTTTTTATATTTATTTTTACACGTGTTATTTATTATCTAAATTTATTTGTAAACTTATTTTCATATTTTATTTTATGATATATATTTTAAAAGAAAATTGAAAACTCATCAAGAAACTTGACTTTAACTCCTAAAAAATAGAAAATTTGGAGGACTCAAACATGGAAATTATTTTTTTGACTACCAATTAAATGAATTAATAAACTAACAAATTATATAATTCTAGTAATGTTTTATTCTTTTTTTTTTTTTGTTGACAATACATCGAGGTGGTAGGGAAAGTGTATTATTAAGATTAATTATTAATACACAAAGCTAAATATTTTAAAATAATAACATTGTCAAGAAGATAATACGAGCGACTCTATTCAACGGCTAGTTGAACATTGGAGGAGCCAATTGCTAGACTAGGAAAATAACAAGACGGGCAATTAAGGAAGCTGTTGATTCTCTTGGACGAGAGGCAGTGTATTAAAACTCTAAACATAATTAATTTGTATAAAGCATTTTAAGTAACTTTATTTTTTGGGATTATCTTAATTAACGCATAGAATACACTTTTTCCTTTTTTCCCCCCTGAAGATTCATCGTTGCTTTTGCAATTAATGATTGTGGAGGCAACTGAAATCTTTAATTTCATAAGCAATTAGTCCTTATTAAAAGAATATGAAACTTCCTTACCCAACGAATTAATGTTTGGATTTTCACATTTAAACTACTAGATTTAATATTTTTACCGATAAATTTTTTTACCGATATTTACAAAAACATTTTATTTGTAATTATTTTAGCGACAGAATCACGAATATAAATCATCTATTAAAAAAACACTCGTTGGTAAATTATGTATGGCCTATTGATAAGTTTATTGTTAATAAATTGACCAATAACTTTACAGACTGATCATGCACGCAAAAAAAATTACCGATAATATTTATTAGATGAGTAATGCACCAACAATGGAAGGACATATCTTCCTTTTAAGTCATGTTATGAAACAAAATCGTTTTTATCTTACCTCCTAATAAGAAGATATTTCATTTTAATAACTATAATTAATATTAATTTATTTTAAAGTTAATTATGTTGCTAAATAAGATGTACTGGTTGATTCATGGTGAGCTAAAGAAGGCAAGTAATTTTTTTAGGTTACCCCAATAATTTTTCCTTATCTTTCAACCAAGACTATGATCCATGAAAATCTTATGGATTGATAATATAAAATCAAACCCCATTAATTATGTTTCCTATTCGGTGTTTAATTGATGGCTATATGTATAAATATGAAGTCAAGCAATCATCCACAATCAAACTTTAGCATTTTTCTTCAATATCTCTTTCTCTATATCATGGCTAGTTTCAAGAACTCCTTTGCTTGTTTAGTGTTAATGGCACTTATGGGAGTGGCTAGGAGTGACCAAATTAGCTTTGGTGAAAAAATAGACAGTTCATGGCATGATGCACATGCAACTTTTTATGGGGACATAAAAGGAGGACAGACAATGAGTACGTGTGTGTGTATGTTGTGTGTGTGTGTGTGTGTGTGTATATTTCTTTCATATCAAGTATTATTTATTCATTTTGTGTGGTTTTCTGCTGGTGAAAACAACAGATATGTATATTGATTTCCTAATGTGTTGATTATATATTGGCAGTGGGAGCTTGTGGCTATGGCGATCTCTTCAAACAAGGGTATGGACTTCAAACAGCAGCCTTAAGCACAGCACTCTTCAACAATGGACAAACCTGTGGTGCTTGCTTTGAACTCAAGTGTGTGAATGATCCACAATGGTGCAAAAACCATGCTGGCACCATCAAAATCACAGCAACCAATTTATGCCCTCCCAATTACGGAGCTTCCAATGCTTGGTGCAACCCACCACAGCAACATTTTGATCTATCGATGCCCATGTTTCTAACGATCGCAGAATATAGAGCAGGGATTGTCCCTGTTAAGTATCGCAGAATCTTGTGTTCCAAGGAAGGAGGGGTTAAGTTTGACATTCATGGCAATCCCTATTGGATGCTTGTGTTAGTGCGCAATGTTGCAGGGGCTGGTGAAGTTATTAATGTCAGGATTAAGGGCTCACAAACTCGTTGGATACAGATGTCAAGAAACTGGGGACAGAACTGGCAGACCGGGACTGATCTCGTTGGACAAAGCTTGTCATTCCTAGTTACTACAAGTGACTACAAGAGATTATACTTTAATGATGTTGCCGGTGCTGACTGGAGTTTTGGACAAGCTTACGATGGGAAAATAAACTTTTAGAGGATAGGTTCTTGATGTTTTATTGTATGCTTCGTTTTGCATATATAGGCTATTAGCATAACTTCTACGTCTGCAGATGATTGCGCGCGCCTTCGTGCCAGCTTGGGATATGAACAATGTTAGAGTTAGAATTAACGTTTTGGGAACCAATATATTGTTAATTTGATGCCATTATATGCGTTGCAACATTCCCAATTAAGCAATAATATTATCTTTCTTAAAACAAAATCCTTACTTGACTAAATGATTGCTTCATGTGATTGTAATGCAAAAGCTAAAACTGAAGCCGGCATTCCGATGATTCCAGACTCGAGGCTCTGCAGACAAGTTTTTTTGCAACTTTACGGCCTGCAGGTTGCTGAGGTTAGGAGATTTATCATGTAAGTGAACCTGTGGTGGTTCTCTCAACAGATTTGCTATCCAGCATCAGAACTTAGCAAAGTTTCTCAAAATACAGCATACAATTGTTATCCAATCATTGAACCTTTGCTGCTCTAAAACTCAAAAACAAAACCCTCATGGCGATGCATAACCCCACATCTTTCTGTAAAAAAAAAAATTAAAAAAAAATCACATGGATCCCCCATAAAATGCTATTGAACAACCACCAAAATTACAAAAACCCACTTCAAAAGATCAAGATAGAGATTCAAAAAACCCAAAAATCATAAGCCCATTAATGAAACAATCGCATATCCCATCAAATATTTATTACATTCACAGGAACATAAATACAGAGAGAAAAACCTGGATTGTGAAGATTGTAAAATTGAGATGGAAAAAGGAAAGGAGAGAGTGATGAGGAAAAAAAATGCCAGGGGGAACGAACAAAAAAACAGGGGCTAGAACACGAAAACCAGAAGAGAGAGTAAAGAGAGTCAAGAGAACAGAGAAGATAAACAGAAAAGAAGAAGACGACAGAAAAAGGAAAGCTAAAACAGAGGAGAGGAAGCAGTGTTGGTGGAACAGCCCTTCCACACCGGCGCCATCTTCGTTTGCAAGCAGCAGATTCCAGGAACAGACGAAGAAGGAGAAGAGAGAGAGAGACCGGGAGAGAGAGGACCGACAGACAAGAAACAAGGAGGGAGAAGACATCGTCCGGCCAGAGCTAACCGGTCGTCACCTTCGTCTTCATCTTTACCCCGCAGCTGCTCCAGGTAAGCTCTCGGTTTCCCTCCTCTTTTGCCTTTGCATTTTAATTCACTAGCTGTGCATGCAAATACAATTCGCTTGGCACTGTACACTTGTAATTTTAATTACTCTTGTACTGTGCTGAGCGTGTGTGAGGATTGGGCCAATGACCCTGCGAGGCTTGTTGGGCCCAGCTAAAAAAAAAAAGTATAGAAATAAAATTTTTTGCATGTCTTAGAAAAAATATATTTTTATCAATTTATTCACTGATATCAGGATCACGAATAAAAAATATATATACTTTTTTTTTAGCTATGAATTTTTAACAATGCCAGAGTTGAAATTATTCGTAGTGGAATTTTTACCAACGCTAGAGTTGAAATTATTCGTGGTGGAATTTTTAATTGGAATTATTCGTGTTAGAATTTTTACCAACGCCAGAGTTGGAATTATTCGTAGTGAAATTTTTACCAACGCCAGAGTTGGAAGTATTCGAGATCGAATATTCACTGGCGCCAGAGTCAAGAATATTATAAAAAAATCATTATAACATAAGCTAATAAATGTTTAGCAATTTAAGACAAAACCAGCAATGCAGTCTGCCTCAGGCAAAACGTTTAAAGGGTGATAATATCTTCCCTTTTACGTAACCAGCCCCGTATCATAGAATCTCTGTTGACCAGTTAGGGTTCCTAGTGACCATAATACTAGGTGACGACTATTTAAACAAGACCTTTTCCCCAAAAGAACAAGATGCTAGATAACTGTTATTTTTCCATAATCAAGATAATTTTTTAAGGCCACCGCGATGTCGGGTGTGACAAAATATTTATTACATTCACAGGAACATAAATACAGAGAGAAAAACCTGGATTGTGAAGATTGCAAAATTGAGATGAAAAAAAGGAAAGGAGAGAGTGACGAGGGAAAAAAATGCCTCGTAATTTTGCAAATAGGTAAAAACATGCTTGATTTAAGCTTGTTTAAGCCTTATAATCACGGAGTTTCAGCCTTGCCATAAAAAATGTTTCTAGTCCAAGCCTTGCAACAATGAATTTCAAGCTCTATAACCAGGAAATTCATGCCCTATCGCTAGGGAGTCCAAACTCTACAATCAAGAAATTCAAGTCATGTCATTAGAAAGTTCTAACCCTGAAATTAGGAATCGCAAGCCCTTTTAACTATAATAAGGAAGTTCAAGCTCTGTATTCTAGAAACTCTAACTCTGCAATTATAAATTTCAAGCCCTTACAATTATAAGTAGGAAGTTCAAGCTTGCTATCAAGAAATTTTAGCCTTGCAATCAGGAATCTCAATTCTTGTCACAAGAAAATCCTACCTCTGCAATCAGGAAGTTCAATCATGGTCATTAGAAAGTTTCGGTCTTGTCATTAGAAAGTTTTAAGTTCAAACCTTGCAATCAGGAAGTTCATCCCTTGCAATCATCAAATCTAGCACTACAATTAGGAATTACAAGCCTTTTCACCTATAATCAGGAAGTTCAAGCCATGTTATCAAGAAATTTCAGTCCTACAATTAGAAATTTCAACCCCTTACAATTGTACACCGAAAGTTCAAGCTCTGTCATCATGAAGTCTTAGCTCTGAAATCAGGAATCTTAAGCCTTGTCAGCAGGAAGTCCAAGCCCTGCAATCAGGAAGTTCAAGCAATGTCATTAGAAAGCTTTAGCCTTGCCATTAGGAAGTTTTAAGTTCAAGCTTTAAGTTTCAACCCTATACCATTAAGAAGTTTCAAGTTCAAACCATGCAGTCAGGAAGTTCATCCCCTTCCATCAGGAAGTTTAAGCCTTGTAATTAGAAAATTTGAGTCTTACCATCAGAAAATCCAAGATTTATAATAAAGAAGTCTAGGCCATGCAATAAGGAATTTCAAGCCATATCACCACGAAGTCCAAACCTTGAAATCAGGAAGTTCAAGTCGTGTCATCAAGTAGTTCAAGCCCTCCAATCAAGAATCTCAAACCTTGTAATCAAGAAATTCAAACCTTTCCATTAAGACGTTTCAAGCCTTTTTGTCAAGACGTTTCAAACCCTTCCATCAGGATGTTTCTAGCCCTTATATAAGGAATTTCAGGCCCTGCAACCAAAAGTTTTAGGTCATATCACAATGAAGAGTTTTAATCAGAGCATTATAAAAAATATCACGCAAGTTAAACTAAACTCTACAATCAAGGTAACATTCTATTTCTATATTGAGGTTGATTACTTCTTGATTTGATCCATTTTAAATTTCATGTTAAAGTGGTTGCCTCTCGATTTGACCTATTTAGATTTCGTGTTGAGGTTGGTCACCTTTTGATTTGATCCATTTGAGTTTCCTATTAAGGCTAGTTGCCTCTCGAGTTGATCCATTTAAGTTTTTTTATCATTTAATCTGATGTTGAGGTTAGTCACCTCTCGATTTAATTCATTTAAGTTTCCTATTAATGTTGGTCACTCTAGAGTTGACCCATTTAATTTTCTTGTTGAAGTTGTTGCCTCTTGATTTGACCTAACTAGATTTTATATTAAGGCTGGTCACCTTTTGAGTTGGCCTATATAATTTTCTTGTCATTTAATTTTCTAGTCAAGGTTGGTCACCTCTCAAGTCGAGTTGGCATATTTAAGCATTTTTCAAATGATTCTTTTCTTTTCTAGTATTTTTTAGTTGTTATTTATAAATTTATTATACAAAGTCAAAGAAAAATAAAATTTTCAATGTCTTTATACCATATGTATTGCAAAGAAAAGGCAATTGACATCTTATTCTTGACCCCTTGTTTTTCAATATATTTTAAAAATATAAAAATCTCCTAAAAAAAGGTCTTTTAATGCCATTTCATGATTTTTGACATTATATAAGTTCTAAAAAAATATATAGTGAAAAAATGAAAAAAAAAAGAAAACAAAAAAGATAGAGTTGTGAAATGATGAAAAAAAATAAGGAAAAGGGGACCAAGATCATGGATGATAAAATGTTACAAGGTAAGATCATACATATGAGAAATAAATAAATAAATAAGAGAATAAAGTAAAATTTAAAAAAAATTGTAAAGAGATCATGATTCAAGAAGAAAATACTATGAAAATCTAATATTATGTTTTTTCCTGTTATAATAAGAATAGTACAATATCAATAAAGGAGAAAAAAAAAAAGCCTAACAGACAAAAAAGAAAGGACATGCATAAAAAAAACGATAAAAAGAAGAAGAAATAATGCAGTTAACAAAAAAAACCTAGCCATTATCTTTTTCATCCTTTCCACCCTTTCCCACTACTACTGTAATAGACTCCGACCGCTCACCATTGCCTCGACCATAGCCACCACCACACAAGAAGACATTGTTAGTCACCACCATAACAACCCTCACCTTTTCTCCATATCAACAACAACAACCTTTTCATCGTATACCCAACATAACAACAACTACCAATATCTTGTCTCTCCTCTTTAATCCACATCAGTAACAATCCATACCATCATATCCAATCGAAACCACCTCTATCATTCCATTCGACACCATATTCTTTAGCTTCCATAGTCCTAAACTTACAACTGAACTAATAGCCGTGTGACAGTCTAAAAATTGCTTTATGATAGACTAAACTAGACAAAATAACCTTTTTGTCATCTTTAATTAGTCATCATAGCCTTTTCTAATAATCACTTGAAAACCACACCACCATCACTAGAATGATAGCTCAAAAAAACCCTATCACACACCATTTTCGATTAACAAATCCATTAACATCACTCGGCACAACTTTTATAAATAAACACTTTTCCTCCATAAATCCCTCAAAACTCACAACAATAAGCCATAAATAACAACCATTAACACACCCAAAGATCCAACTTCTAAACCAATTTGTTTTTTTTTCTTTTCTTGCGGGATTTAAAGAGGCACGTGCAACCCATGCACCTTGTCTATTGAACACCTCCATGCATTTGTCACTTCTAGCTCGTGAGGTGCACACACCGACACTACCCTCGTCAATTTTCAGTAGCTTTAGGCCACACATCTCTTGAAGGTCAATTTTGAATCTGAATAAATTTCCTTTTATATTTTATAAGTGTTAACATGACATTAATTATTGTGAATTGTGATATTTGAATAGTGTGGATTTTACGTGCATGGGTTTTGTGTATATGAAATTAATTCATTACATTATGTGATACTTGATCTTGTTATTCATAAAGTCAACATAGGATAAATGAATCATTATTGAGTGTTGTTTAAAGATGTTGACACGTGGATGAAAATTTGTTTGGTGTGTGATTTGATTTTATCAATCAAAATAATTTTTTTAAAATATCATATATTTATTTTTGTTTTTCATGATTTTATCATGTAATAATTGTTTTTGTTATTCATAAAACCAATTCAGGATAATAAAACATTTGAACGTTGTTCAAGGATGTTGAAAAGTGGGTGATATAATCTCTTAATACACAACTCTTTGTTATTCAAAAATAGAAAAAAAAAATATATTTTGTTCTTTATGTTATTTTCTTACACATTTTTTTAGGAGTTGGAATATCTTTTCTTGATGTGACGTAAAAACTTGGGACGGATCAACGCGATTCTATAAAGGCCCATTGATCGAGGGGCGGTCTTTAGGCCTATTTTAGAACTTAACTAAAAAAGACAGACCGAAGCCTACTTTATCATTTACCATTCTTTCATATCTAAAACTCATACTTTAAAAGTGAGGATTAAACCCTGTTATCGAACCTGGATCCCAAATTACTATCTTAAGTCTTAGAAATCCTTTACCTCCAATAATAAAATCACATATACCAATTTAAAAAAATTCTCAACATGTAAGCACAATATGTATATTTTGTCATTAAGAACAAATACGAAGCAACTTAATTTAGGTATGATATTTTAGGGTGATCTCCATCTTTCCTTTAGAATAATTAATCCCTTACCTAAAATCTTTGAAGACCGGTTAGGGTTTTTAGTTGCCGTAAAACTAGGTGATGACTTCTACTTTCTATTTTAACCCTTATATATATATATATATAGTTCTTTGAGATATCCGCTAATACATTATTTAACTACCTCAAGTTTATGATCTATCCTCTTTTGCAACAAACTAAAATCACATTCAATGTATACTTAATTAATATATTTTATGAATATTAAATCAAGCAAAACACCTATAAAAAGAACATACAATATCACAAATAATAAAATTAAACATAATTTCTTTTAATCTTAAATGTGTAAAGAAATCAATAATGATGGATGAAATGCGTAAAATATTGTATGAGTACACTATATACAATTTAACTTGCTCCCAATAATAAGATCAAAAAACTTTACCCTCTCTCTCTCTCTCTCTATATATATATATATATATATATATATATATATGACATGACTATATGATCTAACAAAATATAAAGCTCATGGTAAAAGTTTTCTTGCGTGTTGATAATTGTCTCCCTCAATAAAAAAACTATTGAAGGTTTGAAAAATATTGAATTATTTTTCTTGGCACCCAACACAATATCAAAGATTCAGCCTTATGATACGGAGATCATATGAGCTTTCAAGATGCATTATCACGTGGATTTTATCAAAATATTTTGGAGGGTTATGAAATTAGGATTTCAAATCTAGAAAAAATATTTAAGGTACAATGAATCTTGAAATCTCGGCCTAGACAACTAATTTTCAAGGAAGTGTGATTACAAATTGTTTACATTGTAAAATTATATGAATAATGTGACTTTAAAGAATTTGAATCAACACTTAGATGATGGGGGTGTTCAACAATTGCATGGTCTAATCAAAGAGTTCAAGCGTCATGATACAATGAATGTTGAGTACCATTTAAACTGTCTAGCAGAAATTAAGGCAACTTTAAAGTTGTTAAGTGACGCGCAAATTATTTAAAATCTCGTGGAAAATAATAAAAACAATGAAATTAAAAATAAAAGCTTGTATTGGAGTCTGTTTGATGTATTTAAAACAACAATCACATTGTGTGAAGGTTTGTAGTCTCTAACATGAAAATGTTTTCTCACCATTATTTATTGTGACTTCGTCGAAAATTCCAAAAGGGAAGGTAGAGAATTTGACTAAATGATTGGCTCATGTGATTGTAATGCAAAAGCTAAAACTAAAGCCAGTAATCCGATGATACCAGATTCAAGGCTCTGCAGACAAGTTTTTCTGTAACTTTACCGCCTGCAGGTTGCTGAGGTTAGGAAATTTATCATGCAAGTGAATTTATGGTGGTTCTCTCAACAGATTGGAGGTTGACTAATAGCACTACCAATGGGGCATGGTCCTGGGTACTCACCACCATAAACAAGATAGATTTGTCAATGGGACATAATGTGGAGGACTGAAGAATTTGCCAACTGAAAATGCACAAGCTGCTCTGCCGTTCTCTTTCAACTTATGCTGAAAAAAGTGGTATAAATGGCTTCTAGAATAGGTAAAACAAAAGATATGGCTACATCACATACAAAAACGTAGAGTAAATGCTTCATTTACGCATCTCAACCAGAAAAGGGGGAAAGCTATAAATAAAACTCAAGGTCAAGGATAACAACACCATATTATTCATAGATTATTTAATGTTTTATACCGAGTTGAGATACATAAAAGAAACGGTGCAGGCGATCCCATTTCAAGTGGGTGAATAGATATAGCCACAGAAATTTAGAAATTCATCACAAAGATTTCATATTTATTGAAACACGTCAGACCAATGTAAAGTATGTACAAATTTAAACATTAAATGAAATCCTATAAATCCGACCGTACTACTACTATAGGAACTTGGATATCAAACATTCTCGATGAGCTCATCAGTTCTTCTCTTTGCTCAGCTGATGGATTTCACTTCCAGTCAAGTATGTCAAGCAGCCACAAAACCTCATCCCTGGACTTTGCAGCATCACAAAAATCTATTTCAATCCCAAAGACATCAAGAACACTGTCATTTTTATCATCCACGAATAGCAAAGAAATCCAAGCCCGGATTCCTGGTACAAAAGGATGTGCTGGTGAGAAACCAAGATAATCAAACGCCATGGCCCTATAGGCTGTCCGATCGATATAATCAAAGACAGATTTATTGATTATGCAAGCAACCTTATTATTATCCTTCCGCCCCACAAGCACTGAAACGCTTACAGTCTCGCCTAAGGGGGCTTTGAACCTTGGTTCAACAGGTAAAATCATCTTATAATCGGGGCCTTCAAGATGAAATCCAAGCCTATCACAAATTCTAGGAGGTGGGCATTTGATTCCAGTTTGCAAAACAGGGCCTGAGACCACCTCAGAGAAGATCAATTTATCTCCGGTCCAGATGTCGATGAAGAATTCCAAATTGTCAAAGGAAAGTCTTGGAGGAAGCAGGGTTTGTTGACGCTGGTGCTTATAAAAGGTCTGGTATAGCTTGTAGTATGTGACAATTGGAGGGTTTGGCCTCTTGCAAATGGAAGGCCATCTCTTGGCACAAAGACATTTCCATAAGTAATCATCTTGCGCTATATCTCTCCACTGTTTACACACTGCCACGCATGAAGCCAGATCTGCACCCTCCAGTAAAGGGAAAACAGCCTTCAGAATTTCTACATATGACATTTTCAGCGGGGAAGGCACAATTCAAAGAAGATATGCTTCAGCACTTAATTGGAGCATTTCAATGCCTGGAAGATTTACCTGAGAAAAAATCACACAGAAACAATCACATTGTTGCATATACCATAGAACACCAAAAATGCAGCACAATAATACACCAAAAAACAAACTTATCTCAAACTCAAATTCCACATCCAAAAACAAACACTTTACACCACTAATTTAGGTTCTCCACACTCTCAACTCCTCAATCACTATAAATAACAACTAGTCCATTTGATACAGTCATAATACTCATAACCAACATCGGAACTTAGCAAAGTTTCTCAAAATACATCATACAAAGAATTTCTATCCAATCATTGACCATTTGCTGCTCTAAAACTCAAAAACAAAACCCAATTCAGATATAACAAATACTCTATAAATTGACCCCAAAAATGTGTAATTTACCCTCATGGCTATGCATAGCCCCACTATTTTCTGCACCTAAAAACAACAAAATCAAATGAATCCCTCAAAAAATGCTATTAAACAACAACCAAAATTACAAAAACCCAATTAAAAAGATCAAGACATGGATTCCAAAAACCCAAAAATCATAAACCCATTAATGAATCAGTAGCATATCCCATCAAATTTATTACATTCACAAGAACATAAATAAAGAGAGAAAAACCTGGATTGTGAAGATTGCAAAATTGAGATCGAAAATGAAAGGAGAGAGAGAGAGATGAGAAAAGAAAAAGGGTACTTAGTAATTTTGTCAATTGATAAAAACACGCTTGATTTGAGCTTGTGGAGTTTTCAAATGAGAGACCTTCGCTTTGGGTCCAAAACACGGAGAGATGAATGATGATAAATCTGTGGAGTGATATAACTTTGACGAGGGAGTAGGCAATTAATTAATTAAATCCAGGATGAAATAAAAATATAATTAAATCAAGGATATATTGTCCTTAAAGTTTTGTTAAATAAAGGATATGTGTATCTCAACAATGCCTTTCTCTCTGTAACAAAAAAAAAAAATTATCTGTAACAAAAAAAACAATGCCTTTCTCTTATTCATGTATATATTTTTTTACAAAACATATATTTTTTTTATCAAAATTATTGTTTTTTAAATGAAAACTTATTATAATATGAAATGTAAGTTTTATTTAATAAAAAACAATTATTTGATAATTTTGATTTTAATGTGAAATTTTTTTAATTTTTTTTTAAAATACTTAAAATAAAAATAAAAATATTTTATTTGCATTGAATATTCTTGAGTAAAATTTTGAAAAATTATGTATATAAGCAGAAATTAATAGTTAATATTACTATAAAAAAATGTTAATAGTATTTGAAAACAATGGCATTATTGAATAATTATTTTAATAAATTTATCTAAAGAATATTTATTATAAAATGCAAAAACAATCAAATAAAAAAAATTGAAGGCCAATATAAAAAGAAGGACCAGGAGTGCATAGCCCGGAAGAATGGGCTCACAGTCCTAGTCCACAATTCAAAACTCAGGTACACCTTTGTCTGACTGAAAGGCTAAACCTGCATGTTTGGTTTTTTTTTAAAGAAAAAACGACATGTTATTAATCTTTATTTTTTAAAATTAAATAATAATGTGTTGTCATTCTTGATAGATGATGTGTCGTCTATTTATAACATTTTCTAGTTATTAGAGGTGACTAGTGAAAAAAAATCAGGCTCATAGTTTCTGTACCTTAAAAACTTAAATCTCATCTTTTTTTTAATCCAAAAACATGAAAGAAACATCATATATAACTCAAAAAACTCATTTATAATATTAAAACACATTATAATCACCTAAAAACTAAAAAAACCAAATTAAATAAAAAATGTTTTTGAGCTCAGATATACTTTCTTCGATATCATTAAGGCCATGTTTGCTTCCCAGAATTCACTTTCCGGGAAACCACTTTCCAAACTTTCCTGTGTTTGTTTGCCATTAGGAAAGTTGGTCAACGGAAAACACTTTCCGTTCTACGGAAAACACTTTCTAGTCAAAGAAAAATTTGGTTTGGTTTCCAGGAAAATGTTTTCCTTTTCTGCTGTGTTTGTTTTCCAGAAAGTGGTTTCCGGGAAACCACTTTCCAAACTTTCCTGTGTTTGTTTGCCATTAGAAAAGTTGGTCAACAGAAAACACTTTCCAGTCAAAGGAAAATTTGGCTTGGTTTTCAGGAAAGTGTTTTCCTGAAAAATTTGGACGGAAAACACTTTCCGAAAGTTGTGAAAAATTTAGAAATGTCATTATTTGCTGATTATATCAAATTTGATCCTCAAACTTTTGATTGCTATATATAATTTGTTTTGAATATTTATTTTTCAATTCCA
>Ga0307510_10005709_pt1 | contig 14828 bp, 7 predicted proteins | sample 12_EM_MG_FD_207224 | JGI IMG/M metagenome (GOLD analysis project Ga0307510, IMG submission 207224) | Populus trichocarpa ectomycorrhiza microbial communities from riparian zone in the Pacific Northwest, United States - 12_EM | ecosystem: Host-associated > Plants > Roots > Unclassified | place...
AATAGAAATTAAGATTTGACAATAAGAAGGGCAGAGCAGCACTACTAATCCAACATAAAGAATTGATAAAGACATACTTCAACATCCGTGACCACAGTTCCATCAGAAAGGATTGCATGGATTCTTCCCATAACCTGCGCAACAAAAAGCATTCGTCACTACAAAGTGTTCCTCTAAAGTGCAAGAAATAAGTAGTTGATATTTAGTTATGTTGTTTTCTACAGCTCAAAAGACATTTGAATATTTGATCAGATAGACATAGACTTGCATCACGCCTCAGATTCACCGAATAATCAGTGCCAATCAAGCCAAACAATACAGGGCAGGATCTCGACTTTTGTAGCTAGACATGTGAGGATCACTAGGTTTTATTTGGAAGCTTATAGTTCTCAAATGAAAAAAAAAATAAAAAGGATAAAATAGTTGATCGACATACAGTTTTGTAGTCCAGGCCTTGATTCTCCTCCGGTGAGTACTCATCTGAGCTTATGTCAACAAACTTTATGGTGCCATAGCTTTCATTCCTCTCTCTTAGCATATTAACCTGACAACATAATTAAACATGCATAACATAGTATAAAGAAATCATCAAGCAACACCAGTCAGCAGCTGCATTAATATAATCAAGCTTGAAATATTACATGAGTTGGAAACCATAAAAAAGAAAAGAGAGGAAAGATAGCAAAGAATATATATATAGAGATAGAGAGAGGGAGCTGACCTCACGCATGCAAAGAGGGCAATCTCCATCGTAAAGCATTTTAATGTTCCAATTCTGAGGCTGAGGCTCATTTTGTTTGTTGCTAGTTAAAGGCTCGACGGTTGCCTCATGTATTGCCCGAACTCGATGTTGAAATCCTGCAAATTAAGAAGAAAAAAAACATAGCAATTGTAATAACAAGAGCAATATTACATCAACTAGATTAACGTAGAAGTGAAGATGGTTGAGATGATCATGTGAAAGAGGAAAAAAGAAGGGATTAACAAGTGGGATGATGAGTTAAAAGAGTGAAAAGTACCAACCAGCTGGATACGATTTGAAGCTTTGGAGAGGATGACGAAATCTGATGCGTTGATGATGAGGGTTTCGAAGGAAAATAGAACGGAGGGGGTTTCTTTGTCTTGCAAGAGAACAGCACGATGCTCTTGTCAATGCCATAGCCATTTTTGTTGCTTTGAAAGGGAACGCAGAAATTTATTTTCCTTCTTGGCGACGGATCAGAATTTTAGAAGACTGCCCGTCCCTTCCCTGCTGCGTTGCTACTTTTTTCCTACGTTCGTATGTACTTTACGTGCCCACTGTCCGCTCCGCTTGTTTATATGTGGTCCACAATTTATTGACTAATTTTGCGCTCTTTTGTTTTTTCCCCTGCTCGATGCAACATTAAGGTGTATTTCGATATCAATTTGAGAAAAATTTGATGTAGAGTATGTGATATTTTATTAGTTATATATTGGTTTATTAAAAAAAAGAACAGATAAATGAAAGATTGAGAAAATAGAATCATGATTAACAAAAATAAATAATTAAAATATTTTTGTTTAAGTATTTTTTTCTTTTTAATTTGTATCTATTTTTTTAATAAATTTTAAAAAATAATTATTAGGATATCACCCGGAACTTCCCGGACATGTAAAATTATTCATCAATTTGATATATTTAAATTTTTTTAATAAATTTTATGAAATGTTAGCCAAAAATAATTTAAATTCAAAAGTCCAAGAAAAGCACCAAACTATTATTTTCCCCATAATTTCGTATTAAAATAATACTTGTAAGCATGGTTTGGGATTTACTTTTACAATTCTTTTTAATGTTTATTTTTTTTAAAAAAGTTATCGTGGATTCGAGGACAACCTGTGCTCATGTAAACTATTGCTTTAATTTCCTATTTGTTTTTGCATTTTAAAAGTGTTTTTTAAAAAAATTAATTTTTTAAATTTTTTTCTTTACTTCAAATTGATATTTTTTGGTGTTTTTAGATTATTTTGATGTGCTGATGTCAAAAATAATTTTTTAAAAATAATAAAATTATTATTTTGATACATTTCCGAGTGAAAAACACTTTGAAAAGCAACCACAACTATACTTTCAAACACGCTAGGCTCGAATCTAGACTTCAATTTCCAAATGTATAAAATCGAGGGGTGAGTATTTGTTATGCGGTTTTGGATTTGATAAATTTAGTTTGGTTTTCGGTTAACCAAACCTTCAAAAATCAAAACAAAACCTAAATTAAAATATTATTCGATTTTTAATATAAAGAAGGATGTTATAATTCTTGGTTCTTTAAACACCAATTTTGTCATGAGTTAGATCTTTCATATTCATTTGTTATGTTAAAAGACTTATTTTTAGTTTTTTTTTATCAATTTAATATAAAAAATACAATCAATTATAAAATAGCATCAAATATCCAAGTTAAATAATATAACTCAAAAATCATAAACATGAGCAGTCATAAAAAAAAAAGAATGAAAAAAATAAATAAAGGCTTGAACTAATACAGTTATAGTTTTATGATTTTTTAATGTTAGACATATATTAACACTAATATTATTAAAAATAATATATTACATATATAAATTCATTTATATACACACTAGTCGTACCCGCGCTACGCCGCAAGGTCTTTTTTTAGTTAAAAATAATATTTAGATAGCGTGAACGTGTTTTAAAAAATAAAAAGAAAATTTTTGACTTGAGTTATAGACCGAAATGAGTCAAATAAGTTGGCTTTATTTTAATAAGATAATAAAGAATATGTAATGACAACAAATGAACTAAATTAAAATTTTTTTGATAATAATAACCTGAAATTTCTTTTTTCATAAAAAGAAACAAACGATATAGCTCAATTCTCATCCCATTAAATACGGAAGGATGAAATTGAGTAAAAATAACAAAAAAGAGGCTTGAGTCAATAAGTTTAAAATAAAAAGAAAGCATGACAAACCTGTAACTTGGAGAATAAAAAGCGAGCTAACCCGAGTTAATCTGTCAAACCTAAGATCCAGATCATGAGATCGGGATAACTTGTTAGAAAAGAAACATAAAAAATCACAAAGTTATAAAGAAAATAAGTTTAAATTTTTTAAAAAAATGATGTTGATTTGAGTTAGCTTTCAAACCCGTGACCCGAGATATTAGACCAGAAGCACTCTATTTAGAAAAACCACGAAGTTCAATTCCCAACCAATTAAATGTTGAACGATTAACTTGGAAAAAGGCTATCAATTACAAAAAAAAAAAAGATCCCAAACAAAAAATAACAATTAAAAGAATAAAGATCAAAATTGAAATACAAAATAAATTTTATTTTTGATTGAGGGGTGAAATTGAAAAGAAGAATTAATTGAACAAAAGGATAAAAAAACAATTAAAAAATAAGAATCAAAATAAAAAATAAAAGCAAAAACAAATTTTTAAGTGAACTGTGAAATTGAAAAGAAAAATCAATTCAAAAAAGGCTAAAAAAATAATTAAAAGAATGAGGACTAAATTGAAAAACATAATATATGGAAAATTGGGATTGAACGATGGAATTGAAAACATACAAAACTTATACCAAAAGGTTAGGAACAAAAATTAGAAATCAAAAGAACAAGGACCGAAGTTGAAATACCAACAACAAAAAAGGACCGAAGTTGTAATTTTAAAGGGAGGAGAGAGAAAATAAAAAAAATAAACCAAACAATTATTGCCGACATGTGTAACACCACTAGGAAGAGAACACACTTGCACTTCCAATGACATGGTGGAAGGTTATTTTTGGACGCTAAGAGGTGCAACTTGAATGGTTTCTCAGTGTAATTAATATCCTTTCATCAATAATGTTTCAATTTAACATTAAAGAATGAAGTATGTCTGTCATGTTAAATCATGTTTGTTCTCTACATAATAGTCATTGATTGTTTGAATAAGATTATAACTCTTTTCAAATCTCATTCCACCTTGGCTAAGGATTTCTCAGTCAATACTACTTGAGAACAAATATTATATTTTTCCTAATTCACCTAGGGTGATGAATCCTCTCTTGATCACTCAAGTACCTTCATATAGTTCATGTTATAACTAATGTTTGCCTTTTCATTACTTCGACTAAGATAACATGTAACATGATCAAAGCATAACATTCTCTATAAAAGATGACTTAGTGATCTTAAGTTTAAAAATCACTTATACAACCGTCACATGAGCCTTTCCATAGACATAAATGATCTTTCCATATGAAATTCTCATGGGGATCAATTCAGTGTACATGTCTTATGACAAACACCTATATATTAGTTCTAGGTATCTTTTATACCTCAACTTATGAGAACAATTACTTCTTTTCATAAAGAAAAGAATATAATATGTATCAATCTTTATGGTTCTTATGAATGTCTAATATTAAAAGAGCATCGACTATGAATATTTTAGGAACAATGCTTTGATCCAATAGGAATCCTATAATTATAACAACTTTATAATTTTCTTTGCAAAACATTTTTGTTCTATGGACTTTATCGTTACTCTAGATTTATTAATTTGATGTTATATGAATATTAAAGATAAATTAAGCCTTTATTTATAATAAATATGTATTTATATTAATATAATAATGTCACATGTAACCAACTGGTTGGCTACAAAATATATTAAACTAACAATCTTCCACTTGCACTAAAGACAATCGCTCATATATCTAATACCATATTGCTCCATGAAGCATTAATACTTTTGTATGGATAATGACTTAGTAATAGGATCTTCTAAATTCTCTTCGGTGGGTACTCGCTCTATCTCTATATCTTTCATTTCATTGATTTATCAAATCAAATGGATTTTCTTAAATATTTGTTTGGATCATTGATGAGACCTTGGTTTCTTTGCTTATGTAATGACTTCATTGTTATCACAATACAAGGCAACTGGATCAACAATACTAGGAATCAACCTTCATTGATGAACTTCTTGATCCAAACAACCTCTTCGTTTCCTCAAACATGAAGGTGTACTCTTATTCAGTTGTAGAATCAGTTGTGCTTTCTTATTTGAAACTCTTCCAACTCAAAGCACTACCATTTAGAGTAAAACATATATTATATAATATTTACTATTTATCCAACATTTCATTGACAAAAATCTTAATTCAAATAATTTTGAACTTCTAGTTTATCTTTTCTATTAATGGAGCCTATAACCAAGTATAGGATACCACTTCCATCATATCTCTCTCAATTTGTGTCTTAGAACACATATCTTTAGAGGGAGGTTTTCCATGCAAAATAGATAAGAATCCAATCTTAGATTCTCCCATATCTTAAGTATGAATTATAACAATTTAAGCATCCTTCTAAATCTATCTTTACAGATATCTATATCCAATATATAGTTTATTTCTTCCAAATTCTTAATTTTTTTATAGAGAAATTCTTGGACAACTAAAACCTTACTGATTAAAGTAAAGATATGTCGTTTCTTAATAATAATATGTTATCTACATATAATATTAGGAAAATAACACCACTTTTACTAACCTTTTGTAAACACAAGGTTTATCCATATTTTTTTATGAAATCAAATCTGTTAATTATACCATCAAAATTAAATATTCCTACTCCTTAAAACTTGTATTATATATTTATTCATTGCCTTTCATGTAAGTCTTTTTTCTTAAAGACCTATTTAGATTCATTGGGTTTTATCCTTTTAGGTGGATCAACCAAGTTCAATAGCAAACTTATTAAAGCTATATTTGCCCCCTTCTCTTTCTTATCCTTGAAGTCCGTCATGACCTCGTCATCTTTCTTCTGAATATTTTTCAAAAGTAACCTTTAATGCTTGTTTTTCCATAACATGAGCTTTCATACATTGCTAATGTACTAGAAGATTGCTTTATAACTCATCGATGGTAAGAACATCCAAATTATTTGATTCTTCAATATAACACATCACATAATCATACTTATGTGTCATGGATCTTAAAATCTTCTCAATGACTATTACACCACAACAAGAGTACAAGCAAATATGCTCGTTTATAGACTCTCTCCCCTTCATGTTGTCATACGTGTGCGGCGTCGCGACTATCGTCCTCCACACTCAAATGTGTGTATCTGAAAATATGAGGAGACAAGGAATTCTTGTCTTTTATTAGTGGAAAAAAATGGAATGGGAGTCGCCACCTAATATTATGGTCACTAGGAACCCTAACTGGTCTCAGATATCGGGTATGGAGACTGGTTGCGTAAAGGAAAGGTATTAGCACTCCAAATACGTCATACCTAAGGTAAGCTGCATTGTTTTATTTGTCTGATCAAAATCTAAGGTTTGGTCGTATTTTCTAATTGTTGGTCCTATCTATCTAAGATTCAAGAAAAGCCCTCCTCAATAAGGAGATTCTTATCTTAATGGGGTAGAACCTAACCGTTCTAAGGTTGAAAAAAAAAATTTAATATCCAAAATACGTATTACGTGTAATATCATACCCCGGATACTAAAAGACAAAACAAAATAAAATTTTTCTTGTTTTTGAAATTTTGGCCAATGTTCTCTTGACTTTAATAAACTGGTTATTAAAGCCAAAATGCATGCTAAAACATTGTTTTTTGTGTATGAAAAACACTATGATTTTTTAGCTTTGAGACACTTGGCCGTATGCACAAATTTTTTTTTTTTTCAAATTTGTTTTGTATTTTGGAAGTTTTGATGAAAACCGGGTATTTTAATATCGGATTTTGTATTTTTAGCAACATTAAAATACTGCTTGATATTAATCAAAATGACATAAAAAATACGCGGAAAAATTGTAAAAATTCCAAAAAAATATTTTTTAACAAAAAAAAAAAACTGGGCCGGACCTGACCCAACCCATATACTGTGGGCTGGACTTAGCCCAGCCGCGTGGGCTGGGATGATGTTCCAGCCTATAACCAATGAAAGGGGCTGGTTACTACAGAACGTGAGTTGCTCACGTTCTGCATGCAAATGAAGATGAGCAACTAAAGAACGACAGGGGAGGGGAGAAAGTTACCTGGAATGGTAGCGACGCTGGCGGCAGCGGAGGCGGAAGGGGTGGTGGCGACTGCTGGCGGCAGGGGTGGTGGTTGCCCCTTTTCTTCTTCTTTCTCTGTGTTTTTTTTTGCTCTGTTGTTTTTTTCTGTTTCTGCTATCTTCCTCCTTTTCTCTGCTCGGCGCTACTGGTGGCTGTGGAGAGGAAGAGCAACGATGGCGCTGCCGGGCTGAAGATGGCCGGCGGTGGTTCTTCTTCTTCCCCCTTTCTACTCCTCCTCTGGTTTTCTTTCTCTTGGTTCTGTTCTGTTTCTCTTCTCCCTCTCTGGTTCTGCTAGCGTTGGCAGCACTGATGGTGGCGGAATGGCGGTGCTGGATGGTGGTGGCCGAAGGCCACGGTGGAGAGAGAGGAGCAGCTGCTGGGAACCCGAAATGGATGATTTTTTTCTAACTTTGGATCTACTTCGTTCCCTCTCTTTTTCTCCTTTTTCTTCTCTTCTAACTGGCCTCTGTTTTCTATTCCTTTCTCCCTTCTCTCGTCTTGCTTCCCTCTCTGTCACTGCCCTTCTCTCTTTCTCCAAAATTTTGCCCCCCCTTGTTTCATTCTCCTCCCCCTTCTATTTATAAGCAAGAAGAGAAGGTGCCCCCCTGCTCTGTCCCATTGTGGTGCAGGGGGGAAACGGGTTGCCTTACCTCTGCAGGGTAAGGTTGTCGGCTGTGTTTGCAGGGCATGGTGTCCCTCTCTTTTATTGTCACGTTGGTAGGGTATGGTTGTGTGGGTATGGGTTTTGGCAGGGTTTTAGGCAAGTGGAAGGGAGAGAAAGTGAGTGGGAAAAACATTTTCAAAAATCTTCTTCTTCCCTGCCTTTGCATACGCAGGGAAGGAGGAGAACAGTGCCGTTCAAAATGGCACTGTTTCGATTATTTTTTATATATATAAGAAAAGAAAAATGTAATTTGGAAGAACCCAAAAATAGGTTATGACACATGTTTAACATCTTAAACTCTTTTTGGAGAGCTTGTCGTTGTGCTCGCTGCATTTATGTTGTTCTTTGATATTTTTGCTTTAGGGAATTTCAAAAGCTTTTAGTTGTCTCTTTGTTCAAGATAATTTCCAAAATCGATCGATTTATGACCTGCAAAGTTAATTCTTCACCTTTATATCCTTAAACCTTGCATCATCAATCATTTTTTTCTATGCTTAAGTGAGTCATATTCCTTCTATTGCTACAAGAATTCCATTTTCTACAATACCCCAATATTTTTTTTTTAATTGCATGAAATTCTTTCTAAGCATACACTAGTAGTCATAATGCCCATTAAATTTTGGAATCGCTGGTTGCACAAATTCATTTTTAGTTGTCATGTTTTTGTCATTTTAAATGACTATTGTCCTAGAATTTCAACCGGCTCTTATATGATGAGTCCGATACCAATTACCAATTACTTAGAATTTGAAAACTCTTTTTAATTATATGATAAACACAAACAAATTAGGAGAATGTTTGCAACCCACTCTTTAGATGCCTATTAAAATGGCAAGTAACTAGGAATTGACAAGTAACTAGAAATCAAATTACTTGCTATTAAAAAATAGGAATTATTCAAACCCCTAAGCAAAAACAACTATCAATTCCAACAATATCTTTATTGGTACTCATAACTCGAAAATAGTTCAAAATTCAATCAACAAAATAATAAATAAATAACAAAGATTATATAGAGTAGTAGGAAGGAGAAGATAATGAATGACAAATCATCTGCTATTTCCAGCTTTTAAGTAAACGACATGCCAATCAAACTAGCGTGTTTGAGAGTATAGTTACGATTATTTTTTAAAATGTTTTTTATTCAGAAATATATCAAAATAATATATTTTTTTTAAAAAAATTATTTTTGATATCAGTGAATTAAAAATACCAAAAAAATATTAAAACAAAGAAAAAAATAATTTTTTTTAAATTTTTTTTAAAAACGATTTTAAAATGCTAAAATAAACAGGGGTTTTAAGTAGAAGAAAAACTCGCAAAATGGTGAATATAATGGGGTAAAATTAAAAAAACAAAAAACATTATGGGTTGAATCGTAAAATCGGAGTAGTAGCAGCAAGCAACTCTTCTATCTATGCACTGACCAGGCAGAGAGGAGAAAGAAAGAGAAAGAGAAGAAAAAATGGCTTTCTTACTGAAGAATTGCTCCTCCTCCATTTCTTCACACCTCCGATCTAAATCTCAGGTCTTTTTTCTTATTTGATTTTGATTTTTATCTGTATTTCCGTTCTTTCCATGTCTATGAATTCATTTATTTATTATTGTACAGAAGACACAGGACGCCCTCTCTATTTCGCGTCGCGGATTCCATGTTGAACCTGGTCCTCGCGAGAAAGCTGTCTCTCTCTCTCTCTCTCTCTCTCTCTCTCTCTCTCTCTGACCCTCATTAATTATATTCCAATTTCCTTTATTATTTTGCTTAAGGGTTTTTCTTGTGTGTGTTTTTGACTTGGTGATATGCTGATATCTTCTTGTCTAAATCATAAACCTGTAATCTTGCTTCTCTCTTTCTTTTTTAATTATTCATATCTCAAATCATGATTTTGATAAAATTCTCGCTTTTTTAGCATTTTTGTTAGTAAAACCAGCCATTTTCTGTGTTTGTTGCTAAATGAAGCTTGGTTTGTTTTATCCATAAATTTAGAATTGGTAATTACAGAATGCGATCAGTCAAGTCGAGTAATTCTTGAGCTAAATATATTTATATATATAAATAACGGCCAATAAAGATTCGATAGTTTTTGGGATTAATCTTGTCTTTCCTATCATTTTGAACTAATTTCCAATAAGAGCCATAGGCATTGCCATGATGTACTTTGCACTTTTCGATATGATTTTGTTGGGAAAACTTCTAAAGTGCTTTTTCTGAAGAATTAAAACCTGCCCTTTTTCAATTTTTTCTCCTGAATTGCTAGAAAATACTCCCTTCATAATAAATTGTGTTTAAAGCGAACTAGCAAATACTTGAAACTTGGAATTGGGTTGCCAAAAGCAAGATTTTTTCTTGCAGATTCAGTCTGTGCAGCAGGTACAATTGGTTTGTTGCCCTGCCTGTTTCAAATAACCTGGTACAACCAACTGAGCCTTGCACTTTTGGTTTAAATTCCTGCACCGATCTGTAGTACTTGACAATTTTCTGCTCATGTGCCTGAGATCTCCCGTTAGTTCATATGTTGTAAGCCAATGTCTGTCATCCTCTCTTCCGCAGCAACTATATGTTCAAGTTTCTGCAGAAAATTTCAAGGATTTGTCAACTTTCTTCTAAAGGACAATATCACCACTACCCTCTCCGTAATTAATAATTTAGCAGCGATTCATGAAGAATTTCCTACAAGTTAATTGTCTTTCATTGATTTCAAATTCTCTCCACAATGTCTGCATTTTTAGAGACTACTTTTCTAATTATTGAAACTCAAAGTTTCCCACGCATGTATTACCTTTATAACACTAATTGTTCTTGGATTGTATTTGCTTGCCATTCTCTGAATTGTCCCCAATGCTCTAAGCATTCCCATTCTCAATTTCCCTTGTATTCTTTTCTCCTATGTCATTGTCCATGATGAGCTGGTCTCTTTTCGAGATTGTTTTTTTGCATCTTCCATCCACCAAATTCCATAATTCTTATAGAACTCCAGTTTTCTTGATGCTTCCCTTTAATACCATTAATTTGATATGAGGAATATGTTAAAAAAGCACAGCAATTTGTGCAGGCATTGTGTAGGAACGCTTTTCATATTAAATTTGAATGAAGCAAGATGGATATAATGATCTCGCTAGTGGAACAGTAACAGTACAGAAACTAATGACTTGATATAGAAATTTTGTAAATTTTTGACAAATGCATTGCTGCTTGATATGTTAAACTGCTGCTCTTTACAGTCTGTTTTGAAACCTAATATCATGGTCTAGGGAAGAAAACTCATAGCCTAGGAAATGACAGAGTTGTGGAGGCATTGATACACTGCTGGATATGTGCAACTGGTGCTCTTTACAATCTGTTTTGATTTAAAACGTGATTTCATAGTCTAGGACTATTAAAGAGTCAGTAAAGCCAGAAAACTGTCTCCTGCAGTTCTCTAGACATGAAAATTACAAAGTTACCTCGTAAAAGACAATTCTACCTTGAAATAATCAATTGCTAAAAATAAGTGAATGTGTGATTACGGAGTTTCAGTTTTGAGTGGTTTGCTAAGTTGTTTACCTTACAGCTCTTGGCTGAAGACCCTGCTCTTAAGTGGTTCAAATCACATAAGAAGAGTGTGTGGAGACTCAAAAGAGCTGGAGATGTTCTGACTCTTGTTGTTGTAGCAGGTATGTTGTTGCCTTTCATACAAGTAGAAGAAAATTGCACATAGTTCTTAAATTTTTTTTTGGTAAAAAAGCCTTGGGATTGGTTAAACCTCATTATTAGTGGGTATAGAATTGGAAAAAATGAGAGTGTCAAACATTTTGCATGTAAATGTCATTGTTGTTAATTGGAATGATTATTAATTATCCAAAGAGCACATCTAGACAACGATTAAGATGATTTGAGCTTTTATTCGTGTTAGTGTATGTCTCCATATCATGATGACTGACTGTAATCTGATACACTAAAGACTCGCATTAGAGTCCTGTCATGCTGTCGTTGTTGTTGTTTTACTTGAACTTTCCAGTGCTTTGCTAGTGGATTTAGTTGGAAGCAGGCACTTTAATCAACGAAAAAAACTAACTTTTTCAGATTTGAATGATGGTATTGCTTAAAGTTAACCGGAGATCATGTGCACAGTGTATAGATTATCTCACCAGGAATTGCAATCTTATACTATGTTTTTGTTTCAGGATGTTGCTATGAAATTTATGTCAAAGCAGTGATGCGGGAAGAAGCTCGGAAAGAGGCAAAGAAAAGTGCATAATTGGGTGTACAGTGTCTGAGATTTCTGTTTCTGTCAAGCACATCAGATCCATTTGCAAAATTTTCAGTGTCCAATAAGTAGTAACTGCCATTTGTGATCAAATGCTTGCCCTCAAAAGCTTCGTTTTTTTGGGTTCTGTGCTATAAAGTTTGTCATTTTTTCATACCATGCCTATGGAAAAATCACCCTAGTGGTGCCTGTTTTTGGATCCCTTGGACATTTGAATGTACATCTGTTTTCTTCCATCCTTGTTGCCCTTGTTGAATGACCAAAGCACATACAATTGAAGGATTTACTTTAGTTTGGTTAAAATGATCCAATCATGTAGCTTTAATAGCTTTTTTTTCTCGGAGAGAAAATTCCATAAAAAATTTACTTGGTAAATAAAAGTGTAATTTTAAATTGAAGCTAATCCTTCATCTGGCACCATTAAACCGTGAACAAGAAGTCAAATTTCAGATATTTAAAAGATCTCGTTCTGGTATTTTGTTTGGTCAAACAAATGCACGAATTTAAAATGGCAATCCACAACAAAGCTATAGAATTTCAAGCATTCAAGTTTTATTGCTTGCGTACGAGCTTGAGCTGAATTTGTGCATATCGACGAATTTTATCAGACGAGTATTCATCGGAGCCGCAAGCTTGCTGGAAAGATAATCATTTCAACACTAGGGATTCTGGAATATCTGCTCCTCTATGCCTTGTAAACAGCAGCTTCTGTGGATTGTGTCAACAGGAACCATCAACAGGAATGCTAGATAATTGTGAAGAGCAGCCAAGAGAAGATTCATAATCAAATTAAAGTAATTTACCAAAGTTCGAATGGAGTGATTACCAAAGTCTTGAGCATCAGCCTGAAGGCAGAGTTGACAATAAGAAGCCAGAAATGAGAAAAAGAAACGAGGCATGCTAAAAGAAAACTGCAAAAGAAACTTGAGGTTACAAGAGAAGCGAGCCTTTCCAGTTTCAGATAGCTTCTCCTTTCCTATTGAGAACAAGCAGGGCAGTACAATTATAGTCTCCTATCAAGCACCCATGTTAGAGCATGCTCGGCCAGTAAACATCTTAGACGACATACCGGCACGGCACAGGCTGATACATATGACTGCTTTCAACTAGGGCACCTGCAAGATTGTTGCTTTCACAAGGGTCTCTTAAAAACCCAGAAAAAAAGTCTCAAGTTTTTTCCTAATTTTTAAAGATGAGCATTCTTGTAAGCAACATGCGAGAAGACGTCCTGTTTTTTCTCCCTCTCCATTTTCTAATGTTTAAGGAATTTAAACAAGTTAAGAGCACATCCTCTTACACAGCAAGGAGTATTTTGAAGGTATAAATTACAATCTACATGACAAAACTTAAAAGCAACATAAATTCTTACATGGCGGAGCCTTGAAGGGTCTACAGAAGAGAAAGGTAGGAAAAATCCTGCAAATTTCAGGAAGAATAAGTCAAATTACACTTCTTTTTCGTTATGTGGTTGAGGCAGCTATCTGATTTTAGTAACAAGTTTGCCATGTTTCAGATTCCTGCAAGCATGAGATCAACAAGAACAGGTAAAGCTCACAGCAAGCCTATAATTTAGACACCGCCTCATCTTATCACTCCAGAAAATAACCAAGGACTGCAAACTTTACACTGTCAAACGTACAATTATAGTAGGTAAAATGGTAAGAAACCAAAGAAGTCAAAAGGTTTTCTTAGAAAAAAGCTACTTTTGTTACTGAAATTCAGAAAGAGAGGAGGACTTGCTTCTGAATATTGAAGCAAGAGTAACTATGTATTCTTATCTGTTCCACACAAACACACACACACACATATATATAAGCAGACATAGCCTGGAAATCATAGCTAATCTACTTTCCACTTTGAACAATAACTTCTGAAGCTCATCAGCCGGAGAACAGCATAACAGGGAAAATGGATGGCAGAAGTCCTTCAAAACCCAAGTTCACAATTAGAATCAATGGAGGACCTAGTTCTAACACAAAGGATAGCCAATGACTGAACTAAGCAAGGTAAGCTACATGAATGGATCCCAAGGAACAGAGAATTTTTTTAAAAAAAAAACCTGAAGAAAAAGAAACTATCTATACACTTAAAGTTAGAAAATTAAAAAAAGGATGCTGTTTTACCTGCAGGTTCATGGATGAATCCAAAGCCTGATAGAGAAAGCATTCAATCAAGAACATAATTAGTTGAAATTGAATTTGGGAAATTAAGCATCTTATATATATTTTTTTCTTATTGCCTGTGCTGTGAGTTGTTGTCACTAACGTGGTCATGCAAGCACTAACAAGATTAACTCTAAATTCAAAGATGAAATGATAAATAATGGTCATCCTATTTTCCAGATTCTAGTATCACCTGCCCTTCTTTTGCAATTGTGTGCCAGCCCTAGCAAGGATCACCATATTGAAATGAAGTAAAATACCAGGGTTGATATAATACTCAGGGATCGAAGCAGCTTCCACAGATACTGAAAGGATGAAACAGCTAACTGATACTGAAGCAATACACAGAAGAATCAAGAAGTCAACTGAAGATTATCAGCAATTCTCACCAGCATTGCAAACCTCTTGGAATGTCCGCACAATTCAAGAAAAGCTCGTGCAAGAACTCCACTCTCCCTCGTTTCTTTGCGAAAGCAGACTTTATTTTTGGATCATTAAGGGAGGCAACATATATCCACTACGAGTTTAAGGGACTAATTAAGTAGTCAAATCCAAATTCAAACAAGAAAAATATAATGATTTGTGAATTATTAAGAGATAACAGTAAGAATTAAATAAGATAAATTCTTTAATTGTTAATAGAATTATTATTATTATTATTATTTTGAAGGAAAGTGTGTTTGCTAAAATTAACATGCGAACGACTTAAACT
>Ga0307510_10005710_pt1 | contig 14827 bp, 6 predicted proteins | sample 12_EM_MG_FD_207224 | JGI IMG/M metagenome (GOLD analysis project Ga0307510, IMG submission 207224) | Populus trichocarpa ectomycorrhiza microbial communities from riparian zone in the Pacific Northwest, United States - 12_EM | ecosystem: Host-associated > Plants > Roots > Unclassified | place...
ATACTACAAGTTTCTTTGACAAATAACAATTAAACAAGTACAAACGTTAACAAAATACATATACTAAAACAATAAAATTCACAATTAAATATTAAAACTAAAAAGGATAGATTTACTTACAAAAAAAAATGATAAAATCTACAAGAAACGGATATTGTGACCACGTACAAGATAAGAAACTTGAGTGCTCGTGTTGAGAATAGTGGAGAGTTGGGAAGGGTGTTTGGCTGCAGTTTGGGAGGGGAGAGGTGGGATGGGAAAGAAGAAGAAGGAGAAACAGAGGAAGAGAGTGTCGGCAGATAGGTGGGCATATAATGGTTTTTTCCGATGGAATCACCGACGGATTACTTCCATCGGCGATTCCGTCAGTGAAAGTGCCACGTCACTGTACGGCTATCTCAGTTTGAATCCCTCGGTAATTCCGTCGGTAAAATCGTCTGACGTCACCACACCGTTGCATATTTCCAGACAAACTGTATACCCCGTCGGCGAAACCGTCGGTATATACCAACAGAAATATTCCGTCGGTATATACTGACCGTGTCGCCGACGGGTTTATGCCGTCGGTATATACCGACAGATTTTGAGACAGAATTATTTCCGTCGGTAATTATTACCGACGGAAAAATTCCGTCGGTAATTCCGTTGGTTTTCTCCGGTTTTCTGGTAGTGTATGCAGTCATGTGTGTGTACAATGAAACCATAATTATTAGTAAACCATCATTGTATTTGCTAATAATTTCAAAATATTAAATATAGCAGTTTAACTACATGTCATAAGATAAAAATTATAAAATTATACATATCACAAAAAGAACTACACAGTCCCAATCATGAGATCACTGTTGCGATGGTAAATACAATGGACCTGAAATATATAATAGTATAGAAAATGAATAAATATACCTTACACACATACACTATGTTAAACCTCGGTACATCAAAATTACAATGGTTCCACTTCATTCGAATTATTTCTTTTTAACTACTACTCCATCATTACGATTAGAAAACTTCCCTAACATTGTTTCCATTATTATGGCCAACTCAACACCATATAATTAGTCCTCATCGGCATGGACAACTCACTTTTACACCCTTAGTCTCTGCCAGTACAGTCGACTTTAATTTAACACATTTAGTCTCCACTAGTGCAGTCGACTTTAACATAAATTAATTTGTCTTTGTCCAAACAGTTGTTTTTAATATATTAATAACTAGTCTTCATCCAAACAATTAACTTTAACATGTAATAATTAGTTTTTAGCCAAATGGTTAACTATCTTTTAACATATAATAATTAGTATATGTCCAAACAGTTGACTATCTATTAACATATAAATAATTAGTCTTTATCCAAACAACTGACTATTATATAACATAAATTTTTTTCTTTTTTAATTCATTTTGAAAACTCATTTGACATGTATAAAGAAATGCTAACAAGAACATATATTTAAATAAAATAGTGAGGTGATAAACACCTACCTGACTCTTTAGTATTACAAGCTCCTCTAGCTGCTGATCCAACTTTAGATGTCCCTCCTAATTTTCAAGAAAGCATCACCGTATTGATACCCAATTCATTACAACCTATTATTCATATTTATCAATACACATCATTATTCTTTTCATACTACTAGTTTTTATTTCAAATACAATTTCATATTTTCAATTTTAATTTTGCACACAATTGGCTTTCTTTACTAACAACATGCATTTGATGTATATATATTTCCTATTTTATCAAATTTTCAATCATGACACAACATATATAACCATTTAAATTATAACATCCAATCAATTTATAACTTCACCACATCATTTAAAATCCTAAACATTCACACAATTTATCAATTCTCATACTTTCATCTTTTCACATTTCCAAGCATAATCCAATATCTAAACATTTTATCTCACACGAATCACAACCATGATTAAAACACAATCTCATCATTATAGCAATCAAGTTCAAGCATAATATCATTATTTAAAATACAACACCTATACAACTTAGTCAACTTTACCACAATTTAACTCACATAACAAATATCGACTAACTTATTTAACATAAATTACCATCAAGATTAAACACACTATCATCCCCATACCAATCAAATTTAAGTATAACAACATTAGCGAACACATAAAAACTTATACAATCCTATCATATTTTGTATTTTCATTTTTTCTATATTTAATGAACACAACAAACATCAACCAATTTATTTCACATTACAATATTCCAAACAAATCTCAACATCCCCCCAACATCATTTAAAACATTAAAATCAATACAATTTAGTTTAATTTATACATTTTCACCATTTCCACATATAACAACAATAAATAAATTTTCTCGCAATCCACATAACATCATTTAAAATCAATTTAAAACAGTCCCAACATCATTAAAATACCAAAACCAACATAATTTAATCAAATTTTTAAGTTCCCCCAAATATCAAAGCATGGTCGGCCACTTTAATATTTCAATATATATAATTGGTTTTTAATTTCTTCAATTAATTCCTTAATCATATATATATATATATATATATATATATATATATCATCTAGAGCATAATTAACCAATAATCAAACAATTTCATATTATCATACAAAATTTTACAAAACCTTAATTTCTTAATTTAGGGATTTTCAATCCAAAGAAAAAAAAGAATGAGAAAAGTGTACTTAATTCTAAAAAAACACCTTGCAAATACCAATTAACCAAATTTGATAGGTCTCTTGCAACCTTTCCAATAACTTATATTCTCCCTTCCAATTTTGCAACTTCTTCTCTCTTAATTTGAACCTCTAAGCTCTCTCTCTCTAAGTTTTTTTTTTTCTAATTTGATTTTGTTTTGTTTAATAGAAATCACCTAAATCGCAATCTCTATGGCACACAAATTGAAAGAAGGAGAAGAAGAAGAAGAATTTTTCTTAGATGTTGTTGGCCTCATACAAAAAAAGAGAGGGATTTTTCCTTTTATTTATAAAAATACCACTCATCCATTGTCTTTTTGTTATTTTTGTCAAATCCTTAACTGTCAGCAGTTTATGAAAGTTTTTTTTTCTTATCATTTAGGTGCATAGCAATTTGGTGATAGCTAGAGGAGGCATCCGATAAGCTTATATGTTCAAAACCTGCGGTGGAGTCAACCAATTAGTCAATCTTAGGGAGATGATAGCTATTTTTTGGGTAAGCTTTATTTAAATCTGTGAAGTTCACACACTTCTGCCATTTGCCATTGTTTTTCTTGACCATTACCACATTTGTTGGCCAGACAAGGTATATTACTTTCCTGATAAAGCCAACAACCAAAAGCTTATCCACCTCTTGTGTTATTATCTTCTATCTTTCACCTCTAATATTTCTCTTCTTCTAGTGGATCGGGTGAAAAGTTTGGATATTTGGATGTGGAGGAGTTCTGTTAGTGATTGTTATTGTGAAACCCTGAAAAAAAAGAAGATGATTAAAATAAATGGTAAAATGTTAAAAAAAAATATTTCTCATATTGAATAGTTTCACGCTTTTGAGCAAAGGGCTCAATCCGATCGTTAGATCAAATTGAAATTTTAGGAGAAATATTATAACATATAATTTTACATTTGATTAAAATTTTAGGGCAATCTGAGTTCGGGAAGATATTTTAAAAATTGCTAATAGTCAGATAGTAAATAACATAAAATTCACCAATGGCAGTTTTGTAAATATTTGATGAGCTGGCAAAGTCCAGCAATTTATTCTCTCTTATTTTGACACCAGAAACAGAGGTAACAGAGGGATGAAAACAGAGGTAACAGAAGGATCAAACAGAGGGAGAGAAAAGGAGGGGAAAATGCATGAAACAAAAAAAAAATTACCTTGAGAGAGAGTAGAAATTGTGTAGAATCAAAGATTTAAAAAGTGTAAATCACCAATTCACTTCCTCAAGCAAGGATTTAAGAAGAAAACTAAGTGAGGGAGAAGGGTGAGAAAGGGGTCGTAAGTCATGGCAAAGAAGAAAAATTGAAGGGGAGGAAAAACATCATCAGGTTAGTTTTCGAAGTTCATTTTAGTGTTGGGTAATGAGTTCTAAGTTGTTCAAACAAGTTTGGGTGGAAAGAAATAGATTAATGCATTGTTCTTAGATTTCTTGAATTAGGGTTCTTAGGAGAGAATTTAGGGAAAAATATGAAATTGTTGAAATTGATACATTGTGATAGGATGGGTTGATAATGATGCAAAATAATGAAGGATGGAAGATAAAAAAAAAAAAATGGGCGTTATGAAAATGAAAAACAACAATGTTGGTTACATTTGAAATAAAAGAGGAGGAGCATGGAATGTAATAAAGTTTGTATAATTGTGTGAATTACATTGGTGAAGTCATTTGATTTACTGATTTCAGGACAGCATATTATTGCAGAGGCTTTGATTCAGGATTTTGAAAATGTGTTTTTATTTTGCATTCATTATTGGGAGGTATTGTCATGGTGGTGGTAATCTTATCAAATCATTTCATATCATTGCAGCTTGCAACAAAGTTCCGTAATAGTGGACAAACATGTGTTTGTGCAAACAGAATAATTGTGCAAGAGGGTATCCAACTATAGAATTACAGCCCTGATTTTACCTCTTAATTCTAATTTTATATGTAATGCTGAAATATGTAACGTGACAATGAAATTATGTACGTGTTACAATTCTGGATATGAATATTGTAACAAGCATACCTTCCTTATATTTATAGGAGGAGCATTCGTGGCTGGAACCATAGCGGAGCGAGCTCGAACACCTGGAGCTACATGTAGGTGTTTCGCTCTTTAACTATGTAAAGTTATTGTAGTTGTTCTTTTGTTTTTCTTATATGTGATTGGGTTGTCTTTGTTATTTACATTTGATAATTATTAGAACTGAATTGTGTCATGATTGTAAGAGAATGATGAGAGCACATGGTTAAGAATGAAGAGAATTATTCGATGAATGAAATTAATTAATATAAAAGATAATGTGTATGACTTAATTATCTAAATGGTCAAAAACTAAGGAGATATGAATATTGATTTTGACTTAGTTTTCCAAAGTGGTGGAAAGCTAAGATGAATAGTACTCGACTTAGCCATTTCCAAAGGCATGGCTAAGGTGATATGAAAAAATGACTTAGTCATCCGTAAGAACGGAAACTAAGGTGTGGTTATAAAACTTAGTCATTCATGTATAAAATGGCTAAGGTGGTAATGAATTTGATCAGGAATTGAGGAAGACCTAGATTAATTGTGTGATAACTTGGACTTCCATTAAGATGGGACCAAGGTGGCAAAAAAAAAAAAAAACGAGTAAGCTTTACAAGCAAACTATGGAGCTTGGTAATGGAGAAGTCATCTCAAGTAATTAAAGTTGAAGAATATGTCTACAGAAAATGTATTAGAAATTATGGTGTTAAAAGGAAAAAAAAAATGTAAACTATATATATGTGTGTGTGTGTGTGTGTGTGTGTAAATAAATTAAATTAGTATTACTTAATAAATTATGTTGTATTTGTTGCAGGTCCTTCTCATACCGTAGGACAACCTTGATTTTCTTCTTTTGTGGATAGTTACTTACTAGGTATATTTTGGGTATGTGGATTATGTAATTTTCTAGTTCACTAGGATTTAAAGTTATCTTTTGGGCTTGTAATTAGTGTCAAGTCATATACCACTTGTTAGTTAATTAAATCTCTTTTATGTAGGCATTAAAGAATTTTCAGTATGCATGTAGATAACTTTATAATATGCTTGTTTTAATGATATCATGTGTGAATAGAAAAGATATATGACACACTGGTAAAATGGAAAATGGTGAAGATATAAGTTAAAGTGGATAATGTGATGAGAAATTAGATTTCTGTTGAAGAAGTCTAGAATGGTTGGATCATAAATATGCAGGATAAATTGTGTTTTAGGTTGATGTCGACACTTGGGAAGGTCAATTTACAGAGGAGACTCTGTCAAATTTTCGGTAGCCAATTAATAATAATAATAATAATAATAATAAGCTTAAATTTTTTGTCAGGATAGTTAGGGATCAAGGATCATGATATATATATGCATAAAAAAAAAATTTCCTAATTTTTCAACGAATTTGACATAAATAAAATAGAGGGTGTTACAGTTATTACGTTAGTGTTAGGGTGGAACTCATTTTTATGATTGCTTGTTCATTTTCTCCAAGAGGAATATCCCTCAATTCTCTAGCAGCATCGGTTCTAACCCTTTTTTTTTTCAAAGACACCCTTCAAGCAGGTAAAGACATATTGTTTTAAAGTCATTTGATTCCGTTGTACTATGACCACTCCCTTTTGAGTTGGAAAATTCAGTGTCAAGTACCTGGGGTGATGACAACATTAATTTGATGTAGAAAAGGTCTACCCATAATAGCATTGTAAGTCAATGCCATGAAGGTTTGCTGAAGGGAGACACACTTAGGAGGTGTGCCAATAGTAACTAGGGTTTCCAGGGCACCCTTTACCAGTACACCCAAGCCTATATCCTAATGAGGGAAGTCTTTCTTGGAGCCAGTCTTGAGGGGGTATCCATATATGTGCCATCACTTTACGAGAAAGAATGTTGATCGCATTGTTATCATCCACCAATATTTGATGGACTCAATGGCTGAAAGGATTGTGGAGATGACTGGGGCATCCTTATATAGGAAAGTTACTCCCTTTCCATCTTTTAAGGTAAAGACGATGAGCTCATGCTACTAGTTCAGAAGATGAGTAATTGTAAGGACCTGTTTCCCATACTTTCTCTTTCTTGTGTTGAAATCACCCATAACTGAGGTACCACCAAAGATCATGTTGATTTTGGGTAGTGCCTATATAAATTGGCTAGGCTCTTCTGAAAATAGCCTTTATCTATCAATCTTTTGATTTCTTTTTTCAACATACAACACTTTTTAGTTTTATATCCTTTATCTCGATAGAACATACAATACTTTTTGAAAGTGCGAGTACTAGATGGTGATCTCATGGGTGAAAAGTATAGAACAATTTTATATCCTCAATGGCAGTGAAGATTTCTATTAGGATAACATTCAATGGAGTCGTGTGCATTTCAAGGTAGGTCGTGCGTCCCTTGACTAGCCTTTTCTTACTTTTTCTAAAGTTGTTGTCCCTCATAAAAAAATGATCTTGCTTGGAAGACCTCTCTGTAAAATTCTCTTTAAAGAAACGAGAAGGCTCATGAAGCAATACACTCGCATCTTCCACCCGTATATGGTTCTCCATGACCTACTTCACTTTTAACAAGCTTCTGTTTGGTAGAGTGTACAATATTTTCTATAAATCTCTCCTTTTTACTCCACTTATTAAAGCCTCAAAAGCCACATGCTCGATTAATTCCTTAATATGGAGCATTTCCTCATTAAACCTTTTTATGTGTGTTTTATTTGGACTTGTCATATGCTTGAGTGACCCCGAAAAGTTCTGTGAAAATTTTTTTTATTACGATGCTTGTGTTGACTTGTGTTGTTAACTTGGTCCAAAGCTTTCCAAAACTTGTAATAAAGCATGGCTCCAAGTTATTATACCATGCATGTACTAACCCTCTGGAAATTGTAGGGAGGATCTTGCATATGACATAGCTATCCTGGATAACCAATTCCAAACTGCTCTATACGTTTTGCATATGCTTCATTGGGTTAGCAAGACTCTCATAGTTGTCTAAAGTCATCTTGGTAGAAATATAATCCTTAGACATATGAGTACACAACACTCATCTTGACAATGAGAATCTCAAATTAAGTGAAGGGTATAGACACCCTTATACATATACTCTTTTGTAGGTTGTTTCTCACTCCTATATTTATCAGGTTTTGAGAGCTTGAGGTTTCTAGCATAAAACAACGGGACTGATGGCCAAATAGGGATCTAGAATACTTGATATGAGCATGAGCATTTTATGATGTGAGCACTCTCTAGAAGGGCTTGGTGACCATTAAGGTTGAAAACCCCTCAACATTTCATTCTACCCAAACTCCTCTAGGTAGTGTAACTGTCTATGAGCACTGGGTGCAACTTATGGTTATAGAGCTGTAAAGAATGGTGTTGTTATAGGTGCTATAGCTTTCTAAGGTGGCAAAGTCTGATTTGGCCCTTGAGCAGCCAATATAACCCGGGTAATAACTTACACTTGGTTGATGAGCTATTGAATGTTTGGTTGGGAAGAAATCTTTGGTGTGGCAAGAAGGTCTATCACGTGTCCTATTATATGAGTATTTTGATTATTTACCATTGATGGTGATTAGGGATATCAATAATGTAATATCTCACATCGACAGTTGAGGACTTGGAGGAAGGCCTTATATGAGCATGCTCACCTTGACTAGTAAGACACGTTTTGGGGCCATGCGTGGCTGCCAAGAACAAATCCGTGAGGCCCGTGGGCCAAAGTGGACAATATCTTGCTAGTGGGGTAGGGTGTTACATTTGGTATCAGAGCCCGGCTCACTAGTTGTCCGATGGTGCTGACGGGGTCTTCGGGCTTCTTAAAAGGGATGAATTGTAATATCCCACATCGGCGGGTGAAGACTTGGGGGAAGGCTTTATATGAGCATGCTCACCTGACTAGTAAAATGCATTTTGAGGCCATGCGTGGCTGCTAAGAACAAATCCGTGAGGCCTGTGGGCTAAAGTGGACAATATCTTGCTAGTGGGGTGGGGTGTTACAAATAAACTAGTTTTAGAAGAACAATTAATGCCTTTTTTTATCAGATTTTCCATAGAAAACGTCAATTGATGATGTTCCAAAATCTAATATGCTTAGGAATGAGGGTTTTTTTAGTGTTTGGACAATAGGTAATCACACGTTCACATCAATATTCCTTTCTTCAAAGTTCACGAAGTTGATGGTTTGTGATAGAATATCTAACACCTGCAAAACAATCCTTTTTGGTGTTTTTTGGAGACCCTCCGATGATAAAGTCAATGACTTTTAAATTTTAAAAATGAGCTTTAAATTTTAAGAACAAGAGTGTTTGTTCTTTTTTGTGTATGATAAATGCTTTAAGAATAAAAGTATGAATTCTTAGAAAATAGAAAAATGTGAACCCTTTACTTGAGTGGTTTAAGAGGTATATATAGTCTCTTAACCTTGTTATGTTGCTTGAATGGAGAGGTTGAATTATCATTTTCTCCTGATAGCATTAATGGGGGGTAGATATCCCTTACACAATATTAATAAGAGATAGATATCCCTTACATAATATTAATGCTAATAGAAATATTGTAGGTCCTCAAGAGACTTTTATATTATTAGGGATGTGGAGAGATTGTTATTCTTGACTTTTAACATTTTATGTTAAGAGCCATAGGAATAAACAAACAAAGCCTCGTGGCCCAACATGGGGCCTATAATGATTGTCAGTTCCATCTGCATTCAAACCCGGAATGATCTCAAGCCCAAGGGTGATGGGTGTGGCAGCTTACCAAACCCACATATACTTAGACACAACGCGTAGCTGAGACCAAGGATGTTGGTTTTGACATCTTACTTGATCCACATGTATTTGGGCTTAATGCGTAACTAAGCCCAAAAACATTGGGTTTGGCAGCTTGCTAGACCAATATATACTTGGACTCAACGCGTAACTGAGCCCAAGAAAGTTGGGTCTGGTAGCTTACTGGACCCACCTGTATTTGGGCTCAGCGCATAGCTGGGCCCCAAGGATGTTGGATCTAGAAGCAAGCTATACCTATGTGATGTGAACCACTTGATCACATTGTCAAATAACCCCCAATGAAGTAAATAAGAACATGAAAAAAAATAAAAATCAGGTTTGATAAAACCATAATCCAGAGATAGCCCTGTACTTAAAAACTAAAGGTATTGGATAAAGATTTAGACTTAGAGATAACCTTATATCTAAGAACCCCAGGTGTCATAACTCATTTCTAGGTTATTCTCCAAATTCAATTTTTTCTTTTCTTCCAAAATAAAATAACAAAAAATAAAATAAAATAAAAGCTGGCAACATGGAGAAAGCAAGCCGATGAGGATTCCAAACATATAGGAAAATCAAGCTGTAATTTTGGAGGAAATTTGAGGCCTAATTATACCCCATTATATCCAAGACTGAAGAAACAATGCAAATTTAAGGTCAAATTAAATGATTATTGAACGAATCTAGATAAAAATAAGTCCAAGGACATAATTAATTTTTCAATAGGCCAATTTGATTTAATCATGGGCCAAATTAAAGGTTTAATTATGTTTAGGAATTAATTTGGGTCCAATTGAAAGATTTAATTAGGTGTAAGGACTTAATTATACTTTAAATGGGTCAAATTAATTTTATTAAGGGCTTAATTGGTGGAAAATTAAGTTTAGGAGCTCAATTAGAGCTTAATTGAGAAAATTAGAATTTTAAGAAACCAAAATTAATTTTTACCAAGTTAATTGATAGAAATCAAGAGCAAGGACCAATCTGCAAAAGGCGTCGAATTATGGGGACCCAATCAATTGAAATCAGGGATGAAATTAAAGAAATTGAAAGTTTAATTATCAATTGAGGGTCAAATTGCATAAATCTAAACCCAATGACCAAAGAGAAAAAGGCGTGCAAATCTGGGGCTGAAATTGAAGTTTTCCTAGGGACATAATTGCATAAAATTAAATGTGTGAAGCCAATCCAGGTGTATTTAAGACAAATCAGAAATTGAAGGGCTAAAGTGAACTTTACTAAAACGGTGTCGTTTTGGTGACTGTTCATCTTTTTCCTCATTTTTTTTCTCTGAAATGACAGCTTAGGAAGACTACTTTACAGGTGCATTTAATGCCTCAAACCTTCATCAAAATTGACAAATCTTGCATGGAAATGATCACCTGACATTTCTCTACAGCCTAGTATGGTATGTTCATGCTTATTGACAATACAGCGGTCGCGGTGCCGGCCTAAAGAGGCCAACTCAGGCAACTTTTAATTGTCAAATTTGACAATTCATTATGCTTATTTTGAGCCAACGGATGGGATCTTTCCTAGCTAAATCAAAAGCTGAACTTTTTCCTTAGTGAAAACAAGATTACCCTTTTCCATACCCTATAAATAGGGATAAATTCAAAGGCCGGAATTTCCCCCAACTCAAACAAGATTATCCTTTTCCCCGGCCCAGCCCAGACTAAAAAAGAACGAAACATCTGCGGGGCTGAGATCGGCCCACCCTCTTTTGGGCCGAGAACAACCCCACCCTTTCAGGCTGAGATCAGCCCAGTTAGCTGGGCTTATATATATATATATATTATTTTTTAAAAAAGAAAGTTTCAAAAAAAATTCAAAAGTCCTATAAAAAAAATTGTGATTTTCTTGCATGTTTTTTTTTACCAATTTTGCATAATATTGGGTTGTATATTTACACTGTAAGATACATATCCGATATTAGAATATCATGTTTTCTCTAAAATATTTCTAAAAAAAAATCTCAAAACTTTTAAATTAATTTCTCTTTTCAAAAGACAAAAAAAAAAGAAAAAATGTTTGGTTTTCATGCTTACGACAAAATGCTAAAACATTTCCAGACATATTTTCATAAAAAGATAAAAAAAAAAAAAGCATCTTTCTCATGTTTTAAAAATCCAAAAAAATATGAATATCATAACTAGCTTATGATTATCCATTGAGATTTGGTCAAAATATCAAAAACTCTTCATTAATCATTTTTTAGGGATTTTGATGTAGACTTTAATATCTGAAAGTATAAAACTGCACAGTAAAGTACACCCTCAGGTACTAAAGATACAAGTATAAAATAAATGCGATGCTAAAATTTAAACTTTAGAACGGTTAGAACATTATCTAATAAGATAGAGACTTTCTCACGAAGAGAAATCTACCTTGAACGTTAGACGAGATCAACGAATAGAAACTCAACCTAAAAAAACAATCAAACAACAATGTAGTTTATCTTAGGTAGGGTGCATTGGGAATGATGCATCTTTCCCTTGCACAACCAGTCTCTTACCCAGACCCTCGCAGACCATAGGGTTCCTAGTAACCATAATATTAGGTGGTGACTCCTGAACATTAATCATAATTTTATGATTGAATTAAAAAACATTTCCTTCCCAACAACAATACCTCTCAAGAGGCACAGAAAGCTCGTCGTCGCACTCGCGACACCATGTATGCAAATGACGTCACGAAGCTAGTTATTCTTCGATAAATCAGTGTCTGATCTTTGTCCGTGTAAAGAAAAGTTATTTTGCCACAAACAAAAAAAAAATTCATATTTATACTTTAACTTGCTACTGAAATTTATAGCTAAAAAAACATAATATAATCTCCTTCAACTAACTCTAATGCACCCCTTTTGTGTTGCAAACTAATTGACCCCAACTAGTAATCAACTAACATAAGTCAAATGATGAAATAAACCCCTAAACAATGTTTAATGGGCTAGGACAAATTCAAATTAAAAATAATTATTAAACATTAAATAAATAAGATAGTATAATAAAAACAAAGTCTTCATGCTAAAATTTCTCCATGAAACCCAAATCTCCAATATTCATATATTCTTGGCAGATTTCAGTCCTGACTTTAAACACATTGTTATCTCTTGTTTGGATGAGTTACTAAGCCTACCATATATGGTTGAAAGCTTGAGATGTTCAATTTTTAGCCTAATTTGAATCGAAGTACAATTTCACCTATAACTCTAGATATGTCTCAAACTGTACATGAAGGTCTAGTTTGACATATTTAACAAGATTCATCTAATAACTTCGACCCTCCAAAATAATATGTTTCTAAGATTTGCTTGACCCGAAACTCTACTGCAATATAGTTCTATGTGTCTAGTATCTCTGTATAATCTTAGCTTAATACAATGTACAGTTTGAGAGATATGCTCGATCTCGCAAAACAGGTTGACAGATATTTTAAGGTCAAATTTGGACCCGACCTGATTCGTATCACCATGTATCTTAGATAAGTTGGATTATTACCCTGCTAACCCTTTTTAGACATGGTCTTTAAGAAAAAGTAATATATATAAGATACGTTGGTCTATCACTTTCTAGTAGTGTTTTTTTCAAGATTATAATTATTATTTGAAACCAAACCTTTTTATATTAAAAAGTAAGAAAAAGAGAACAATTTTTTTATATATAAAATTATCAAAATATCATTTTTTTTTTAGTAACTAACATCTCTTTAAATACTAACATAACTCTTTGTAAAGAAAAATAAATCTTAATCATCCAAACTATCACTATAAATATTACGTGAATATAGTATTAAAAAAACTCTCATATATGAATCTGCTACAGCTTTAGCTCATGCATCAGTTAGATAAAATCATTCAATGTAGCGTAAAAAAATATTGATTTTTTATATATATATAAATTTTCTAGGTGTTGCGCAATCATAATAATTATGTATAATTTTAATAAAAAAAAATTACAACTTCAGTGAAGAAAAATGTAATACTTAAATAAATAAAAAAACATTTTTAATTGACTATGAACTAATAGATTATTGAATATATTGCGTTGTAAATATTTATTTTTGTAGAAAATAATTTGTTGCTCGAATTTTGTGCCACAAAGATAACACGAAATCCAAGCAAATGGACTGCTGTTATATTTGTGGCATCAAATTCGTACCTGAAGCGCAATTCTTTTATTTTATTATGTTAGTAAAGTAACATTAAATAACCAAGTCCCGTGATGTATGGTCTTAACTACGATAATATATTAAAATAATTTATTTTTATTTATTTATATTTATTTTTAAATTTTAATATCAACACATTAAATTATATAAAAATATTTTTTTAAGTAAAATATATCTAAGAACAAAAACTAATAAACTTCAAAACAGTTTTGATGATGAGTTGTAAAACCATGAATAAGAGAAATACTGTAAGAAAACTCTAGCAATGGATGTGTAGTTAACTCCTCATCTGACTATAAAGTACAAAGGAAGTGTTTGAGATCCATCTCTATAGGATCCACCGGTTAACGGCCCAATTTGATGCCCATTCATCAACGGAATGATCACTATTCCGGCGATTTTCACACCGAAAAAAAAAATACTCCTGAGCTTATCCATTGATCTCGATTTCACCAATAACGAAACTTTTCTCCGATGAAACCATTGATAGAAATAATTTTTTTTAAAAAAAAAACACCAATAAAATCCCCTTCTAGATTTCGTTGTCTTGCAACAATAAAAGTAATTGAAAACAAACAAGAATTTATAAATAAATATATTTTATGTTATAATATTTTAATTAAAATATTATTAATGAAAAAATAATAATTATAATAAGAAATTCGTTACTTAAAGATCAAGTCAAATTACTTATAACTTTTTTAATGTTTAAGGGATTGTAACATGTTGCTTATACATTGTATTTGATCTTCAAATAATAATCAATGAATTATTGAATTAATAATAAATTAATTTATTTAATTCTATTTTTTTTAGAATTGTGATTTATATTTGGATCAACTTATTAGAGAACCTGATGGATCACACACATCATTGTCAGAAATTAAACTATGATGATTAATCAAGTATAAATTGATTGTAAATAAGTTTAAAAAATTAAAGACTGAAATATAATTTATATAATGAATTACAATTCTAGATCTAGAAAAATCGAGTGGAAACTTGATTAAATAAATTTATAAAATTATCCTAAAATAATATTTGATCTTCAATTAATCATTATAGTTTAAAAATTTCTCACCAGTGATTTATATAGATTATTATTAGAGACTTTATAACAACCTAGCTTTTGAGCAATTATTTAATATATATATATATATATATATATATATATATATATATATA
>Ga0307510_10005711_pt1 | contig 14825 bp, 17 predicted proteins | sample 12_EM_MG_FD_207224 | JGI IMG/M metagenome (GOLD analysis project Ga0307510, IMG submission 207224) | Populus trichocarpa ectomycorrhiza microbial communities from riparian zone in the Pacific Northwest, United States - 12_EM | ecosystem: Host-associated > Plants > Roots > Unclassified | place...
AGGACACCTCCAATTCCTATTTGTGAAGCATCACACGCTACTTCAAAGATTTTAGAGAAGTCTGGTAGCTTCAAAACTGGTGTTTGTCCCAACTTCTCCTTAACCTCCACAAAAGCTTTGTTGGTTGTGGTTGTCCAGGTGAAGATTCTGCCTTTTAAACACTCAATTATTGGGGCCATGATAGTGCTAAAATGTCAAATGAACCTTCAGTAAAATGGTGCGAGACCATGAAAGCTGTGAACCTCAAACACGGTGCAAGGTGTCGGTTAATTTTGAATAGCTTGCACCTTGGTGGGATTAACTCCAATACCTTTATCAAAGATGATGAAGCCTAAGAAATAGACTTTCTTCTTCAGGAATGAACACTTGGTGTGATTAATATAGAGTTGTTATGCCTTCAAGGTAGCCAAGACATGTTCAATATGAGCTAGGTGATCCTGCAAACAGTTACTGAAGATTAAGACGTCGTCAAAATACACAACAACACATTTACCTAAGAATGGTTTGAGAATGTGAGCTGCAGCTAGAGTGAGAATGTAGAGAGAGATGCTCTCCTTCATTTTGAAATTTTTCTCCTCTAGGTGGTGCCCTGCAGCTCCTGCGTCCCGATTGACGTCTCTTTCTTCCCTGACCATTTTTGTGGCCATCTATGGCAAGCGATCAGCGTCTCTCCTCTTCGATTCAATAGATTCGAACCCATGAAGAGACTATGTGCCATCTGGCTTTGTTTGTGGCATCTAAAGCTCTCGCTGTATCTGATCCCCATTTTCTCAAGCAGTATTCAAATCTTCGGTCTAGGGTTGTGCGATCTCCCAACCCTTAAAAGTGTGCTCTGGTAGCAGCTAGTCCGGATATTGGCCTTTTGGTTGATACTCCTTCCACCCTAGTAGGCGCCTCTGCGGTGGTTCGTCCCTGGCCTCTACCATGGCGTTTGTTGCTGCTTGTATTTGCGGGATCTTTTGTCCACCCAGTCTCTCCACCAACTCAGGTACTCTCTCTGTATCAATGATTGGGCTTTTGCGTCACTGGGTTCACCGATCTAGGTGTGGTAGGTGTTGCCCTACCCCTCTCTTCTGTTTTCTGGTGGTGTTTGTTTGGGGGACCAGAGGTTGTTCTTCTGGTTCCAAGGCCAGTCTCCTGTGTAGTGTTGCAATTTTGGTTATATATTGGGTTTGTGTAGCTACCTGATATCGGTGGCTACTCTTGGCTGCGGGGGGGTGCCTCCCCGTTATGGAGGTTTGTTGTTGGGTTTCTTCTTTGTGGCTAGCTAAAGCTATGCTGGCCTGTTGTCTTGGGTCTATTGCTGTCTCCTGATACATGCGATTAGTAGCAGCTTTGATCCTCTCTGATTGCTAGAGCTGTTTGTGGTCCTTGACTGCCTGTTGCTTCTGGCTTTTGATCGTTTGGCTTGTGGGCTGTTTGAAGGATCTCTCTCAGGGTTTTCTGGATTGGCTCTTCTGACCTTGCCCTGGGTATACTTGCTTGTGCTTGTTGTTTGAGATATCTGTCTCCTGGAGCTTTTTCTTGCTTCAGGTCTGTGTTATATGTTGGCCCTCTTGGGCTGGTCTTGGTTGCTGCTCTATGCCGCTTGGATTGCTGCTGTATACAGCTCTGTTTGCTGTTTGTTGTTCTGCCGCTCAAGGGACTGCATTTGCCTATGGGAGTGCAGGCTGCGAATGCCATTCATTGCTCGAATGGTTTTGCTTATTTGGGTTCCTTTACTTAAGTGGTCTTCTTTGTTGCTGCCATATGCAGCCTGAAGTTCTCTTTGATTGCATCTGCAATTGTAGATGTGGTGGAATATGTCCTTGACCTGCAGGTTCTCTGCAGATTGCTTGTGATGTGTTGATAACCCTCTTGGGGCTGGTCTTGTTATTTGCTCCAGTCTGCCTCAGTTTCTTGCGGGTTCTGGCTGGTTGGCCTGGGCCTCCTTGATGGTAGTGGTTGGCTTGTGTGTGCATATCAAGCTAATTCAGCTGTGGGTCTTGGTCACTCTACAGTTTTGTTTTGGTTGCCTTTCTCTTGGGCTCTTATGGAGACTGCTCCCACTATGCTCTCTTTGTTGATGCTCTGGATCCCATCAGTTTGGGTGAGGCTCTCTCCCCAATTGCTTAGGCTACTGATGTAGAGTTCTCTGTCGCAGCTCTGCTAGCATGCTGGTTCGATTGAAGGATATTGGGGGATCTTTCATGCTTCAGCTCACTTCTATGTGCTGGATGGAGATTGTCCTAGTATCAATCAAGTTAATGTTGTGGTGCAGACTTGGTCTTCTAGAGATGATGTGCGGTTGGTTCACTACTATTGAGTTGCTTGGTAAAGAGCTCTGTTTGGGTGAGGGTCTCTCCCCAAATGCTCTGTCCTCTTGCCTATTACCATTCTGGAGCAGCTGGTTCGCTTAGTTGCTGCTATATGCAGCTTGGTATGCTGTGCTTCTTGAAGCTCGCTTTGCTGTTTGAAGCTGGCTGGTCTAATGGGTGCTAGAGCTATTATCTCTGGCTCATTTCTGTTGCTTGTCCTTTCGCTAGCTTTGGTTGGTGGAGGGTTGGTCTCAATGGATGCTGTCCTACATGAGAGATGTAATAACAGTGTGGCTTGCTCCTGTGTGGGTCTGCTGTTGTCTTGGTTGCAGGTTTGCTGCTGCTGGGCTTTGGTTTCTGCCAGAGGTTGACGGCAGTTGGCGCTAATGTGTAGGCCCTGCTGTATTGGGGATCAATTTGGGTGAGGCTCTCTCCCTAATGCTTTGATCTCCCCAGATGCTCAGTCTGGAAGCCCTGCCTCTATAGGGCACCGTTGTTGGCCTACTGCTGCCTGGTTGCTAGGGCTGGCCTTTGATGCTGTACTTGAACAGGCTGCTGCTGGGGTCTGTTGTTGATGTTCTGCTCCTCGGCTCAGCTGCTGCTGTAGTGCCGTCTGCTAGGCTGGAAGGAGTTTTGCTGCTGGTTTTTGGGTCTCCTAGCTGCTGTTTTCATTGTATGCTAGTTTGTTTTGCCTTATGGCTGATGCATGTTCAACGGAGCCTGTTCCTTTTGACTCTAGGTCGATCGAGGGAGCCTGTTCCCTTTATATTTTCAGCAAGCCTATCTTGCTTTTGGTTTGTACAAGGGAGTCTGTTCCCTTTACCTCCTGTTCAGCAAGCTAGTCTCGCTTTTGATTTGGTCAAGGGATTTTGTTTCCTTTTCCTTGTATTGCTGGTCTCTAGCTCTTTTTGATCTATACAATTCTTACATTTGATCAAAAAAAAAAAAAAAAAGAAAGAGCTAGAGAGAGATGCTCTCCTCCTTCATGGAGATGATTCCACTGGTTCGGCTGGTGAGGCATAGTGTTTGACTTTCCTTTGGCTACTTTGTCTTGATTCCTTGCTCTGATCCTCCTTCCTCGTTCCATCCCTCTCCATTTTTCAACTTTTTCAAATTCTCGGTTCCCCCCTCTCTTCTTCTTTTTTTCCCGCCCAAGCATTTCAAATGGCTAAAAACAAGAGGAAGGTTACTGCTACTACAACACGTGGAAAAGCCATACTGCGTTCTTCTGTTCCTGATATTCATGACCATGACCGATCTATTGTTCTTGCAGTTCAAGCTCCCTCGGCTATTCTTTCTGGTTCCTCTTCCTCTGTTCTCCCACCACTGGCCTATGCTGTGGGTCCTGCTTTGTTACCGCCTATTCCTGAGGTTACTCCTGTTCCTAACCCCTTGGAGGTTGTTATTGTTGATGACTGCTTAGAGGATGCAGATGACGACCTAGTTGAAGCTCTCTTGGATGAGGAACAGTTAGATTACTCTTTCTCTGATGATGATGGTGAAGACCTGTCCACCTCACCTTCCCTACTTCCACCTACTGCTGGTCTTACCCTCCCTTCTGCTTTAGCAGGTCGGCCTCCTTCTTCTCCTGAGGTTGTCGGAGGCTGTGCACCCCCTACCATCGGTGTTGCAGGTTCTTCTCTTGCTTCGACACCTGGCAATAAGGTTTGGAAAGATTTTTTTTCTGCCAGTACACCGCCTGCTCCATGCACAAAGCTTCAAAATTTCTCACTCAACCACCTCACCAAGTCCTGTGCCATCTCCCCTGAGGATTTCCAACCTCAGTTTGAAGTCTGGAACTTGTGTGCAGTAGGATATGTCTCTGGTAAGCACCCTGGCTAGAAGGCTCTGCAGGGTATTATCTCTTCTGTTTGGAAGTGTGAAGCTTCACTTACTATTCATGCTTCTGGGTGGCTAATTTATAGATTCAACCGTGAAGAGGACAAGTCCTCTGTTCTCCATGGTGGTCCATACCTAGTGTATGGGAGACCCCTTATTTTGAAACTGATGACAAAATTTTTTGATTTCTCCTGTGAAGAGATGACAAGAGCCCCGGTTTGGGTCAGATTCCCCAACCTTCCTCTTTGTTGCTGGTCTCCACCCTGCTTATCCAAGATAGCTAGTGTCCTGGGCAAGCCTATCCAAAGTGATCATATGACATCCTCTCTCTCTCGTCTGTCATATGCCCGTGTGTTGGTTGAGCTTGACCTACGGGAGGACCTCCACCACTCTGTGGCGATGTCCCTGCCATCTGGTCCCATTCTCAACCAGAAAGTTGTCTATGAAGCTTTGCCCAAATTTTGTAACCTCTGTAATGTCATTGGCCACACGCGGCTCCTCTGCTCCAAGGATGCTGTCGGTCCTTCACCAGTGGGTACCCCTTCGCTTGTGGCTGGTAATAGGAATGTCTTTCACCGCCTGGGCCCACAGCTACCTCCTTCTGGTGTGTCAGGACCCAGTCAACCTCTACCAGTTCAGGGTCCTTCCAAGGATTCCTCCGTTGCAGCTCCTGTGGAACTTGAGCAAGCCCCTTGTGATGATGCCTCTGATGGCTGGATTGCGGTAGAACCTCGGAGAAAATCCAAGAAGCCTATCAGTCACTCCCCCAAAGGGAAGGAAGTGTTTGCAGTTGCAGCTGTGTCTGCTTTGTCACCAAGAAGTGTTGTTCCCTCTGACTGTGTAAGGGTGGTTAATTCACTTGGTACAGAGGTAGTAGTTGATGCAGGTGTAGATTTGGGAGCTACTTCTTCTATGGCATCCCCAACTTTAGGGGACGAAAATTTGGCCACAACTCCCATAGCAGCATCTGAGCCATTGTCGGTTTGCACAGGAACTATTCGAACCTCCTCTGGCGCTAATCCATTGGTGGCAAACTCATGTGCTGAAGACGCTAGGGATCCTCTCCCTTCTTATCCTGTACCATTAGTTTTGACCTCCAGTGCTGGAGAAGGACACATCCCCTCTCCACCGAACTCTTTGGAAATTACTACTGGTGCTGTGAACATGGCTGGCAACCCTGTTATGGAGGTATCAGCCCCGAGTCGGGTTCGAAACCGAAACCAAAAGCAGAGTGGTCACAGTCAACGGACCCCTCGTTTCACAAGCTGGTTGTTGGACCCCCTGTCCTCTCCTAGTTTGTTCACTGCTGGTTGATGCAACCATTTGTTCTCTGCCTGAAGCGACATGTGGAATGGTTGGGTGATATGTGTTGCTGTTTTGTTCTTGCTGAAGGCGCTCCCCTTTTATGAATTATCGATCTGCTAATGCATGGTCCATGCATTTTCACGTGCTCCATTTTGCTGATGAGGCCCCTATTTGTTTATGGTCTCTTGCTGTTGATGGCTGGCTGTTATACTTTGCTGCTAGCTTGAGTAATTGTAATTGTATTGTAATTGCTTTTATTTTCCTTCGGTTATAACTTAAGGTTTGTTTGCTTAGGCTGGTATCCTCTTGTGCTTGGTGGGAGGCTGTTCCCCCCGACTATTTTGTTCTGTTTTCCTTTTGCCTGGATATTTATATCCATATGTACTGCTGGTTTCCAGCTTGTCTTGCAACTTTTTGATCTATACAATACTTACATTTGATCAAAAAAAAAAGAAAAGAAAGAGCTCTCAGTTAAGAAAGAGCTCTCAGTCTGAAGAAAGAGCTCTCAGTTAGAGAGAGAATCTAGAGAGAGATGCTCTCCTCCCCTATGGAGATGATTCTGCTGCTTGTACTGATGAGTGTTTGAGTTTGATTCTTTCTTGTTTCTTGGTTCTTGGCTGCTTGATCTGATCATCCTTGCTTCTCCTTCTCCGTTTCTCTACTTTTTCAAATTTCGGTTCCCCCTCTTTTCTCTTTTTCCCGCCTGGTGTTCATTTCAAATGGCAAAAAGCAAGAGGAAGCTTACGTCACGTGGTAAAGCCATCATGCGTTCTTCTGTTCCCGATGATCATCTTCATGCCCGATCTATTGTTCTTACTGTTCAAGCACCCTCAGCTGGTCTCCCCTCCTCATCCTCCGCTTTTCTTCACCCTGCACCTCCACCACCGGCCTGTGCTTTAGATCCTGCTGTTCTTCTGCTTCTTCCTGAGGTTTCTCCTAACCCCTTGGAGTCTGTTACTGTTCAAGATTGCTCATCAGATGAAGGCCTCGATGAAGCTCTCTTGGAAGAGGAACAACTCGATTTCTCTTTCACTGATGAAGACGGTGATGACACTCCTCTGCTCTCACCTCCGGCTGGTCTCTCTAGCATCCGCCCTCCTCCTCCTTCTGTGGTTGTAGAAGCCTGTGCTTCTCCTACCAACGATGTTGCAGGTTCCTCTCTTGGTTCTTCCCCTGGCAGCAAAGTATGGAAAGACCTCTTCTCTGCTAGTAAGCAGTCTGCTCCATGCACAAAGCTTCAAAATTTCTCTCTCAACCATCTCACCAAGTCCTATGTCATCTCCCCTGAAGATATACAACCTCAGTTTGATGTCTGGAACTTGTGTGTAGTAGGCTATGTTTCTAGTAAAAGCCCGGGCTTCAGGGCTCTCAATGGTATCATCTCCTCTATTTGGAAGTGTGCAGCTACACTTTCTATCCATGATTCTGGATGGCTGGTTTTCAGATTTAACAGTGAGGAGGACAAACTCTCGGTTCTCCATGGGGGTCCATACATGGTTTATGGGAAGCTACTCATTCTGTGCCCTATGACTAGATTCTTCGATTTCTCTACTGAAGAGATGTTCAGGGTTTCAGTTTGGGTCAGATTTCCAAGCCTGCCTCTTTGTTGTTGGTCCCCCCCTGCTTGTCTAAGATAGCTAGTGTTTTGGGTAAACCTATCCAAAGTGATCATATGACCTCTTCCCTTGCTCGTTTATCTTATGCCCGAGTGTTGGTTGAAATTGATCTTCGTGAGGACCTCCAACACTCTGTTGTTGTGTCTCTGCCAGATGGATCTCCCCTTCATCAGCAAGTTGTCTATGAAGCTTTGCCCAAATTTTGCAACTTCTGTAATGCTCTTGGACACAATCGTATTCTCTGCCCTAAAGCCACTGCTCGCTCAGCTAAGGGTGCAGTGGCCCATGAACAGACTGTACAAGGAAAGAAAGGGAGTGTATTTGGTCGACTGGGACCTCAGCTTATGCCTTCTCCAGCAGGGGTACAGGAACTAAATCCTTCTTTGGATTCAGCTCCTTCTGTGGATCTCCTAGCATCAGCTCCCAAGGACACTGCTATGGCTCCTAATTCTTCTGAAGGTTGGACTACAGTGGAGCCTAGGCGAAAATCTCCTAAACACAATCGTGTCAATTCAAAAAGGAAGGAAGTCATTGAAGTTGTTGTAGAGCCTCACATTCCAAGTTCGGCCCTACCCGCCTGTCCCATTGTGATTGGTTCTCTTGGTGCAATGGCATCAGTTGGTGAGGATGTGGCCTCAGGGACTATTCCTATTACAGCCCCTCCATTGAAGGACTTGGACACAGGACATCTCGGTTAGCTAATCCTGGTAGTAGGAAGGCATCACTCCCTCCTTCTATAGGAGACAGTTGTTGTGATATTTGTTTTTTCCTGGCACTAGCTTGTGTTTTTGGCATATGCAAGCTCCTGGTGGTTCACTTTGGTTAACTTTGTTTTTGGACCCAGCGTTCACTTGGTATTTGTCGTTGTTTGCTCATGCAAGGGTGGCTTCCTTTCAGTTCTTGGCCTGCCCTTTATGGGGCTTTGCTTGCTTAAGGGTTGTTGTCAGCGTTCCTGCCTGGTTGGATGTTACCTTTGCAGCTGACTTCATTTTGCTTATTGTCCTGCTTAGTGGGAGCATGTTCCCCTAGGTTTTTTGCTTTTTGCTTTTTGTTTTGGCCTTCATAAGGGCTGCTCTTGCTTGTGTACGGGAGAATGTTCCTCTACACTCATTCAAGGGTGTCTCTTCCCCTTGCTGGTGTATGTTCTGTTCTTTTCTGTTCTGTTTGGTATGTTCTGTTTCTGTTGGTTTTCGGCTTGTGCTGCAAGATTGTCTTGCTCTTCTTTCTGGGGAGTCTGTTCCCCTGCACTCTTCAAGGGAGATTGTTCCCTCTGCTGGTGCATGTAATGTTCTGTTGGTTTCTAGCCTGTATTGCAAGCTTGTCTTGCTCTTTTTTGATCTATACATTTCTTACATTTGATCAAAAAAAAGAAAGAGCTCTCAGTTTGTACAAGGGAGTTTGTTCCCTTTGCCTTCTGTTCAGCAAGCTTGTCTTGCTTTTGATTTGGTCAAGGGACTTTTGTTCCCTTTTCCTTGTATTACTGGTCTCCAGCTTCTTTTTGATCTATACAATTCTTACATTTTATAAAAAAAAAGAAAAAAAGAAAGAGCTCTCAATTAAGAGAGAGAAGCTCTCGGTTGTAGGCAGAGTCACGGTGCTACTATTAGCATTTCCCCTCTCGTCCTGTGCAACGTCTTCTTCTCTTACTTTCTGTACTATCCTTGACTCTTCTTTTGGTCTCTTTGTGTCGTTTATTCATAGCAAAATCTAAGAAAAAGTCATCAGTGTTGCGGTCTGCCCAGCAAGACTATGATTACTGTTCATCGCGACCCTCGTCGTCGAATGCTCCATGGGTCTTGAGCCGGAGTGTTTCTCCTGCTATCCAGCGCCCCTCCAGTACCTCTCCTCCACCCCCTAATCCTCCGCGAGCAACAGTAGCTCTTGCTGATGTTGTTAATTCCCAACACCTTTCTAGGGTTCGAACAAAAATTCGAATTAGGGGAATACACCACACACCCTCTGCTACTCCCCCTTTGTCTTCTCCTCGCCGTTGTGGGCCCACTACCTCTTCCCCTGTCCCAACTCAATCTCATCGTGGTCCCCTTGGTGAGCATGGATCACCTAACCCACGGCCTGGTGTTGGAAACCCCAACCTTGAGGCGACGACTGGTGCCGCTGCTTCACCATCTTCGCCTGGTAAAGCTACAACAGTCCGCTACCGGCCTTCCTCCCCAGTCTGCCCCACAGGTACACCCACCGTTCCTCAATCCCCTCCTCTTGTGCATTTCCCTAGTTACACGACTACATCATCTTGCACTTTTCTGGACACGGATGTGGGTATGTACAAAGACCGGTTGAGGTTCAGTCTTATTGGGTTCATTGCTGGCAAGTTTCCAGGTTACACTTCACTCTCTACTTTTATCAATTCTTCCTGGAAACGTAATGTTCATTTCTCCATGCATGATTCTGGTTGGTTAGTCTTCAATTTTGATTCTGAAATGGACATGTTAAAAGTGCTAAACGGAGGGCCTTACTCTGTACATGGCCGGCTTTTGATTTTGAAAATTATGCCTGAGTTCTTTGACTTTGATACCTCTGATATGCTTCGGATGCCAGTATGGATTAGATTTCCTAATCTACCTCTTCAGTGCTGGTCCCCGCTTTGCCTCTCCAAACTAGCTAGTGTGATAGGGAAACCGCTTCACTTGGATACCCCAACATCCTCCATGACTCGGTTATCATATGCCAGAGTGCTAGTTGAGACTGATCTGTTAGCTGATTTGCCTGCAATGATCAACATTTCCCTGCCCAATGGTGTAACCATGACCCAGAAAGTGTTATATGAATTGTTACCATGATTTTGCAAACAGTGCAGGACCTTGGGGCACAACTCCTCTTCATGTGCCAACAATTCCAGCCACAAACGTAAAAAGCGTGCTCAGCCTACTCCTACTCCTTCTGGATGCTCTAATCCTTCAGCAGACATTGAAGCTGTTGAGAAACAACCTCTTCGGGAGGAACCTCAAGGTGAGCCGGAGTTTGATCCAATGTCTGCTGAGGCCGCTGTGGCTGGGGTAGAGCGAGCAGATATTTCTGATCGCAAGCAGGCCAAATTGGCTGCACCTTCTGGTCCTCTAGGTGATCATCCTCCTGGCTCTCCTTCGATTGTGTCTGTGGAAGACGATACCATTGTTGAACTGCCGCCCATGAGGTAATATTTGACAAGGAGTAAAGCTGCTGCCACTTCTGGCCTATCAGGGAAGGCCTTATGGAAGAGTCGTTCTTCCAACAGCTCCTCTTCGGCTGCGACTCTAGGCAACATAGCCTCTGCTTCCTCATCCTCTTTATGATGTTCCCTAGTTTTGACTAAGGAACCTGTTCCTTGTGCTTGTTTGGGTCTCTGCTTGCTTTAATTTTGCTGGCTTTGTCTTTATGTTGCTAACTTTGTTAGCTTGGCTCTTGTGTGTTGCAGTTTTCCTGTCTGTAGCTATTCTGTTTCTTCCAGTTAGTTGGTCTGCTGGCCTTTAGGTCTGCTGTTGGGGTTTTCCTAGCTGTTTTTCTGCTTACTTGTAGTTTGGTTGCTTGGGTTTCTCCTTGCTGGATTGCTGTTTTTTCTGCCGGATAATTTGCTTGTTGTTTGCTTGCTGCGGCCTGCTAGTTGGCCTGTTGCTGGCTGCTGGCTGGCTATCAGATGCAGTTTCGGCTTGCAGGGTTTGTGGTGCGGAGGTGCTTGGGTATTGTGTTGCTGGTTGATGCGTTTCTGGTGGGTTGAAACGGATCAAGTTGGCTTGCTGCCCATATGCCAGGTTGGATGCTTTGTGTCTTGAAGCTGGCTGGCAATTTGGTCTGCTAGAGTTGGACTTTCTCCTCTGGCTTGGTTCTTCCGGCTTTCTGCCATGAATTCAGCAGTCTCATGCAGGTGGGCTCCAGATTGGAAGGATGCTTCTCTGATTCTGGTGTGCCCTGTTGTGAGGCTTTGGTTGCTCAATGCTACTGGCTTGAAGACAATGTCTTGATGTTGTTTTGCTAGTATTTAGCTTCTTGTTCGGCTTAGTGGGAGCATGTTCCCCTAGGCTTTTTAATTTCTATTTTGTCCTGCATGGGGGCTGTCCATGCTCTTGTTTATGGGATCCTATCCCCTTTCTTGGGTTGGCTAGTGCTGGGGAGAATGTTCCCCTGCACTCGCCTTTTGAATTTGCATGTAATGTTCTGCTGGCTACCAGCTTGTATCGCAAGCTTGTCTTGCTCTTTTTGATCTTAATATATTCTTACATTTGTTCAGAAGAGTGGCAAACTGTTCGTAAAAAGAAACATAACTCAGGGAACAAGCGTCAGACGTCCACCACATCTTTGCCAGCTGAATGTAACTTGCCTCCTCAACGACATGTTCCCTCCAAGGGGAAAGCTCCTGCCCTCTCAGTTGACACACCTGGCAGTAAAGCTCCCCATCGTCCAGGTTCAAGTGTGCTCACCAGGAGCTCGGTTCAAAAGATTCCTAATAGAAGTTCTGGCAGTGGTGGGATTGCTCCCACCCTTCCTCACCCATGATTGTTCACTGCTGGAACGTGAGGGGGCTTAATAGCCCTCTCAAACAACATGAGGTCTCTGGCCTCATGAAGAGTAAAAAGCTGGATGTATGTGGTCTTCTAGAGACCAAGTTGTCTCTGGCAAAAGTAGCGTGTTTGCATAAGCTTCGGTTAAAGACTTGGCAGTTTGTAAGCAATGCTGGAGCTGCAGCTTATGCCCGTATAGTTGTGTTTTGGAATCCTGAAACAGTGAAGGTTGAGGTCTTCACTCCTCTGCTCAGGGGATTCATGTTTTAGTTACAAGCTTGGTGCAACAATTTTGTTTTACAACCACCTTCATATATGGTTTCAACACCATTTCGGCCAGGAGGACTTTGTGGGCAGACCTTAGAAGATGGAGTGTGGACTCTCTATGGCTTCTACTTGGTGACTTTAACTCAATCCTCTCTCAAGAGGACAAGCATAATGGAGAGCCAGTATCTACCTATGAAATTTCAGACTTCAGGGAGTGTTGCTCTGATCTTGGGATTGGTGACTTGAATTCTACAGGCTCCCATTTCACATGGACAAACGGCACAGTCTGGACAAAGATTGATAGGGTGATGGTGAACACCCACTGGTACTCTATGCAACAAATGGCTCACGTCCATTTTGGTACTCCAAGGGCTTTTTCAGATCATTCTCCTTCTACTGTCCAGCTGGGACTTCGGGCACCTCAGGGCAAAAGGAACTTTAAATTTTTCAATATGTGGACAACTCATCCCCATTTCTTGGAAACCATCTCTCAGAATTGGTCTTTGGATGCCTACGAGACGCACATGTATATCCTTTGCAAAAAGCTCAAACTTTTAAAGGGCAGTCTAAGGTCACTAAACAACCTTCATTTTAGCCATATTTCGGAGAGGGTTGCTAGAGCTGCAAAGGTCCTGGATGACACTCAGCTTCTTCTACAAAATGACATGGACAACGGTCAGCTCCTTGCTCTTGAAAAGCAGCTGAGGCTCAACCTTGTTAATCTTAAGTCAGCTGAGAAAATGTTCTTTAGCCAAAAGTTGAAGTGTGCTTTCTTTAAAGAATGTGACAAGGGCTGTAAATTCTTTCACTCTTTGATGAACCAGCGACACAGAAGACGCCACATTCCTGCCATAGTTAGAAGTGATGGTATGTTAACTACTTCGGCTGAAGAGGTGGGTAGAGAGTTCGTCTCGTACTACAAAGAGTTACTGGGAACATCAAAACACACTATTCCTCTGCGTGCTGAGGTGGTTCAATGTGGAGCCTGCATTAATGTTGATTCTCATGCTATCTCCTTGCTCCAGTTTCGGCTGATGACATTAAACAGGTTCTCTTCAGTATGGATGATAATAAAGCTCTAGGGCCGGATGGATACACTTCTGCATTCTTTAAAAAAGCTTGGAGCATCGTGGGGGCAGACTTCTGTTCAGCTGTGAAGGACTTCTTTGCCTCAAGGGAGCTTCTCAAGCAGCTTAACCATTCTACCATAGCTCTTGTTCCCAAGTCATCCACTGCCAACTCTGCTGCAGATTACAGACCCCTTTCTTGCTGCAATGTCACTTACAAAGTTATCTCCAAGATACTTGCAGGGAGGTTGGCTCACGTGCTAGATGATATCATTAGTCCCTCTCAAAATGCTTTTCTTGGTGGGAGACTCATGGCTGACAATATAAATCTCATGCAAGAATTGGTGAGAAGTTATGGGAGAATTCGTGTGTCACCCCGCTGCACCATCAAGATTGACTTCAAGAAAGCATTTGATACAGTACAGTGGCCTTTTCTTCGTGATCTCCTACATCTATTGGGGTTCCCTGCTAGGTTTGTTCATCTGGTTATGAAATGTGTTGAGACTGCCTCCTTCTCTGTTTGCATAAATGGTAATCTCTTTGGTTTCTTCCCTGGCAAGTGTGGTGTTCGACAAGGAGACCCGTTATCTCCATATCTCTTTATTATCTGCATGGAGTACTTCTCTAGGCTTCTGAAAAGTTCCACTCAGCTTTCGAGTTTCAACTTTCATCCTAAATGCCAAGCTTTGGGGATTAGTCATCTTGGGTTTGCTGATGATATTCTCCTGCTCTATCCTTGTGACATGGCCTCTGTTAACATTCTCCTTCAGCAGCTTCATGTTTTTGGAGAGTCCTCTGGCCTTGTTATTAATGCAGCAAAATCCTCCATTTACTTTGCTGGTGTATCGGAGGATATTAAGCAGGCCATTCTCAACCTCTCCCAGTTCACAGAAGGAAGCTTTCCTTTCAAGTACCTCGGCGTCCCTCTCAGCCCTCACAGGCTTCTAGCCAGTCAATTTTCTCCTCTTATTCACAGGCTAGAATCTACTATACAGAGTTGGCTGGGAAAGTTTCTCTCATATGCAGGTCGGCTGGAATTGATTAAATCGGTCCTACATGGCATGGTGCAATTTTGGATTAGTATCTTCCGTATCCCTGTTGTTGTGATCAACAAGATTACTAGCCTGTGCAGGAATTTCCTATGGACTGGTAATATGTTTAGAAGCAAATCTGCTATTGTAGCTTGGAAGCAAGTGTGTCTGCCAAAGAATGAAGGGGGTCTAGGGATTCATGACATCAAAGCCAGAAATGACAACTTCTTTGCCAAGCATCTCTGGAATATTCACCTGAAGGCAGACTCCCTATGGATTTGATGGGTAGACCACTTCTACATTTCGCGAGCATCCATCTGGTCCTTGGAAGCCGAGAAAACCGATTCCCCTCTGTGGAAATCTATCTTCTCCCTTCGTGACAGACCGATTAACCTCTGTGGTGGGGTGGCTCCAGTGCAGCAGCTGCTCTCAAATTGGCAATCTGGCCCAAGTCCATTTACAGCCAATGCATATGACTTTTTCAGATATAAAGCTGCTCCAGTCCAGTGGGCCAATGTAGTTTGGGAGCAATGGTCTCTCCCAAGACATAGTTTTTCCTTATGGCTGGCAATGTTAATTTGACTTAATTTATTTTGTTTCATATTAAGTCGATGCATAGCTAGTTAGCAGGCTGAGGTCTCGTTCGTCCGTTGCCGAGAGTCGTTTAGATTATCACCAGAAGAAGGCACGCCCCCGACACCGAGGCTACGAGGGCGCGCTCCTAGTACTCAATTTCCTTGGCGCTTCTCGCGCCGGGGTTCGTTTGCGAGCTGCGCAGGGCGCAGGTGCGTCCCTCCACGGCCCGCGAGGACACGAGGGGCGGGTGCCCCCCGAGCCCAGCATGTCATGCCACGGGTTCGCGGGTCGTTCTGCTAGGCAGGTTTCGACAATGATCCTTCCGCAGGTTCAC
>Ga0307510_10005713_pt1 | contig 14823 bp, 11 predicted proteins | sample 12_EM_MG_FD_207224 | JGI IMG/M metagenome (GOLD analysis project Ga0307510, IMG submission 207224) | Populus trichocarpa ectomycorrhiza microbial communities from riparian zone in the Pacific Northwest, United States - 12_EM | ecosystem: Host-associated > Plants > Roots > Unclassified | place...
TACCCGTGATTTAAGTTTTGTCACATGTCGATTTTTATAATTATGGCTTAGGCTAAGTTTGATAATATTAATTGGGTTATTAAAATACCCTATTAACTCAATAGAGTTTCGCTGATAATATCTAATATAATTAAACTAAAAGTCTATCTCAAAGTAAATTTTAAATGTCAAATTCGTGGATCAATTTTTGGGGTCTAACAACTCCAGAATATAACATCTAATCATCATTGATTAGATCTCTTCTATTTTTTTTTTGTTTATTAATATAAATATCCCCGTTAATTTATGTGTATCTCAACTAACCCACGAGTTCTAAAATTAAAGTTCATGTAAGTCTTTGGTGGTTCTGGTGGAACTCAAACTCATGACCATTAGAAAACAAACTCAAAACCTAATCAGTTAAACTACCTCTCAGGTTGATATCCTTTCTATCTTGATAAATAGCAATTTACTTATCATGACGTTTCTTTAAATTTTAAATTTTTTTGTTCAAAATAAATTTTTTTTATGGTTTCAGATTGTTTTGATGTGCTGATATTAAAAATAAATTTTTAAAATTAATTTTTTTTATTTTTATATATTTTAAAATAAAAAATACTTTAAACTGTCAGTATTATTATAATTTATAATCCCAAACAATCCTTTAAATTGAGACATGAAATTGCTTTCATGGCCCGCCCTGGTTTAGCACCGTGTTCTCTCTATCCTTGCTCTGCCGTGTGTCGGCGGAGTCAAAGACGAGTCTTGGCACACATGGGCCCAGTGAAACTGATCCTACGTGCATACCTCTAAATGCTTACTTTCTGCTCATTTCTATAAAGTCCACTCGCACTGGGTCCACGCCCCACTTGTACAAGAGTTTAGCTATGTATAGATCATGTAAACTCTTATAAATCTTTTATTTCTTCACAATTCATTACAGGAAGAACAACAATATTCAAGTAATGAAATGCCATAAGTGAAGATCCTTCAAGCCAAAATACAAATTTAAACTGACAATATTGACATATGAGAAAAGATGAAGCAAGCGTGTTTGGAAGTATGGTTGTGGTTACGGTTGTTTTTCAAAGTGTTTTTCATTCGGAAATGTATCAAAATAATATTTTTTTTATTTTTAAAAAATTATTTTTGACATCAGCACATCAAAATGATCTAAAAACACTAAAAAAATACTAATTTGAAGTAAAGAAAAAAATAAAAAAATTTTAATTTTTTTCAAAAGCGCCTTGATAACACAAAACAAACAGGGTCTTGGTTTAAAAAAATTACCATATATGATTGATTGTGGTTTTTTTTTTGACAAACGGAGAATACTAATTAATTTAAGGTGTTAGAAATATGAGAGAAAATAATTTTTAAAATAAAAAGGGTAGTTTCTATGGAAAAGAGAACTTTTATGATTTTTAGAATTTAATACACAACTTAATAGTTATTGTTTTATATTTTTAAATTCAAGTAAAAAATAGGACTACATAGAATTCCTTTCATGTTAAAAGAATTATCATACATTTATATTATCAAACTATCAATAGAAAAAAAAATCTATCAACAAATAATATTTATGATTAATCATGAAAACAGTGTATAAAAATAGTGATCTTATATATCTATTCCCTCGTCTACTTCGAAATTTTTCTTATTTTATATAAATATAATTCTTATATTTTTTTTATTTCTTCTTAATCTATATAAGAACAAAAAAAAAAAACATGAATCCAACGGATTAAAATATTTCAAGAAATGATTATGAGAAAATTATTTCCATAAAATTAGTATTATTCTTACCATTAACATGCAATAGGGACTAAAATTAAATATTTTTAATAAAATCCGTTGAATTGTTTTCAAGAAATCTAATGTTTTACAAAAGGAAAGAAAAACAAAGGAGGTGTAACACACGAGCAAGTGAAGCCGGTGGAACTGTCTGGTAAGAAAATTCCAACACCCTGTAAGCAAATCTGGCTGACTTTACATTCTGTTACTAATAATAATAGAAAAAGATGAAAAGACTGACCAAAATAAAATTTAATCATATAATAATACTGCAGATTCTTCTAAATTCTAATCATATTCCTGTTCATTTCCTCATTATTATCTGAATCTTTAGTTTTGTCTTCTTCTCATAGAATAATTGTTATTACATTATTCAAATTTTGACCTTTTCTGTGTTCAATTCATCCTCCATCCACCACTTCTGTCAAGGGAAGGCCTTTTTTTTTTCGATTTTTCGTTGGCATCTGGTTTCTGTCAACTTGGTAAGAACCCTTTTGAGTTTTTGCTTTTTGGATTTTTCTATTATTTTTTCTCAATTTTTCTCTTACATAATTCTCCCATGCCAATGTGTTTGATGCAGAGAAGAAGCTGATCAAGGCCTGTTTCTGTCATTGGGATTCCTGTGTTTTTGCAATGGTTGATTCTGGTGGTTGTTTTTAATGTTTATGAGGAGTTGATTGCTTATTGATACCGAAAGGAGAGTTTCTTTGGCTATGCTGAGATTATAGCACCGATTCGTGTAATTTCTGTTTGCATTCCTGGAGGTTGGAGATGCCTATCAGACACGAGAATTCCGAAGGTAATTTTTATGTTCTATGAAAATATTCTGCAAATAAATTCATGTGGAGCATGTCTTGTTTCTGTTTCCCTTTTTCTTTCTCTTTGCTGTCTGCATGGTTCTGATGAGATATGATATTAATGCTCATTTACCATAGGACAGTTGAATGCTTTTAGTCAACATTTGGCCAATTGCATATATGGACTCTCTCTTGTCCCTTGATCATCTGTAGAATCAAGCTCATGTATTGCGTTTGATGTTCGACTGGGGTTAGAAATTACAAGCATGCTGTACCACCTACAAGATTTATAGTGTTGAGAATTTCTTTTCTTGGTTTCCAGAAAGTAACTGATATGTATCAAGCTCAATGGAAGTCTGTTCATAATCTTTTTTTTAGAGTTCTTTCTAATTTGTGGTCACTGTTCGCTTCTCCTCTTCATTTTCAAGTTTGTTTTATGCCTCCATCTTCATTTCTTTCTTAGGTCACCTTCACCGGTACTATTAGCTTCTAACCCCTAACAACTAGATTTTAATCTCTGTTCATAAAGATTCATTCATCAATCTGCACCGCCCCATTACTAAAAACAAAATAAGCATAAGTTGTCAAGCTTCACTGTGAATTTGTTTCCGAAATGCGCTTGGCAATCAGTTTTGGCTTGTCTTGAGAAACTTGGCGATTGAGCAGATATCAGTGAAGTGAGTCCTCATTTATTATATCTTCTTCTGGAACTCATGATATATACAATGACTCTCTTCTTGACAGTTTTCTAATCCCCAAATTTGTTCAAGGGACCTTATAGAATCTATATTTGTACTCACATGGAGTTGAGTGTCAATGGAAAACATGGCCGTACTTAAGCAAAGTCCTTTTTTTGAAGGATCTTTTACCTAATAGTTTTCTGGTTTTCAGAACTTGAGAACTATTGCATGTGATGTTTGTTATGATATTCACGCAGTTAATGACTTTGCTGATACTTTTCAGTTGGTGCATGCTGTGCTTCGAGTGTTACAGCTGGTTATGCATGATCTTTTCATGAAGAAAAGACCTACAGAGAATGATTGCATCGTGATCGTTCTCAGCATTATAACCTTCCATGATTTTCTGATGTTTGATTAAACGTATTGCATTTTAGGATCTGCCCCTTGTCCAGATGATCTCTTATGTTCGAACAAACAAAGTTGCAGCAACGGAAAAGATCAACTGAAATCTTCTGGTATTTGGAGCTTTAATCTTTCAACTTTTTGTTTGAAACTCTCTGTTATTCCAATAGCTCACTCCGCAGAATATAAGTTGAAATACATTGCAAAGGCTTAAACAAACTCATTATTCTCTTATCTCTTACGAAATTCTTTTCTCAAGGAAGATCCATTAAGAGGACTTTACTATTATCTTATTTTATTTTCCTATTTACATTTATAAAGATCTGCACAAAATGATTGTATTCTGTTTGTTCCCAACATTACAGTCTTCCACAATGATCTGATATTTGATTAAATGTGCTGCATTTTTTAGGATCGGCTTCCAGTCCAGATGATCTTTTAAATCCAGACCAACAAAGTTGCAGCAGCAGAAAAGTTCAGCGGAAACCTTCCGGTATCTTGAACTTTAATCTTTGAATTTTTTGTATGAAATCATTTGTTATTCCAGTAGCTCATCTCTCTGCAGAACATAAGTTGAAATAAAATGAAAAGGCGCAAACAAACTCAAATTACTATATGATTTTAATATAATAAAATTACTTACACCAAGTGATTGCATACTGGTCATTCCCATCATTATTACCTTCCATGATGATCTGATACATAATTAAATGTATTGCATTTTTAGGATTGGCTCCTTGTCTAAATGATCTCGTACGTTCAGGCAAACAAAGTTGCAGCAGCAGGAAAGATAAACAGAAATCTCCTGGTATCTTGAGCTTTAATCTTTGAACCTTTTGTTTGAAGCTCTTCGTTATTCCAGTAGCTCAACATCCTGCAAAATGGTAGTTGAAACACATTACAAAGGCATAAACAAACGCAAAATTCTCTCACTATGTGATTTATTTCTAACAAAATTTGGTTCTCGGGGTTTAACTTTACATGCAGGGATATGATGTATTAAGTGTACTCAATTTTCTATTTTTGTTCTAGTATTTATCTTCTTCATTTTCCTATTTAGCTTTTTAAAAGTGAGCCAATAGCGATATGCTATTGTATTGAAATGAAACTAGAATTTCATGGAAGAAAATCTTTTTTTTGTCCACCGCAATGTACTGACTGCAAACCAATTTTTGCATCAATTGGTTGGTGTTTCTTCAGTAGTGAGTGGGATGGATTTGTGTTTTCTGCTATTTTTTATTCAAAACAAATGTGGATGGAGTCATGGGTAAGGATGTGTATGCTTCAGCAGTTATTTGCATATATTTTTGACCTTTGGACTGCGAAATGAGTCTGGCATGGAGTCATACTATAGTATCTATTACCTTTGGACCTCACAGTAAAGGGTACAGCTTCCTAGTTCGTTCTCCTTTTATGATCCATCCATTGTTAGAGATTCATGCTTAATATACGAGTGATATGCTCTGGCTGCCTATGAACCAAGAGGCTAACCAAATTCCTGAAGTTCCAAGAACCTAGGATCGCCTTCTTTCTTTTCCATTCCTTTTACTTTTATATTGGTTGGGATGGGAGGTAGAAGAGGGTTCTAAAAAGAAAGTTCTCTTGCTTCTTGGATGAATCTACACTTCTGCATTTTGTTGAAGAGATGTCTCCTTTTCCTTTTCTGAGAGCATTGCTTGGGATGCAGAGTAACCTTCTTTTTGTTTATCTATCAGGTCCACTAAAAAGACTGGAGAGATTGCTAAGTCAATCAGGAAACAAGACTTGTGCCGATTGTGGATCTCCAGATCCAAAATGGGTGTGAGTTGTTAAGACTGAACCTGATGCATTTCCATAGTCTTATTCATTTGATGTAGAGTTTATGAGAGTAAGAACATGGATTTTGAACACTAGAATCAGTGTTAAATATTTCTCCTGAACATTGATGGATAGTGCAAAGGAAATTGTAGATTTTATAAACACATGTGCTTGAAATCATTGTCTCCATTTAACTACAAAAGTACAATATGATTTTATTCTTATCAATTTCTTGTCACAATTTCACATAAAAGCACAGGATATTTGTCTTCTCGGTTTGTACCAAACCTCCACTCTGTGCCACCCATCTGCAACTGTGGCAACGGCCCAGCCACAGAAAGCAGACGCAATTTCTTTTCCTCAACGCCTGATATCAGTGCCTCTTGACATGACTATTGGTGCTTGTTTTTTTATCAGGTCATTAAGTTATGGAGTTTTTATTTGTATCAAGTGTTCAGGCGTTCATAGAAGCCTTGGGGTACATCTATCGAAGGTGTGGTTTCGAAACTTGACTCGTTGACTTTGTCCGTAAAAGCAAAAATTTAGAACTTTATATAGTTTGATCTTGTACTCTCATGATTTAGTACCATGAGTTATGCGGGATTTAATTGAAGGAGAAATAACAGCATTTTAATAAAGAGCTCTGTCGATGAGGGGCTAACAAAACCGCCATTTTCGATCCTGCTACTTGGTTCTATCTCTATGTTCTCTGCTATGAACGAGTGGTTAAGCCATATTTACTCCTCATACTTCAGTTTTTTCTAAGCCAGCAGCCAGCATCATAAGAAGCCATTCAAACCTTGGCTAGTAGCAGTAGGCTAGTAGAAAATATACTTCACTATATATGTTTTCGTATTTTTCCTCTCAAGAGTATCGTAAATGAATCATCCTTGCTACACTCGCGCTAGAGAATATTACCGAGCCACCAGAACGTTAATATAATTTAGTTTTATTTCCACTCTTCTCTGATTACTCTATCCTTTCCATGCCTCTCCCATAATGGTTTGGTATGTTGATGCCTGTATTTTTCTCGACTTCGGTCAGGTTCTATCAATCAAGCTAGATGAATGGACAGATGAACAGGTGAACGCTCTGATAGATTTGGGTGGCAATACTGCTGCAAACAAGAAATATGAAGCTTCTATGCCCGACGATTATAGAAAACCAAGACCGGATGCCTCTACAGAGGAGCGTTATGATTTTATTAGGTAATATTAGCACCACACTGATCATATCTTTATAAAAAAAACAGTGCATTCTAAATCAGATATTTTTATCTGAATACCTCAGGAGAAAATATGAGCTGAAGGAATTTTCAAACTGTGATGAACAAATGTCCAGCCCATTTCCAGGTTCTATAAGTTCATTACCCACTCCTTCAAATAATTGTCCTTCCCAAGACAAGAAACAGTATGAAAAACAAGCAACCAGGCATCGTATTGGGAATGCATTTCGTAACAGCTGGGGAAGAAAAGACTCCGAGCACAAGCACACAAAAAAGAGCTACTCTTTGGTAATGAATTCCGGCTTCATTAATGTATTTATCTTATGTTGTGGATTATGAGTTCACCTTTTATAGCAAGCTATAACATATGTTACTGCAAATGCTTTCTCCTCCTCTTTCTTGATTTATATATACATATTGTTTTGTATGCGTGGTCACAGATGAGCAGAAATTACTGTGCCCCTTCCGCTGCAATGTTATCATTTATGAGAAGTTAATATAAAACATGAATGCATGCACAAACATAATATGCACAAAAATATATGCTCGACTGAAATAACTCGCATCGCAAACCATCATCATGCATGGTTTGTGGTGGACGAAAATGTGATGCATCCGATCTTGAGTTTTCAGCAGAACTTTCTGATTCTGTTGCTTTAAATGTTCTGTTTATAGGCAGGTATGGTTGAATTTATTGGATTAATCAAGGTTAATGTAGTCAAAGGAACTAACCTAGCTGTCCGGGATGTGATGACTAGCGATCCATATGTAATCATTTCCTTGGGCCAGCAAGTGAGACTCTCCTCCTTTTGACCCCATTGGCATCATAACTCTGTTGAATTGAAATGGAGCGAGATGCAATAAACCTGTTAATAATGCCAGTTCTTTGTTATTGCAGTCAGTGAGGACACGCGTCATAAAGAACAACCTGAATCCAATCTGGAATGAAAGTTTAATGTTGTCAATTCCAGAACAGATTCCTCCCCTGAAAGTGGTATGTTGTGTCAAATTTTCTGTGTGGAAACACAAGAACTTTGGAAACGATAATACCATGCTAGCAAGCTCCTCTTTTTGGTCTTTGGTTATGGATGCTTAAAATTCCAGGTGGATTTATGCAGCTTGTTTATGACAAGGATACATTCACAACCGATGACTTCATGGGGGAGGCTGAGATAGACATTCAACCACTTGTTGCTGCTGCTAAAGCGTATGAGAATTCAACCATCACCGAGTCAATGCAGCTTGGTAAATGGATAGCAGGCCAGGAAAACAACCTTGTTAAAGATGGAATTATCACACTAGTAGACGGAAAGGTAAAGCAAGAAATCAGCCTCAAGCTAAAGAATGTAGAGAGAGGGGTGCTGGAGATTGAGCTTGAATGTGTTCCTCTTACCCAATAGTTACATAGAGACACTAAGAAACTAAAAACATGGTGATACCATATTTGAAATTGGCTTTGTATGTTGAATTCACCATGGAAGAACCTTTTAACCTGCAATTGTTGTAAACTGTTGTAGCCCTTGTTTCATTACAAATAATTTGCTTGACAGGGATTATTAGGGTTTCCATTAACGAATTGTATATAGCTTGTATGATTTTATAACGCCAACACCAGCGATGCAACCAAATTTTGTATCCTGACGAATTTTGTTCGGTTGGTGCAAAATCTTCAGGGCTCTGCAGCTTTCTTGATGATAATGTAGCGCGAGTACCAAATGTGCAACTATCACTCTGCTGAGTAAATAGAAACCCTTCTCAACAAAAATCTTGTACAGGATATGAAAAATAACAGGAAAATCTGAAGAAACTTGAGGACATTGAAAATCAGATGGGTAGGTCAAGAAACTTAAGTGAGCAAACCTTGAGAACAACTCAAATGAGCACAATGATTTCATTTTCTCTGAAGCTAGTGAACAATCTTAGCATGATATAAAATATAATTTATTAGTATATTTTCAGGACAAATCACAGCTCTCTCCTAGGTTGATGAGAAACGAGAGGCAATCATAAAACCCATCAGTGTTTTCCTCCATTTTCTCAGCAACCAATCAAATCAATAATTATTACAATGGAAATTGGGGTAAAACTTCGTCTTCCAGATTCTCCCACCAAAAACTTTCCACCATCCTCTCTCCTCTCCACATCAAAAGCTTAATCCAAGAAAACATCTTCTTTGACTCCAAAAGCTCCAAACTCTCCTCAAACCTCGCAGCTCTCCGTCTTTGTTTTTACAATCTTGATTCCTACTGCGTCCTCTCTCTCTCCAAGCCAAACCTATCATGTCAAATGGCATAAGCTGTGTCAATAAGCATGAAGAGCCCATTGACCCCAGGATTAACCGCGTGTGCGTGGCCGAGCCCTGGAAGTTACTAGGGTTGCTGGAGATTTAAAAAGATAATACAGAGAGTCAGAAGGGAGGTTGGGATCGGAGAAAATGAGGATCTTGTTTGTTTGAGTGGGTTTAGGAATGTGAGGCAAGTGTTTGACTGGAAAGGATTGAAACTTGAGCTTGGTGAGACAATTTATGATTTTGGAACTAGCTATGAGATTGAATGCGACTAAAGAGCCTGAGAAGTATAAGGAGTTGATTGAAGGGTTATTGAAGGATAATTGGATTGAGTTTTCCTACTCAGAAGCTAACGAGTTTGCACTTTTTCGATCTGGGAAATTGCCCTAAGAAGAGAAGATTGTGTTTTTCTGAATTGTATTGAAGCAGCAATGATCAACTCTCTTTTGTGATGTTCTGTAAAATTTGCATTTCATTTATACTAGTTTTTTGAATTGTTCTTGACTCTATCTGGCTCCTTTCTCTAAAATTTGTACCTGGATAGAGACTTTCAAGTGTATTTCATCCATACCTGAACGCCCCATTGCCATCCTAAAAGTTTGTTTTGACAGATTGTTGTAACCACAATAGGGTTTGGATTGGATAGACAAGGCCAGCTTATCTGTGAGCACCAACCCCCTCATTTGAGTTGTCAATCTGAAACTAATTTCCATTCAATGAAAACGATGGAAGTGCCAACAGAAAACATTTCAAGCTGGAGCCCTATCACTTTTGTAAAAAAAAAAAAAGTCTTGTAAATTCATAATGGGAAAGAGATGATTTGAGATAAGATCATCGATCAATTCTCTCTTTACTATTCTTCTACCTAGACTGGTCTGACATTTCGATCAGCATGATGGAAGCTCGGATAGCTATATGTTAACCAAAGTGGATTTGACCCCAAGTGGAAGCTCATAAAGCTATAAGATCATCAATACATTCTGTCCCACAATTCTCCTTGTTTGTTTGACAGATGGTTGCAACCAGAATAAGATTGGTCTGGTGTATCAATCAGTGTGATGGAAGCTCAGACAGCTATAAGTTCTTTTCAATAAACCAAAACTCTGTGAGTTATTCGACACAGAGACAACAGATCCTCAAACCATGAAAACGGCTTCACAATCAGAATTTCCCACACAGGATATAAAGTTCAGTCTTGTTGCTAGCAGTTAGTAAAGTTGTAGATGCAAGAAAACAAACAGGTCAGAACAGTACTCAGGGCTGGGCAGTGGTAAGAGCATCTGCCAAGGGTTTACATCAATCCCCCAAAAGAACTGAAGATCAACAGCCTGTTGAGAAGGATATATTTCATACAGCACACTTACAGGATAATTCATTCTTATTAGCAACCCAAACAAACATCTGATTTTATTGTATCGAAAGGTCCGATGAGTTAGGACTTAGGATTTTCCTATTGCGCCATGTGATTTTTAGAGCAATCGGATCATTTATGACTAAAAGCATGAGCTCCAGGAGAATAATTACGAGTTCTTGAACTAAGAAATAAATTATATGACCTATTAGAGTAGATGCTATCATCCATACAATTCGATAAAATAGTTTAAAATTTTACATGGCAATAAGTATAGTTTTTTGAATTGCTAGCAGTTAGTAAAGTCACTTTTATTGTCACTCTAAGACCCGTATATAAGCATTGAACCTTGATAAGCTTCTCTTCTGTTTTTCAAAAAAAAAAATACCAAATTTTTTCAATGATTTTGATATAATAATCTTAAAAATAAATATTTTTTTAAAAGAAAACATTATTTGATAGAATTGAAAATCAAGGTTAAGTTATTGATGAGAGATGTTTCTAGAAAAAGCAGGGTTCCATATTCTGGATTGTTGTAGCGGAAAGGATGAGCCAAATCCAACAAAAGGTTGCAGAGAATTAAAGAAACCAAATAGCAATAATGAGGACACTGCATCATCTATTCTTGAAGAAAGCAATCGTCTGGTTCACAACTATATCATATTCTTAACGTTGTCAAGGGAAAAATATACTCTCTCAATCATTAAGCGAACACAACATACACAAGCAAAATTTTGCAATAGCTTCATCAGCGTATCCTTCAGTACACAATTATGCATTCCCAGAAGAAACGGAAAGTACTCTCCATGAAGCAGAAGAGTAAAAACAATCTGCAGAGACCAAATCCACCATGTACTGCTACTCGGAAAGAAAACAAAATCTCCCAAGATATAAACAATCCACAAAGACAACCACAAATGCAAAGAAACCTTCGAGTTTACCTTACATTCATGTCTGCGGTATTCATCTAACACTGGCCAACAGGAATGGAGGGAAAAATCCACACTTTCAATGACATAAAGGATTAACTACAGAAAGTTGGGGTTTAAAAGCACCCATTTTCATTACGATGCATCATTTGCAAATCCTTTTGCGTTGCATTAGCACTAAATATTTACAAATCCCAAAGAGGAGAGATAATCTCCCCAGAGTAAAATACAAACAAAACTCCCAAAACCAATTTGGAGTTTTGATAACACATTGTAACTACTTTTTTTCAAGACACTACATAAAACAACCAACATCAGTCCCCTAGATAGATGTAGATACAATTGAACAAAATGAAAAATGCCAATGAATCCAATGAGTATTTTGAATCCAACCCTTACATTGATTACATACTGCAACAAGACAAATAAAAATTCGCACCAAATCAGTTGTGAGCATCCAGGTTCGATCAGGAGCAGCAATCCGGGCATCGAATCAATCCATTCTCATTACATTCCAAGCACCTCTTGAGCACCCCTTCATCTTCATCAAACAACTTTCTACTCCCACTACAATTCCCACAAGGCACAAACCTCGCACCCCCACATCCTTCACAAACAAAGCCAGGCTGCTGTCTTGGAAACCGATCAAGAACCCTCACCAGTTCGCCTGTCTCAAACATTTGCTTAATCACCTCAGCACCACCCACATGATCCCCCCTTATAAACACCTGCGGCAAGCTCACATTTTTCTCTCCCAGCACGCTTTGCAGCTCCTTCTTATAAGCCGAATCCATCGAAACATCCCTCTCATCAATCCACACTCTAAACCCTCTGAAAATCATCCTCACCGCATAACAATCGTCGTAAGTCCTTCGAACCCCTCGCAAACTTGTTAAATACACCACAATCCTATCCTCGGTACCCGGCAACCGGATTTTACTATTGTTAATAAACCCAAAAGAAGGGAACCTATTATACTCAGGTCCCATCGATTTAAAAGATTGTAGCTTATGAGTTGCTTGAATTTGCAATTCATCGGGGTTCGGTTTCTGGGGTTTTGGGGACTCAAACAAAGAACGAAGCTTTTTTACCTTTCCTTTCATGGACTCAAACGAATTGTAAAATCTTGATGTTGATTGAAGGTAAGAATTGGCCAAAGAAGCTGAATGAATTGTAACAGACCTATTGAATATAGAACTAGAGGTGGTATTTTTGGTGGCGGGTTTTGAATTGGGGATGATTTCCTGATTCTTTTCAACTTCAGCCATCGACCCGGATCACGAAATCAACTCAATTTCAAGCCTTTTCCTTCTGGGTTTCTTAACTAGATCAAGATTGAATTAACCTTGGCCCTAAAATTCAGCTCTAGAAATGCCAAAACAAAAGGAAAGAAAGAAACCTTTTTTTCAAGTTACCTTCAAGAACAACCTTGACCCGTTCAAACCCGATGCTGATCGTAGCAACGGCGATGAAATAATCAGAAAATCCTAAATAAAGAAATTGACGGTGGATGATTGCTTTTTGCTTTTCAGGTAAAGCAGATGAGATGAATTTGGTTTGCTTTCCTGTCTTTCTTTGTAGGTAACGAAAGCTGGATAGAGGAAGAGGAAGAGAGGGAGAGGAAACAAGAAAGAGAGAGAAAAAAAAAGGTGTTTTCAGTTTTGGGTTTGCTTGCTTTTGTTGCAGGGAGAGAGAAATGTGGAGGAGACGATTTTGGAGGCTTGAATTGGATACAAAGCTAAGAATAAACTAATAGCATATTTGTATTTTAGTGTTAAAAATGCTTTTAAAAAAATTACTTTTTTAATTCTAAATTAATTTTTTCTAGATGTTTTCGTATATTTAAATAAAAAAATATTATTTTAATATATTTTTTAAAAAAATTTCTTAAAAAAACTGTAGATAAATAATAAAGTTTACTCTTTTTTTTTTTTTATCTTGCAAGGAGAGAGAGAGAGAGAGAGAGAGAGAGGTGGCTTTCTACATCAGAGACTTGTTGGGGGTGATGAGGTCCAAGTTACAGACAGATAAACCACCACCGCCTAGTTTGAAACACACGAGGTTCGCTGTTTTTTTCTGCTAGAGTTTTCGTGGATGTTTCAACTTTCAAGTGTTTTCTTTTCTTTTCTCTCTACTCGTGGTGTAAGGTAATGCTGTTTATTTATTATTATTATTATTATTATTATTATTAGTATTTGGGCTAGTTTGTGTTCACATCGACTAATCTCATTAGTTTTAAAACTAACAATTATGTAAACTTCAGGTGGCTCTAAAAGAACTTGAACTCGTGATTATTGAAGAACAAACTCAAGACCTGATTAATTGAGCTACCTCTTAGAATTGTTAAAAATATTTATTGCATGTACTAAAGACTAATTATCTTTTTAAATAATTTTAAAAGATTTTTTTTATATATTGATAAGGTGTATTTTAAGAAATTTAATTAAAAAAATTAATACCAGTCTCGAGATTTAAGCTTAAAAAATTTAATTCTAGTTAATTTCTTAGAGTTACCATGATACTATTATTTGTTTTTATTATTATTATTATTATAAGTATCTTTGGATTAGCTTGTATGGTATTCTGGATGAAATATTTTTCAAAGATAAATTTTTATCGGTGATAATTCAAGTTTTAAACTCCAAAATCAATGAAAAGGTGAATTTTCACACGTGACAATCACATTATAAGTTAACATTTCAGTATAAATTTAAAGAAAAACCCATTAAAATTATGATTTTATGTAATATGTAAATACTTTTTGGCTACTCAGTCTTTTGTATTGTTTGTAGCTTGGTAAATTCTGTTTTTAACGTCATTTAAAAGTGTATTTTCTTTTTAAAAAAATATTAAATTGGTTATTTTTTTAATATTTTTAATGATTTTAATAGATTAATATAAAAATAATTATAAAAATCATGCAATTTCAAATAAAAAATATTTTTAAAAAATATACCGCAACACTAAACAAATATTTCATATACTTTTTTATTATTTTAATTGTGTCATGGGTCAACAGATTTGTATGTACATCATGATGATTTTTCAAAAGGAAGAGGTGATGGTGACATGTTTTTTAGAAAAAAGGCTATGATGACTTTGTTTTTTTGGACGGTTGCAATGTTTTTCTCTCGAAAAACCATGTGTGAATCCAAAAGAGAATAGTAATCTTTTCATATGATCTGTTCACTTGAGACTTCTTTTCAAATTTATGTCCGTATTCAAAATCTCGAACTTTTTTTTCTAATGTAAATTCTGGACGCTAGCTGTGCTGAAATTATATTTTTTAAAATATTTTTTATTTAAAAATATATTAAAATAATATTTTTTTTATTTTTTAAAAATTATTTTTAATATTAACGTATCAAAATATCTAACAACACTAAAAATTATTAATTTAAAAAAAAATTTATTTTTTTTTAAAAATACTTTTAAAATAGAAAAACAATCAAGGCTTATAAATCGATATTCTTTAACCCGTTGTTATAATAATTAATTCACGAGAATTTTAATCCAAGTTAATTAAATTTTTAAAATATAAAAAATATTATTTAAAATTATTTTTTATATCAAGTGATTATT
>Ga0307510_10005714_pt1 | contig 14820 bp, 13 predicted proteins | sample 12_EM_MG_FD_207224 | JGI IMG/M metagenome (GOLD analysis project Ga0307510, IMG submission 207224) | Populus trichocarpa ectomycorrhiza microbial communities from riparian zone in the Pacific Northwest, United States - 12_EM | ecosystem: Host-associated > Plants > Roots > Unclassified | place...
TTTTATTTTCAGGAGACCTATAATAATCGGTTGAGGGAGAGATACGGGGACGATATTTTGACCCATCTAGAATTCGATCCGGATTTGTGGATGGAGGTTGGATCGTCAGGTGGACCCGATAAAAATCGGGTTTACGGGCTCTCCAACACTACGGCCGACAACTTGCGGACGACCCGTAGTGTTTCAACCGTTGGGAGCTCCCAATCTAAGGAGTTCGTGGCCTTGCAGCAACGCACGACTCAGCTCACCGAAAAATACGACCACCTATCAGCGGAGTACGCACAACTCAAAGCGTCTCATGCACAACAAAGAGCAGATTCTGCACAACAAAAAGCGGCTTATGAACAGCTTCGCGAAGTGGTCATGAACATGGCAACACAAAGTGGAACATTTGCGCCTAATCCTTTTTGGCCGTATAACCACCAGCCTCCTCCTCCAGGATCTCCTCCTCCTCCAGCTGCACCTTTATATTAATTTGTAATAAACTTTATTTACCTTTAAAACTTCATTTAATATTTTTTTTTGAAACACATTCAGTTTGTAATGAATATTATTTAACTTTGATTTTTTGTTTTTGATGTTTAATATAAATTTTATTTGCATAATTGGTTTTTATTACCATTAACTTATATAATTTTATATTATATATTCTAAATAATTTTTTAAAAACAAATTTTAAAAAAACTATTACAAAGGGTTTTACCGACGGATTTGACAGTAGCATTCACCGACGCATTTCCAGACGGATATATTTGGTCGGTATTTCAAACACTCACCGACCGCTTTACCAACGTAATGAATCCGTCGGCATTTGACAGTAGCTGCCACACTTACCGACGAATTTACAGACGAATATATTCGGTCGGTATCTCAAACACTCACTGACAAATTTACCGACGGTACGTATCCGTTGGTCAATCACGATATCACCGACGGAATAAAAATCCGTTGGTATATTTCAAGCGGGAAACTGTTTTTTTTGGCGCGCAAATTCCGTATGTAAAACCATCGGTAAATGGTTTTTTTGTTTTTCCGACCGATATAGCAACGGAATGGGGAATCACCAACGAAAGGAAAGCTGACAGACATAATCCGTCGGTGAAGACGTCGGTACATAAATCACAGACGAACTGCTAATCACACACCGACAGAATATGTCCGTCGGTAAAACTGTGAAATCTTGTAGTGAGTCAATGTCCAATCATAGAAGAAGAACCTGATACAGATCTAGCTAGGTTTTTTGATCTGTTGAAAGATTTTGACGAACCATTATGGGATGGCTGCACGAACCATAGTAAATTATCGGTCGTAGCACAGGTGTTCACCATCAAGTCAGATCACAGGTTGAGTGAGGCCGGTTATGATAAAATTATCAAATGGGCGAGAAGCATTTTACTTGAAGGGAACTGGCTGAAAGAGAACTTATATGCTGCAAAGTCCATGATGAAACCCCTCAATTTAGGATACCAGAAAATTGACATGTGCCCTAACTTCTGCATGTTATACTACCTTGAAAATGCTGAGCTGACCGAGTGCATGACATATGGGCATTCCCGTTACAAACCCAGAACTGGCAGGGAAAGACTCTCATGGCATATATAAAACTTAGATACTTCCCAATCACACCAGACTGTAGAGGTTATTCATGTCACCAATGATTGTTGAGCACATGACATGGCACCAATCACATAATGCGGTTGATGGAGTGATGATGCATCCTTCTGACGGCGAAGCATGGAAACACTTTAATAGTGTGCATCCTCACTTTTCAGTTGAATCAAGAAACATGCGTCTTGGGTTGCGTACAGATGGATTCAACCCATTCGGGTCATTTACTACTCCTTATTCTTGTTGGCCAGTCATACTCACGGTTTATAACTTGCCACCGAGGGTATGTATGAGGCTGGAGTTCATGTTTTTATCTACTGTCATACCCGGTCCGAGTAGCCCGGGCTGAAATATAGTTGTTTGTCTTCGACTGTTGATTGATGAGTTGACGCAGTTGTGGTCCTCCGGAGCTTTGACTTATGACATATTGGGGAAACAAAATTTTGTGATAAGGGCGACTTTGATGTGGACTATCAATGATTTTCTAGCTTATGAAATGGTTTCTAGTTGGAGCACGCATGAAAAACTAGAATGTCCATACTGCATGGAAAACAACAAGGCCTTCATGCTAACAAACATAGGTAAAGCTCTTTTTTTTTTAGTGTCATCGTCGTTTCTTGCCATCGAATCACAGGTACAGAAAGAACATAAAGGATTTCTTTGTTGGCAGAGTTGAAAAGGATGTTTCACCCCCGCGTCTTTCTGGTGAAGAATTGCATGATGTTGTATCAGAGTATGATGACATTGTGTTTAGTCTCCAATCAGGTAAGCAGAAGTTTCCTGGTTTTGATTTGACCCAAAATTGGGTCAAGCGAAGTATCTTTTGGGAGCTTCCTTATTGGAAGACCAATCTCCTCCGCCATAACCTTGACTTCATGCACATAGAAAAGAACGTGTTTGAGAACATTTTCAACACCGTCATAGATGTGAAGGGGAAGACAAAAGACAACATCAAGGCTAGATTGGATATAGCTTTGTTTTGTAATCATACAAATATGGAGTTGGTTTGTGATGGGTAACGGGTCGCAAAACCAAGAGCAAGCTTCATGTTAGAGAAAAATGCACAACTACTAGTCTACAAATGGCTTAAGAGTTTGTGTTTTCCTAATGGACATGCCTCGAACATATCAAGGTTGGTTAATATGGAGGAATGCAGATTATATAGAATGAAGAGTCATGACTGCCACGTGTTTATGCAAACACTCATTCCATTAGCTTATAATGATTTGTTGCCAAAAGGGATATGGGATGAACTCATGGAGATCAGTCATTTCTTTAGAGATATATGCTCCAGCAAGTTGAATGTTGATCACATTGAGAGGCTTGAAACAAATATGGTCGAGACACTATACAAACATGAGATGATATTCTCTCCATCATTTTTTGACTCAATGGAGCATCTCTCCATACATTTACCGTTCGAGGCAAAAGTTGGAGGACTGGTCCAGTATAGATGGATGTATCCATTCGAACGGTTAGAAATTACAGTTGCAATGTAATTCATATATAAAAGTATTTTCTTTGTTTTTCTTAATTGAAAATATTTGATTAATTCAATGCAAGTACTTGTTCAATCTTAAGAAAAAGGTTAAGAACAAGGCGCATGTTGAGGCTTCGATATGTGAGTCCTATGTTGTAGAGGAGATCTCAACATTTATCTCGTACTATTTCGAACCTTATTTGAGAACGAGAATCAATCGCGTTCCACGGCATGATGATGGTGGTGAAGTGCCTTCTAGTGGGAACTTGTCAATAGTCTCCAATCCTGGATGACCCACACCTAAAAATGTTGTAAGGGGAAGATATTTGTCGGAAATAGAGTTCAGACAAGCACACAATTATGTTCTCATTAGTTCATGTATATAGATTTTTTAACATGCACATTAGTTCATGTATATAAATTTTTTATTTTCACTCTTTATTGACACTAAACATTTAACAAATATACATCCACTTAGACACTTTATTGTGTAAAATAAAAGAATATACTTATTTGAATAAAAATAAAGTTCAAATACCCAATTTTAAAAATCAATAAGTTTAAACATTTAAAATCATATTGTTCCTTTGACTATCCCGAGAGTGGACTAATAAAATCCAAAATGGGCGTAATATTAGGGTCATTCTAGGGAGGCATTCATGTCATTTCCTCTACATTAAAGCGATTTTTGATTCATGTCGCCACGTGTAATTGTTCCATACATCATGATCCACGCTTTCAAGTTTACTAGAATATTCCCTGTGCTTCGCCGCGGGTTTGATCAATTTTTTAAAAAAATATAAAAAATTTATTAAAAGCATGAAGAATTTTTTAATAGTATTATTAAACCTGATAAAGTGGGTTAATTTTAAAACCTCCCAACTCAACTATTTGCCTAACTCAAGTTTTTAATTACACTATGTGAGAGTTAACTCAACTTAAATCGATCAATTTCATAGGTTCAAATGCAACCTTGATGATCAATAAAAACATGATTTAGTTTTTTAAAAAAATCTCAAGATGATAATTTTTTTAAAATATTGAGATACTAATAAATTGGATTGACCTTGGCTCCCTCACGACCCGGGTCATGGACTCTATTGGGTTTAACAACTTTTTTATTTAATTATATGATAAAAATATATGCTCACAAAATTGATCACCAACCTAAAAATAGACACTTATTTGAGACAATTATCCCTAGAAAGCAAACATAAATCAATAATGCAGTTCATTTCTTAACCAATTTAATATTAAATGATGAAATTAAAAAAATAAATTAAAAACAATTAAAAGACCAAAAAAAAAAAAAAATCATATCATATCGGTGGGTAAACTTGCCAAACCTGTGAATTGGGTAAGTCGGGCTAGTACGCCAAACCTATAAACTGGGTTATAGACTCCACTGAGATTATAATTTGTTTTTTTAAAACTATATTTTATTTGACGATATGATAAAAATAATAGATGAATGTGAAATCAAACACCAACCCAATACCGAGATGTTTTTTTTAGATTGTGATAACCTCATAAAATGGAATGAGATGGATGACAATGCTTTTACTAATATACATTTAGCATTAGCTGATGAAGTATTATCAACTGTGGTAGAGAAGAAAACTGTTAAGGAGATATGGGATACTCTAACAAAGCTGTATGAGTCCAAGTCTTTGCACAATAAGATTTTCTTAAAGCAGAGACCTTATACCTTTCGAATGACAGAAACCACATCGGTAACTGACCACATCAACACAATAAGAACTCTATTTTCACAACTCACTACATTGAGTCAACAAATAGAGGAAAATGGGCGTGCAGAGCTTCTACTTCAAAGTCTTCCTAATTCGTATGATCAGCTCATTATCAACTTGACCAATAATATCCTCTCAAACTATTTAGTATTTGATGATGTCGCAGCCACTATCTTGGAAGAAGAAAATAGATGAAAAAAAAGGAGACAGAAATAGTTCAAACCAAGCAGAGGCGTTGTTGATGTCAAGAGGAAGATCAACGAAGCGTGGCTCCAATGGGAGTCAAATCCAAGGGAGGTCCAAATCAAGAAGTAAGAAGACTGTGAAATGCTGCAACTGTGGTAGAAAAGGGCACTTCAAAAGGGATTGTTGCTTTAAAAAGGGTATAAAGAACACTGCAGAGTTATCAAAACCTCAAGGATGTGTTGCAAGCACCTTAGAAGATGGGGAGGTTTTATATAGTGAAGTAGCGACAGTCTCTACAAATAAAAATTTTTTTACTGAGGTTTGATTAATGGATTCAAGAGCAACATGGCATACGACTCCTAATTGAGATTAGTTTCATACATATGAACCCATCTCTGAAGGCTTAATGTTCATAGGTAATGATCATGCTTTAGAGATTGTTGGCATTGGCACCATCAAATTGAAGATGTATGATGGCTCAATTCGTATTATTTCAGAAGTGTGACATGTGAAAGGCTTAAAGAAGAAAATTTTATCTATGGGACAATTTGATAATCTTGCTCGGGATCGACTAATCAATTTAAGAAATGTCGGCACCGATGAAACCTCATCGATACCATTAGCAATCCAAACTCGGATAGCTAATCAATATCGTCTGAAATGCCGATACATTTGAAACCTCATTGATACCATTAGCTATCCAAACCCGGATAGCTCATCAATGTCACCTAAAATGCTGATACGAATCAAACCTCATTGATACCATTAGCTATCCAAACCTGGATAGCTAATCAATGTCACCTAAATTTTCCATTCGTACCGATCCCCTTTTTTTTTTATTATTAATATCATATGCATTGTAACCACGGTTGCTAAGTATCATTCACACACAAACTTAATTATTGACACTACGACCACTAAGCATCATTCACATAACCTTGGTCACCCTCATCATAGTGTAAAGTATCATTGTAATATATCCTTAGCCACCGACACTATGGTGACCAATTTATCTATCATTTCTCCCCTAATCTCTAAGTCATTTTGTATACCCAATCCATACTAAGGTATGTAAGATAATTACATCTACTCCAAGGTTATCATGACAAATTCGATATTTATCAATGTAAGGTAATTGTATTTATCCTAATAATAACAAAATTAATTCGCTACATAACAATGCACACAAGATACTCATATTCGTTCAAACAACATCCTTGTTGCACGTCCCTGCGCGGTGTCGATGGCGTTTTTTGTTCGTTTGTTGATCTTTGGGAGTCGCCACTTAGTATTTGATTCAGGGTCACTAAGAAACCCAGGTGTACTGGTCTTATCAGAAATTCATGAGTAAGGGACTGGTTGTGGTTAGGGAAGGTATTAGCACCCCTAGTGCACCCTACCTGAGGTAAGCTGCTTTGCGGTTTGATGCAGTTTAAAAGGTTTTGAAAGTTATCTTGCCAATGATTTCTTAAAAATAAAAGAAAAGTTCTCATCGGTAAGGAGATCCTTGTCTTATCAGGTAAAGAAAACCTAATTGCTCTAGCATCAATAAAAACAAAACAAGCTTTTCTATTTAATATCAAGAATACATCTTACATATAAGATTATAATCCCGAATACCAGAAGAAAAATATTTTTTGATATTTTTTTGAAATGTTTTTGAAATAGGAACCAAATTCAAAGCGAATTAAAACGTTTAATTTTTGTCTTTTTAATTCTTTTTGTCCTTTTTAGTTTTTTTATCATTCAAAAACATACATAAAAAAAATACAAACACACACAACACCTTTTTACTATATTTTCTCACACCCAGAACTACATATTATTACAAAAAATCAAAGTCCAAAATAATCTAAACAACACATTAAACAATTTGAATTTACAAAAAGAGGCCCTAAAATAGAATCAGGAATAGTAGGGACAACAGGAATAGTGGCGACGTGTTTGCTCCACGTGCCACTATCACTGGCGGCGCGTGGCTTCACGCGCTGCCGTAAAAATCCAGGCAGCAGGGGAGATCCAAAACGACTTCCTCCCCTCTTCACTTTCCTGCCGGCGGTGAAGATCACCATCACTTGAAATAAGAGACAAATGCACAAACAACAGTTGATTTTAATTTTGTTTTCTCCTTCTCAGACCTGGTTCTTTCTCCTTTTCAGATCTATCTCATTTATGTTTTCAGGCAGCAGGGGAGATCCAAAACGACTTCCTCCCCTTCACTTTCCTGTCGGCGGTGAGGATCACCGTCACTTGAAACAAGAGACAAATGCACAAACAACAGTTGATTTTAATTTTGTTTTCTCCTTCTCAGACTTGGTTCTTTCTCCTTTTCAGATCTATCTTATTTATGTTTTCTCTTTTCCTTCGGTGCTAGATCTGGCGGCTGTCGTCCGTGGCCGCTGAAGCTGCGGTGGAGATCTATGAGGGAAATAAGGAGGGTGAGAGCGTACAGATCTGGGTCCGCGAGCGCCACTGTGCTTGGGCTGCTGTTGGAGGTTCAGGGTTCGGTGGGGAAGAGTGAGTCGGCTGAGAGAGGGAAGATCTGTTGGCTGAAGGGAAACATAGGGGGTTTGGTTTATAGAGAAGTTGAGAAAGGAGAGGTTGATGAAGAGGCTGGGTTGGTATGTTTTGGCTGCAACCGAGAGAGGGATGAGGGGAAGATGGAGGTGAGGGGGGGAGTTGGTTTGTGGCTGTTGTTGGGGTTGTCTAGGTATGGCTGACGGCTGGAAGGGAAATGGAAGCTTATGTGCAGGGAAATGGAGAGAAGACCGGCTGGCTTCGGGCAAAGGGAGAGGAAGACTTGACTGGAAACTGGACCAAGAACAAAAAAGGAGAGAGGTGGGTAGGTCTACTTGTTGTTTACAGGGGGTTGTCTTGTGACTGAGGGAGGAAAGATGGAGACGGCTGTTGTGGTTGGCTAGGAGAGAGAACCGGGAAAGAGCAGGGAGGAAGAAAACCAAGAGTTGCAAGGGGCGACGACTCTTTTTGGTAGAGATGGTTTTAGGGTTTTGTTTATAGGGTTTTTGTGACTCTTTTTTTTTGTTTCAAAATTGCCCCCCTTCTTTGTGTGTGCTGTGACCTCTATTTATAGGCAAAGTGGTTTGGTCCTCGAAACACACTGGTCCCTTAACTTCTTTATTTTTTGTAAATTTTGATTTTTCTTATTTTATTTTGTACTTTTGAAAACAAGCAATATCAACATCGACTGAACGAGGAAAATCAATGATTTTAAAAATGACGCGTGAAAAGTCGAATGCATTTGAAAGACTTGAAAATTTAAATTCTTTTAAGACGATGCTGAAAATGCTAAAAATGATGCAAATACATTAAAAAACATATTTTTTTGGATTTTCTTTGTTTTTCGCTATTTTTGGATTTTCTGAAAATTTTATCAAAAAGGTGGGTCAAAAATTAGGTAACAACAAATGCCTCAATTTTATCAAAAAGCAAAACTCCTCAATGTTTTGCATAGTAAGCTTTGTAAAGAAAACTTGTCTTCTTGTCTTCCTAACTTGCTGAATGATCCACTCATCTAAAGACTTAACTTTCTTGTTTTTCTATTTCTTTCTCTTTTCTTTCTATTCTTTCTTTCTTTCTCTCTTTTTTTTTTTTTTTTGAGAATTTCTTAATGGTAGGGTTCTTCTCACTTTTCTTCCAATGCTAGGATAATGCTGGTGGCTCGGTCAACCTGTGATCCCATTTGGCGATCTCCTTTAACCAGAACCAATGTCTCTTTGTGCAGCTCGGTCAACCTGAAATCTCATCTGGCGACTTCCTTTAACCAAAGCTAAAATTTGTGTAGCGGTTGAGTCAACTTGAGATCCCATCTGGTGACCTCATTTAACCAAAATTTGTGTGTCGCTTGGTCAACCTGAAATCTCATCTAGCGATTCCCTTTAATCAAAGCTAAAATCGGTGTTACGGTTCGGTAAACTTGATATCCCATCTGGCGATCTCTTTTAACCAGAACCAAAGAATGTGTGTAGCTCGGTCAACCTGAAATCCCATCTGGCAATTTCCTTTAACCAAAGCCACCTAAGATCCCATCTAGTGATCTCCTTTAACTAGAACCAAAGAATGTGTGTAGCTCGGTCAACCTGAAATCTCATCTGACGATTCCCTTTAACCAAAGCTACCTAAGATCCTATCTGGCGATCCCCTTTAACTAAAACAAAAGAATGTGTGTAGCTCGGTCAACCTGAAATCCCATCTGGCGATTCCTTTTAACCAAAGCTACCTGTGATCCAATCTGGCGACCTTATTTAACCAAAACCAAAGAAAATGTGTAAAAAGTGGTCTCATTATAATGGGTGACCTACCCAGCTGGAGAAAAATGTGAAGTGTGGTCTCATTGTAATGGGTGACCTACCCAGCTGGAGAAAAATGTGAAGTGTGGTCTCATTGTAATGGGTGACCTGCCCAAGTAGAAGATTATCTCATTGTTATGGGTGACCTACCCAAGTGGAAGATATGAAAAGTGACAAGTGTGAAAAAAAATGGGACTTACCTGGCGAAGTCTTGAAGGGATGACATGAGAATGGCTGGAAAACTTGGTGCTTCTTGATTGCAGGGTTGACCTGAAGAATTTTACTGATGTAAGGTTGATCTTCTTCACGTTCCGGGTCAAAAATGTGATTCTTTGCTATCATCAACTCAATGATTCTTTCTTTGTCCACAATCTTGTTGGATTTCATTGAGGATTTTCCTGTAACAAATCAAAAATATATGTGCAATGCTTTAAGGTTAGATGACATGCATGCATCCTTACCTGATTTGAAACATAGGTCCCCCCTATTCGATGTTCCATCATCATAGGGTGTATTTGTTTGCATTCCAAAGCCTTCTTTGTCCTTCTGATTTGCCTGCTTAATTGCATGTTAGTCTCTCATTCAGTTGTAAGTGCAGTGCTCCTCCTAGGTTGTCCGCAATAATTACTGTTTTCGTTATTTATCGAGCTTAACAATGCCCCCAAGTGTGGTGTTGCTTGATTCATCATGAAGGAGCTTAACCAATCATCCATCTGCTGTATTCTCTCGAGAACTGTTCTTTGTTTAGCTGTGTGCATCCTACCAACACCCATCAAGAGGTTTTCTAGTGTCATCCTCATCTTAGATCGTTGATTAGCCACGAACTTGCCTCTAGTTTAAATAGTACTTTTCAAGTATATGTTATCATCAGCCTTCTTGTAAACTATCCAGTCGTCCAGACATGCATCTCATAACTTGCAGTAAAAGGCTATTTGTTGTATGCTCAGTGTTTTTCTCAACAAATTCCTCTCAGCTTGTCTAATTAGATTGTGAAAAGAAATGCATTAGCCTCATCAATGATGTTCAATTGATCACCCATATTCATGTAGTGAAGTGCGCCCTTATGATTCATAACAGATGGTCCCACAATCAGTCTTGGTGGTGTTCATCTTTTTGACATTCATTCCAATACAATTGTGCAATAACATCCGTCGGGAGTCATAACCATGTTTTCAGAGGATAAACCCAGATCGAGATATGAAGTTGTCCCTCAAGGGCAGCGTTGTTTTCAATTGCTGCTGGAATTCAATAGATCATGGAATTTTTTTGAACAACATTGCCCCCCAGTATGATCTGAATGTGCTCGTTCATCTGATTATGACACTTCTCAGGGTCCACTGTATTGCCCCCAGCTGCTCAACTTTTTAAGGAGTGACGAGAAGTGTCAATGTCAATTCTATCAAGGATTTCACAAACTTGATCAATGTTCTTTTTTTTGTTTGACAATCCTTCTTGTTCTGGAATCAAATCTCATATTTTAAAGAACATATCTATTAAGTCTAATTGTTGAAATGAAATCAGAGAGATGTCAATTTTTGAAAGTTTTTTTTTTTAAATCAACTTCTTCGGTTAAAGATCCGACACACGCTATCCAATGTAGTCCTTTGATTGTCTTGTATTTTGAAAACAAAAATTGACCCGTTGTAACATTAAAACGGCTTTTTTCATGGTTTTTTGTATCCATTTTAAACTCTGATCCTAAGTATATCATTTGATGGCATGTGATGGGGTGATATTTTTGTGAATTTCAAAACAAGATGCTCAGGCTTTATCAAGAAAGGTTGTTTGTTTTCTTAGCATTTATTTTATCAGCATGCATAATAACCAGTAGCTTAATTCATGAAGTCACGATCCTTATAGAAAAGCTCTTCCAGTTTTGAGAGCTTTATTTATCGGTTCAAATTGCTTGATAAAAAAAGGGCTTTTAGAAGCACGTAATGCAGGCTATGGTTCATGGCTATGAAAGAAGGAAATTCACAAGCTCAAAAGGTGTTTGAGGGTTTTAAAGACCTAGGATCAACATCAACTATTCATCAATTCTCTTTCTCTTATTGTCTTTGTAGAGGAAGTGGCATATAACCTTATTAACCTCAAAGATCAGAATTCTTTTAACATAGGTCATAATGCAGATCCAACTTCTTCCTTGATGAATAAACAATCTTATCTTTTGAATACATTAGAGGCTTTATCATAGACACCAAAAGACATGAAGCTCGATTTTTCCTTATGTTGACTTTTGGCATTTGCTGTGTCTTTTCTCAATTGAAACCTCTTTTGCTCCTCTTTGAATTGGTAGGCATTCTCCTTCCTTTATCCTTGATTTGCCTTTAAGTGTAGGCAATTTCCACTTTTTTTTTCATAGCATTCCTCAAAGTTTCCTTACATGCCCCCAATCTATGGTTTCTTTCTTTTAGCCTTTTTCAGTCATTGGACTTTTGTTCTTAGCCTTCTTTTTACTATTGATTCCACTTTTTTCTTCATCATTTTCTAACAAAAATCACTTATTTGCCCCCAGTGTGGGGTATGATCATAGTTAGGTTTCTTCTGAAAAGAAATATTCTATCAAGCTCAAATGGGGACCACAAGGGATATAATCTTTAGAAAGTGAAGGGATAAACAAATATAGCATTTTCTCATTTCAAGCAAGGTCGGTTAGAACTGATAAATTTTGACCTCGTCCAATGTAATGATTTGTACTTGTAAGAGTCATGATTCACAAGTCCATAACTACCGAATTCACTAAAAGTCATTATTCATACTGCTAAAATTTAGCTATATGATGTGTGTTTCAATTTCATGTGTGAGTTCAAAATGGTTTGGTCATTTCATGTCATTTTCAAGCATCGAGTAATTTCTACAATCAAAACACTTTTAATCTTTTAGGATTGACTAGCCTTAATTTTGCATGTTGGAGTTTGATCAAAGATATTTTGTCAAAATACCCTTTGAAAGAAGCATCTCATAATTTCAGAATAATAAAAAGAGAAAGAAAAGACATGTTTTGTTAAAGGATGAGATGTGATTCCAAAACAAAATGCAGAATGGCCAAAATCCATACCAAAAATGATTGACAATTCATCACCCTTCTTGGATCAGCTACTATGGCAATATCTGTGTTTTGCCAAGTATTCTTAATCATTTGTCATTCTGAGGATGTTCTAATGACAATATGGTTGATGACATTATGTTTCACAAAATCAACTTGGCTCTTGAACACCAACCTCTGACTCGATTCTTCAAATTCTTGCAACGATTCAACTAAATGGCCTGAAATCCCCTAATGATATTCAAATCTCTTGTTTGGATCATACCACATAGGGAACAGTGGTTACATGGGATTTGACGGAGTCAGGACGACAAGTTTGGGGCCTAACAGATGCTGGTAGACAAACTCGAGTGGGAGAGGTATGTCAATCCTTGGCAAAGACATTTGAGTAGTTGATGCTTCAGCGAGACCTGACTAGACCACATAACTATGGTTTCCCACCTTCAGAGTTATCTTTTAATTCATCTCTCATCATTGTTCTAGAATCATTGACAGAACCTTCAATCTTTCCCATCGTTATAGCTTGTTCAACTCTTTTAGCAATCCTCACAATCTCATGTCAATCTTCTATGGTTGTTGTGGTGGTTTGAAGATTGTTGGAAGCCTTGCAAGGTTGCTAGATAATCTAGGTAGCGCATAGCACCACCACTGCCGATGCGTGGAGTCACGCATTGTCTATACTAGGAGAGAAAATGATGACTATGAATCTCCTCTATTTCCTCTTCGATTCCTCACTGACGATGTAGCAAACAGACACTTGTAGAGAGGGAGTTTTACTATTAAAATTTCAGTCTTCTTCATGTTTTTCAGTTCAGACATGTCTCTTCTCTCTACTTCTGTGTTTTAATGCTAACACTGGTAGAAGAAAATTATAAATGATTTGAAACTATTGCATCCCTTCTTGAATTTTCCACTGGCAGATCCACAAACAGTTCTCTATAGAGAGAGCTCTGTTACATTGAAGTTCAATGCCTGCTCTGTTTTTCAGACCAGGTTTGTCTCTTCTGCTTACCACTATGTTTTGGTGCTGAAGCTGGTGGCATAAATTTTCATAGCGTCTGAAACTATTATATCCCTTCTTGTATTTTCCACTAACAGAGTCACAAACAGATCTTTGTAGAGGGAGCTCTGCTACGTTAAAGTTTGGTGTCTGCTCTTGTTTTTTAAACTAACATCTTATGCTGCAAGACATGAATGAAGTTCGGTGACTTCAAAGAAGGTCAGACACAGAAAGCTAGCAGCTATTAGGTGCTATTGCAAGATGTAAATCCCAAGAAAAAAAATATAAAAAAGGCTTGATTAAATTAAAGGAAATGAACTAAACTAAAAGGAAGTGGGGGCAAAACGAATACACTTAAAGAAAATGGGGCCTAAATGCAAATAAGAATAATTATAGAGCATAAGTACTCCTCTTCTCACCAAAAACAGATCTGCAGATAACATAAAGAAAGAAAAGAGGGAGTTTTTATATTTATTTTTACAAATCAAGAGAGAAACACCAAAATTTCAAAAACCCATCCAAGATTAAGGGTTATAGGTAGAATAAACACTGGTGGGAAAGGGATTAACAAGAGAAATTGAACAAGAAGAGAAGAGGGGAGGGCTGGCTGTCATTAGAAAGAAAAGGAGGGATCGAAACCTTGATTCGTACCTGGAGGGACCACAGGCGTGGTGCAGCAGCAGCAAGGGAGCACGAGTAGAGCTTCTATTGCAGGTAGGTGAATCGCACCTATACTTCCTAATTAATTCCATGATTTATTTATATTACCAATGTGAAATGTGAATTACTGAATGTATGTGTATTCAAGGTGAAAACTTGTTGTCTGAATTGCCAAATAATGAAATTATCACTGATAAAAGAAATATGAGAAGTGCGATTTGAGGCGTAAACTAGCATACATTTAGTGTATGTTAGGATCCCGGGTAAGGGGATCGCCACGATTGGACTAGCATACATTTAGTGTATGTTAGGATCCCGGGTAAGGGGATCACCATGTATTGGCTAGCATACATTTAGTGTATGTTAGGATCCCGGGTAAGGGGATCACTGACACGACCAAAAGATTGATGTCTTCTCCCAAGTGCAGGAGTGTCGAAGTAATAAATAACCCGGCAAGACCGGGGTCGAACCACAGGGAGGTTAATTGTATAAATTATAGTTAACAGCAACACAATAACAACAACAATAATAGTAATAATAATAATAATAATGAAGAAGAAGAAGAAGTTGATGAGAACTTTGAGATGCAAGATTAATGTAAGGATTAAACAATGATAACAACAAATGTCAAGGTTAGAGGATCCACTAATGGTATGTCAAACAAGTATAGTATAAACTCTTATTATTTAACTGGAAACCACACACAAAGGAGGTTCCAATCGGATTATAAATTGTTAACATGATTACATTAGTTATCTTATTCGAATAATGCTAATACTTGT
>Ga0307510_10005715_pt1 | contig 14820 bp, 7 predicted proteins | sample 12_EM_MG_FD_207224 | JGI IMG/M metagenome (GOLD analysis project Ga0307510, IMG submission 207224) | Populus trichocarpa ectomycorrhiza microbial communities from riparian zone in the Pacific Northwest, United States - 12_EM | ecosystem: Host-associated > Plants > Roots > Unclassified | place...
AATACTGAAAAATTAATTTTTTTCAAAAATATTTACAAAACAAACTGTGTCTAAAGAACACATTTAGACCGTTAATTTCTGCAAGTCTCAACATTTCAATGGTTCTTGTCTTGGGCCCACATAGACCAGCCATTGTATTCTGGACTGGACTGGAGTTATGCCCCCACCTGAATTTGCCTTTCACAGCTGTCCCGATAAAAACGTGACAACTCATGTACTGGTTTCTGGTCCCTGTCATTTTAGACCTGCTATTTGCAGTGGGATACTTATTGGTTACTCTTACTAGTCGATCATCGTTATTTGAATATTTCAAATATTCTGATTTTGGAAGTTTGTACGATGTCGTGTCACGTGGATCTTGTGAAACCTGGTTGATGTCAACTATTGTCGAACTGGACCAAAATCCATTACATTCTGAGTTTCTCTAGTGTTTTCCTGCCATGGAACCTGAAAGCCCATGTTGATGGTTAGGACTTAGAATTTGATTAGCCCTAAATGGAACAGTGAGTAATTATGCTAAGAAAAATGGTTTTTCTGTTTTTGTTTTGTGTTTGGTTATAGGTGACAAATCAGGTGTTTAGGTATGCCAAGAAGGCAGGAGCAAGCTACATCAACAAGCCCAAAATGAGACACTACGTGCATTGCTATGCTTTACATTGCCTCGATGAGGACGCATCTAACGCACTTAGGAGAGCGTTCAAGGAGAGAGGAGAGAATGTTGGGGCATGGAGACAGGCTTGTTACAAGCCCCTTGTAGCCATCGCATCACGCCAAGGCTGGGACATAGATTCCATTTTCAATGCTCATCCTCGGCTTGCCATTTGGTATGTGCCGACCAAGCTCCGTCAACTTTGTTATGCAGAGCGCAATAGTGCCACTTCTTCAAGCTCTGTCTCTGGTACTGGAGGTCACCTGCCGTTTTGAGTTCTTAATTATGCCAAGATAAATACTCCTATCTCTATAAAATTGTCAAAATGTATGTTGTAGCGAGGTCAGGACAAAGTATTGGTTGATGGAGGATGGTTCATTAAATTTCACATCCTTGACTATTTATATATCATGATATGCTTAAAGGCTCTAATCATTGTTTACGTCGATGGAACTATTATATTTCTAATTTAGTTTTCAGGGAAGTCTAGGCTGCTGCTGCCTACAGTGTCCATAAATTTGAGCGAAATGGCCAAAAGGGGCCACTTGGGACCCACTAAATTAATTTGGTGGTGCAGTCCCCCTTACAATACTACTGCATGTAATACTTGTCCAAAATTTGAGTACAGTTCATAGGCTGTTACTTTAAACAGACAAACACATGATGACAAGATAAAAGGCATGGATAATTCTTGTCTTCTTGAGGTGCCAACATGCAAAATGCCATGTCAGGTTGTTGATTTGATTTCTAATTGTTAACCATTACTGTTTTTTTTGCTATAACCATGCAATGGTGCTAAAGTTAGATGCCATAAAAGATGTATCATGGCAGCCTGCAACGCAAAATAAAAACGGGGAAACAATGGAAAGTTGCCAGAAATTTCAATTACTAAAAAAACACAAGGATGCATGCTTAACAAATGGCTTCTCCTTTGTAACTAAAAAAACAGACAAATAAATGGATGAACAAAAAGGGCAATGGCTAAAAAAAACATCTGGGATCCGGTGGAATAATATTGGAAATTGAGCGTGACAGCATTCCTATGGTGCTTAAACCAGAGCTTAACCTTTGAAATTCATTCTTCTTTTGAAGCTTGATTATCTGCAGGCAGAGAAACTGTAGTATACATATAGCATATTGGCCATCAGTGACCTCTTTTACTGCACTTGATGCTTCCTCCACATCAACATGGATCTGAACTTTGGTGTCCTCTCGGATGGTAACAGATGAAGTTGAATCCACTGTTCTGGCATTTCGTTTTCCTATTGATGTACCTGCTAGGAAACTTGACACGTGAGCATAACTTTCTTCTGGACTAACCTCGAATCCATAGCAGGATTTCTCCGCACCACAGCACTGGTTCTATAGTAATTCATAAGATATCAAAATACAAGAGCAGCCAAATGTGCATTAATTCACCTCCCAAAGATTATATCACCACGTATTCTGATTGACACTACATTTTATAGGTGGCCACGATTGGAGGGAAACGGAAAACATTCAACTGCTCATTGCCTGACTTACTAGGCCTAGGGTAGAAAGAATGCTCATAAAGACAGTAAATGATCCGCCCAATACCAAAAGATGGTTCCAGCACTGCATTTGGCATTTGTTTAAGTCGAACAAAAGAGTTGCTTATAGCCGTAGAAGAGGCTTGCTTATGTGGTTATGGGCTCTTTTGTCCGTTATCTTAGTGTCGTAAACTGTATGACAATAGTGTAGAGCTGAGCTTCTTAACTTTTTTTTGTTACAATGTTATTCTTAATAGTATGAAACTATTAAACCTCAATATTCATATAGAGTGTGCACGATTATTTTACTGGTGAAATTTGCTAATGTTATCCAGTCCTGAACATTCTATAATTATAATCCGGAGAATTAATTGCAAGTTTGTAAGTAGAGTATCTATGGTGGTGTTGCATGACAAACTTGAGAGTTTGGCATTTCTGTTAAGTTGTTCACTATATGTTGCTGGCTGCTGCATCACATGGATGGGACTGTGATAACAGATTCTATAATTGTATTCAATTAATACTATGGTATTTTGTGATAAAAAAATGTTCAGGAGAAGAATTCTGCAACTCCCTTTTTTGATTATATATTTCTCATTCCATATTCTGGTTTTTTAACAGCCTCGTGTGCAATATTCTTGTTCCTTACGTTTAGTAACTACAACAATCTTCTTCCTAAAGTCTAGGAAGTAAGGACTCTATCTTTTAACTCCTATCTCACTAACAATATACAATCCCACAATTATAGGCCTCTGATTCTCACAGCATATCTGGTATTAATCATGATGATATATAACATTCCCCTTCAAGTTGATGACAAACACCATTCATGCCCATCTTGTTGAGACATTGGTTGAATGCTTGACTTGAACGGTTGAACCTGTCTGTGAGTATATCGGCTAGCTAGTCTTATATAATCGTACGTCAGAAATCTCAGTAATCTCTGCTTTTAGTTTTTCCTTGATAAAGTGTCGGTTGATTTCAACATGTTTCGTTCGATCATGTTGTACTAGATTATAAGTTATATCATATACTATCTTGTTATCATAATATAACTTCATTTATGGGACTTGTTATCATAATATAACTTCATATATGGGATGTATCTTCGCAATTTGTAGTTCATGTATAGTTTTAAGGAGGAGAGTTTAAGGACAAATGTTTTAAGATTAACACATTTTTTTGGCTTGCCTTATAAGTGATGGTTGCATGGCTATTTATAGCCTTCATAACTAACCTAAATGAAACAATCTAGATAAACTTTCCAACGGTAGAACTTGCTGGAAATTTAGCCAATACATTAGAAAATCCTAGAGTTCTTTGAATTATGAACAAACATTCTTTTTTTCCTAAAACATCTATAATGTTTGTTTTATTTCTCCAAACTTAGCTTAACACTAATTTATAGTTTATATATAGTATTTTCTAGAATTGGTCTCTAATCTTCTTTAAGTGCATTAATAATTTAACACTCCTCTTTAATACACTTAACTGATACTCCAAGTTGATCTTGTAGTGCCTTGAACTTGACTCGTGGAAGCGTTTTTATAAGATATCTGCTAATTGTTCTTTAACCTTACAATATTCGAACTCGATTTCTTTATTGCTAACTACTTGTAGAAAGTGATATTTGATTGATATGTACTTATTCCCACTATGAAATACAAGATTTTCATCATAGAAATCATTGACTTATTATCACATAATATCATTATAGATCCTTGTTGGCTCTCTTCCATATCTTATAATATTCTTCTAATCCATATAGCTTAACTTGTTACTCCTGCAATTACCAAGTACTCTGTTTCAACTAATAATTGTGCTACAAACTCTTGCCTTTTAGATGCCCAAGAGAATATCTGAGAATCAAGTGAAAATATATAGCCTAAAATGCTTCTCATATCATCAATCGATTTAGCTCAATCACTGTCTGTGTATCCAAGTATTCTTGTTTTTGTATTTGGTTTATACCATATGTCATACTTCTTTGTTTTTTGTAATTATCTAAGTATTTTTTTTAGCAACTCCAAAGTGGATTTGACTTGGACTTTGCATGAGCCTTGATAGTAGACTTGTTGCGTGCATTATATCTAGTCTTGTTGTTGTTAAATATAATAAGCTACCAATTAAACTTTTGAATGTTGATGCATCTGTTTTTTTTTTATCTAACTTCCTTTTGTAATTTCTTATTAGTCACGAGTAGAGTAACAACTGATTTGCATCATGTCATCTTGAATTTTTTTTAGGAAGTTCTCAATACATTTTTTTAGATAAATATTCCTTTATTTTTTTGACTGATTTATATCCTAAAGAAATAATGCATCAAACCCATATCTGTCATTTTAAAAGTCTTCATAATATATTCTTTGAACTCTTGAATCATTTATTTGTTGTTTCCCATATAGATAAGATCATCAACATACAAAGAGACAATGGGGGTGTCAGAGTTACCTTGAGTCTTGATGTAGAGTGTTGACCCACTCTTACTCCTTTTGAATCCTTATTTACTGAAGTAGTTGTCAATTCTGTTATACCAGGCCTTGGTGCTTGCTTGAGCCCATACAATGTTTTTTTCAATTTTAATACTTTATCTTTATTACTTTTTACTACAAAGTTGAGTACTTGCTCCACATAGATTTCTTCTTCTAAAACTCCATTCAAGAAAGCGAACTTCACATCAAGTTGATAAATTCTCCATCTATTTTGAGCAGCTAAAGCAATTAATACTCGAATAGTGTCTAGCCGAGCAACTATAGCAAATGTTTCATTATAATCGATCCTAGGTAGTTAAGAGTAACCTTTTGTTAAAACCTTGCTTTATGCTTTTGTATTGAGCCATCAAAGTTGAGCTTTGTTTTATAGATCCACTTAACTCTAATGACCTCTTTATTTTTTGGTTGATCCACTAGTTCTCATGTTTTATTTTTCTCAATCATTTTAATTTTTCTTTTATTTTCATCACCCAAACTTCTTCTTTAGATGCAGTTTCATAGCTTTCAAGCTCCACAACTATGATGTTGTAACTTTTATAAATGTCAATTAGTGATCTCATTTTATTAACTGATGAATTGGAAGAAATTTTTACTTGCCCTGTAGTTGATGGTGATCTAGGTGAACTAGGAGGGGTTGATGGTTAGCTTATTGATGAAGAGAATCTTAGTAGTGATGATGGATTTCTAATTCCTTTAACATCTCCTCCATCAGCTTGAGTTTGGTAAAAACTGATCATTCTCTTTTCAACCTTTTCTTTATGCTAATTTTGCTTAGCATTCTTATCAAACTTGATACCTCAACTGATAATTAGCTTCTTAGTTTGCAGATTGTATACTCAATAGCTTTTTGATGTTGAACTATAGCCAAGAAATATTCATCGCTTAGTCTTGTCATCCAACTTACTCCTTTTTGCATATGGAATATGAGTGTAACTTATATTACCATAGAGATGTTTTTCTTAAGGCTTTCTTCTTGAGCATGCTTCAACTAGTGTTAATTTTATCTACCGTTACTTTTATTGGATATCTATTTAGTATATATACAATAGTGGATATTGACTCTGTCTAAAATTTATTAAGAAGACCTTTCTCCTTCAACAATAATCTTGCCATCTTTATTACAGTTATATTCTTTCTTTTTAATACTCCATTTTGTTCGGGTGCATATCTGATGGTAAGTTATCGTTCAACGTCTTTTTCTTTATAGAATTTTGCAAACTCTTTGAGTTGTATTTCATACCTTTATCACCCCCTGACACCTTGATATATCGGCCACTTTTTTTTAGTATTTTTTTGGACTTTTTTAATATGTGGAAAACTTTATGTAAAAAAAAATTGTTGGAGGAGAGTGAATATTCTCTTGCAAAACCTGCAAGAAAAGCATTATGATACTTAAGTCAATATAGTATTTGTACAGGTGACGAGGAGAGTGAGTATTCTCTAAACTTAAATGTTCATTGTTTATACTCCTACATATATGTTTATATAAACTTGTTTAAGATAAATATTTTAAAAGATATTTAAGTTTCTTAATTATAAGATATTTAATATAAGTTTTTTATAAATATCTAGGATATTTATAAAAAAACAATTATAAAGGTGTATATTGTATAAAATACTATGTAGGCCTAATTATAATCAACCCAAAAATTAATATTACTATGTAGTTTTTTAATGTATTATAAGAAAAAATTGATAATATCTCGCTTTTCCATCCCTCCAAAGTTCCCAGGCCTGGAGGAAAACCAAGCAAAAGATGACAAGCTATTATGGGAGATACTGAAGAAGAAAAGAAAATATTGAGTACAAGAGAGCCCGTGGGACCCGAAGAGCCTTTGTATTTTGGTTCCACTAGGGAGTACTAGAAGTCCAAAGGGGTGAGCCCACTGTTCAATAACAGGCCAAGTAGAAGGAGCCGCATAACGAGGCTGGGTCCACAAAGTCCATTCTTGAATGCTCTGATACCTTTGGGCTCATCGCCTTCAGCGGTAAATAACCAGAGACTTCATCGATGCACGTTTCTCATTGAATACTTGCTTAAAGTTGAAGGATTTGGTAGCTTTCATTGTCGATGGGTGGGATTTGTTACCTTTTCAGTTAGTATGCAGGCCTTGTTAACCTTTTAACGGGCTAGCATTACGATGCCATTTCTCTATTTGCACGCTATGAATTATTAAATAGCACAAAAATCCCTTAGTACTCCAGGAGTTCTGTACAGGAAAACAGTTTTGCTTCATTAAAATTTCTTCAATTAGTTACAAGTCAGGCTCTTTGCATCATATTTGCAGAACGAGTGCACTCTATGGTGATACTCACAGCCATTGGAACATGGTGTGAAAAACTGAAAGGAACTGAAGTATGATTCAGTTTTCCCTTTTATTATTAGTGTTTCTACTCATTCATAGATCTGCATGTTGTCCGAGAGCCTATCTTTTATGTTTTAAGCTTTTGATGGCTAGTCTTTCATACAAATAACAGTCATTAACGTTAGAAAGGCGCGTCGTACAATTGGAGAACCAAGCCTCAAGAACAATGTTGTAAGGCGATCCTCTTCTAATAGTGTAGATCCCTCACTTGAATGCTCAAGATATTCAGTTGCTACAATTCCGAATACATCACCCATCCATTTCCTCCATGAACTCTGCAACTAACTCAAACATTGATATCTCTTGATGAATTTTAAATAAAACGGCGTTTACAATGTCAGTAGAGGAGGGAACTAGCTCCCTCCTTCAGTCTCCAACCCCTTCTGAGTTTATATTGATACATTCAATCTTGAACTCGATTTCGAGGTCAACTGTTTATTACTCTGATTGCTTTATCTTCGTAATACTGAAAAATTGACTTTTGATATTGTTTTAGTAAAGTAAGAGCTGCTTTCGTTTATATGTCAATGAAGGAGATAATAGTGGGAGATAAAAGGGGGGAATAAAGGGCTGGAATATATATTGACCCAAACGGAATAATATAGCATGTGATCAGAAGGAATGCTAATCTCTTGGGAATCCAATCCTTGGATGTTGAGGGATTGTCTCCAACTTGGTGCTCGTCAAGAGAGACATTGATTCTCCAAGGAGTAAATGCAAGACAAGAAATCTATACCTTTTTGTTTGGATTAGCCTATTTTCTCCAAAACTAGGTGCCTGAATAGGTTTCTGCAGATTGTGCCGCGTCAGAATATAGGTTACAACTTGAGCCCTACAAGTAAAGATTACCAACCAAACAGTACAATGATCTTCACCTCTCTTTGATCTCCCAACTGCAAGTCTCGCAAATCCAAGAAGCAATGCTGAAAGAATATGCAAGCTAGAAAACCATGGGGAAAGGTTAGAACTTATAAGAAATTTCAAGGAACAACAGGACTAAATAACCTAGGGCCAACCAAAGCTTCATTTGACTCATTGTAAATATTAGATAAAAGAAACAAAATAGTCTCGAAAAAGGGTTTCAGTCTCTTCCCCTCATTTTTTGACTGCTTCATTCTCAGTCCATTATCATAATGCCAATGTTAAATAACTTTCTTCGCATTCTCCTGATCCATATGGATACTTTAGATCCTAACTTTAATTTCATATATATTGAATTCCATAATCAGCACCTATATGATTATCATGGAAAATCAAACAATATTTTACTATACTTTGAGAAAGTTTGATAGACTAAATATTCTACACAAGATATGATTTTAAAAGAAATTTTAATTTAGTCCTCTGCTTGATGATACAAATAGTAGCTCTGAGTTCCAAAATGTATGTGGTTTGATTATGCTTACTTTAACCAAGCAAATGCATAACCTTGTACTGCAGGACCTAGCTAGATGATGTTGCTGTAGAAGAATTTGCAGACGTCTCTGGATCTGCAAGCTAATCATATCAGACCGTTAAAGGCTGGACGGAATTTGGAAGGACAGTTGCAAGAATAGAATGGTAGAGTTGTTGTTTACTGACAGCTTAATTACATTCTTTATGTTTCTGCCCAAGTCTCTGCAAATATGACATTAATTTAAAAGGTTGTACTATGTGGTTTGGCAACTTCTGGACAGGTTCATCTGGACAATTGGAGAGATCAGATGCTTGTGCTAGTCAATTTAAAACCAAAATGGATGTCCTTAATGTTCTCCAAATCGCGATATTGCGTGCATGGCTAGCTAGTTTCTTTGATTTATTCTTTCAGCTATGGATTCCAAGTCTAGAATGTATAGGTTTGTAGTGGCCTCTTGTTGTTCCCAGATTTCACGAGACATGTTTTAATTTCCATTAATAAATGGTTTTATTATCCATCAAGGTTGAATTCCTATTAACCATTCTCTTGAATTTTGAAGTAGAGAATGAGTCAATTGAATATCTATCTATATTATTCTCCAAAAGTTGGCAACTATAATGTTTTTGCCAGTGGTTTTACAGAAAACCAACAGTACTAGAAAATATCTGAGTGGAAATTGAACAGCAAGGTGCAGATCTGATATGGTTTCTCTATCACCTTTACAGGTATTAATTAATATTTGGTTATCTGCACATGAGATAATGTAACAAGATAAAGAAAATGCTGCTGTTGGGTGGAGGATTCCACCAGAATTCAACGCCAAGTGGGCAATTAACCAATCTATATAAACCCCATGAAGGCCTATATTATTGTATAGCCACAGAGGATTTCATGTACATCTCTACAATGGTTGGAGAAGCTCCCAACTCCCTCAAAGGTTTCCAGCATCACATAATTGCTTCAAGTAATGGGAATGTTGGAAACCTTTTGTGGGGGTTTGAGAGCTTACTCCCCATGACTCAATGGGTTACTAGATTCAGTAAAAATATATATATATATATAGTCCACATTCCACAATTCATTCTCGTCAGCACCTCTATTTGTTTCTCTACAAGGATGCTGAAGATCCAACTTCTTCTGAACTCTCTCCCTCAACTGCTACTCTAGATCTTGCCAATCCCTGTCAAGTGTTTCTGTGTAGCAGTCGAGGTGAGAGGTTCAGGAAATGTTGGCTCTTAGCTTTGAACTCCGGGCCATTTGCTGTTAGAAGTCTACACTAACTCACGTTACAGAATTTTCATATCATGCAACTTTTTTTTGTGCTAATTTTCTTCTCCTGCATGCGCACCAGTTTCTTTGCATGTGAGGTTTATTAATTAATATTAGCCGAGGTTCTTCTCTTCTTAATGAAACATCCCTGAAGTTCCTGATATGTGCTTATAACTTGTAAGGTGGAGCTACTGAGTTATTTTTTGTTCTTGCAAAAATATGTAACGATTGATTTATTTATTTTTCCTTAAATGGAAGATTTTTCTCTCCAATGGAGGGGTATAGTCAAGCTTTGGTGAAATTCTTGATAGTGAAAGGCAAAAATTTAAATATATACCTTTGTATTTCATGAATTAGGGAAATTTTGTTTTGTTTTCTTAATTTGTTTATTATTTAAACTAATATAACAATGAAGAAAGATATATTTTGACGGTATTGTTTCTACGCTATTTAGGTGTCATGTAAAGGGTTTTTTTTTTTTTGCCTAAATGACATTCAAATTATCTTGGTATCCCTTTCATCCCTAGGTGATACATGTAGCCACCTAACCTTCGATTCAGTGTTGGCAGTTTTTTTCTCTTTATTTTGATCTCTCCCCTCTATTATTGTGCCTAACTCTCTAGACTTTCAGAGCAACTCTTTAATTTATTTTTTCTTCATATTTGGTTCATATTCTTTTAATTACTATTTATTTTATTTAAAATAATTTATAAAGTTAAAAATTTTTTTTCAATTTTATCCTTCAATTTCTTCACCTATCAGATTTGGTACATATTCTTTTTATTGCTATTCATTTTATTTGAGATAATTTTTAAATTTGAATTTTTTTTACGATTTCATCCTCTTTTAGTTTTTTTTTCCTATCATATGTTATCTTCATTCTTTTTTATTGCTATTTTTTACTTTGATAAAAATTTTAAATTTTATTTTATTTTATCATTCATCATTAAAGTGGTTGGCAATTAAGCTTTTTGATTGAATTCGGGTCTAAAATTTTATAGATTACAAGTTTGGGAGATTCAAGGTTTTGAAGATTCACCTAAGTTTGATTAAATTGTTTTTTTCATTTTTTAAGTTTTTTTTTAGTTTCATCCTTCAATATTTATTTAATTGAAGATTGGGGGTCCGTTATTTTTTTTATTTGCTTTCTATAGGATTTTTCATTGATTTTGAAAACGAATTTGGTTATCTCTAGTGTTTTTATTTGTCGTTCTTTGTTAAATTTAGCCTTTTAAAAAAATTAATTTAATTTAATTAATTAATTAAATATAAGCATGAAATTCTCACTTTATAATATTTTATTTGGTTTACTTTCTAGATCATTGGTCTTAAAGTCTTTTTTAGTGTTATTATGCAGCCTTTCACAGTGGTGTTAGAACTGTCTCGATGAGCTTTTTCTGGTGGTGAAGTATTGTCCACAGCGGAGCGATAGTATCTTCAAAAGGGCTTTTCTTTCTTTTTCTTCTGAATATGATATTAGTAGCTTATTTTCTATAGTTTATCATTGTCGATTTGTTTTTTGCTTTATTCATTGTCGATATTTTTTTAATCATATTGTTAAATTGAATGAGTTTATTGAACTCAGTCAAGTCAATAACTCAAATCTTATATTTTTCTTACTTCTTTAAAAACACTAGCATCACTTAAACATCATTTTTTTATATAAGTAGAAATTAATTTAACATGACTTGCAATGTAGCGCAGCCACTCGCCTAATTTTTAATAATTTCTCATCATTCTGACCCTATAAAATCATTTGAGACATGTTGAACGATTAAATTCAATATTTCAAAATAAAACCTGAAAATCAAAAACCAAAATTTGGTAAATAACAAACCCCATCTACATGATAGCATTTTATAGCCATTCAAACACACTAAAAATTACATTGAATAAATTTCGTATTTTTCTTTTTTTATTATGAGTGAATATTATGCATTTTTATTAAATCTAGCTTGGCACAACCTAGCCAGTTAATCTAGAACCTAACTTAGGCCAAGTTTAAATAAATCTAAGTGAAATTTGATCTGGTCAAACTCTGACACTGCAACGAGTTAACACATAACTTGATCAAGACCTAACTTTACTTTAAATTTTTTTTTCATAAAAATGTTTTGGATTAATCCAATTAACCTGTCTACCTTTGGAGCTGATTTAATAACTTTGGATGGAAGGAATATTTAAAATAGTCTTACAAGTCACATTTGCTTTCGATTTGAAAAGAGAAAGTTGCTCTCTCACGTATAATGTCTACTTTTAAAATCAAAAGAATCTAACATTAAATGTGGGGTATTGTTGCCGTTTCATATTTTTATTTCTGTTTTCTAAAAATAAAAACTTTTTTTTCATAATTTTCAGGTTTTTTCATTTTGTTTTAATGACCCAAGTTATTAGTTCTTCCAAGTATCACTACCTTTATTTTCCGATATTTAAAAGTTATTTTCAAAAACAGAAACCGAAGATAGAAATCGGCAACCATGAGGTCCATGACCATGCCAAGAGGGCTTAAACAAAAGCTCCACAAGACCAATCCACGAAAGTTAAACTCCATTGAATCAAGATTTGAATGTGCTGGGCAATTAAAGCCCACGATTATATATATATATAAAATAAAAAAAATCAAAGAGAGTGGAATGCTTGACTATAACTGTAAGACCAAGCCTAGTCCGATAAATCTATGTAAAAATCCCATAATTCAGAACCTAGATTAATTGCTAACTCAGTTGATGATCATGATTTATGACCTAATCAATTTAATTACATTGATGTTGACCATGATTAGTCAAGATTTATCCTGGCTAAAAGAAAAAAGAAATTCCATAAAATCTTAACCTGATAATCGGGGTCATTTTCTACGAGCAAGCAACGAATCTCAAACAAGAAAGAATAAAAGAATAAAAACATATTTAGTTAAAATGATAGAGATAACATGAACAGAGAATAAGAATAAACATAATTAGTGCATAGAGTGCTTGGAATCTTACCAAAGATATATATGTACAAGAAATTATTGAGCTGATTAAAGAGAAAATCAGGGCATTTTAACAGGCAGGGAGACTATAATAACCTCAACCAGAATTGTTATTTTGCAAATATAACCAAGAAAGATCCCAATAAAACTTATTTATATAACGATAAAACTAGGGATCATTCTACATCGTGATCAGATCATTATTTAAGAGACACCTAAGCGGCGGCGACTATGATGGTGATTGTAGTCAAACAGTCTGGATCTCTTCTGGGTCTTCAAAGTTGGGGTCCTTCACGTCCACAGCTTCCTTCTCGAACCCAATCTCAGCATTAGAGTAGCCATCACCAACCCAAGTGAACTTGCCTCCATGGCCTCCTTTCTTAGGCGATCCACTCATTCCAGTCCCTGATTTCCTGTCTTTCCTCGCATCAGACTTTGGATTATTGTTGCTGCTGCTTTTGCTGTTCCTCTTCATTCTCTCAGGGATTTCTCTCTTCTTTCAACAAGTGTGACCTCTAGAGCGTGAAAAATGGTGGGTTTTATAGTGAAGGTGATCTAGGTTAGAGGTTGGTGTGTAAGATTTTGATTTGTGAATAGGAAATAGATAAGATCGATCGTGTAAAAAATATTATAATATCACGCAAATTTGTGGGTCTCTATCGATTGATCTGATAGCCCATGATCATGGCTACGGGAGATTCTTATATTTTGCCATCTTTGGCCCATATTTATTAAACTTCATTCCAGTCTATCAAGATTGACACAACTGAGGTTTTAAATTGAATCAATTTGATATTGACTCCCTTAAATTAATTTGAATGCTCTAGTTAACTTGAATAAATATTATTTAAATATAATTAGTGAAAATCAAGAATATGTTTTTGAAAAAACTATGTTATGATAAATAATAATAATAATAATAATAATAATAATAAAACAGACTCGAGTTGATACGGATCTACAAATTAATCTAATGATGGAGAGTCTGACACTCTTTATCTAATTATATTTTATACCGAATCTAAAAATTATAATTTGCATCATTTTTATAAAATTTTAAATTTAAAAAATTAAAATAAAAATAGAAGATAATTCCTATAAATTAATCACTTATCATTGTTTATCCATTTTAAGTACAGTAGAAATACAAAATCATAGTATTTATTAACTTTTTTATTCATTTTTATGTAACATATATCGAAAGTAACTTAAATTTACAAGCCATGATTCTTTTTAATCAAACCTCAAATCATTCCCTCAACTATGAACTAACTCTGAATGTAGTAACACACATGATTCATTCTCTAATGAAAACATCAAATCATCCTCAAAATAGAGATTTGTTTAAATGGGTCCCTAAAGTATTGCACAATCTTCAATTAGCTCCTTGTCTAAGATATTTATATTTCTTAATGGAAAACATCAGGTTTTCCTCAAATTCATGCCTTTTGATTTCACAAAGCACACAATTAGAAGGAGTTTATTAACTTAATCGAAGAAAATATAAGACTTTAGGGATCCAATCGATAAATTTCATACTCTAGTGACTCAAATGAGAATTTGTGGATATCTGGAGGACTAGTTTAAGATTCGCTATTTCCTAACAAGTTTTCTCGACCCTAAAGTTTGGGCCCAAAGTAACCGCCACACTGGTGGTTACTTTCACCCGGCCTTTTTTTAGCGTTCTGGAAAGATTTGTTTTTATAAGAGTTTAAGACCCTGATTTTTAATCTCCCTCCAGCAAGAAACCGAACAACCTAAAACGAGACAACCTGCTTTGTCGCAGCTTCAAATTCTCTCCTGTAAGAATTTCTGCTTCTTCTATCTAATCCAGCTTTTACAAAAAAATATATATTTCTTGGCTCAATCAGCTGAATCTTTATGTATACTTTATACGGTAATGATTATTTCAATTCTAAATGTTTCAGGAGGCCGCTTGGATTGGTTTAGCTTCCTGGGCTGCTTTTAGAATTGGTTTTCTCTGCAAGACAATTAATCGTAGCAATATCTTTGTGGGTTATTGTCCTTGTTTTGTTTTTTCATTGTCATTCAAGGAATTTTTTATAATTATGTGCAAAGCAGTGTAAAAGGATATGTTTTGTGGTGTATTTTCAATTTTACACACTCTTCTTATCTTGAGAGAATTATTGTTGGTAATTTGAGTTT
>Ga0307510_10005716_pt1 | contig 14819 bp, 17 predicted proteins | sample 12_EM_MG_FD_207224 | JGI IMG/M metagenome (GOLD analysis project Ga0307510, IMG submission 207224) | Populus trichocarpa ectomycorrhiza microbial communities from riparian zone in the Pacific Northwest, United States - 12_EM | ecosystem: Host-associated > Plants > Roots > Unclassified | place...
TCATCCTTTCCAAGATCATGAGAACGGTTTCCAGGAAATATGAGTTAAGGTGCGCACCATATTGTTCTTTTATACTCATTTGCATGGAAGGAGCTTTCGTCCTGGAACAACGCAATTATCCTCTTTTTGCCCGGGCTCAACTCTGGATCGACGCGCATGCACTCGGACCCCTTCATTTCCCATTTTGCCATCCTTTTCTGGTACTTCTCCATCGAGCGGAGGAAGGTCTTGTTGCGGTATTCCACCACATCTGGTCTCTCATGACCATCCATGTAAACCCCCTTCCTCAGCAACCTGTTCCTCCAGCCCAGCCGCACAAGCCATCGCCAAGCTGTGCGTTCCGATAGGTCAGCTTTGAGGGTGTGTCCGAGCGACGGGAGGATGCGCTCGTTCAGCATGCAACAGAAGTGCAATGGGGTGACTTCACCTGTGGGGATGGCCGTTAGGTATGTCCTTGCAGCCACTTGTACTTGCTCATCATTCAACAATGATCTATTCAGGTATTTTCCTCGTTTCTGCAGTGGGAGCTGTTCAAACAGCTGGTAGTGACGGGCAAGGAAGCGGATCTGGCGGGCGAAGTGGGTGCCCGCCCCGTCTGTCATCTGCCTGGCGATCTGCATGCTTGTGGCAATGCGTCCATCCCCTTGGAGTCGGAGCATGGCGAAGTTCTGGAGGACGAGGAGTTCTTTCATGTGCGTGAGTGATTCATTTTGTTTGTGTGCCGCCTCCAAGTCACCCTTGAGTTTATCCCTTAGTTCCTTCCACTCTCGGATCTCTTCCTTCGGCTCGCATCCGCTGGCCTCCATGCAGGCATCCATTATGTCTTCTTCAGCTTCTGACTGAAGAGCCTCATCCCCCTCCTGGCCATCGTCGGCCTCGCCCTCCTGGCCATCGTTGGCCTCGCCCTCCTGGCCATTGTCCTGGCCCTCGTCCTCATCCTCATCCTGGACGTCATCTTCCTCCTGGTCATCGTCCTCCACCTTGTCTTCCTGGTCATCGCCCTCCATTCTGTCATCATCTTCGACATTTGAATTCACAGGAGATGGCGCGATAGAGGGGCCCACAGATGGGTTCGGGGATGGTATGGGTGAAGGCGCTGGAGATGGCGCAGCCAATGACTCACAAGATGGTCCCGCGAATGGCACCCTTGGCGCATCCACAGACACCGCCCGCGACGAAGGTGCGGATGATAAGGGTGATATGGATGGGCGAGACGAGACTTGGAACCCAAAAGTGGTGAGTTTCGATTGATTCTGCCTTGCCCAAACATGTTGTGGGTGTCGCTGCATTCGTGCCGATTTTGCAGTGATGTCGGGCCCATGGTAATGGGACTTCTGTTTCCCTTGACGTTCGTGAGTAACCCCAATATCCTGGCTTGATAATGAACGATCTTACCTATTATTCTAGCGTCCTTCTTCATCTGCTCCCTCCAAGGGAGCCACTCGCCATCATCGCCCAGGTTGGCCATCATTTTGACCATGGGATTGTCCTCCTTGATTGCGCCTTCAAATAAGAGCTTGTCTTCAAGCTCAAGTTCCCCGTCCGACGCAAAGTCATCCAACTGTGATGGCTTCATGCCTGCATGTGGATTCCATCGGCAGGCTCAACCTCGATATTGGGGCTGCATGGGGACGATAGTGTCTGACTTGGACTTTGGGCCAGCGCACACACTTTCGTTTGTGCTGGCACTTTCCTTTTTATGTCGTCCCGCTGACATCCTCTCTTCCTTTCGACAGATTAAGTATGTACCATTCAGCACCCCGATTTGTAGGCAGCACCAGGCGTCCAACGGCGCTGCCTCCACCCTTGCATGCATACAGCAATCGCGTCTGCGCAGGGCCCGGTCTGATGACAGTGCACACTTCATGTGTGGTCCTGTCCGTACTGGGCCCACAGGGGAATCGTATTTAGCTCCATTTCTGTACATTTGATACGTGCAATAAATCATCCTTATCATTCCATATCGGGCATCGGACCATCATGTGCTAGGTCCCTGACCCACCATCACGTGGTTTCCACGCTCCCTCGCGGACGTTTCCAGCCCAATCAGAGACTGGGATGGGACTCGGGCAATCAAAAGGAGTCGATTGAGCAAGTTTCTGAATCACGCACGCTAAAATTGAGTTTGGACGACCTTTTTCAAGTGAAATTTTTAAAAAGTGTTTTTTTGGGCCTTTCTAACTAAAATACATCATTAAATTTTTTGCAAGAAAATTTGTCGAGTTATGCTGTCCGACACTGTAGAAAGCCATGGGGATACATCAACGACGAGTCGATCCACGATATTGTCGCTCTTGAGGACGCGCTTTCGGCCTCCGCGGCCGATGGGTTGCAAACGGAGAAGGGCCGGAAAGGGTGGACGTTCAGGCGCACGGATAACTTACGTTTATGGGGCGCGTGAGTCTTCCCGTTCTTTTTGTCAAATCATGTGTCCCGGGCTGACGGTGGATACGGTATTGTCCCTGCAGCGCCCTGAGGCTCCGCTATATGCTACCCATTATCTCCCCTGCCTCACCAGATGTACCGACGATGCCACCGAGTCAGGCGTGTCAGACAAGTGCTGTACCTGCAGCACCATCTCCGTCGACGCCCAAGTGCTCCGAGTCGCCGATCTTCTTCGATGCGCGCGTCGTCGCGCGTCGAGACGACGGTTGGGAAGACATGCTCGAGCGCACACTCCTCTGTTGGACATCTGCGGTAGTTGTCGAGCGCCGCAACAACGCTCGATGATCGACCTTTAGGCGGTTTCCACATATGTCTATAATACTTGTCGTGTACTGACTGACCGTCTCTTTTATCTGCCGATCTCTGTCCCTCTCCCGATCTCACTCTGGATGTCTCGAGAATTATCCTGCTTCTTCTTCAATCATTAGGAATCCCACCCTCGTTTTTGAACGCGGTTTGTTATTTATTATCTATGTTTCTCCTCCAGCTGTGAGCTGCCCACCTTCCCTTCCGTTCGACTTAATTGATACGATGTTATATTTCGTATGGGACCTGTAGTTTTTCTTCTTTTTATATCACTGTTATTACCCGCGCACGATGTTACCGAAGGCAATGTTGATACCTCATTGGACACAATACGAAGTCACTCTCTGCTACAATTTAGAATATATCTCGTTCTCCTCTCGTCCGAGTCTGGGTCTTTGAAGGGAAGGGACAGGCAACAACCGGAACAACCGGCCCGGTAGCGAGGTTGTCTCGGTAAATGACTCACTCGGATGCGATTCGTCTTGTAGCTGAGTGAAGTGAAAGCAGCGCATGCAGCGGGTTCTCTCTGCGGCAACACTCACTGCGGTCGGGCTCACATGCAAAGCATACCTCAATTCCGGCCTCTGTTCCATCTCTGTCCGCGGCCTGCCTTACCTCCTCGACGCGTTGAACAGCAACCACGGACAAGGCGTCGTCACAGGTGAGACCGAACGTCCTATTTCTTACCACGAGTCACGACTGAAGTTGTTCCTCACATGCGGCTTCTCAAGTCTGTAATCACCTCTCAACGTGCGCCATTTTCTGTATTCTTCGCCGCTGTCTTGCACACGGGCAGGGCCCAGCGCCCAACGTGTATAATGCTTATACGTGGTCGTTGATATGACGCTTCTAGACTTGACGATCCCCTCACATGGGGAATCCTCCCGGCACGGATGTACCTGCGTCCGCACACGATGCGCTGGACGCTCGGCGCGTCAGACATCATGTTCACGAACCCGTAAGGCGCGGGCCCTCTTCCCCCTTCCCTTCTCTCTGATCCCCTCGGACGCTTCCCCCCAAAACAAAAACAATTTTAGTGTCTTTTCGGCCTTTTTTCGTAAGGGACAGGTCATCGAGACCTTTCGCGGCGCGAGCATATACCAACCTGCCGTCGACCTCGCGATAGAAAAGCTACGCGTGGGCGCATGGGTGTGTTGTCCTGTTTTTGCCGCAGTCATTCGTTCGGGTCTGCTCATCATCGTCCCCTGCGCTGAAACCGCTCACCCGCGCGGTTATGTAGATTCACCTTTTTGCGGAGGGCAAAGTCTGTCAATCTGACACATACAAGGCGGATCCGCAGACGGGCATCGCACGATTGCAGCGCTTCAAGTGGGGAATGTGCGCCCAGTTCTTTTATTTTATCACCTCTCAGACAACTGAACTTTACCCCCGACCTCTATATCTTACCTCCCCCGCACAAATCATAACATCGTTTTGACGCTTCCCTTCGATAATCGTCCCCCTTCAGCGGTCGCATCCTGATGGAGACACCCCGCATTCCCACGATCATCCCCATGTGGATTACCGGTGCGTCCTCATCACCCCAATATGCCCACACAACGCAACTGCTGACGAAAAAACGACGCATGCTCCCCCACCCCACCACAAACTCCCTTCGCCGATCATCTGCCCTATAGGCTTCGACAAGCTCATGCCAGAAGGCCGCCGCGCACCATGGCGTTTCTTCCCTCGCCCGGGCGCCAGCCTGAGCGTGTCGTTCGGCGCACCATTACCGGAAGCGTCGGTGCGCGCCACGCTAGGGTTGGGGTCGAGCGTGCGCGGGTCATGGCGCGATGACGGTAGCGATGGAGGGTACGTCAAAAGAGGGGCGGTGGCAGAGGTAGAGACGCGCATTGCGGTAACGGAATTCGTGCAGCGCGCCGTTGAAGTTCTCGGTCGGCAAGTGTCCGGGAACTTGCTCACTGAGCCACCATACCAGCACCAGCAAAGGATATGAAGGGGGTTTTATCATGATATTTTGTGTACTTAATAGAAGCCATAGAAAAGTGTTCTTTCTGAAGGGTGCATTGGGTTTCCGTGAATTATGTCACCATCACTGCGTCTGTCATCATCGAGCCAGTGGCATCGAATTTTGATTAAGCTAGCTAACTCGTAGGGTCCATTCTCTCTATCACTTTTTGGATCCTGGATCCAAGCCCGTCATAAACCCTTCTTATATTTATGCACTCTTCATGGATTATTACCACTAGCACGGAGCTACACCCAGCCATTCATAAGGTATCGTGTGGCAACACGCAGTTGAGAGGACAAAACTAGTGATTTGCACGGCCCGGCTCAAAACCCTGAAGCTGGCAGCAGGAGATGTTCCTTTATTCATTCATCATCTTTCGAGTTGCCACAGGCACTGTAGAAAAGAACGAGTCTAAGGGTTGAGTTCCGGGCATGCGTTGGGCCTCAGAACAGTGTGGTAAACGCGGGAACTGAGTACTGAGGCTACAAAAGTCAACTACTTTATGGTATATAACGAACGCCCCAGATCTAGGATACTGGACAGATGCAAAACAAGGGTGGCTACTAAACTAGTTTGCTGTCAAATTGTGTCAATGTGACTAAGGAATGTCGGTGTATCTTCTCGATCTGCTCTGCGCGCACCGTTTGCTACAGGCACGACAGGAATATTCACACCAATGAGGACTTGCCCGACCTGATGCCATTGGCCATTGCCAATGCAATGGCAAAATGTAGGATTGGGCACTTCGCATCTGTGAGCTGCACAGAAAGAAATAGCACTGTTAGGGCAAGGTAATGGAATATGTCTGAAAATGGAGGGGAGGTATTGTCACATGCAGTGGAAGCAGCAGGAGGTGTTTTCTTTCATAAAGTTGAAGGTTGCCATCTGATTGTTTGTGGTTCTCACATTGCCTTAATGATGGATGGAGCCTAAGTATTCTTCTTCTCATGCTTTAATCATATGTACTCAAGATCTGTGACGCGCGAAGTGTGATCCTCAGTCCAACCCTCAGTCTCGGGTGAAAAGACTGAGGGTACAAGCGTAGTACTACGGGCAGAATATACGCGTATTTCTTATGCATTCCAAAGGAAGTCCTTAGTCAGAAAAGAAAGAAGTGTAGCTACTTAAGTCCAAGAAGTAATCACAAGCCAACGTCCATGCAATCACGCGAAAGTGTCCATATGCTGTCTGAATCTCCAACAATATGAACACAGGAAGCCCGAGACAACGAGCATCTAGGGGACCAGAAAGCTTCAAATATTCTACACATACTCGATAAATAGTACAACTCAGACTCCATACTCAAGGGGGGCACCAATCGCTCAATCCGTGATAGTGATGTCTCTAATGGTGGGGCATTGTAAGGCTGGCCCCTCTAAGGTACCCTTTACAGATTGTTTTTTTTCCCTTTAACCATGAGTATCAAATTGCATGGGTAGCCCATGAGTGCTGCGCACCATAAGTACATAAGTACCTGTGCCACACCCACACGAACCCCCACTAGATGCCAATTGCAGCGGGGTCCTGTCCATGGTCTGGGCTGATACGTCGGTGCCATGTTCCACGAGCATCTGTGCAACATCCACATGACTTTCGCTGGACGTCCAATGCAGTAGAGTCCTCCCGTCCCTCGTCCGCCTAATCAAGTGGAGTCCTGTCCTTGTCCTGGGCTGACACGTCGGCGCCGCGCTCCGCGAGCATCCGTGCCACATCTACATGACCGTTGACAGACGCCAAATGCAGCGGAGTCCACCCATCCTTCGTCTGGGCTGACACGTCGGCGCCGCGCTCCACGAGCATCCATGCCACATCCACATGACCCTTGGCGGATGCCAAATGCAGTGGAGCCCACCCGTCCTTCGTCTGGGCTGACACGACGGCACCACGCTCCACGAGCATCCGTGCCACACCCGCAGAACCCTTGACAGACGCCAAATGCAGCAGAGTCCACCCGTCCTTTGTCTGGGCCGACACGACAGCGCCGCGCTCCACGAGCATCTGTGCCAAATCCACATGACCCTTGACAGACGCCAAATGCAGCGGAGTCCTCCCGTCCTTCGTCTGGGCTGACACGTCGGCGCCGCGCTCCACGAGCATCCGTGCCACATCCACATGACCTTCGGAGGACGCCAAATGCAGCGGAGTCCTCCGTCCCTCGTCCTGGACTGACACGTTGGCGCCACGCTCCACGAGCATCCGTGCCACATCCACATGACCCTTGACGGACGCCAAATGCAGCGGGGTCCACCCGTCCTTCGTCTGGGCTGACATGTCGGCGCCGCGTTCCACGAGCATCCGTGCCACATCCACATGACCCTTGACGGACGCGAAATGCAGCGGAGCCCACCCGTCCTTGGTCTGGGCTGACACGACGGCGCCGCGCTCCACGAGCATCCGTGCCACACCCTCACGGACGCCGCTGGACGCGAAATGCAGTGGAGTCCACCCGTCATTCGTCTGGGCTGACACGTCGGCCCCGCGCTCCACGAGCATCCGTGCCACATCCACATGACCCTCGGACAACGCCAAATGCAGCGGAGTCCTCCCGTCCTCGTCCTGGGCTGACACATCGGCGCCGCGCTCCACGAGCATCCGTGCCACATCGACATGACCCTCACTAGATGCCAATTGCAGCGGAGTCCTCCCGTCCTTGGTCTGGGCTGCCATGTCGGCGCCACGCTCCACGAGTATCCGTGCCACACCCTCATGGCCGCTGCTGGACGCCCAATGGAGCGGAGTCCTCCTGTCCTCGTCCTGGGCTGACACGTTGGCGCCGCGCTCCACGAGCATCTGTGCCACACCCTCACGGACGCCGCTGGACGCGAAATGCAGTGGAGTCCTCCCGTCCTTCGTCTGGGCTGACACGTCGGCGCCGCGCTCCACGAGCATCCGTGCCACATCCACATGACCCTCGGACAACGCCAAATGCAGCGGAGTCCTCCCGTCCTCGTCCTGGGCGAATACATCGGCGCCGCGCTCCACGAGCATCCGTGCCACATCGACATGACCCTCACTAGATGCCAGTTGCAGGGGGGTCCTCCCGTCCTTGGTCTGGGCTGCCATGACGGCGCCGCCCTCAACGAGTATCCGTGCCACATCCTCCTGGCCGCTGCTGGACGCCCAATGGAGCGGAGTCCTCCCGTCCTCGTCCTGGGCTGACACATTGGCGCCGCGCTCCACGAGCATCTGTGCCACACCCTCACGGACGCCGCTGGACGCGAAATGCAGTGGAGTCCTCCCGTCCTTGTCCTGGGCTGAGATGTCGGCGCCGCGCTCCACGAGCATCCGTGCCGCATCCACATAACCCGTTCTGGACGCGAAATGCAGCGGAGTCATCCCGTAATCGTCCTGAGCTGACACCTCGGCGCCGCGCTCCACGAGCATCCGTGCCACATCCTCATGGCCGCTGCCGGACGCCCAATGGAGCGGAGTCCTCTCGTCCTCGTCCTGGGCTGACACCTCGGCGCCGCGCTCCACGAGCATCCGTGCCGCATCCACATGACCCCAAACGGACGCCAAATGCAGCGGAGACCTCCCGTCCATGTTCTGGGCTGACACGTCGGCGCCGCGATCCACGAGCATCCGTGCCACATCCACATGTCCCTCCTTCAACCTCAAAGTCAGATGCAAAGGCGTTGATCCGTTATCAAAACTCTGAGAATTCACATCCTTTGGGCACCCGGTGGCCAAGATCTGTGCAATGTCATGTAGGCCGCAAAGAGCGGCATAGTGTAAGGGGGTTCCACACGGTGGAAATGGCCCTTCAGCTCCTTCATGTTGCTGCCATGGGAACCGTGTCGATGGATCATGTATCCAGAGCCAGATTGAAAGATATGGTTTCGTCCGGTCAAAAAGCCGTTTTATCCCTTGCTCCACATTTGGTGACACGCCCTCAAACCGAGCATGCTCGAACCAGTACTCGGCAGCGTATTTGACAAGGGGAAATCGGGTTAGGCTGTCCCCGGTGATGTCTTGGTCCAGGTGCATTAGCATACCCAGACATGCTTGGGTGATGACAGTATGAGCTGGTGTCATAGAAATGTGATAAAGGCAGGAAATAGAGTCGCGTTTTTCGGCAAAGCGGGAAGATGTCAAGAACTCTTTGACCGAGAAGTGTGCAAATTGCACGACTTGGTGATTGTTGGAATCGTGGAAAAGGTAGTGATCCTGAACGTCTACAAGGGTAATCAATGCGGAGCACGTGGATAGCACAGCTTGTACGGGATTTTTCAGGCGACACTCCTCGCGAAATTCTGGAATCGGTCCGGCCTCGAAATCAAACGCAAAAATTTCCGCCAGTTCCCCAACTTCGAGGGGGCGGTAAGCGACTGCAACGCATAGAAGGAGCCGTCGGGCATGTTCCGAGTTCGTGTCCTTGATCTCTCGCAAAGTGCGCTCGTACGTCTCATCGAGTGTCGCCGGCAATTTGTCCAGAGCACGTTGGATGTCCACTGGGGGGCAGTCGGCGAGGTATTCGAGTTGGCAATACACCCATCTGAACCTACAAGAAAAATGCCGGTGAGAGCCGTAAAGCATTAAGATAGAAATACCTTACATCCCGTCAGCCTTTCTTGTCAGAACATCAATCACGAGTTGCTTGTAGTGCAAACTCCAATTTTGCATCTTTTTGTTTGTGCTAACGATCGACTCGATATAGTCTCCAATATCTTCCTGTTGTCCACTCGCGTCGTGTAATGAAACAGAACGGAATGCCAGTGGCTCCAGAATAGTCTTGATGTCGATCTCGGGTCGGCTAGTGACGCATATGCGCAGGTTTGGGAGTTGTTTCTGAACAAGATCCTCCAAAAGCGACAGGAGCTCCTCGCGGGGAGACAAGAGAGAAGATGTGCTTGGACATTCGTCCAGGGCATCTACGATCAGATAAATCGGTTGTGACCCTGGGAGTTTCAACAAGTCGTTTAAACAACGAATAAGTTCGCCGTCACTGGGGCTTTGTGCACCATCGAGGTGTATCGAATAGAAGGTGGAAAGGATACTATGGTAGGAATCGGACTGGCCGCAAAGTTGGAAGAGCACAGAAGAGAGTAGCCCGAACAGGTCCCTCTTCTTATCCTCCCTGAAATCATAGTAATACATAGCGAGTGACGCATGTCCAGATTGCTGCATAGTCTTGATCTCCTCGATGATGGTGGAACTGGTGAATATCATAAGTTCTCAGGACGAAAATATGGAAGGATTTGCTTACCAAAGGACGCTCTTCCCAGCGCCTGCTACGAAAGGTGAAAGTTGTCAGTCTCTGGGAAAAATGTCAACGCCGGGCCGGCAACTGACGCGTACTGACGTTTCCCGTTAATCCATAGTAGGGAACTAGGTCTAGAAGCCTTCCACTCTGAAAGTGTCTTGCCCTTAACGAACCATGCCCCAGTATCGCTATGTCGCGATTTGTGAGCGAGGTTGAAATTGTTCCAAGGATCGGGGGGAGAGAGCCAATCTCGAATATTACTCAACAACTCTTTACCTGCCAGAGTATCTCAGCGATTCCAAGCATTGTTGGCCAACATTAAGAGATACTGACGTTTCATTTGATCTGATAATTAGTCAGACATGAAATTAGCTCGTTATCGCCAAACAAAACGTCAAAACGTACTGAGGGTTCTCTGGACACCGTCAGTGGTTATTTTGTTGTCTTGAGATGGAAGGGTATTCAATACATGGCGAGTTACAAGCTGCGTGTGTTCGCTTACCCGCGACAGCTTTGAGGGTCTGCGCTCCGACAGCCCGATCCTCTTCTTGCAGGAGTTGCTCGAGCCTCTGCCGTGCCGCGTTGATGTCCTTGACCCCCCAGAAATTCCTTTTCCATTCGACTGCGTCGCGTTGAGTAAGGTAACACATTAGCGAGAAACGACCCACGCGATCGTCGCTTCTTGAGCTTTCTGGTCACCAGAGCGACCGTGGAGATCAGCTCCACCAGCAGCTTGACCACTATCTCGTCCACTGCGGGTATGGAGTGCGACGCCTCTGTATATATTCTGAGGCGATTGACAAAGCACTCGATCGACTGGAGCATATCGGCGAGTACGTCGCAACTCGTAATTACGCCATTGGCCGCCTGGTTCGATCGGACGTCAGAAGAATATCGATGTGAACTCAAGAACGGAAAATACATTCAATAGGATACCGAGAGTAACGTGTATTGCCTTTGCGTGTGGGAGTAATGTCTGTAAAAGCGGGTCAGAGAAGTAAAACAGGCCATGAGCACCTTCTGACGTACCAGGCCGACGTCGTCGGCGACGGAGGCGACGGAAGAAACTGGGGACAAAATCGATACAATAGTCTTAATCGACTTGAAGATTCTATCACGTTGTTGGAAATCATCGATGGCCTGTGCTTGACCTTGCAGCAAGGTAGCAACGTCATCGGCGGAGTGGCAATCCTGTAGTCGCACGGCAAGTGAATCTACGGAGTCCGCCAATGCGACGCCCTCCTTTTTCTCATAAGCCTGCACAGCAGACTCTAAGAGTGCTTGGAAACGAGCCGATCCTAGCCGGTCAGTCATATCACAAGTAGGTGAGGAATGGGGTCTTGGGGAGGAGGATGAGATGGCTGTGAGAGTGCAATAGGGGGCAAGGGCGAAGGTACTGAGTGCACTGCCTCATCGATGTGTTCCATATTCGCACGCCGACCGAGGTTATGGGGCTGTGATAGATCAGGTGATAACTTGAAAAAAGTTGGGCGCAAGTTGTGGTCAAGCGCCGAACAACGTTTTTGGTCTGGCACGAGTGGGGGGTTATTGAACATTGTAGGTAGTCCAGAACTTGAAGGGTGGGGACGTCGTCACCCAAGGGCAAGGAAATGACAAAATACCAGTGAGGTAGTGAGACACGGCGGGAAAGAGAATATAGCAGAGTGATGTTCCGGCCCGGGTTGCCTGCGGCGGCGTTGCTTAGACTTAGAGGTTGGACGGGAGCCAATAACGGAGCCTGAGGAAGAGAAAATCGTATTTCTAGGAGGATACAAATCAAATGACCTTAGGGATCTATGTATACAAAAGAAGACAGCGGGACCCAAGAAAAACACGAAGTAGGGTAAATCCCTGCAATAGTTGTACGGAATACCCGAGGTTTGATGATGTTTGCTCGTGTTTGGAAGCACAAGCGCGTCCTGCGGCGGAACTTCCTGGCGGTGTATGCAGGATCCGTATTCCGCGGACTTTGGTGCGTAGAATTTGTATCTGCCCTCACCAGACAATCATCTTCGACTGACAGAACGCACAGGCGAACGGCAATCTAGTGACTTTGGGATCACGCACCAGGGCAACATCACATCCAGGCCGCCCGCACCCTTGATGATACCCTCGCAGTCGGGCCCACGCTACCTTACTACTGCCCTAGCGACCTCCAAGGGGTCGTGCACTGCTGCGTGCTCGACTTTTTCGCGAGATCCTACAAACGTCTAGCCACACCACACCTATGGGATGGAAAATCATCTCGAGGTCCTCGTCAGCGTCTACCGGCCTGCACTTTCCGACCCACATCGTACCCGTTCCGCCTGGCGGGCGTATCCCGCCGTCTTGACCCATCTAAACTCACCGGGATTGTAGACCTGACATCGGTCACCTGTCGCGGGGAAACTTTAACACCCGTCCCCCATTTTCATCGACACCGCCGAGAGCCCTGTTTTCAGGCTAACACCGCGGACACTATCAACGGAATCGGGCCCACCGAAGCAGGTGTCTCGCCCTATGTCCTCAAAGACCCGACCGAATACACTAAACTTTCATATTATCGCGTCATTCGGCGTCCCACAGACACGCAAGCAAAGTGGGGTGCTTCTGCGGCCGTTCAAACACTGGATCCAATACGACGCGGCTACTGCAAATGCGGATGGCGTACACCGCCATCGCTAATATGTACAACCCCGAGTTGGCCGAGCGGTTCAAGGAGGACGAGATTCTGTGGGCGGGCCGCCGAGTGCTGTTGGCGTTCGCCGTTCAGATCAAGCTCAAGCGTGAATGTCCGCCCGCCCTTGTCCAAGTTAGGAAGGATCCGCCGTTGCAGAAGACTGCGACGACTGGATTGGGTTATCGACGGTGTGGTTGCCAGGTAGGAGAGTACAGTATATGGAGGTAGGTGGTCATGGTTTATGAGTTGGTATCCTTGCAGCTGATGCGTCCTACTGATGAACGCTGTGCCCCCGTCTTTTCATTCGGGCTCCATCCGAGAATAAGTCCCGCCATAGACGACATACCCTTCTCCGGGCGAGAGGACGAAAAGAACATTGATCTCTCCCTGATCACGTCTCGAGGCGGGTGCCCCATTCCTCGTCTCGGCGGTGATCGCATCCTCGACTATCTCATCACCCGACCGGCCAAGGTCCTATCGCAGGGCTACAGCTCGAGCATCAACCGCCAGCACCAAGTAACCCACCATAGCTGAACACCAGATCCGTCGCGTTGAGTGGCAAGGCTGACAGTGAAGGGCACCTGTTGAAGAGGTCTCGAGGGAACGGTTTTCTTATTGGTGTCTTGGAGTCCTCTTTGACATTGCTCCGATGCGTCGACAGGTAAGGTTCCATGCCCCCTCAATATCAGCTAGGCGAATGATAGTTACGTAATCCGCCTCCGCCGTCATTTCTTCTGGCGAGTGAAAACCCCCCTCCAGAGCTGTCGACGCGTCTGCCGCCTTTCGAGATTATCGCGAACGCGGTCAAGCTTGTGCTCGCACGTGTCCTACTTTTTCTCTTTGCTATGTGAGATCTGTCTGTGCCGTGAAAAGCGTCGGCGGCGGCGGATGCATGTTATGAATATATATCGTGTCGAAGAAGGGGAATGATTGCGACGGGGATAGGCTCAACAGCGCTGAGGATTAGAATTCGCAGTCAGGTAATGCGCAAATCACGCAGACATGGTTATTCAGCGTGTGATAGTAACCATGTTCCCAGATCCAGTCTGCAATACAATGCGAGGTGCCCTTCACCCCAGTCGACCAGCCTTTCGACTCGGAACGCTTCGACAGACACGAAGCTCATTGAAGGCATTTTGTGAGTCTGTAAATGCAAACAAGAAAGGGTTCGTAACATACTGGTTCATGACACACGTGCAACGCTGTGTCCAGGTGGCCATCCGTTACATGACGCGGGTGAGAAGAACGGCTGTAGGAACACGCTGTCGGCGGGCATCGGAGCAAGAGTGCGTGGATCACAGGGAGAAGCTGAGGCGGGAGTCTCGAGCCACAGATTCGGAAGGCCCGGTTTCCGATCCGTGATTCCATGATTGGTCGACCCAACTCGGCTAGAACTCTGCCAGCTCAGTCTTCTACTGCAAGAAAGCCATCTAGTACTATGGGTGTAGGTGAATCTGACTTCCAGTCGGTGCGTGTCCTCAGTACCATCCTCATTTGGTTGTCGTCCTTAACCTACGCATATCGCTGTCCTAGGTGCCTTGAGACGACACCATGTATCACATCGTGTATGACTCTGCGTGCGTCCTGGGTAGCCAGACGCTGAAAACGGGCCATATTCGACGGGACGGACGTGCTATACAAGCAGGATCTGAATATCGATCAGCCCGGGAAGCGTCAGGACGCCGGAGCGCAGTACCTCGATGCCATCGACGAAGTGCTATTGTGCGGGACCAAGGGCGACGTTAGTGGGTGCCTGTGGGCATCCAAGAAGGAGCGTGTGGAGAAGTTGGAGCGAGGGAAGGCCCGCAAGTCGAGCGTCCCATTTCCCGAGTCCCGAGAGCGTCCGACTCGACCACGGAACCTGTTGGGAGCGGCGACTCCGCCCGACGGGTGGCATATGCGTATATGCTGGACACTCCGGGATCTCTCTATCACGGAGGAGCCCGAGGCCCTTCAGACGCTCGCAGAAGAACACGATCATGTTGACTACGCCGATGGATCTAGAGTGGACGACAACGACCTGTCACAGTGGGCACAGCGCAGTGCGTTCTCGGATGGTGCCTCTCGCGCACCCACGCGCCCCTCGTCGCTCTCCTTCCCGATTCTCTTCTGCTCACCTACCCACATCACCAGATCGGGGCGACTTGTTAAATGGCTTGTCATCTGGTCAATTGCTTTGCGTCGCTTACAACATCGGTGTCAGACGGTCCAGGAAGCCATGGGGATACATCAAC
>Ga0307510_10005718_pt1 | contig 14818 bp, 15 predicted proteins | sample 12_EM_MG_FD_207224 | JGI IMG/M metagenome (GOLD analysis project Ga0307510, IMG submission 207224) | Populus trichocarpa ectomycorrhiza microbial communities from riparian zone in the Pacific Northwest, United States - 12_EM | ecosystem: Host-associated > Plants > Roots > Unclassified | place...
TTTCTGCATTGTCTTATTCTACAATTATTGTATGGGGTTTTGAGCGATGTATTTTTCCCATGCCCATGCCGATTCCATCATAGAATCGATGCCTAATTCAGCTTTCCAGTGCAGCTTTTCTTCTGCCTTGGATACATTGCCCCATACCTGCTCCACATCCCCGCTGCGGCGCGGGCCTATAGAGTAATTTAATTTAACACCTGTTACACGCTCAAAAGCTGTGATGATCTCTAATACCGAATTACCATTACCGGTGCCGATATTAAATACATCGTAGCCTTTAAATTCGTTTTTCTCCATCAACTTCAACGCAGCTACATGCGCTTTGGCAAGATCTACCACGTGTATATAATCACGAACGCAACTGCCGTCTTTCGTATTATAATCATCGCCAAAAACTGTTATTTTTTCGCGCTTGCCAATGGCGGTTTGCGTAATAAAAGGTACCAGGTTCTGCGGCACACCAATAGGCAATTCGCCTATCATAGCCGAATCATGCGCACCAACCGGGTTGAAATATCTTAAGGCGATCACTTTATAGGCTGAACCAGCGGATACCGTATCAACTAATATTTCTTCCGCTATCTGCTTGGTATTGCCATAAGGCGACTGCGCCGGTTTGATGGGCGCCTGCTCAGTAACAGGTAGCACATCTGGCTGACCGTAAACGGTGCAGCTTGACGAGAATACAAAATTAACCGGCTTACCATAATACGATTCCAGCAGGTTGATGAGCGAATAAATATTATTGCGATAATATTTTAATGGCTGCTGAACAGATTCGCCTACCGCTTTGAAAGCTGCAAAATGAATAATGCCTGCAATATCCGGTTCGGCAGTAGCAAGGGTATTTACAGCATGTACGTCGCTCAGGTCAAGCTCATGAAACACGGGCCTTTTTCCGGCTATTTTAGTGATCTGATCTAAAATTTTAGGCTGGGAGTTGGATAGGTCGTCCACAATTACCGGCTCAAAACCAGCATTGATCAACTCTACCACGGTATGCGAGCCGATATAACCCAAACCGCCTGTAACTAATATTTTCGACATTATTTTTTATTATAATAGGTAAAATCTTTATGTAATATTTCTTGTTCCGGAAGCGATTTAAAATATTCATAAGTTATTTTAAGTCCCTCGCTTCTTGAGACTTTTGGCTCCCAGCCTAATATCGCTTTAGCTTTGGTGATATCGGGTCTGCGTTGTTTAGGATCGTTCACCGGCAATGGTTTACTCACCAGTTGCTGATCGGTACCGGTAAGCTTAATTACTTCTTCCCCAAATTCCTTTATGGTGATCTCGTCCGGGTTACCAATATTCATCGGTTGAGCATAATCACTGAATAACAAGCGATAGATACCTTCTACCAAATCATCCACATAGCAGAATGAGCGGGTCTGTGAACCGTCACCAAACATGGTTAATGGTTCGCCACGCAAGGCCTGACCTATAAAGGCTGGTAAAACCCGACCGTCGTTCAGCCGCATACGTGGGCCATAAGTATTAAATATTCTGACGATCCTGGTCTCCAAACCATGAAAATTATGATAAGCCATGGTGATGGCTTCCTGGAAACGCTTTGCCTCATCATATACCCCACGCGGACCAACAGGATTTACATTTCCCCAGTATTCTTCGGGTTGTGGGTTTACTGTAGGATCACCGTAAACTTCTGACGTGGAAGCAATCAGCATTCTTGCCTTTTTGGAACGGGCCAGACCAAGCAAGTTATGCGTACCTAATGAGCCTACTTTCAAAGTCTGGATAGGAATTTTCAAATAATCTATCGGGCTGGCAGGCGAAGCAAAATGAAGTATATAGTGTAAGTCACCAGGCACATATACAAATTTAGAAACGTCACACTGGTAGAACTCAAAATTCTCCAATTTGAACAAGTGCTGAATATTGCGCAGATCACCGGTAATGAGGTTATCCATGCCAATGACATGGAAATCTTCCTTAATAAACCTGTCACATAAATGCGAGCCTAAAAATCCTGCGGCCCCTGTGATCAATACCCGTTTGCGGTTCTCCATTATTCAATTACTTTTCTGCCGATGCTGTTATAGTAAAACCCGCAATCGATCATTTTTTGAAGGTCATATAAATTACGGCCATCAAAAATAACTTTATTTTTCAGTTGATTTTCAAGCAAATCAAAATCAGGTGTACGGAACACCGACCACTCGGTTACGATCAGCAAAGCATCAGCATCTTTTAATGCATCGTATTGATTTTCAGCATAGCTGATCTTGTCACCCAATAAAGCTTTTACGTTTTTCAATGCTTCGGGATCAAAGGCTACTACTGAGGCGCCTTCCTTCAATAATTCATCAATTACATACAATGACGGCGCTTCACGGATATCGTCGGTTTCGGGTTTAAAGGCCAGTCCCCACATGGCAAATTTTTTGCCCTTGATATCGCCTTTAAAGTATTTCTTCACCTTTTCTACCAGCAATTTTTTCTGGATCTCGTTCACCTTCATCACGGAATTCAGTATCTTGAATTCGTACTCGTTTTCCTCGGCAGATTTGGCTAATGCCTGCACATCCTTAGGGAAGCAACTGCCACCATACCCGATGCCTGAGAACAGGAAACGCCGGCCGATGCGGTCATCTGCACCTATACCACGCCTTACCATATCCACATCAGCACCTACCCTTTCGCAAAGGTTAGCGATCTCGTTCATGAAGGATATTTTAGTGGCCAGGAAGGAGTTAGCTGCGTATTTGGTTAGCTCTGACGAGCGCTCATCCATAAAAACGATGGGGTTACCCTGGCGCACATAAGGTGAGTACAATTCAGCCATTAGTTTACGGGCCCGCTCATCCATGGTGCCGATCACTACGCGGTCGGGTTTCATGAAATCGTCTACGGCTACACCTTCGCGCAGAAATTCCGGGTTGGATACCACGGCAAATTCCACATCCGTATGTTTCTTCATAATGGCGGTCACCTTATCCGCAGTGCCCACCGGCACAGTTGACTTGGTAACGATCACCTTGTATTCTTTTATCAGTTTGGCAATATCTTTTGCAGCGCCCAATACATAGCTCAGATCGGCAGCACCATCACCACCCGGAGGGGTTGGCAAGGCGAGGAAGATGATCTTTGCATCGGTTATGGCATCTGCAAGACTGGTAGTAAACTGCAACCTGTTTTGATTGATATTCCGGTTAAACAGCATTTCGAGACCGGGTTCGTAGATCGGCACCTGGCCGTTTTTCATCATTTCAACTTTCTTTTCGTTGATATCTACACAAATAACCTGGTTACCCGTTTCGGCTAAACAGGTGCCCGTAACTAACCCTACGTAACCTGTTCCAACCACAGCAATTTTCATACGTATTATCTTTTTATTGTTATTACTTTTATCCCGCGAAGGTAAGAATTTCAAATTCAATGTTACTGTTTTACAACTTAGGTGTCCGGTTTTATTTCTTTTTGATATTTGTTGCTTCTTTTTTTAATAAAAAAGCAAAGCTTTGGATCAATGGCAGAAAAAACACCGATTACCAGCAGTTTCCCAATAGCGCCTGGTTCCATTTCGCATCACTTGGTGAGTTTGAACAAGGGCTGCCGGTACTGAGCAGTTATAAAGCTTCAAATCCAGACCTAAAGATCGTTATAACGTTTTTTTCGCCTTCCGGTTTTGAGATCAGGAAAAATACACCGTTTGCCGATGCTGTTTATTACCTGCCGCTGGATACAGCCGGAAACGCACGAAAGTTTATCGATACGATCAATCCATCAATTGCGGTTTTTACCAAATACGAATACTGGTACCATTTTTTTAATGAACTGCACCGGCGAAATATTCCCCTGTATATCATATCGGGGATATTCAGGTCCAACCAGGTATTTTTTAAATGGTATGGCAGTCTGCACCGTAAGATGCTAAAGTTTGTAACCAGGTTTTTTGTGCAGGACGAGGATTCAAAATTGCTGCTGCAAAAAATAAATATCAATAATGTATCTGTAAGCGGTGATACGCGTTTCGACAGGGTTTGGGCCAATGCACAACAACCTAAATCTTTCCCGGTAATTGAAGAATTCGGCAAAGGACACAAAGTATTTGTTGCAGGCAGTACCTGGCCACAGGACGAGGAAATAGTAGCAAAACTGGCAGCAGGTTATCCTGACTGGAAATTTATCATTGCCCCTCACGAGATCAGCGAAGAAAAGATCACCAGGTTAATGGAGCAATTACCGCCCGGTTCTTCAATAAGGCACTCACAACTCACCACTGACTACTCACCACAAACGCTCATCATCGACAATATCGGTATGCTATCCTCCCTCTATCAATATGGGGATATCGCTTACATAGGCGGCGGTTTTGGTGCAGGGATACACAACACGCTCGAAGCTGCAGCTTTTGGTTTGCCGGTAATTTTTGGACCTAATTATGACAAGTTTAAGGAGGCGAGAGACCTGGTGGAGTTACGGTTGGGCTTCAGTATCAATAATGAAAGTGAGCTTAAGAAAATCGCAGCCTATTTAACAGGAGATGAACTTAGGTATCAGCCGGTCAGCCAAAAGATCAAAGCCTATATCAGGGAACATATTGGGGCAACGGAGATGATTATCGGATATATAGACAATCATAGCTAAAATAAATAAGCGATAAATAATTATACCCTTTTTAATTCCTTTATCATCTATTTAACCCATTATCCTTAATATTGCCTGCTATGGGCTTTTTACAGATCCCCGGTTTGGGTAAGGTACATTATCATGAGTATGGCAGCGGCGATAAACCGATGCTGGCTTTTCATGGTTATGGCATGACCGGTAAGCAGTTTCATGTTTTGAACGAGTCTGTTTTAACCAAATACCATGTTTATGGGATCGATCATTTTTTTCACGGTAAAAGTGAGATTGATGGCTGGACCGAGAAGCAAATATTAGCAGGCATGCCCAGAACCATGGTAAAGGCTTACCTCGAAGAGTGGTTCAAAATACACGGCAAGCAAAAAATAGCGCTCATGGCTTATTCCATCGGCGCTAACCTGGCGCTGATCCTGCTGGAAGAGTATCCTGAGCTAATTGATGAGATCATTTTAATGGCCCCGGATGGTCTGTCGGTTTACAAAGGTTTTGATTTCCTGACGAACAGATCATTTGGCAAGTATTTTTTCCGCCGGGCCACCAAAAGTAAATGGCTTGCACCATCGTTGTTGAAGAATTTGGAAAGGTTCCGCTTTATTGACAATAGTCTTTATAATATCGCCTATAACGAGATAGATACCGAGAAGAAAAGATTGGACGTGTACTATACGCTCAACCTGATAAGGTTGCTTAAACCCGATACGGATAAAGTAGCAGAACTCATCAATCAGCATAAAATAAAATGCACTTTGATATTCGGGCGCGATGATCAATTGTTCCCAAAATCGGGAGCGATGCCATTTATTGATCAATTAGATAAAGCAGACGTACACGAAGTGCCATTAGGACATTGGCTGGTTGTGCCTGCATTGGATGAGTATTTAGTAAATTTGTCTGAATGATACCTGAGCGCAGCAACCGATTGATCAAAAAACTGTTTGCCCCTTACCTGGCTTACAGGCTGCGCAAAGCTTTTAAGGTTTTAAAACATGATGAGGTTAAAATATTGCCGGGGCATTCCGTATTGTTGTTATGCAACCATTTCAGTTGGTGGGATGGCTTTTTTGCAGGCCATTTAACACATACTTATCTTCATCGCGATTTTCATATTATGATGCAGGAGGATCATTTAGAGAAACGAATGTTCTTTAACCGTGTTGGCGGTTTCTCTATCAACCCCAAATCAAAAGAGGTAGTGGAATCATTGCAATACACTGCACAATTACTCGATAATCCCAACAACTTAGTAGCAGTTTTTCCACAAGGGGCATTAGAATCAAATCATACAGAAGAGATCATTATTGAGCGCGGTATCGACTATATTGTGAAGAAAATTAAAGGTGATTGCCAGATCATATACTATTCGGCATTTATTGAATACTTCGAGAGCCTGAAACCCTCTGTTTATTTTCACTTTTTAGATTGCGGTACCAACCACGACTTTGATTTTGAAAATGTAAAAGCGATGATCAACGCCCATCATAAAAAAGCATTGAAGGAGCAAGTTAATGCAGAGCATTGATCTAATTTAAAAATGGTAAAGCCCGGAAAAAATTTTGTTATCCGTTTCATCCTGCATTACTATGTAAACTGGATAGTTGACCGCCATTTTCATGAGGTACTTTTCGAGCCCGTAGAGGTCGATCCAAACAGATCTGTTTTACTTATTGCTAACCATTTCAGCTTTTGGGATTCACTGATCCTGTACATTGTTTGCTATAAATTATTGAAGAAGAAGTTTTATGTGATGGTGCGCGAGGACACCACAATACAGTTAAAGTATTTGAAATATGGAGGCGCTTTTTCGGTTAACAAAAATTCAAGGGATATGCTGCAATCTTTGGAGTACGCTGCTGAGTTGTTGAATGATTCCCAAAACCTGGTGCTGATATTTCCGCAGGGAAAGCTGTATTCCAACTTTGTGAACGACGTACATTTTGAAAAAGGCATTACAAAGGTGATTGAAAAAGCTGAAGGAAAATTCCAGTTGTTTTATGCCGCTACTTTTGTTCAGTACCTGAAACATAAAAAGCCCGCTGCAACCGTTTACTTGAAAGTGGAACCGAGCGCAGGAAAAAGTTTTGAGGAATTAAAAAACGCTTATCAAAAGCATTATGATAATGCTAAATTGCAGCAAACTGAAATTGTGATATAAAAGTGATCATTATAATCTATGCGACCTTCTTTTTTATCATTTTACGCTTTGCCGTAACGATCTTCAATTTTATTTCGGACCCAAAATTACGCAGGGTCAATAAAAACTATACAAGTCTGGTTTCCATACTCATACCTGCACGAAATGAGGAGAAAAATATCCTGGCCCTTTTAACATCTATCCATCAACAGGATTACCGCGATTATGAGGTGATTGTTCTGGATGATGATTCATCAGACCGCACCCATGATATCTGTGCTGAATTTGCGGCTAAACATTCAACCTTCAGAGTGATTAAAGGGAAAGAATTAACCGGGCAATGGCTTGGGAAAAATTATGCGTGCTATCAGTTGGCAAAACAAGCCAAAGGTGAATTTTTATTGTACCTGGACGCAGATGAACAAGTTTTTGATGGGCTAATCAATAGCGCCGTTCACCGGATGCATTTTCGCAGTTTGGCCCTGCTAAGTATGTTTACCAATCAGCAAATGAAAACGATCGGAGAACAGCTAACCGTGCCACTGATGCATTATATCCTGCTTAACCTGTTGCCCCTGCGTTTGGTTTATCTATCCAAAAATGCAGCTGTAGCCGCGGCAAGCGGGCAATTTATGCTGTTCAATGCGGATGTTTACCGTCAATATGAATGGCATAAAAGTGCGAAGGACAAGATTGTAGAGGATGTAGCGATCATGAAACAGGTAAAGCTGGCTGGTTATAACGGCGAAAGTTTGCTGGCCAATGGTATGATCAGTTGTCGCATGTATACCGGATATACAGAAGCGATCAACGGCTTCGGCAAAAATTTCCTGGCAGCATTTAACTATAACATTTTCAGCTTTCTGATATTCTTGTTGCTCCTTATCGCCGGCCCAATGATGGTAATGATGACATTGAACTTTCAACTGATCCTGATGATGGTGGGGTTAATTATGCTCACACGGATCATGATTTCGCTGGAATCGGGGCAGAATGCTTTTATTAATGTTATCTTGCACCCGCTGCAGATGTTCAGCCTGGTGCTGATCGCCTTTTCGGCCATACAGAAGTATTTAACAAAAACCACCGAATGGAAAGGCAGGAAAATCTGAGGCTACCGGGTCTCCACCAGCAGGCAGAGGAGCTGTCAATTAACAGAAAAGCTATTTCTATTATTGTTATTTTTCACCTGGTTGGGTTAATAGGCCTGAGCATTCCTTTTACGCGATCAATATTTCTTTACCTAGTTCCCTGGCATTTATTGCTGATGACGGCGGTGATCGTACTCAATCACAACCGGGTCGATACCCGGTTTATATTTTTCCTGGTACTTATATTTATTTCAGGATTTGCTGCGGAGTGGGCCGGGATACATAAACATTGGTTTTTCGGGGACTATTCCTATGGCAGGACTTTAGGCTTCAAGGTATTGGACGTCCCTTTAATTGTTGGCGTCAATTGGTTTTTACTGACCTATTCTGCCAGTGTATTGATGCAGCGCAGCAGGCTAAAAAGTATGTTTCTGCGGATAATACTCGGTTCGCTGATATTGGTGCTGTTAGATCTGTTGATCGAACCCGTAGCCGTGCGATTGGATTACTGGCATTGGGCGGGTGACGTTATTCCTTTAAAAAACTATCTCTCGTGGTTTTTGGCAAGTATTGTAATGCTTTCAATCTACGAGCTGTTCCGTTTTAAATACCAGAGCGTTGTGGCGCCGGTGTTCCTGCTGATCCAGTTTATTTTCTTCGGAATATTAAACTTAGTGCAAGTAATTTTTTTACCGTAAATTTGCAGCGCTATGGGCGATTATCAGTTAAAGGTGACCATTGACCAGGATTCTGGTTTTTGCTTTGGAGTGGTCTATGCCATTGACATGGCCGAAGAGATACTGGCAGAGGACGGCTACCTGTATTGCCTTGGCGACATTGTGCATAACGATGAGGAAGTAGAGCGACTGAAATTAAAGGGACTGCGTATCATCGGCCACGAAGACCTGAAAGACCTGCACAATGAAAAAGTGCTGATACGTGCGCATGGTGAAGCACCCGAGACCTACCGTTTGGCTTTGGAAAACAATATTATGTTGATCGATGCTTCCTGCCCGGTGGTATTAAAACTGCAAAACCGTATCAAGACTTCGTTCGACAGCAATGAGAAGATACTGATCTTCGGTAAACACGGCCATGCGGAAGTGATCGGCTTATCGGGACAAACTAATAATGAGGCGCTTGTTTTCCAGGATATTGCCGAACTGGATGAAGTGGAGCTGCCCCAAAAGATCACCCTGTATAGCCAGACTACCAAAAGCACCGAAAAATTCTACAGTATTAAAGAGGAGCTGATATCCCGCGGGTATGAGGTAAGGGCAAACGACACCATTTGTCGCCAGGTATCCAACCGTGATAAAGACCTGCCCGCTTTTGTAGCTAAATTTGATAAGATCGTATTTGTATCCGGCCGCAAATCATCCAACGGTAAGGTACTTTTTGAAGTTTGCCGTAAGCATAATCCCAATACCTATTTCATTTCATCATCTGATGAATTGGACAAATCCTTATTTGCTCCGGGTGATAAAGTAGGCATTGCCGGCGCTACCTCAACTCCGATGTGGCTGATGGAGGAAGTGAAAGCTGCACTGGAAGGATTTTAGTCTCAGCTAAAATAACAATGCCCTGATATTTAACCTGCTGTAAAGACAATACTTTATTTTATTTTTGCGCCTCTATATTATGGGCAAAAAGGGAGTTTTATTAATTAACCTCGGTACGCCTGACAGTCCGTCGACTGCCGATGTGCGTAAATATCTTCGCGAATTTTTAATGGACCCGCGGGTGATCGATATCAACCCCGTATCGCGGACCTTGCTGGTAAAGGGTATCATCGTCCCTACACGCGGACCAAAATCAGCCAAATTGTATCAGAAGATATGGGACGATAAAACCGGCTCCCCATTATTGTATTACAGCGAATTACAACAAAAACTATTACAGCAGCGCCTGGGTGATGAGTATGTCGTAGAACTTGCTATGCGCTATCAAAATCCGAATATCGAGTCTGCTCTGGAGAGATTGAAAGCGGCCCAGGTTGATAATATACAGGTCATCCCGATGTTCCCGCAATATGCATCGGCAAGTACAGGATCAGTTTATGAAAAGGTGATGGGATTGGTTGGTCAATGGCCTACAAGTCCGACGATATCATTTATCAATTCGTTCCACGATAATAAACTGATGATCGAAGCTTTTGCTGATAATGCCCGTAAATACAAGCCCGAAACTTATGATCATATCCTGTTCAGCTTTCATGGATTGCCGCAGCGTCAGCTAATTAAATCAGACCATACGCATAATCATTGTTTAAAAGCCACCGATTGCTGCCAGACCCTTACCGACGTTAATAAATTTTGCTATTCGGCACAATCGTATCATACAGCTAAGCTGATCGCTGCAGAATTAAATCTTCCAAAAGAGAAATATACTGTATGCTTTCAATCACGCCTCGGGAGTGACCCATGGGTGCAGCCTTATACCAGCGAGGTTGTAGCTAAACTGGCCAAAGAAGGTAAAAAACGATTGTTAGTATTCTGCCCTGCTTTTGTTGCCGATTGCCTTGAAACAGTTTACGAAGTAACCACCGAATATGGCGATGAGTTTAAAGCTTTAGGCGGTGAGCATGTGCAATTGGTGGAGAGTTTGAATGATTCGCCGAAGTTTATTGAGGCATTGGCGGGGATGGTGAGTTAAAAATCACCTTACCTGTCATTCTGATCCGCCAACGGGCGGAGAAGAATCTATTGATACATATGTTTGGTACCTGAAAGCTTCACGGAATAGATGCTTCGCTATCGCTCAGCATGACAAACTCTGATAGTCTATCCAACCCACTCACTCACAATCTTAGCTGATAACAAACATAATGGTATCCCGCCACCAGGATGCACACTGCCACCACAGAAATAGAGATTTTTTATTTTGGATGAACGGTTAGCATGCCGCAAAAACGCAGCAAAACGACTATTGGAACTTGTCCCATAAATGGATCCCTGGTAAGATGATGTGCGACTTTCTATTGACCGGGGATCAAGAATAGATTCAGACACTATTAGTTCAGCAATATCCGTTTTTAATATCCGGGAGAGCTTTTGCTGTATATTGATCCTTGCTTCTTCAATTAACTTATCCCAATCCTGCCCTTTGTTTGCCGGGACGTTGATCATCACAAACCAATTCTCACAACCGTCAGGCGCATCATCGGTTTTTAGCCTGGAGCTGATATTGACATAAACGGTAGGGTCATCATAAATAGTTTGTTTCTGCCAGATGCGGTCAAATTCTGCTTTATAATCGGCACTGAAAAATATGTTGTGCAAATCAAGCTCCGGGAATTGCTTTTTGATACCCCAGTAAAATATTAGCGCAGAGCTGCTGCGTTCCTGGCTGAGTATTTTTTTAGGAAAAAGATTAGGATGGCTGCTTAATAATTTATGATAAGTAAACCAAATATCCATATTAGAGACTATTACATCTGCATTTATGACATCCTCATTTACTTTTACACCGACAACTTTTTCTTCATTCAAAATAATTTGATCAACCTTTGAATTGTAGTAAAATTTTATTCCGATCGATTCTGCAAGTTCAACCAAACTAGTGGCAATGCTATACATCCCAGCTTTGGGAAAATAGGCGCCAAAGTGTTGCTCTAAATGTGGAATAACATTCAAAGTAGCAGGCGCCTGGTATGGATTTGAGCCGTTGTAGGTAGCAAAACGGTCGGCATATTGTACCAGGCGATTATCTTTAAACGTCTTACTATTCGCCTGGTGCATGGTGCGGGATGCATCCAATTTGCGTAATTGAAATAACGCACGAAAAGCGGCAGAGGTTAAATAGGTTTTTAACCGTTGCAGCGATCTTTCTAAAAATACGGGATTACTTATCTGATATATCTCGCTGCTGTTATCCAAATGTTTGCGAAGAGCGTGCCCTTCTCCCGTCAGACTTTCAACATCGTTTATGAATTTCTTTTGATCAGCATAAGCAGTCAGCCTGCTGTCGTCTTCAAAAAAATATTGGCAGATGGGATCCAGCTTCTGATAGCTAAAAAATTGTGACGGATCTTTACCGGCCAGTTCAAACAATTCATCCACATACTGCGGCATGGTGAGCAGGCTTGGGCCGGCATCAAAACGAAAGCCATCCTGCTTAATCTCAGACAATTTTCCACCTGGATGATTGTTCGCCTCAAAAACTTCTACCTGGTAGCCTTTTATAGCTAACCGGATAGCTGTTGCTATCCCGGCTATCCCGGCACCGATGATCAAAGCTTTTTTTGCAGGCATAGGGCAAATTTACACCTTACACATATTGCAAGGCATACTTCATAAAGTTACTCGTCAGGCCAAAATCTTCTGTCCCTTTGCGGCGGATGAAATAGAAATCGCGGGTAATTTTCAATCCTTCTATCGGTACCTCAACCAAATCACCCTCCGCTAACTGGCGCACGATGGATGGCCTCGGCATAAAACCCAGGCACTGATCAGCCAGCAAGAAATTTTTCAGGGCTTCCGTACCACCTAAACGAATTTTTACGGATAGATCAGCAGGTTTAATATGATGATCGGACAAGGCTTTTAACAAGGCATTCAAAGTTCCGGAACCGCGTTCGCGCAATGCAACAGGCGTCTTTAAAAGCTGTTTGATAGTTAACGACTTCCCGGCAAGCGGGCTTTTGGATGAACAAACCGGGATCACCTCATCGCTCATGAATGGATTGTAGGAAACGGTGGTGAGCTTATTATCTACTTCGATGATGCCGATATCTACCTCGTGGGTGAGCAGGGCATTCAAAATATATTCCGAGTTACGGTTTACTAACTGTATATCCACATTAGCATATTCGCGCTGAAAACCGGAGAGGATGGATGGTAAAATATACAGGGCAATGGTAGTACTGGCACCCAGGCGTAAATGCCCTGCCGCCTGCGATACGTTACTGAGGATAGACAGATCATACTCAATTTTCCGTTCTATTTCGGTTGCCTGCAACAGGTATTCATTCAGTCGTTTACCTGCTTCGGTGAGTAGAATGCTATTCCCCTTGCGTTCAAACAGCGGCACTTTATACTGATCTTCCAATGCCTTGACGTGCTTACTTATCGCAGGCTGCGTAACAAACAGCACCTGCGCCGCCTTTGAGAAACTCAAATTGGCAGCCACTTCCATAAATACACGGTGGGCAAAGGAGATCATGCTGCGAAGTTAGTTGATTAGGTTGATTATGTGAAGTCCGAAAGTCCGCGTAAGTCGGGAAGTCCGAAAGTAAGTGCTGCTCCACTTATTTAACTTCATATAATCATCTAATTTTTCACACGCTCAAAATACTGGCCGGTGAATTTGTACTTAGTGAGGCAAGAAATTAGCATCTGCGTAATAGGGATGATCAAGTAAAAAATTTGGGAAATATTTAAGAAATTTATCCAAACCCGACAAATTTCCATCTTCAATTTTCCTTATTAATTCACCTCCTACATCATCAATTAGCCCATCATGATCATACCCAAACTCAAGCAACGTTTTGTCATTATCATCAGGATCACTATAATATTTATCAGTCTCTATTAATATTGGTTGTGTTGCATTGATATCATATTCTTGACGACAAATCCAACTACCAAATTGGTCAGTTAATATCTTTTTTATAAAATATAATTCTTTTTTGTCATATGTAATCAACTCTTCAATTTTATATTTTTCAACTCTTGTGGTTTTAACTATTGTTACATATTCAAAACCACAGTTATCTAAAATGTATGGTATGCTTTCATTATCAGACAAATAATATGTCACTCTTATAACACTGTCCCATTCGACGTGTTCGATCTTCTTTACTACGTCGTCTACTTTGTAAATAATTTCACAAAACTTTTCTCTTTTCGGAATTGCTTCGCCGCGACCATCTTCATAAGAAATTGTTATTGCCATAATAAATTATTTTAATTCTTCACCCGTTCAAAATATTGACCGGTGAATTTGTAGGTAATATAACGGTGAGTTACTTCTCCGTTTGATTTTATAAGTGGCAAGTTTATTGTTTTTGATGCAGCATCAAAGTATATTTCCGGCCTTACCTTCCAGTCAATAATAGAACCAAAGTCGTATTCGTAAGATAGTCGCTCATGCAAACCTGTATTTGTTTTAATCAGTTTTACATTTTCATTAAGCCTGTCCTTTTCAATCGAATAAACCCGAATACCTTCGCCATAATACCTTGAAGATTCGATAAACGTAAAAACACACAGATAATAATTTTTGCCATTATAATTAAATGTGTATACGTTACGATAATAAACCCCAATATCGCCCTCTGACTTAGGTGCATTAAGTATAGAATTGGTCTTGTTTCCGGATTTGTACTGAAAGACATTATCAAAAAAATGCATGGTACCTCCTGTTTCTGTATCCCAGGAATAAATTCGAAACAATCCATCATTTGAAGTAATAACTTTTACACCTAGTGGCTCCAGGTTATGTAACGAGTTTATGGTTTCAGGGAATTTGCTCGTGAAGTATTTCAGTTTTTTGCCAAAAGCATCATTTGCGGATTGAAGAGAATCGGTCCACACATCCGTAGTGTCTTTATAGCGTTGTTGATCCCAATAATTAATCTTTTTAAAAGATTTCGCCAAATCATCTTCAACAATTCTTCTATTTGCTTGCGCAAAAAGGCTGGATGATAACAAACAGTAGAAAAATAACAAGAGTAGATTTAGGTATTTCATGAAATAAAAATAGGGATAATCGCTTGACTATCCCTATTCATTTATGTTTTTAGATAATTAAAAAAGGTTCAACTTAATCAACCTAATCTAACTCAATCAACTTATTCAACCAAACTTGCCTGCCCTATCAAATGCTTTGCAACCAAATACTCAGCAATCTGTACCGCGTTGGTAGCAGCGCCTTTGCGCAGGTTGTCGGATACGATCCAGCAGTTGAGGGTCTTCGCCTGGCTTTCGTCACGGCGGATACGGCCTACAAACACTTCGTCTTTTTCGTGTGCGTCCAG
>Ga0307510_10005720_pt1 | contig 14818 bp, 16 predicted proteins | sample 12_EM_MG_FD_207224 | JGI IMG/M metagenome (GOLD analysis project Ga0307510, IMG submission 207224) | Populus trichocarpa ectomycorrhiza microbial communities from riparian zone in the Pacific Northwest, United States - 12_EM | ecosystem: Host-associated > Plants > Roots > Unclassified | place...
GTTGCAAGCGCTCGCGTTGCTGCTCGAATGCGAAGGGTACGAGGTCACGGCCGTGCCGAGTGGCGACGCCGCACTCGTCGCGCTCGGCGGCTTCACACCCCAGGTGGCCTTGCTGGACATCGGTCTGCCGCACATGGACGGCTACGAACTGGCCAGAACGATACGCAACGATCCCCGCTGGCGCCGGATACGCCTCGTGGCACTCACGGGGTACGGCAGAGAGACCGATGTCCAGCGGACGACGGAGGCGGGATTCGACGCTCACCTTGTCAAACCTGCCGGCATCGACCAGGTCCTCGACGTGCTCTCGCGGTTCTCCTGACACCAAGCGCAAACTCGGGGCTTACCAAACCCAGCCCGGACCGCCGGCATTCAGTTCGCTTGGCAAGCGTCCGGGCCACACTCGTCGACCCAGCGCTTCGCGGCATCCTCGGGTTCCACGTCTTGAGAGTCGGCGTAGGCGTCCACCGCATGGGCCGCAGCGGTGACGGCGTTCATGTTCGGCTGCAGGCGCATCAGCGCACGCCCAAAGCGGTGGATCCAATCGGACTTCGATCCAGTCGTCTCCATCAATGACTCCCAAACAGTTCCGTGGGCGAAGACCCCACTGTCGCCGATGCGCAGATGAAGTTGACGAGGGCGTTGCCGCGTTGGCTTGTAGGCCGCCGCGCGGCAGATGCCATCGCGTCGAGGAGCCGCGCGCGTTGCGACATCGATTCCCGACACGAGCTGGCGAACTGGCAGGTCACCTTCGCGCGCGTGACGGTGACGACGCTGTGCTCGTCGCAGGACAGGACTCAATGCCCAGTCTGTTTGGGTCAGCAAGACCTTTGAGCTGATGGATCACTGCTTGCACGAGCCGATCGACCGCGACAAGTCGGCAAAGGCGCTGCCGGAGGTTTGGCCGAGCGCGAAGCCCGCGCCGGCTTGGGATTGCAGCTACGACGTCGAACTTCCCGCCGGCAGGTTCAACTCTTGCTGGAGCCCTCGGTGGAGTGCTTTCGCTGCCTCTGCCGGCACCTCGACAGGCAGGACAGCTCCTTTATCGAAGAGCAGCTGCAACCGGACTTTTTCCGCGCAACCCGATGCCACCACTGCCGCGGCGAGAACATCAAGAGCCGGCTCGAGGCCGTCGCGCGCCGCGCGGGTCTCGGCGGTCGTCGCCAGCAGCGCGATGGCCATGTTCGCCGCGAGGTCCGTGGTGATGGCTATTTCAAGTTCCGTCCGCTCGCCGCCAAGAATGGCCTCCGCTTTGACGACCACAGCCGAGCCGTCCGGATCGGGCACCACGTCCTTCAACTCTGCGATCTTCATGGAAGCTTCCAAGGCACCCCCTGACAGGCCCGCGGCGAAGAAAAGCGAGCTATCCGAATCCTAGCAGCAGACGGCGCCCAGTGGCGCCCCCGAACACGCACAGCGAATCGAAAACCCCGAAGCGTCTAGGACTGCAGCCGGCGATATGCATTGAAATGACGCAACGCGCTGCGCGCATCGCCCAAGCGCTCCTTCAGGCGAGCGATGTTGAAGTGGGCGTCCGCCAGTGACGGATCGAGCTTGAGACTTGTCTCGTAGCTCACGATGGCCTCCTCCACGCGTCCGAGGTCTTCCAGGGCCACCGCACGATTGAAGCGGATCAGCGGCGCATCCGGGCAATGCAGGACTGCCTCGTCGTACAGCGTCACCGCGGCCCCGAAGTGCTGCGCTTCGCACAGGATCGCCCCCAGGTTGAGGTAGGCATCGACGAACGACGGATCCGCTTCGAGCGCGTGACGGTATGCATCGGCCGCTGCAGAGCTGTCCCTGGCCTCGAGGCGCTCCCCCTCCCGAAACAACGTCCTCGCATCCGGCCCTCGGGGGACCGTGGTGCGATCGAGGAACGATACCTTGCCCCCCTCGTCGGCGACGTCGAAGTCCATCAGCAACTGCCCCGAAGCGGCCGCCTCCAGTGCGCCCGTCCGGTCCCGAACGGCGACGTCCGCGCCCACGGCCGTGATGCGAAGACCCGTCAGCGGAAGCTCGGAGGGCAGACTGGCCTTGAGCTTGGCCAGAGAGGCGAGAATCTTTCGCGGCGAGATGTTCGACTTCTGCAGCGCATGGGCCGTGCGCAGCAGCGCCAGGTCCTGGAAGGTGAAGCGATGCTCGTTGCGTGCCCCCCGGCTCGGTGTCACGAAGCCGGCACTGATGAGTCCGGCGAGCACAGTCCGCGACAGTCCCAGCTTTTCCTGGGCACCTTTCAGCGTGAACGTGGACTGCGAAGTCGAACTCACTTCCGCGCTCGGGCCTTCACCGGTGTCGCCTCTTCGGCCTCGGCGACCTTGGCAGCGCGCTTCACGCCCTTGCGTGGTTCAGACTCGATCGACCGCACCGCCGACACCGGCTTGGCCGCCTTCGCGGTAGCACCGGCGCCGGCCTTCTTGCCCAGGCTCGCACGCAGCGCGTCCATCAAGTCGATGACCTGGGCACTGCTGGGCTCCTCGTTGTGCGCCGATGCGACGATCTGGTTGCCTGCGATCTTGGCGTCGATCGCTGCCAGGACCCGCTTCTTTTCCGCGTCCTCGAACTGCTTGGGCTCGTAAGCATCCTGCGCTATCTGCTGGATCAGCTGCAGTGCCAGGTCCAGCTCGGCCTTCGTGACATCGACGTGTTCGATGGCCAGTTCCTTGAGCGACCTGACCTCATCGGCGTACAGGAGCTGCTGCAGGACCAGCCCGTCCTCGACGGGTCGAATCTGCACCACGTACTGCTTGGACTTCCAGTTCCACTTGGCCAGTGCGCAGCGCCCGGAACTGCGCATCGCCTCGGCCAGCAGGGCATACGGCTTGCCCCCGCGCTTGTCGGGCGCCAGCAGATAGGCCTTGTCGTAGTAGAGGGGGTCGACTGTCTTCTCGGGGATGAACGCGACGATCTCCACCGCGTGGCTGGTGTCTTCGTCCAGCGCCTTCAACTCGTCCGCGGTGAAGAGCACGAACTTGTCCTTCTCGAACTCGTAGCCCTTGACCATCTCGGCGCGCTGCACCACCTTCTGGTCCTTCTCGGACACATACTGCTGCTTCAGGCGCGAGCCGTCGGGTGCCAGCATGTTGAACTTGATGGTGCTGGAGCTCTCGGTGGCGGAATACAAACGCACAGGGACTGACACCAAGCCAAAACTCAGCGTCAGCGACGCGATGGATCGTGCGGCCATGGGAACTCCGTTCAACGCGGGAGGACCATCCTACGTCCAGTGCCCGGGCCCCGACAAGCCTGGGACGGGGTGAGGCAGGGGCTGGTTGTGACTCTGAAGCCACGCTAGAGTGACCATGATGAACGCGCCCTCGCCCGAGCCCATCGTCATCCGCGTCAGCGAGAGCCAGTCCGTCGCCGGACTGTTGCCGGCCCCGGCCCAACCCCGGAGCGGCTTCGTGTTCGCCCATGGCGCGGGCGCCGGCATGGGCCACGCGTTCATGTCCGCATTCGCAATGGGCCTGGCCGAGCGCGGCGTCGCCACGCTGCGCTACCAGTTCCCATACATGGAAAACGGCTCGAAGCGTCCGGACTCGCCCAAGGTCGCGCATGCGGCCGTTCGCGCAGCTGTCGCCGAGGCTTCCCGGCGCTTCGCGGGCCTGCGACTGGTCGCAGGGGGCAAGTCCTTCGGCGCGCGCATGACCTCGCAGGCCCAGGCCATCGACCCGCTGCCGGGGGTGGCCGCCCTGGCCTTCGTCGGGTTTCCACTGCACCCGGCGGGCAAGCCCTCCATCGAACGCGCCGAGCACCTCGCGCAGGTCAAGGTCCCGATGCTCTTCCTGGAAGGCACGCGCGACGAGCTGGCGGACCTGGCGTTGCTTGAGCCGGTGGTTCAGGGGCTTAAACCGCTTTCCACGCTGGTGCTGTTCGACGACGCCGATCACGCCTTTCACGTGCGTGCGCGCAGCGGCCGCACCGATGCGCAGGTGATGGGGGCGATGCTGGACGCGTTCGCGGCCTGGGCCGAAACCCTGGCCTGACGCTCGGATCAGGCGGAGCGCCGTTCCGCTTGCGCGCGTGCGAAGTCGGACTGGCCTTCTTCCGACGTCGCCTTGCGCATCGGTTTGCGCTGCTCGGCCAGACTGCGATGCATCAGTGACAGTTCGATCTGGTCTGCCAGGCAATCCCCGCAGGTCTGACCACCCCAGGACGTCGAGGCGTTGAAGAACGGTGCACCGCATTGTTCGCATCGAGACATGGCATCACTCCTGTCGATGGCGCGAAGAGTGCACCCGATTCGGTCGACTGTCGAGTCGGACAACGCGCCTGCCCGTGAAAATTCGGTACGCTGCGCCCATGGCGTCGGCGTCCAATCATCCCCTGAGCACCTACCGGCGCAAACGTGACTTCACGCAGACCACCGAACCGGCAGGTCAGGAGGTCGTCGCGTCGGAAGGTCGCAGCTTCGTCGTCCAGAAGCATGCGGCCAGTCGCCTGCATTACGACTTCCGGCTCGAGATCGGGGGGGTTCTGATGTCGTGGGCGCTGCCCAGGGGACCGAGTTTCGACCCGGCCGACAAGCGCATCGCAGTGCACGTCGAGGACCATCCCCTGGCCTATGGCGGCTTCGAGGGTGTGATCCCGCCCAAGCAGTACGGTGCGGGTTCGGTCATCGTGTGGGACAACGGCACCTGGGAGCCGGTGGGCGACCCGGCGGCCAGCCTGAAGGCCGGCAAGATCGTCTTCAAGCTGCATGGCCACAAGCTCGAGGGCAACTGGGAGCTGGTGCGCATCGCCAAGCCCGGCGACAAGCAGGACCTGTGGATCCTGTTCAAGAAGCGCGATGCCTTTGCACGCCCGCAGGCCGACTACGACGTGTTGCGCGCACTGCCCGACAGTGTCCTCTCGCGACCCGTGCCGGTCACCTCGAAGCGCAGGAGTGAGTCCGCCACCCTGCCCGCGCTGAGGGCACTCGCCGGCGCGGTGAAGCTGGCGCAGCCGCAGAAGCTGGCACCGCAGCTGGCGACCGTGGCAGCTGTTCTTCCATCACACGGCCGCTGGGTGTACGAGATCAAGTTCGACGGCTACCGGATCATGTGCCGAATCCATAAAGGCCAGGTCCGGCTCATCACGCGCGGCGGCCACGACTGGTCCGACAAGATGCCTGCGCTGGTCAAGGAGCTGGGTGCACTCGACATCGAGTCGGCGTGGCTGGACGGCGAGATCGTGGTCATGGGCGAGAACGGACTGCCGAGTTTCAACGCACTGCAGAAGTCCTTCGACGGCAAGGCACGCACGGGCGCGATCGACTATTTCCTGTTCGACATGCCCTATCTCGACGGCTACGACCTGCGCGGCGTGGCGCTGATCGAGCGACGCGCACGCCTGAGGAACGTGCTGTCGCGCCACGCCGCCGGTCACTTGCGCTTCAGTGCCGACTTCGAGGGTGAGCCCGCCGCGGTGCTGCAGTCCGCCTGCCAGATGGGCCTGGAAGGTGTGATCGCGAAGCGCGAGGATGCCACCTACACCTCCACCCGTTCCGACCACTGGCTGAAGCTGAAATGCCGGCTCCGACAGGAATTCGTGATCTGCGGCTACACCGACCGCAGCGACGGCTCGCCGCAGATCGGCAGTCTGATACTGGGTGTCCATGCGGACGACGGTCAGCTCGTCTCGGTCGGCAGCGTGGGCACCGGATGGAACGCCGCCGAGGCCACGGAGCTCAAGGCCAAGCTGACCCTGCTCGAAGTCCCGAAACCGTTGTTTGATGCAGGCGACCTGACGCCCGGCCGCTGGTCACGCCGCGCGCCGGGCAGCGAACGATGGGTCAAGCCGCGGCTGGTCGCCGAAGTCCAGTACGGCGAGATGACACCCGACGGACAGATCCGGCACGCCACCTACATCGCGCTGCGCAGCGACAAGGATGCGCGTTCGGTCCGCAGAGAAGCGATCCCCGTGCAGACCGTTCGGCCGCCATCGTCCATCAAAGGAACGACCACGGTTGGCGGCGTGAAGCTCACCCATGCGGACCGGGTGATAGACACCAGCACCGGGCTGACCAAGCTGGACCTGGCGTGCTACTACGAGTCCGTTGCCGAATTCATCCTTCCCCACCTGCAGGATCGTCCGTGCTCGCTGGTCAGGGGGCCCACCGGCGTGTCCGGCGAACTCTTCTTTCAGAAACACGGCGAGCGCACCGCGATCCCGGGGCTGAAGGACATGGACGCCGCACTGTGGCCGGGACACGAGGCGCTGCTTGAAGTGAGCAGTGCGCTCGCGCTCGCCGGCGCCGCGCAGATGAACGTCATCGAATTCCACACCTGGAATTCCACGGCGCGTCACATCGACAAGCCGGACCGCATGGTGTTCGATCTCGACCCGGGTGAGAAGACGCCGTGGAACCACATCCAGGAAGCGGCCGTGCTGGTGCGCTCCTTTCTTCAGGAGCTTGGGCTCGAATCGTGGCTCAAGACCAGCGGCGGCAAAGGGTTGCATGTGGTGGTGCCGCTCACCCCCAAGCTGGACTACGACACCGTCAAGGCCTTCTCGCAGGCCGTGGTTCAGCATCTGGCCAAGGTGATTCCTTCGCGCTTCGTGGCCAAGAGCGGCCCGTCCAATCGGATCGGCAAGTTGTTCGTCGACTACCTGCGCAATGGCCACGGCGCGACCACGGCAGCGGCCTTCTCGGCGCGCGCACGGCCAGGGCTGGGCGTGTCGATGCCCGTGGACTGGGACGACTTGCCCAAGATCAAGAGCGGAGACCACTGGACGGTCGCGACCGCGCGCGAGCACCTGTCGTTCCAGGCGATCGACCCATGGGCAGGCTACTGGAAGAAGCGCCAGACATTGATCGCCGCGATGAAGACCTTGGATTTCAGCCCGTCTGCGCGCAGCAAGGTCCGGTGACGCAGCATGCGCATCGCCACATGGAACATCAACAACATCACGCAGCGGCTACCGCTGCTGTTGGCCTGGCTGGACGCCACCCGGCCCGATGTCGTGGCATTGCAGGAACTCAAGGTGGTCGCTGCCGACTTCCCTGTCTCGGAGTTGGAGCGGGCCGGCTATGGCAGTCTGGTCGTCGGTCAAAGGACATGGAACGGCGTGGCGCTGCTCGCGCGCGGATCCGAGCCGGTACCAATCCGGCGCGCGCTGCCCGGCGATGATGGCGACGCCCAGGCAAGGTATGTCGAAGCCGCCATCGACGGCGTCATCGTGGCCTCGCTCTACGCACCGAATGGAAACCCGTGGCCGGGACCGAAGTTCGACTACAAGCTGGCCTGGTTCGAGCGCCTGGTCGCTCACACCAAGAGCCTGCGGGCCTCAGGGCATCCGGTCGTCCTCGCCGGCGACTACAACGTCGTGCCCACGGCCAAGGACATCTACGTCTCGACCTCGTGGGACGACAACGCGCTGGTGCAGCCCCCTGCACGCGAGGGTTTCAAGCAACTCGTCAAGCAGGGCTGGACCGATGCCATCCGCAAGACCCACCCGAAGGAGCCGATGTACACGTTCTGGGACTATCGGCGCAATCGCTGGGCACGTGACGCAGGCCTGCGCATCGATCACCTGTTGTTGAGCCGGACCGTCTCGCCGAGGTTGAAGGACGCTGGCGTAGACCGAGCCGTGCGCGCCATGGAAGGCGCCAGTGACCACGCACCGGTGTGGGTCGAACTGGAAGACACCGCACGCTGATCACGTGGGCGGCTTGTCAGGTTGATATGTACCTCAGCAGATGGGACACCAACACGTCGGGCTGGCTGAGCGCCACAAGATGCCCGCCCGGCATCTCGTCCGCCTCGACGCCCAGACGCTCGCGGGCGATCCGCTTCTGGAACGCCACTGGCGCAAATCGGTCCTGCTGCGATGCCAGCACGCGAACCGGCGTCGTGGGCCAGTGATCCAGCGCGCAACGCGAGGCAAACACAGCGTCGGATTGCTTCGGATCGCCACGTGCCCAGGCCGCGTCGATGACGGGCTGCGGAACGTCATGGAAGAACTCGGTCAAGGGATCGAACGCGCCATCCACGGCACGCGCTTCACGACGCGCCTGCTCGCGTCGGGCTTCACGCTGACCCGAGTGGGCAAACCATTCGCCGGGAGACTCGCCGGCCTTTGGAATCATGGCATTGACAAACACCATCATGCGAACGGGAGCGCGCGCGCACACCAGCGGCGCGACAAACCCGCCCAGTGACTGCGCCACGAGGATGATGCGTGCCGGGTCGTGCTCTCCGATCGCCCGAACGACCGCGTCTGCGTACTCGGGCAGCCCGGCAGAATCGTCAGCAGCCGGTATCGAGACGGCGATCGCCTCGCAACCGTGCGCCATGAGCCGGGGCACGACAAGGTGCCAGTACCATGGGTCACCGCCGGCGCCCGGAATGAGGACAAAGATGGCGTTGGACATGCGCTGCTCCAAAAGTCGATGCTCAACCCCATGACGATCGAACTTCGCGAAATCGACATCCAACCCGTCCGGTGACCTCGATTTTGCGCGGCCAGGTCGGCGTTTCCTTCGCTCGCAAAGCACGCCAAGACGCGCGTGACCTAGCGCCCTTCGTCGACCAGTTGCTGCGTGGCCTCGTCTCGACGACCACCGTAGAAGCGCTCCAACGCGAGCGCAAGGCAATCGTCGCGCGACACCTGCTCGAACAGTGTCAAGGAACTGCAGAACTTGAGATCGTCCGGAGACCCGAAGATCTGGTGTGCCGTGCGAGTCTGCACGGACAGGACGGCCAGGACGCTCTGCTTCAGCCTCGCGCCCAGGACTGGGTGCTCCCAATACGAGCGCGCTTCGACAAGGTCATGGAGTCCATAGAACTTCGCCATCGAACTGCGCCCCAGTGCCTTCAACTGAGGAAAGACGAACCACATCCAGTGCGTCCGCTTCTGTCCTGCCCTCAGCTCCGACAGCGCCGTCTCGATCACCGGCGCCTGGGCCTCCAGGAAGCGTTTCAGATCACCCATGCACGCGCCGACGCTCAATGTCCCACGCCCTGGAAAACGACTCGGGACGCAAGACTGCTTAGCGCAGCAACGCGTTGAGGTCCGGGCTGGTCAACACCTCGCGGGTGATTCGGCCAACGGCTTCGACGTGAACTGGCGAGCATGGCCACGGCTGGTCCTCGCCCAGGACACGCAGTCCGATGAACTCGGCCTGCGCACTCTCCGAGGGCACGAGCTCCAGGCGGAATCCGCCATGCGAGTCGCAAGCTCCTCCGGCGACATCGCTCCGGGTGATCGGGCCGTACGGGGTCAGGTAAAGCGGTTCCTGATCCCACCACTCCCGCCACGCCACCACCCGCAACGGTGAGGACTCGCCACTCGACAGCCGTTCGGGCGCCTCGCAGACCAGCTTGCAGGAGGGCAGGTCCAGAGTCGTCAGCAGCGCCACGGAGTTCGACCGATCGTCGAAGATCGTGCACAGGATCGCAGCGATTTCGATCGTCGACGATTCCTCGCCGGTCAACGACTTGGATGAGCTCAGTCGCTCCAGTGTCCGGAGATGCTCCGAGAGTTCGCTGACCAATGTTTGATGTGATTGCATGTGATGCTCTCTCCGATGGCGTCAGTCGATTCGCGACGAACCAAGCAGGCGTTGGAACTCCCCAAGGTCATGCACCGCGTCGGCTAGGGTCAGAAAACCTGCGCTTCCGAATCGACCTCATCTCTGGTGCCTGACCAGGCCATCCTCAATCAATCATGGCACAAAGGCGGGGCGGGTACCCATGCGCTCACTGTATCCGTCAACCACACCCGCCGGCATGGACATCCGCGGTCAGCTGCCAGGCTTCCTCGAGTCAGCTTCCGTGGGTCCGAAGAAGTCGTCCCAGAGGGCGTCAGGCCGAGTTTGCGAATCGTCGCTGACGTCGGTGCCCTGCAGCAGGTCAAATGACGACCCCCGCTGGTCCGCCATCGCGTCGATCAACGCTTCAGCGCCAAGACCAGTACTCCGCTGGCAATCAACGCGATCCCGCCCCACTCTCGCCCGGACGGCCGTTCCCCGAGGAACACGTATGCAAACAACACGACCAGCACTACGCTGAACTTGTCCACGGGCGCGACCTTTGAGGCGTCACCCATCTGCAGCGCGCGAAAGTAGCAGACCCACGACGCGCCGGTCGCCGCGGCAGACAAGGCCAGGAACGTCCACGTTTTTGTGGACAGCATGAATGGGTTGCTCCACTTGCCGGACCATGCGACAAACAATCCAAGCAGCACGACGATCATCGCGGTACGAAACAGCGTGGCCAGGTCCGAGTCGACACCCTGGATGCCGATCTTCGCGAAGACAGCCGTCAGCGCGGCAAAGCAAGCAGACAACGCGGCCCAGGCGAACCAGTTGACGTTGGCCATGTCAATCACTCCTTAGGTCGGTCTGCTTCGTCGCCTCGAAGATCACCCGCGCTTCAAGACCCAAACCGTTCTTTCCCGACATCAACGCCACGCGGGCACCGTGCCTTTGGGCGATCGTCTTCACGATCGCCAGCCCGAGCCCGCTCCCCGTTTCGCTCCCCGAGATCGCCGTCGGCGTCCGATAGAACCGATCGAAGACGCGATCGCGCTCCGCGGGCTCGATGCCGGGCCCGGTGTCCGTCACTTGGAGCACCGGAGTGCCCTCGATGGCACTGACCATGACATCCACCACCCCGCCGCTTGGGGTGTAGCGGAGCGCATTGCTGACGAGGTTGTCGAGCAGCATTTCCAGTTGCGCCCGGTCCCCGACGACCGCCGAGTCGACGTGCTGGTCCGCACCCAGGTCTATGCCCTTGCGCTCAGCATACCTGCTCCACCGTGCGACCACCACGCGCACGAGGTCGCTCAGATGGACGGGTTCCATGGAGAGTGCATCGTCGCCGGTCTCGCCAGCCGACGCACGTGACAGGTCCAGGAGCTGCTCGATCAAACGACGGACGCGCGCAATCCCTGACGCCAGTTCTGCTGTGGCGACCCTTCTCTCGTCCTCATCGCGGCAGCGTTCCAGGACCTGCAATTGAAGCTGAAGGGCTGTGACCGGCGATCGAAGTTCGTGCGCCGCATCGGCAACGAAATGCCGTTGCGCCTCGAACGACAGTGCAAGGCGATCCAGCAACTCGTTCAGCGTTCGGACGAGCGGCACCAGTTCCATGGGTACGCCGGTGAGATCCAGGGGCGCCAAGGACGCCGCGTGCCGTGCCGCGAGCCCCCGGGTGGTGCGTTGTAGTGGCCGCAAACCTCGATGCAATGCCACGGCCAGCATCGCGCCGATCAGCGCGACAAGCAGCAGGAGCGGTACGAAGAGCTGCGACGCCAGCTCAACGGCGACGTCGCGCCGCACTTGCGTGGGCTGCGCTACCTGCACTACCCGATCGCTCTGAACGACCGTGAACACATGCCATTGGGCGCCCAGCGCACTTTGTCGGGTATGGCCGGCGATGAAGTCGAAACTAAGAGTCTTGCCTGGATCCGAGGTGAACAGCTGCGTGCCATCGAGGCGTCGGGCAATCGCCACCAGCTGCGATTCCGTGTCCGAAGACGACACCGGATCCTCGCCCTGCCGATTCGGGAACACCCCGATCAGGTCGCGATCGGCCAACAGAAGCGCAGTCTGGCGAAGACTGTCGTTGAGCACCTCGTCCATCTCGTCGAGCGTCAACTTGTAGGTCGCGAGCAGGAGTATCTGCACACCGACAAGCAGCGCGCCGAGTACCCACACCATCAAGTGACGCCGAATCGAAGGAGGCGTCATTCGGCGATCGTGTATCCGACCCCGCGCAAGTTGCGTATCGTCGCGGGTCCCACCTTGCGTCTCAGGTTGTGCAGATGGACCTCGACCGCATTGCTCCCAATTTCTTCGCCCCAGCCATAAATGGATTCCTCAAGCCGCTCGCGCGACAGCACGGCGCCAGGCCTGCGCAGCAAGGCTTCGAGGATCGCGAATTCCTTGGCGGTGACGTTGAGCGGCTGGCCCTCGAGCGTGACGTTGCGCCGGACAGGGTCCAGCGACAGACCGCCCGCCGTCATTGGTGACGAGGCCGAACCGGCGTGACGGCGCATCAGCGCACGGATCCGCGCGATGAGCTCATCCAGATCAAAGGGCTTGAGAAGGTAATCGTCCGCGCCAGCATTCAGGCCGGCGATGCGATCCGCCACCGCATCGCGCGCAGTGACCACCAGGATCGGGACATCATTCCGCTGCGCTCGCAGGTGGCGCAGCACCGACATGCCATCCAGTTGCGGCAGGCCGAGATCGAGGATCACGACATCGTAGACGCCGTCCGACGCGACGGCGCGCCCATGCACGCCGTCTCCCACCCAATCGGTCGTGAAGCCTGCCTGGTGCAGGCCATGGCGCATCGCCCTGGCGATCATCGCGTCGTCTTCGATCAGCAGCACACGCATGGTCGACGGATGTCCCGGAGCAAGAGTGGCGAGAGTCGCAGCGAACGCACGGAAGTGCGAACATTCAACCGCTATCGTCGCTCCGAAGAGTTAGGTCAGGCTTAGGCTACGCAGCCGACTCAGTTGCCGTCGTCGGCATCGCGGTCGCGGTCGCGGTCGCGATCAGGCCCGTGGCCCTCGCCAACGCCCTGCCAAAGCCCAGGCAGAACCCGAGTACCCTCCTTGACGACCGAGTGCAACAGCCGGGGCTCGAGTCCCAGCGCGGCAAGGATGGTGGGCGCGACCTGCGTCGTCTTGACCTTGTGGTCGACCACGCGCCGGGCGAGGCCTGGTTGGGACACCAGCAGCGCCACGTGACCGTCGTCCGCAGCAAAGCCACCGTGCTCCATGTCCTTGGCGCTGCTGGTCGTGTAGATCACGCCCGGGTTGGGCTGGACCATGATGTCGGGCGTGCGGCCTTGCGTCGGGTCACCGAACTTCATCTTTCCGGCGGCGAGATCGACAACTGCGCCGCCGTTGTCGGCACATATCAACGACGTCTTGGCCAGCACGATGCGGGTGACCGGGTTCACCACCGGGCAGGCTGCCGCCGATCTCAGTACATGCAAAGCGACCTCGCGCTGGCTCTGGTCGTTGAGCCAGACGAAGGCCACGTCGTCATCGGTCACCTGGCCCTTTCCGAGATTGTTGCCGGTGAGCGAATCGGTCCCGCCGCCCACGAAATTGCCGAGCGCCGTTCCCACCGCGTGGCCGATTTTGTTGAGGCGAGACCTATCGGCGGGTGATTGCCCGTGCTTGGCGGTGATCAAGATCAAGGTCGTGTTGGCAAGCTTCCTGGCCGCCAAGGCCGCGGTGATCTTGCCGATGGCGCTGTCGACGTAGACGATGGCCTCCTTGACGAATGGGTTGGGCGTGAACACGGCATCGGCGTAACCGCCACCCTGCGCATGAAGCGCCTTCTGCGCAACGCTGAGCGTCTGGAAATTCGTGCCGAACAGCGTCGGCACGGGCGCCGCCTTCGTACCGGTCGAGTCCTTGCCGTCGATCTGGTTCAGGATGTTTTGCACGTGAATGTTGTCGAAGACCTCGGTGTGCAGATAGGCCGGATCCGTGCCGTTGTACGAACCCGTGTAGTCATTGCCCGCAGGGCCGTCCAGTGAATTGATCTCGGTGCGCGCCATGTCGTCGACGCCCTTACCCGACGGGCCGTTGACCCAGTCCGTGCCCCAGGCATGCTTGTCAGACCACGCGGTGCGCGCGTTGCGGACATGCTGCTTGACGACCTCGAAGACCGTGTTCGTCTGAATGAAGTCATGCGGATAGACCGGCAGGCAGGCCGCGCCGATCTTGCGCCGCGGAATCTGCTGCGGGTTGAAGGCGCCGCCACCGTCCAGGTGAGTCAGCGCGCCGCCGTTCAAGGCATCGATGCCGACCAGTTCCTGCAGAAAGACTTCGACCCCTTGGGGCCCGGCGCACTGGGTATCAGTCCCCGCGTACAGGGTCCGATCGTAGATGTCGTCATAAAACAGGCCCGTAGTGCGCGGCGACCCTCCCGTCACGAGCGCCGCCAGTCCTGGAACAGAGTCCGACAGTCCGGGCGTAAAGGCATTCGAGTAGGTCACGCCGTGATCGGCGAGCCTGGCGATGGCCGGGCAGGTCTTGCCTGCGATGCACCTGTCCAGGTCCTGCTGGTGCATACCGTCTATGCTGATCATCAGCACGCGTTCGATGGGCCGCACCTCCTCACCTGCGAATGCAGCGGCAGCGCTCAGCGCGAGTACCGCGCTTGCAAAAATGACTTTCATGGTCTCTCCTGTTGCGCAGTTCCACGGGCGCCTGGCTGGAGTGCTCGGCTGCGCAAGGACTGCCCGACGACTCTTGCAGTCAACCATGGCAGAGCCGTGACCACCGACTGAAGAAGACCTTAAGACGAGGCGATCACCGAAAAGATCGCAGCGGGAGACGAGTCGGTTGCGACTCGCCCCGCGCACGACAAGCTGGTTTGGGGCACACACCGTACACGGACAGGCTGTGGTCGCTGAGCGCGAAGCCGCGTGCCTGGGCCACAAGATGCTGACGCCGCTCGATCTCCGGATCGGTGAACTCCACGATCTCGCCGCATCGAACGCACACGAGGTGATCGTGGTGGCTTCCCTGGTCGAGCTCGAACATCACCTTGCCGGCACCGAGGGCCGACGCGCTCACCAAGTTCGTCGCAGCAACAGGGGACGCCCAACACCCCTTGCTGCGCCGTTTTGGCGCCAGCGCCTGGATGCACTGATGTGGGTCCAATTCCTCGGCCACTAACGAAGAACTAAGTCAGAACCTTCATTCTTGCGCGCTGCCCGGAGGACAGATGCACAAGACCAGTGGAGCGGTGGCCCATCCCGACATCGAACCGAACGCCTCGACGCGCGAGTGGGCAGTCGAATGGGGACTTCGCTCTGTCGCGATCCTGGCCTACCTGGTGGCCATGTCCAACCTCGCCGGC
>Ga0307510_10005721_pt1 | contig 14814 bp, 17 predicted proteins | sample 12_EM_MG_FD_207224 | JGI IMG/M metagenome (GOLD analysis project Ga0307510, IMG submission 207224) | Populus trichocarpa ectomycorrhiza microbial communities from riparian zone in the Pacific Northwest, United States - 12_EM | ecosystem: Host-associated > Plants > Roots > Unclassified | place...
TCATCGCACAACATTCCGTTAACCAATCAAAACTCATAAACCAAGTCATGTGCTCAAACGAGTCACATGCGTGAAACCCATGACTCATAGTATGAGTCATGTGCCAAAATCATTACATCATATGACGTCACAATCGTGAGTCATGCAACAATCAACCAATCATAACATAACAATCACTCGCAAGTGCATAGTCATGTGAGAACTATGAGTCAAGTAACGTCATCGTGTAAAATCCAACATACCTTATGACTCATAAGTATGAGTCATGTGAAATCTGCCTTGCTTAGTCACGATTTGTGACAGGTTTTCAAAATTGGCTGGTCAGTGTGATGAGCTCCCTCCTCAGGATGTTACTGCGGCTGTCTGCTTAATGCATCGGGTTTCCTGCCCCTGCTTCCCAGTCCGTAAACTATCTTAAAGCTGTAGTTGGTTAACTCCTGTGCCTATCGAATTTGATGTTGATTCCATATCTTTTTTGTTAAAAAGGACTGCAGATTTTGGTGGTCGGTGTATACAGACACCAGCTCTGCTTCGCCCGTGTGGTATCGTCTCCATTCTCTGAACGGTTCAATTATTGCGAGCAATTGTTTATCGTGTATTTCGTAATTTCTGTGAGCACTGTTTAGTTTCAGAGAATGGAGTGCCACCGGGTGAAGCCACCTTCCTTGGTATTGAGACAATACGCATCCCAGCGCAAAATCGCTGGCATCTGTCTCCACTACCGTCCTCCTTCCTGAGCAGAAATGCGATAAAATTGGTGCTGTCGTAAACCTCTTTTCAACTCCTCAAACGCGTCCTCCTGTTCTTTTCCCCAGTGGAAATCTTTTGGGTTGCCTGTTAACGTCTCGGTTATTAACTTGCAAACTTTCGAAAAATCTTTGTTCAATCGTCGATAGAAGTTTGCAAATCCAATCAAGATTAGGACTTCTTTAACCGATCTCGGGTGAGCCCAATTTTGTACGCTTTTCACTTGTCTATCACCCATGATAACGCCGCTTGTCTTGACAATGTATCCCAGGAATTCAACTTCTTCTTGGTGTAATACCGACTTTGTTAACGAGACTGCCAGGTCATGTTGTTCTCGTCGGTCAAGGACCTGTTGGACCAGCGTGATATGGTCTTCCATGTTTTCTGAGTATATGAGGTTATCGTCTAGATAGACGACTACTCCGTGGTCCAAGAAATCCCGTAGGACTTTATTTATTATTGTCTGACAGGTTGTGGGAGCATTTACGGGTCGGAAAGGCATAACCTTACATTCGTACTGTCTGTATCTTGTATGAAAGGCTGTTTTATGTTCATCGCCTTTCCTCATTCGAATAAGATGGTATCCATCTTTTAGGTCAAGCTTCGTAAACACTTTGGCTCCAGCAACAGGGTCTCGGAGTTCATCTATGAGCGGTAGGCCATATTTATTCAGGATAGTCTGTTTATTGAGGTTCCTATAGTCTACGCATAGTCGTAGACTTCTATCCGGTTTGGGGACGAAGAGGATTGGGGCTCCATGGGGCGACTCACTATCCACTATTTTGCCTTGTGCCAGCATTTTGTTAATGTACTTGTCTAGTTCGTTTAACCGGTGTGCCGACATAGGGTAAATGGAGGCCCATGCGGGTTCTGCCCCTTCTTTAAGCTTGATAGCGTGATCGAAGGTCCTTCGAGGTGCCAACATCTCCGCTTTTTTCTCTCCAAACAGCTGCTTGTATTGCCCGTATGGCTTCAGCTGGGCTTCTAATGGTACTCGCCCTGCCTCCTCTCTTCCAATTCTCCCTACATACTGTGCCTCTTCGTTGTAAGCCACAGTTTCATCCCACTCAAACACATCCGCCACTGCTCTATCTTCTATGTGAGCATGGCATTTCGCATCTTGAAAGACACATTTACTTAGATTTGCGATATTTTTAAGGGGGAGTTGGTTATGCCATCACCCGAAAGGGATAATGAGATCACATTTTCCTGCTTTCGCGATTTCGCAGGATATGATCCTTTGGTCACCGTTGGCACTGATTTCTAATAGAACAGGATGGGTATAGAATATTCCTCCAGTAGGCACGGTCTCGCCATCGAAGGTTGTGATTTTTAATGGTGAATCCCTAGCTTCTGTCTGGATTTCTAGCCGTCATGCTGGATCTTGGTTCATAGGAAATATATTTGAACCGGAATCTAGAACGACGTTTATCATGTGTTTTCGTGCTCTTGTCTCAATAAATGCCTTCCTTTCCGGGCAGGCGTAGTGCTTAGGTTTTTTAATGGGTCTTGACTTATCGCTCGGGCTGTGATGAAATCTGTTCTTCGTAGCGGTTACATGTAGCGTGGGGGTTTGTTACTGTACCTGGTGAGTTTCGGCTCTTTAAGCCTCCTCAGAGAACCTTGTTTATACCAAGAGTCTAACTTTTGAATATCGGGCCGCCCACTACTAGCGGTCTTTACCTCCTGCCGAAGAGTCCCCATATTACAGGAGTGGTGGTTCACTAGAGTACCCCTCGAGTTTGCAACCAGGGTGCGCTGCCCTTTAGTGTTGACTTATCCCTCATGTGAGGCTGTCCCCAGCAAGGAATCCACCCTACTGTTGCCTTGGGTTCAGGCACTACTCCGACGGAGTGGCCTCCTCTGATACCATTCGTCAAGACATTTACCTTAAGCAGCACAGAGGCGCCCCTGGCTTCTCTTTGCCCGGCTGTTATACCAGGAGAGAAAGTGAGGTTTCCCTGGATGTCGACCCCCCTTCGCGTGACCTGCAACTCAAGTCTTGTCCTGACCTATGTTTGTCTTCTCTTTCTATAGAGTCTCGTCGACCGCTTTCTTCGCTTGTGACTTTTTAACACTCCCGTGGTGAGCACAGACTACCGATCTTTGGTCGTAAAATGGGAACTGCTATTCTTTTTGTTGATTTTATAGCCTGCCCCTGGGATGGCATTACGGACTACGCCGCAGGTTCTTCGTTTCGAGGCGGCAACCTCACTACCCAATCACTGTTGTTGTTGGCACCAGGATGACATTTCACAAAATCTTGTCATTCTCAAAAGCCCAGGCTGGGGGCCTTTGAACCGCTCGCTTCAATCTTTCTCCCTGGCCATCTACGGCCATAGTGGCTACCAGGGGGCGTCGCTTTGGGGCGAATGCGGTCTGTCGTTTGGGCTTTGCTGGCCCTCGGTATACAGCCGATACTTGTACCCACTTTCAACAGTATTTCCAACCGTTGTTTTTCATTCCACACAGTGTGCGTTCGTTGTGCAACTTCCGTTTATCGACAACCTTGTGATCGACAACGTGTTGATCGATTCGCTGGTGGGCTGTGGGCCACAGCGTGTGTTTAACCTCCCCCACCGGTGCCACCCACCCTTCGTTCTTCACCCTTCTTTCCACAGCCTACTTTGCCTTATAGACCGCTTTTACCTTAGCTGTGTACTGCTTTTTTAGACGCTTTGCGGTCACGGGTGGGATTGAATCCTCGAACTTTCTTTTTTCGCCGCTTGTCGCGCCGGAGTGACTGCCCCCTTGAAGACCTTTCCGTTGTTTAAAATCCTCTTCTGTGCAGTTAATGGTCCTGACTGCTTTCAACCATTCCCCATCATGGACATACTCTCTCAATGAGAGTCGTCGTAATGCATCTTCGGGAATTTGGTCTTCAATCATTTTTCTCCAGGCTATGCCGGTGACCCTTGCATGGATGTTGCCATTTTCCATTTCCGGCAAGCACTTAGATCTATCACTGCAATGGTGGACCGATCCCATTTCTGTTGGGGATATTTCCCCTTTATGGGTTGGAGCGAAGTGTCGCAGGGCTTGTGCTGCAAAAACGTGGCCGAACTCCTATCCCTCTTGGCTTGTATAACCTCACTTTCCGGTCATTTGTCGCGGGTAGGTTAATGCAAAAGGTGCCACCGCCTTTCCGTCCATTCGGCTTGGGGCTTACCGGATTCGTTCTGCATCGTGTTCCCCCTGCCAACTGTTTCGTGGAAACATAATCGGCGCATGTCAGTAACCCCATGCGTATATCTTGGTGTTTTTCGTTTTTGAACACAGCAGGGGGTTCCTCTGGGACTCTCGTCTGTTGTCCCAAAGTGTGGGCCATCAGTCGGGAAAACAGGTTAAACTCTTCGTTGTTCTCAGAGTCATGGTCTGTCAGGTGGTAGCTTCGGCGTGAGGTATTCCGACAGCTAGGACCTGAATGACTTTATATCAGAGAACTCGCCAAGACGACGTGAGTAATATAGGCTAGATATAATAATATGCTTCGGGGTACATAGTTGAAGTATTGGTAACGATATGATAAAAACTTATTATATTGATAAGATCTCTTCTCTGTGCCTGTTGTGTCTAAAGGCAGCGAAGATGCTTCAATATTTAAATTCCGCGTCTGCGCAATCGCGGTATACATGCTAATCCTATACTAACCAAGTATCTTGCTCACACTTCTGCGAACTGCACCTGAGTGGGAACACTCGTAGACCCTGAAAACTCTGTACCACACCTTTTGCTCCGATGGTCACCTTATCGGTCTGAGCTTGTGTTATTCCTGATGGGGTGGAGACCTCGTCAGGTGTGAGCTCATCCGTTGATCTGTTGACAACAAGGGTTACATATTACCTTGCCCTTGTGCTCACTGCCGGTAGTCTAACTGGCTGGACAGAAGATGGCCAATCATCTTTGGTTGGTTCCGTCAAGAATTCGACATGCAACTGCATGTTGCATTTTGGTCTTCCGGCATTACACGACTTGTCCTTGGGATCGTACCTATATGCTTTTTCCCTCGGACTTCATCTTTTACTAACCTCTCCTTTGTGGATGCACCCAATCCACTTACTGGGCATAGTTGCCTCCTTCATACTGTACACGTCGTTGTAGGTACGAGGGGACTAACTTTCGTTCAAAACGTCCCGTTACCTTCGAACCACCTGCCGACTGTCTGTCTGCAAGTGTCCGTAACTCTATGCGCCATCGTCCGATTCTCTTCCCGTTACTTGCATAGGTTGCACGAAGGGCTCCCCTCTTATACCCTGCGAAAAGGATCCGGTCAGATGGACGGCTGCGACGTATACGGTGTTATAGGATGCCTTCGATTGATAGTGCTCTTTGGTGTTGGGATGCAACTACTGAGGCGGTTAGTGATGACGCGCCGTCCCAACGCCGGGGCTGGAGGAGGGTGTTATCTTTTTCCTGCGAAGTTCGTACGTGTCAAAGTAGCGTAACTCTGCCCTGTAAATCCTTACCGGGAGTCCGTGCGCCTAACATAGTCGTCCTCTGGCTCTCGCGCGGGTCTCTTGTCCCATCTTCCTTTCCTACTATTGCCTGGCTTTCTTCCAGACCCTTCGCCTTCGTCATCCAGATCGTTTCCTCCACCAGGTGCCCCCGCTGCTCCGTGACCTGGTGGTGGCCGTGGTCTTCCTCCACCAGCCCCTGAAGCCTCTGGTGTCGGATCTGACACTTTCCCCAGTCTCTTAACCTGCCCCATCAATTGTTCCACCAGAGCCTTAAGCACCGAGATTTCACCATCTTGGGCTTGGCGAGACTCCTGGTGTTGTTGCCACTCCCGTCTCCTGAGATTAATGGTTATCTCATGATTTTCGAGTTCGCGTTTATGTTGCTACTAGTTAATCCGAACAATCTCTGGGTCCAAGTGTAGGTCCTGGTACATGGACGGTTCGTCAGTCCCTTGCACCCCTGTGTGGAGCTGGGAGGTGACTGCCTCGTATCTGGCCTGTCGTTCCTCTGTCTTCCCAAGTGGCTCGGCAACTTGGGTGCCGAATCTTTCTTGCACCTTCTGAGATTGCCAGTCCAAGAGTTGGACCTGATCGCGTATTGGGGCGAGGTCTCGACTGATTAACTAGGCCCCGGCTTTTTACTGTGGCTTGACTTTCCATAGTTCTTGGGCCATAAACAGGATGTTGGTTGGCAGGGAACTGAATGCAAGATGTTTCTTATCTGGACTGACAGTGAGCGATAGGTCAAATCGCCCTAGCACTTGGTCTAGTTGGTCGATTCGGAGGCGCATGAGGGAATCACTGGTGGGTCCCGGCGTTCCTCTGCCTTCTCCTCCTTTTCGCTTTCCATATGTTGCTTGCAAGCCTATTGTGGCGCCAAGCGAGCGTGGTTCCGGGTCTGCCGAATGTGACCTGGTCAGGTGGGTGACGGTTGTCTTCACACTAGGGGCTGAGGCTCGGAACAATGTGTCCCCTCCTTCTTCCTGTTGCTATTCCATGGTCTCATACGCTTTGGGGTCAGAAGACATGTTTATTCGACTTCTAAATGCGAAACTTATGTTTTTGTTCCTCTGCACACTTCCGGTATCACAAAGTCTGGGCTTGAGCGTCTTCCGTCACTATAGTACACGACATACAACCCCTGACCTGTTTCATCCTCGGGTTCGTAGTAAACAAAGTCCTTGCCTTCCTACTGCCGATATAAGGCTGGCAGGTCTTCGCGTGTGATCATGCTTTCTGGGTTTGAGCAGAATGAGTACGTTTGGTGATAGGGTTCTTGTGTTCCTAGTTTCCTTGTAAAAGTTGGGAAGTAGACTTGTGCTATTGAGGTTGTCCTCCAGGGTCTTGGTTCGAAAACGGTCTCGGGTTTGGAAGTATAAGTGTCTCTGCCAAACATTTGTCTCGGTAACTAAGAGAAGTATCAATATACTGTTAGGTGGTAGCTTCGGCGTGAGGTATTCCGACAGCTAGCTCATGAATCGTTGTTATATCAGAGAACTTGTCAGGAAGACACAAGTAATGTAGGCTAGGTATAAATGTTACTTCGGTGTAGATAGTTGAAGTATTGGTAATGATAAAATGTAGAATCCTATTATATTGATAAGATCTCTTCTCCATGCTGGTTATGTCTAGTAGCAGTGAAGATGCTGCGATATTTATATTCCGCATCTGAGCCATCCCGGTATACATGGTAACTCTATACACACTAAGTACCTTGTTCACATTTCTGCGAACTTCACCCGAGTGCGAACACTCATTGACCCTGAAAACGCTCTACCACACCTACCCGCTCCTAAGGCCAACTTATTGGTCTGCGCTTCTATTATTCTTGATGGTGGGGAGACCACGTCAGGTGTCAGCACGTTCATTTATCCATTGACGGCATGGGTTACAAATTATCTTGCCTCCGGGGTGAGCGGCTGTAGTCTAACCCGCTGGACAGAAGATGGCCATTCGTCTTTGGTTGGCTTCGTCAAGAATTTGGCATGCAGCCGCATGTCGTATTCTAATCTTCCGGCATTACACGACTTGTCCTCAGGATCGTCCCTATGGGCTTTTTCCCTCAGACTCCATCTTTTACCAACCTGTACTTTGTGGATGCCCCCGATCCACTTAATGGCCATAGTTACCTCCTTCATACCTCACACGTCTTTGTGTATACGAGGGGGCGAACCTTCATGCACAATGTCCCATTACCTTCCACGCACTCTTCTGACTGTCAGTCTTCAAGTGTCTGTAACCTTATGCGCTGTTGCCCGATTCACCTGCCCCCACCTGCATAAGGTACCCGGAGGTCATCCCTCAGATGCCCTGCGAACAGGACCCTGTCGGACAGGCGGCCGTGACGCATACAGTGTTATAGGATGTGTTCCATTGATGGTGGTCTTTGGTGTTGGGACGCAACTACCCAGGCGGCCAGTGATGATGCGCCGTTCCACCACCGGGGCTGGAGGGGGGTGTTATCCTGATTCTTCAAAGTTCGTTCGTGTTAAGGTAGGGTAACTCTGTCCCAGATATCCTCACAGTGAGTCCATGCGCCTAACAGATTCTGGGGTGATCGCTGACAGCTGGATAGCTGAAGCGCCAGTTCAGTATGAGACGTGTTATTATTGTCAGCCAACTTCAGGAAAAGATTTATTCCAGTGCCTGTTCGTAAGATGCACAGGACACACAGGACACACAGGACACACAGGACGTAAACTCCCATTCACTCAATATCCTGTTGCGTCCTGACAACATACTGCAATGCACTCTACCTCCTGTGCATCCTGACGCCTTCAGATTCTAGCCTATGATGTTCCAACCTCTTCTGACACCCCGTTATCATGGCCTGACGCCTTCAAACGCTAGGTCATCGTGTCCTGACACCATCCTAGCTTCTGTTGATTGCACCTTCCCTGTCGCGGGATACATAAACCCTTCCCCTCTTGTGCCTAACCTCCGTACAATTGACCAGATGCTTCCAGTGGCCAGGTAATTCATATCGGGCCTTTCCGACTTGTGATACTCCTGCCCGGCATCCGGACGCACTGATCAGATAGCCACTATTCTCCACCACTTCCTCACAGTCTCCCATGTTCTAGATTCAAGCTCGATTTTCTAAAATTATCGTGATATTACCTTAATTTATTGCCATCATCCTGACGCCCTATACTACTATATCTACCACTATGTGACTATTGCATATGACCTTTATTACCCAGGCTTCTGCACGCCCCATCAAGAGAAAACAATTTAAATCTACCTACACATACAACCTCCCATTAAGCACCCTCCGTGGTATTTGCACCAATGTGCCAGCCGATGGTTTCCACTACCACCCCGAACACCTGCAGCCCCACCTATCGGCTCTGAGAATCCTCCACGCTGCGCGATGAGTGATTGGTCATTTGCGAGTCAACAGCCACCCCGGCATTGCCAAGACTCCCATGTTTCGACCCAGGATCTGAATCCAGAAACATTAGCTCCAGGTCAATGGACAATTGACTGAGATCCAGTGATGTTTCAGGCTCCTGCGACCGATTTTGACTATTCTCAAGCCGCCCTAGGCCGCTGACGTGGGTGTCAATTGGTGTCTGCTGTAGCAGGGCAGGATGTCCCAGAGTCTGGTTGCCTAGCTGAGTCTGCAGTTCTGCATAAAGAGTGTCTTTATCATCTGCAAAGCCCTCTCTCCGCTCCTGCCGGATGGCTTGCCAGTTCTCGAGCCTCTTCAAGTGGGCGATCTTCCGCTCCAGGTTTAATACAAATATGGCCTGCGTCACCCAGGCCAACCCCAGCCACATGCTCTTCTGGCGGCCACAAAGATCTTGTGTTTTTCATGATTAATGGACTAGGTTATCAAAAAACAAGCAATCATTTGGACTCTCCCACCTCCAACTACTTCAGCATTGAAGTTGGGGGCTTTCTTATATACACCTGTGTGCAATGCCTGTGGTGAATGGCACAGTATTGCACATGTCGGACAGACCATCCTACCATGTATGCGGTTCAGAATATTAGGGTCAGGCATGCCTTGCATTTTGATTTCGTCAAAATACTTGCCTGATATAGCGTCCGCAATCTGGGGGGCAAGGAACCTAACGGTTAAGTCCTACATTTGTTTCACAATTAGTCATGTCCACCCAAGTACAATGGCTGGGACAAACGTCAGATCCATGGGGTGGGCAGATGAACCTGTCCCATTCTAGCCGATAATCAACACTGCGTACAACAGCGGTAGGATTATCTGGCTGCAGATCATATAGCTGTCTGATATTATGCTTTACATGATACATGAATTGTGCTATCACAACAGTATGTTTTTGACGGAGCTGTCACAGTCAGTGACAGTCCCTACATCTTATCTCCTCCGGCTGAGTCAACTTACCTGCTTCACACTCTCCTCTGATGAATCAATATTCCCAGCATCCAATATCATCAGCAGTGCCTTTCCCCATACCCTGTTGATCTGGGAGGACAAAGCAACTGGGTCCAGCAGGGGGTTATCAAAAGGTCTGTACCAGAGCATTAGCGCCATTGGCCGCTCTAATATGGTCTCCTCAGCTCCAGTAACAGTATTCCGCCATAAATCTATAGCAGGCCTGGGCTGCCCCCATCGTGGGATACCTAGTTTACCTACCAGACCTGAGGATCTGACACCAGATGTACTACCACTATAGGTGGCTAGTGGAGACGAATATTCTACGCTTGATGACAGATATGTCGGCTGACTGTAAGCAATACCACAGAATATGCATTTACAATTTGCTGGTGTCTGTGTAACAAGCGATGCCTCCTGTCATCCGGAGGTGATGTAGATTGGCACCACGGGTCGCAGACAGTGAAACTGTCTGCTTGACATGGGCAACCTATGACCTGGTCCTGATGTTGTTCCCTCAGAAACTTTGGACGCATCAACATCCATCTGTCTCCAATCCAGTTTCATCATCATTCCTTGGGTTGTAGTATTCATCACTGTCACTGTAGATTAAAAGAACAATTTCCAAATGGCCTTGCAGGTCGGGCTCCGTCTGAGGTTAGATAATCACTAAGGTTTGTATTGTTGTATTTCGCAGAAGCTTGGGCGGTCATGCTAGAACCCCGGTCTCACCCGGGCTGTATTATTGGCTCTGACACGCTGTCTGCTCCATTAAGTGCGTCTGAGAGTTCTGTTAGGCGCACGGACTGCCCGTAAGGATTTTCATGGCAGAGTTACCCTACTTTGACGCACACCAACTTCGAAGGAAAAAGATTACACCCCCCTCCAGCCCCGGCGTTGGGACGGCGCGTCATCACAGGCCGCCTGGGTAGTTGCGTCCCAACACTAAAGACTACTATCAACAGAACACATCTTATAACACCGTATACGTCGCGGCCGTCCATCCGACCGGATCCTGCTCTCGGAATATATGAGGGGAGACCTCCGGGCACCTTATGCAAGTGGAGGCAGGTGAATCGGACCACAGCGCATAAGGTTACAGACACTCAAAGGCAAACAGTCGCGAGAGTGGGTCGAAGGTAACGGGACGTTTCGCACGAAGGTTAGTCCCCTCGTACCTACTAAGTCGTGTAGAGTACGCAGGAGGTAACTATGCCCGGTAAGTGGATCGGGTGCATCCACAGAGGACAAGTTGGTAAAAGATGGAGTCCGAGGGAAAAAGCCTATAGGTACGATCCCAAGGACAAGTCGTGTAATGCCGGAAGACCAGAATACGACATGCAGTCGCGTGTCAAATTCTCAACGCAACCAACCAACGAAGAACGGCCATCTTCGGTCCAGCGAGGTAGACTACCTTCGGTGAGCCCGGGGGCAGGATAATTCATAACCATTGTTGTCAACGGATAAACAGATGAGCTGACACCTGACGTGGTCTCCACACCATCAAGGATAACAGACGCGCCGACCGATAAGTTGACCATGGGAGCATAAAGATGTGGTAGAGAGTTTTCAGGGTCTACGAGTGTTCGCACTCAGGTGAAGTTCCCAGAGTTGCGGGCAAGATACTTAGTTAGTATAGAGTTAGCATGTATACCGCGATTGCTCAGACGCCGAATATAAATATCGAAGCATCTTCGCTGCTATTAGACACAACAAGCATGGAGAAGAGATCTTATCAATATAATAAGTTATCTACACTTTCATATCGTTACCAATACTTCGACTATCTACACCGAAGTGAATATTATATCTAGCCTACATTACTCGTGTCTTCTTAACGAGTTTTCTGATATAATTACGAACAAGGTCCTAGCTGTCAGAATATCCCACGCCGAAGCTACCACCTAACAAGTTCCCAGGTTCGTCTGCCTGCATTTTCAATCCGGATCCAATTCCGTGGTATACGATTTTGCGCATACACCCGTTCATATTCAAGTTGCCAACTCCAGACCTTGGCTAACGTGCTGCCATGGTATCTGGTACGACGTTGCCTCTATGCCTGCTCTGATTACATACTCCAGTTGTTGGCCGACTGCTTGAATTTGCCCATGGTTGCGAATACATCGTGGAATACTGGATTATCAAAGGTTAGCCAAAACAGAAGGCTGATTTTTGGGAGAGAGGCAATTAGTTCAACTTATATCAAGTCTTGTGACAAGGAGTAGTTTGTATGAGTTTCTAGTTTTCGATAGAATGAATTAGGTCTTAACGTATTTGACCTAGTGTTGGGACACACCCTAGTTATGGGACACACAATGAAACGTCACTACTCAATTGAACAACTATTGTAACTCAGACAATATTACATCATATAAGCTACAAATTGGTATGCAAATAGCCAGTCTCCATCCCAATGTCCCCTATCAGATATATATCCATTGAACTAATACAGCTATGTCTATCAGTGAATATATACCAAGAGTGATGATTAATGATTGACTTACAAGGTCAAGGTCCTTGAGAAGAGAAAAAATTATAAAATTATTCTACTGCCTGGCACGGGTAGAGGAGGTTCTGGATCGCAATTGCCAAGTGGTAGCCAGTTGATTGGAGCCCTGTTGAAGTTGAGTCGTTAGATTTGGTAAAACTGAATATTAACTGAATGGACAACTTACTTTATTAGTGGCTTGATATGGTTGATTATCCACCATTTCGTCATCACTGCTACTCTCAGAGTCGTGCTCATCAGAGCTAGATGTGATAGCCTCTTCAGCATGATTGAGGTGTGTCTTTTTTCTTTGGTTGGTCTTGAATTGTATCTTTCTCCTAACTTGAACTTTGGTCTCCTTACGCCTTGCTGCAGCTTCAGCCTTTTTCTTATCAAGTTCCATGTGCTTATGATACAGCTTAGCCAAGTGCTTGGAGCTTAGTATAAGTCCACCATGTAGTTGCCTTCTATCAGCTTTGGCTGGCTTTGCTAATTGGTGTACTTTTGCAACCTCTTCCTCAGCAATAACCTTTGCAGCATTGATACTTCGAGCTTCTTTGATACATTAGGTCAAGAGGCTCTTAAGAGCTTCATTAGCAGGAGTTTCCTCTATTTGCTGATTATTCAGTTCAATACATTCAAGCTCAGGGGCTCCAACTACTCTTCCTGCTGATAGACGAAGTCCGGGTCGTCTTGTGGCCAAAGGAGTCTTTGGAACCATATTTGCCTGTAAGATAGGATCTCTGAGCATACGATTTCTGTTGAATGGGATCAGCCCAGAGGCACGCCAGGCTGACCTCATTGTCTCTGGCTGAAAGGTCTTCTGCCTTGCTCTCTGAAGCATGGGAAAGATGTCCCCCTTCTTAATCATACCATGAGGGCCTTGCTGACGTACACGATGTTCCAGCTCTTGCTTGTAATAGGTTGTAAGTGGGCTGAAGATGCCAACATCGAGAGGTTGGAGAACATGAGTCGAATGGGAGGGAAGACATAGAAGATGAATATTGTGGTCGCTAGCATACTTGATGAACTCGTAAGTCTCTACATGTGTTGAATGACCATCCAACACAAGAATACGATGCTGGTTGATACCATTCATAGGCCGAGTTCTTGGTTCAAATACTTCCTGAAACCACTGAAAGGTAATATCAGTGTTGGTGTACCCTTTTGGGGAAGTGGCAAAGCCAGCATCTTCCATCTCTTCGATGTCGATATTCGTATAGTGTCCCATCAAGTGAGCATTTGCCCTAAAGATAATGAGCGGAGGCAAGACTTTGACTCCGCCTGAGATCGCTCCCACAATAGTAACCCAATCGCGAGCACCATCCTGGATGATGCTTGGATTACTGCGTGAGGCATGGCAAATTATGGTACCTGCGCCTCCCAATCCAATAGCAAATCCCTTTTCGTCCGTATTCCAAGTGTCCTCATCGTTGACATGGAACTTGCACTCAATGTGATAAAAGCGATCAAGATGCATCTTAAAGGAATCCAGGTCTGTAGCCAGAGCCCTCTCCCTGTCTAAACACCTTTCTACTTTGGCATCTAAATTAGAATGATAACCCAAAAAGTGGCTTAGCCAGTGCTCTCCAACTTGGTCTCTCGAATTCCGTCCACGAAGGAGAGTCTGAACCATTTGCTAGACATATCAGCGGCGAGTTGGAAATCCATAGTCATCCCACTTCTTAATCCATACACTCCATGCCTCGTCCTCGGAGATGGAGAGAAGCTGCTGGGTTTGGTGAGCTGCCTTGGCTGGTATTGAATGTTGTGAGATTCAATTAAGAAGGGTGGATTTTGGTACTTCAAACATGAGAGACAATTGGCGAAGCGAAAGGTTGGCATCAGCCTCATGAGGCTTCAAGGCTGCTTGAAGACGCATCTCCTTGGTATCCTTCGGAGAAGGCATTGGTGATTGTATGATATTCGTGAAGGTCTTTGATAAAGTTTGTTGCTTCGTATTTTGTATGAGAGAAGTGTATATAGCAGAGAACAGAAATGTCGGAAACTTGAAATCAACCACTCTAATCCAATAAGAGACAAACTCTTACACAGCCTTAGGGTATTAAAAAATAAACCTTAAGGAATGTCCTCATGGTAAAATATTTCAAACTTTACTTATTTTACTTTGTCATTTTTATCATCAATGTTCTTGCTGCAAATTATGTATATATCAGTATTTTAGGCCAAAAGCTAATATTAAAATACAGGAAAGAGGAAATATTTTTTCATAGGCTGGAACTAGAGATCATCATCTACATTCAACTTGCGTATTAAATTAATTTGTCTCCAACTGGATCTGTTGTTTACCTTTTGATTTCACTAGTCAGATTTTAAGATCTGTCCCATAACTAGGGAGTGTCCGAACACTAGGTCAAATACGTTATAGGCTAGGACGTAGGGGGGGGTGCATCATATACTCTCACGCGGTATTGAATACAAATATGCTCTGGCAAAAAAGGGTTTTCTGAATATTCAACAATGTGTCCGTGATACTTCAACTCTCAGCACTGCAAGCCTGCAAGACTTCAGGCTTAAAGATTTGGACGAAATGCATCGGCAAAAAAATCATCTTGCGCCCCATCTCTCCCAGCTCAGCCTGTGCGCCGTACGTTGCCGGCGCTTATAACGCAAACTCGAGTTCTGGGTGCGTCCACCCGGGTTTATTCCGTCCGGAAGTGAAAGGACCGCCTCACATATGTCCGGACGCCACAGGCAGCGTCTGGATGCATTGGACGCGGCCCTTTTGTGTCCAGATGCTTTAG
>Ga0307510_10005722_pt1 | contig 14812 bp, 18 predicted proteins | sample 12_EM_MG_FD_207224 | JGI IMG/M metagenome (GOLD analysis project Ga0307510, IMG submission 207224) | Populus trichocarpa ectomycorrhiza microbial communities from riparian zone in the Pacific Northwest, United States - 12_EM | ecosystem: Host-associated > Plants > Roots > Unclassified | place...
TTCATGTGTGCCGTAGATGGCGACGTGTCATCTTTGCATCGCCTCGGCATCTGAACCTGACACTTGCCTGCACCACCAGAACACCGGCGAGGGAGTCGTTGGATATCTGGCCACCCATCCCCATCGCCTTGCGTTTTACCTCATATGAATGGCGTGGTCACAACAAGAACATCATTGCGGCAATGGAACGTCCTGACCGCATAACCGATATCCGACTCGAGAAACTTTCGACTCGTAATTTTGAGCAACTCACTAGGATGATGAAGTCTCCGCTCCCTGCGCTCATATCTCTTTCGCTCAGGGGCTATGGATTACCCCACCCCCTCAAAGATCTGGTCCTCCGCGACATGTCCCTGGGCGGATCTGCGCCATCTCTACGAACACTCATCTTGTCCTATCTTCGATTTCCTGCATTACCAAAGCTGCTTTTATCCGCCACTCAACTTGTTACACTTCAGCTTTCTTGGGTACCAACCCTTGGGGATATGTCACTGCAGGAGATGGTCACCTGCTTGGCTGCGTTGCCAAAGCTAAAACAACTTGGCATCACTCACCTCCACAAGTTCCCTGAACCCGACCAATCACTATTGCCGACACGTGTTGTACTCCCTTCTCTTACATCCTTTTATTTCTACGGCATCAGCGAGCATTTAGCGGACTTTGTTGCTCAAATCGATGCCCCCGTGCTCCAGACCCTCTCATTAAGACTCGGTAGCGCCATACACATTCCACAACTCCTCCGATTCATTAGTCGCGCAGAAAAACTCAAGTCACCTATTCGAGCCGTGTTTGTCTTTGAACATTCGAGGCTCCTCCTCAAGTTTATGCCATCGGATGGCTCTGAGTTTTCAACTAGAAAGGATGTTCCATTTGACCAGTTCATTACGATGATCTCGCTATGTTTGTCGCTGTCGCCTCTCCTCTCACATGTGGAACGCCTCGATTTCCATTGCAATCAATTTTCCCTATCAACCCAAGAATTTCAAGTTGTGGACCCTTCGCTTTGGCTGGACCTTTTCCGACCATTCACTGCCGTGCAGAGTCTGTGTGTGCCTAAGGAAGTATGGCCGCAAGTAGAACCTGCGCTGCGGGCTCTCACCGAGGAAGGGGCTACAGAAGTATGTCCCAAGCTGCGTACGCTTTTCTTGGAAGAACCATCCGAAGAAGACAAGAAATCCATAGAGTCGCTCATTTCTGCGCGCGGACTCACTGTCCAACCATGCACCGCCCCGTACCCCGATACCAAGTGTTAACCCCCTTTCCTTATGTGACTGGCAATGGACAGCACTATGTTGACGAATGTGCAGGAAATGGAGAACGAGACCGCTTATCAACAATTCTAAACAAATACGCGCTGCCACTCCTTTCCGAGCTAATCTACGACTTTGCAGAGAAGAGACGAATGGAAAGCCGTCAAACCTAGCAAAGGGTTATTTGAACCAGATTGCAAGGAATGTCGAAGGGCCTAAAGAGATGGAAGGGTTGGGTCACGAGTTGTCGTCTCAGACGACTCAGTTGTCTTACTCGCTTCATCTCCTACGGGCCACTTTCCGGCCCCAACTTCTTGCGTCAACATTCTGAGAAGTGAAATAATAGACACCATTGTATTCAGGCCTCTTCAGCCCACTGAGTCATGAGATACCTGCTCGCGTGGTGGTATTACGTTACTAACCTGTGAATGGCATGCCCCAAAACCAACCTCCAGGCGCGCAAGTACATCCCTCTCCTGCTACCCACTTACTACCATCAACCAAGTTCCCCCACAGTCCAATCCCTTTAACCTGAATACGTTCCTCACCACCCTCAGTCACTCTTCCCCTTAAGATCTTACCTGTCTTGCTCGACAACTTGAAAACCACAATGGTCTGGCCCCGTGAGTAATGGTGCCACATTGGCGCCCACCCACTACTAGCCTATCTAATGACCGTCTCGACGCTTTTCTCACATTTAGTCTGGAAATTCGTGGCAGTGGGAGCTTGTGCAGTCGTCGGCATGGTCGCGGCACCCCTCTTGGTCAAGGCTGGTCTGGGCGCGATCGGCTTTGGCGCTGCCGGCCCCGTCGCTTGTAGGTTCCTCTATCAAGTCATCAGTGACTCGATGTTACATATAACCCTTTGGAACAATTAGACTCGACCGCAGCTGGCATTCAATCTTCAATCGGCAACGTCGCCGCTGGGAGTTTGTTCGCAACGGCCCAGAGTTTAGCCATGGGTGGTGGTGCAATCCTCATGAAGATCATCACGGCATTTGGCGCATTCATTGGAGGTAAAATGGGTGCAGACTTTTTTTGAGTCGAATATGGATGGCCACGGCGTGATAACAGTGGTGGGCCTGCATTAGGAAAACCCCTAATTTACTTTTTGCGATTTTCGTGCTTTTACACTTTTTTACAAAAAAGTAGAAAAAGTATGAAAGAGCCATCCTTTTACTTGCCAGTGCTTCCTAGATGTTCCCTGTTCATCAGTATTGTATATTACCCCATGTCAGTACATGCAGTGACACCTGGTGTGGTCAGAAGATATTCTCATTCTCATAAAATGACCACAACATGTGGCGCATGAAGTGAGCAAAGGAATCGGGCACATGACCTGAATCACGAAGCCCTATTTCTCGCTGCGCTGACTGCTTTGTGACATACGGCGTCCGTCTTCAGGGTTCGGTTACAACATCCCATTTTTTGCTCGTCAGGCGCGTCAGGTACAAATCAAGGTATAGTTCACATCCAAAGAAGAAACAAAGAAAAAGAAATCAATGTGAAAAACCGTCGGTCAGATTACGTGTACGACGGCGGTGACCTAGAAGATGACAGTCTCTCCAAGGGCAGGAACGAGGAATTCATCTGGGCCAAGCACTGCCTTCTCACACTCCTTCCTGAGAAGCGCGGGAGGTTCGAGTACCGGCTCACTGGCAGTCGAGAGAACCCAGGTCCTATAGTAGTATTTAGCTGAAGAGTAGATAGCAGACATGAAGCAGCCGTAACTTACCCCCAATGCATGGCAAGTGCCTTCCTGGTCCTCACATCCTTGAAAATACGCACCGCGTCCGCAGGTGAGGCATGCATACAGGACATGATCGCGCGTGGAGAGTATGCGCTAGAACACCGAATCCGGTCAGGTCACGAACCCCTGCAGAGGTTACATTTGGATTGGCTGCGATACGTACCCAATAGGGAGCAACGCCATATCGAAGCCTCCAAAACGTTCCCCAATCTCGGCGAACGCGGGACAGACGGGGACTTTGTCCTCGTCTTCGCCGGCGCGGACGGTCCGATACGCGGTGTCGCCAGTAAAAAAGAGCTTCTTGTGCGAGCGATGAGGGTCATCTACGACCCACGATGACCACAGCGCGTGAAACCGGCCGGAAAATGCGCGGCGGGACATGTGTTGGGGAGGCGTGCAGGTCGGCCGTACTTCCGCGTTCACGGCGGGGCCTTCAGCATGGCTGGATGGGAGGGTTACTCATAGATGAATCGGGCTTGTGGAAGCGCATGGGCTGTGTGTTTAGGCCACGGAAAGGTAGGTCGCGTTGTTCAGAGGGGCGAAGACGAAGACGGTTTGGCGAGCAATCCACGAAGGATTGATAGATCGTGCTTGGGGAGGAATCAACATTACTGACTACCGCGTGGGGCGAATAAATGGGAACATACCGAAAGTATGATGGCATCGACCGCAGGAACCTCTTCAATTTTGCATGGAGGATCTAAGGAAAGTGTATGCTCACTAAACCGGGGAGCGCGGCAAGTCGAGCGAGGCCGGTACGATACCCGTGTAACGCGCAGACCCCAGCCACCCAAACGGCGAACCGTAGTTCGAAAATACAGGATCGAATATGATGCGAACTCCACGGGCAGCGCCAGGTGGCGTAGGTAGTTCAACGAGGTAGCATGCATGGCTGTAGAGACATATCCATCAGCCTGAAATCTGGGATCACCGATCACTGCCATGTGGTGACATCGCGACCCAATCGTTGAATCGTAGCATACCCTAACCAAGTGGCCTTTGCATTATTCTCATTCCCGGGCTCCGCACCCCACGTAGGAGTCTGTTTCGGAATCAAAGACCTGACGTCCCGAGGTGGACTAGGAGCTCGCAGGATAAGCTTGAAAGTGAACTGGATGGACGTTGGAGTCGTGGGCGTCGTTATATACTGCTCGACTTCTTGAACAAAAGTCACTGGCACGCGCGGAGAGCAATTGAAAAAACGTTTGGTATCTATGGAGTTTATAATAAAGATGAGCGGAGACTGGAGGACACAATTAGGATCCTTAAGGAGTTCACCTGAACGACGGCCAAGGGTTCGTAAACTTGGTCTTGTTATCATTTAGGTGATGGCTAGGACGGACTTGAGCGCCGTCTGCGTCACGATAGCCAGACGGGAACCGCCTCGGAGGCTCTATTACCTCGATGGAGGACGGGGAAGACATGAGATCGACAAGGCAAGGAACGCAGGGCGCTACATGTTCGCCCTTATATGATACAGCCAAGACGTATCAGGTCAAGCTTGCCTGTGGTGCCTCAGTCCAAAATAACATTTGTCGCAAATTTGGGTCGGTGCGGTAGTAAGGTATTTATAACTGGCTTGTGGTTGCAACAAAAGGCTTAAATTACATGATAAGCCCCTGATTTGGTTTAAATACATATGCATTCCACAGTTGCGTCGCATCCCCACCGATCAACATCCGTCCAGCAAACAAGTAAACAGCCAACTGAAGTCTCTCAAACACCTTTTACCATCAACCGTCAACACGCCCCACCAGTCGATAGTATCGCCCTGTGGTCATTTCCTGCCATGCCCGAGTCTTCGATGCTGACTGACGGCCGTTCGGGGGACCTGGAATTGGAGATGGATGAGTGTCAGGGAAATGTGCCAATCAAACCTGGTCAAAGTACGCCTTTTGCATGGTGTCTCCAACGACTACTCACAGTTACAATGTAGGCGATGCGACAATTGACATTCTTCCCGACGATGCCCTCCTGGCGATATTCTTACTCTATAAGGATTCATCCGATCTATCGTGGTGGCAACCGTTGGTCCATGTATGCCGTAGATGGCGACATGTCATCTTCGCATCGCCTCTGCATCTGAAACTGGTACTTGTCTGCACCATCAGAACACCAGCGAGGGAGTCGTTGGGTATCTGGCCACCCATCCGCATCGCCTTGCATTTTACCCCCAATGAACGGCGTGGTCACAATGAGAACATCATTGCAGCAATGGAACGTCCTGATCGAATAACCGATATCCGACTCGAGAATCTGATGAGTCATAGTTTCGAGCAACTCACCAGGATGATGGAGACTCCGTTCCCTGCACTTACATATCTTTCGCTCAAGGGAGATGGAATAGTGCCCCACCCCCTCAAAGATCGGAATGATAGCTTTCTCCTCCGCGACGTGTTTCTGGGTGGATCTGCGCCATCTCTACGAACATTCGTCTTGCGCAATATTCAATTTCCTGCATTACCGAAGCTGCTTTTGTCCGCCACTCAACTTGTCACGCTTCGGCTTTCTTGGGTACCAACTCCTAGCCGTACTTCACTGCGGGAGATGGTCACTTGCTTGGCTGCATTGTCAAATTTAAAACACCTTGACATCAACCACTTCTACATGTTCCCTGGCCCCGACGGATCACCATTGCCAACACATGTTGTACTCCTTTCTCTCACTTCCTTTTATTTCCAGGGCATTAGCGATCATTTAGAGGACCTCGTTGCTCAGATCGATGCCCCCATGCTCCAGAACCTCTCATTAACACTCGGTGGCATTATACGCATTCCGCAACTCCTCCGATTCATTAGTCGCACAGAAAAACTCAAGCTACCTATTCGAGCCGTGTTTGTATTTGAACGACGGGGGCTTCTCCTGAAGTTTTTGCCATCGGATCGCTTTGAGTTTTCATCTACTTTCAATTGGTTTTCTGACCAGTTCATAGCAATGGCCTTGCTATGTTCGTCGCTGTCGCCTCTCCTCTCACACGTCGAACGCCTCGATTTCTATTGTGGTCCACTTTCCACATCAGCCCGAGAATTTGTGAATCCCGGGCGTTGGCTGGATATTTTCCGGCCATTCATCGCCGTCCAGAGTCTGTGTGTACCAAATAAAGTGTGGCTGCAAGTGGGACCTGCACTGCGGGCTCTCGCCGAGGAAAGTGCCACAGAAGTATTTCCCGGGCTGCGTACGCTTTTCTTGGAAGAACCATTCGAGGAAGCCAAGAAATCCATAGAGTCGCTCATTTCCGCGCGCAGGCTCACCGTCCAACCATACAGCCCCGTACCTTGATACCAAGGGTTAACTCTTTCCTTGTGCGACTGGCAATGGCAGTAATGGCACTTGGTTGATGAATATGCGGGAAATGGGGAACGAGACTACTTATCATGGTCGATTAGCAAGCCTTAACCGCTCTCTGTATGATATTCTAAATTTCTTCCGTTATTTCAGGGCTTGGGATACCAAACCCTGAATAAATGAACATTCCAAAGAAATACATGCTTCCAGCGTCCAGTCATGTTCAAGCTCATTTCCATCTAATCTATGACTTTTTCAAGAAGTCTCTTTTCCAAATTTGACATCAAATAGGGATATAACAACATTGATACATCCCTTCTTGTCCTCTTACCACCACCATCCCCTTCGTGGGCTCTGGTGTTCCTCCCTTGCTAGTTGCTGTTGTGGTTGAAATAATACCGTTCCATCTCTAGGTTGTACCATGGCTAGCCTCGATATGCCCCGTGAGTCGAAGATTGGATCCCTCCTTGGAGGTCCCAAGGCCACCGTCCCCCAGCCCCACCTTGCTTGCACTTGCGAGCACCTTGCTGGCTCTCCGCTGGCGCCCCCTCCCCCTACCCCCCCTCCTCTCCTTTCCTACTTCTCCTGGACCCACTTGGCTTGGCCGCCTTGCCGGGAGTCGCACGGGGCTTAGTAGTCCCTGGGGCTCATACCCCCTTGGGCGAAAACCCACCCCCTACCCCTCAGGACCCACTCAAGTCACTGCCCGCCCTTGTCTGTAGACTGAAGAACAGCGATCCAAGGTGTCCCTTCTGGGACAGCACCGACTTGGGTCCTCAACCCTCCCCCACCTCACCACCCCTCCCCTCTGACTTCGCCCCAGTGGTGTTGTTGTCCCCTCTTTCGGGCCCACTTCGGGCCCACCTTGGCTGTAGGGCGGCTATGCCATGTAAGTCCCTCACCACCCCCCCTCCCCTCTACCCCTCCCATCAAACCTTAAACCCACACTGCAAGACGTGGTACCCCTCCCCCCTTCTTCTTCGGAAGTCGCCGCATAAGCCCCGTGCCTCATGCGCTGGCAGCCTTGGCCACCTGGAGGCCTCGACGCCTCTGGACTCAGCCTGGTCAGCTGCTGAAGGGTGTGCCTTTCTGCCATCCGCTGACCATCCCTCCTCTCTACCCCTGTCCTCTACCCCTCCCCACACCCCCTTTCCTCACTTGTCTCTTCTTCAAAGTGTGTTCAGCGCCACACTCTTTTCCCCCCTCCCACCCCCCCTCCTCTCACTGCTTGACAAGGACTTGCGATCCCTTTTCGCGTCTCAGTCTTATCCCAGACCCCCAACCCCCTTTCCCTGTAGCCAGGTGGGCCTTCTGTCACTACCATAAAGTGAGGGCAACACTGATTCAGTGTTGGGTTAGGTAGCTGTCCTAACTTGGCGGTATGTCATGTGGATAGCTTGTTGCCAAGTTGTAGTCGAGATATAAGAAGTGGTTCCCACACTAGAGTAACATCCTAGTGCCCACTTATAGAGAGATGTAAGAGAAGAGAAGGGAATTGAATTGACAGGAGATTCAACTTGCCATCTTAGGGACAGCAATGAGCCTCTTTTATACTACATATACAGGTATGATGAATCACAACGTAGTAAGCCAGATACATGCTATGACTAAGTACTACTAGGATCAATAAGCGACTCCAACTAGATTGGTAAGCACAATAAATGTATCAGTCATCCAATCACCAATCACTAGGGCCAGTTCCCACGACTTACAAAGGCTGTATCGTATGAGTAATGACGATCACCTAAGGCTGGTCACATTACCTCCTGCTCTAGCTAGCACGACCACGCGCAGACTTCTTCCATCCCCCTTGAGTAGTGAGCTGCTCGTTCCTTTGCCGAACGAATGGCGTCGCCAGACACTCCATGTGCGCCAGTTGCTTGGGGGCACAAGCCAGCTCCAATCGACCTTCACAGATGGTCTTCGCAATCCTAATCGCCCCGGCTTCAGCCTCAAGTCGTTCGAGCTCTGCGTTGATACAGGACAAGTTGTCGTCCAGTTTGCAGTAGCGTGCGATATCCGCAGCGATGCCCCAGTCATTGAGTCGATGGGCTGCTTTGGCGAAGTTAGCGTAAACGGTGGGGGTACCAACGAGGAGTTGATGGAACCAGGTGGGAATGGGGTCAATGGGTTCAGATGAGTAGACGGCCCAGGCATAGATGGGGAGTGAATACAGGGGATCCAAGGGTCCTTGCTCTTGTCCATACACTTGAACATATCTGTTGTGAGCTGGGGTGACCCAATAGGCCTCAGCGTACGCTCCTTTGCCCAATGGGATCTTGAGGTCAGGGTACATGGTATTGTGGATGTACCCGTCTGGAGCTTGCTCATAGGTTTCGGCATACCCTTCAATGGTGGATTCAAGCCTTTTGATCTTGTCCTCGAAGGCAAGGACAGCAAACTGGTGGATCTCTTCACGGTTCTTGATGGTCTGGACCAGACCGGTTGCGATTTCTTGGAGGGTGACGGGATCGATGTTGGCATTGGCGGCAAATATGTTCTCCACTCCATGAGGGGAGTAGCAGGATGGGGGTGAGTCAGGACGGCTCCCAGGGGACTCGGCCAAGGCATTGACGGAGTAGTTGGACATGGCAGGGGTGGGGTTGTTGCTGATATGAATGAGGGAATAGTGCTTGCCGTCAATGGTGATAGGGGCAAAGGGATTTGTGGCAAAAGTATGGATGTTCGAGAGCGTGGACGTGAGTGGGGTGGATGCATTGTCCAGGGTGGAAGACATGGAACTTGTGAGTGGTGAATGGGAGTGAACGAAGTAGGGAGGATAAGAAGGGTTGGCAAGGTAAGATTGGGAGCAACGTCTGGGGAGTTTCTTCCCAACCGAAAGGTTCTTGGTCAATAGCCAGGATGAAGAGAGATAGGGTCTTGTAACAATAAATGGCCAGCCTTTATACCTTCCAGCGGAGTCCCTTTGTGATAGGCTTTGACTAAGTCAGGTGCATGTGTGTCTGCTGCAGACTCCCATGTGTCATTGCTATCAGGGTATCCCTTCCAATGGATCAGATATTGCAGGGTCCTGTTACGCCCGAAATATCGATGATTACGGATTTGTTCCACTTTGTATTGTTCTTCATCATTGATCAAGTCAGGTGGTGGTCGGGAGAAGTTTGGACCGTACGCTGTTGTTTCATGATAGGGCAATAAGAGAGAAGCATGGAACGTGTCATGAATCTTCCATGTCAGGGGTAGAGCGAGTTGATACACCACAGGGGAGATCTCCTTGATGATCTTGAAGGGTCTGTATCTTTTGGGCACTAACTTGGTTGCTTGGTAAGGAAGACGGAGATTCTTTCCTTCTAGCCAAACTTGATCTCCGGTATTATATTGCACTGATGGGGTTCCTGATTTCTCAGCGACTTGATTCAGGGCCGCAGTAGCTTGAGCCTGTCTTTCTTCCATCAGACGGATTCTTTCTTCTGTTGTTTTATTGACAGATGGGGTGCTAATTGCCAGGTTTAGTTTAAGATCATACCCTAGAATTATTTGATTGGGCGATAGTCCAGTAGTTGAATTCTTCTGGTTGTTGTGTACCGCTGTGGCCAAGGCTAGCCATTGAGTCCAATCTTTTGGGGCCGCTGACGTTACTAGGCAGAGATATTGTTCCACCCATTGGTTCTTTTGTTCCAATAGTCCGTCTGTTTGGGGATGAAAGGCCATTGATAGATTTTGCTGGATGCCTAGCCTTTTTGTCAGAGCTTTCCCAAAATGCGATGTGAATCGGGGATCTCTGTCGCTGATGACTTTGATAGGTAGTCCGAACCATTGAAACACGTGATCCATATAAAGTTGAGCAATGCCTGGTCCCATGATCGTAGTATCGCAGGCTAGAAATATGGCAGCACATGAGCATCCTTGGTCCACAATGGTAAGAATAGCGTCTTTTCCCTTTATGGGGGGTAACCCTGTGATTAAGTCCATTGCTATTCGTTGGAATGGTTGAGCATCGGTTTCCGTAGGGATACAATAGGGGGGTACTTTGGTACAATGAGTGATAATCTTGTTTTGTTGACAAATAGCACATCCTTTGATGTAGTTTGCGATCCATTCTTTCATCTTTGGCCACTGGTATCATTCTTGGGTTTTACGAAGTGTCTCATCTCTACCTGGGTGTCCAGCGGATGGGTGATCATGCATGAGGTTCATGATTCCTCGTTTGACTATGTCGATAGGTGGTACATTAATCTTTGTTTCTGAAGTTGTTGTGGCAATTTTGAATTTTTGTTCCAGCAAGATTGTGACTTGTTGATTGTCTTCTTTCCCTTGGTCTACTCCAGGTAATCATGAAAGGGCATCGGGTGGAATATTGGTTTTTCCTGGGATATAGAGGATGTCGAAGTTGTACTCTTGTAGGTCCATGTGCCAACATGCAGTTCTTCAGTTGAGGTTTTTGGGAGATTTCCAGTATTGAAGGTTTGCGTGGTCTGTCATGATGGTGAATGGTTCTTTCGTCCATCCTAGGTATGGTCACCAGTGTGAGAGTGCTTTCATCACGGCTAGTAGCTCCCTCTCATAGATGTCGTAGTTATGTTTGGCTGGAATGAACATAGCTGAATAGTAAGCAATGGGATGGAGTACGGGTTTTTGACATTTTGAAAGGGCAGAAGTTGTTGAGATATCTCCCTCTTGTGAGAGTATGGCACCCACGCTGTATGCCAAAGCATCGGTTTGGAGGAAGAATTTCTTTTCGAAGTTGGGTTGTTTGAGAACTGGTGCTGCGCATAACCGGGATTTAAGAGTTTCAAAGGCTTTGAATTGTGGTTCGTCCCAGTGCCAGCTTTTGGATTTCTTTGTGAGGTCAAGTAGTGGTTGGGCGATTTCCGAGAATCATGGAATAAAGTATTGGTAATAACCGCATAATCTGAGGAATGCACAGACATCTGTTGGGTTAAGTGGGACCGGGTAGTCTGCTACTCCTGTGAGTTTCTTCGGGTCCATATGGAGTTGTCCTTTCCCTATGATCACCCCTAGGTACTCGATTTCATCTTGTTTGAAGGCGCATTTTTTGGGTTTGAGATAGAGGTCATTAGCTTCCAATTTATCCAATATCTTGTGGACGCGTCTTCGATGTCAGGTCAGGTGTTGTTCATGGGTTTCATTCAGGTATTTCTTAGTGTGGATGGCAATATCGTCCATGAACACCGATGTGTCCCCTTTTGCCACGTTGGGACGAAATATTGTGTTCATCATCATCTGGAATGTCGCAGGAGAATTGGTAAGACCAAAGAACATAACGGTAGGTTCAAACAGTCCTTCTGGTGTGAGGAAGGCAGCTTTCCATTTGTCGCCGGGTTTAATCTGAATGTTATTGTATCCCCATCGGACGTCGAATTTGGTGAATAGTGTACATCCTGCTAATCGGTCAATGACGGAAGGAATTAGGGGAGATACATTGCGGTTTCGTTTAGTCCATTTGTTAAGGGGTCGATAATCTTGGACTGGGCATAGTTTCCCGTCTTTCTTTTTGACAAAGAAGAAGTTGGCAGCGTATGGACTCCACGAGGGTCTGATTGTATTCCTTGCCAGATGCTCTTGGATGAATTTGCTTGCTTCTTCGATTTCTGACTGTGTTAACGGCAGGAGTCTTCCAGGGAGAGTTGTGGGGGCTCCAGGTAGGAGTTCAATAGCATGATCCCAGATCATATGTTGAGGAAGATGTTGCAATTCATGTTCACTAAATACCTTTCTGTGTCGCATATATTCAGCTGGTATTTCGGGATCTTTTTCCTTTATTGCGGAGTTGATTGTTACTCTGCTGATAAAGTATTGATCATGGTGTATTGGGCGTGGTGCATTCACTGTACGGGGTAAGAATTGTGCTCTTTTTGCATTTGGAGCTCTGAGGATAATAGGGAGTTGTGATGAGTCGATCCATCCTCATTTCCAATCAATTTTGGGTTGTATGGCAGCAAACCAAGAATATCCCAGAATAGCCTTGTGTTCTCCTAAGTCTGACAGGAAGAAGCGTAGCTAATTTCTTGATGTTCCTGTTTGAACTTCAATATCAGTGTAGTGTTTTAGCATCCCAGCCTTGTTTTCAGTTCCGTCTATGTTGAACAGTTGACGGGGTTTGTCCAGATTTTTGATAGGGAGTTTCAGCCATTTGGTGTAGCTTAGATTCATGAAGTTTTCCATTGCCCCAGAATCGACTAGGGCTATTGCTTCAGCTCTTTTCGCAATCGAGTGTGTGTAGATTCAAACAGTCATAGATTTCCAAGCTGATATATACACATTGTCATTGCTACTTTGCTTGATTAGTGCTGACCTAATCAAGCTGTGGGAAAATCCTCCAAGACTCCCATTTCTTCCGCAAGTTTTGCTTTCTCGTCAAGAGACATAGCATTAAGTTGTTGTTTGATATCATCGACATGGTTCGGGATTTCAAATCCTTCATAGTTATCGTATTCTTCGTTGAAATCGATGAGATTCGCTTTGGCTTGTCCTTGACAGCAACGATGGGGACAATTCCTGGTGTAATGACCCATTTGTCCACACTCGAAACAGTTGTTGTTGGTGTTTCCTGGGGGTGGTCCAGTAGTATTGTTTCGAGGGGCTGGCCCAAAGCCAGTGGCGTTTCCTTGTGTACGCCCTTTATTGTTCGGACGCCAATTTGGGGATCTAGTGCGTCCTAAGTCCATTGGCACTGGTACATTGTTCATCCAGTGGGGCGCGTTAGTGGAATTGTATTGTGTTTGAGGGGGTCCTTGGTGGAATCCAGGTCCGCATTGCTGCATAAACCCTCCTTGATTTCCTTGGTTACCTTGATTGAAGAACGTTCACGGTCTTTGGAAGTTACTAGGTTGTGGAAATGTGTTAAAAACTCCGCGGTTGAATCCTCCGGTTCCTTTGTTAGGGTTGCGGGCCCGGAGTATGTTGTTAATCAGGACCTTAGATCTGGTAGCTGAGATTGCTTTGTTTTTGAGGTCAATGTATGTAGTTGGGGTTGGCAAAGTCAGTACGTCTTTGAGGATATCGTCAGGTAGTCCTTTAGTGAAGAGCTGGAATACAGCTCCACTATTGGCATCGTAACCAGCAATGCGACTCAGGTCTTCAAACCTAGTGATGTAATTGTCGATTTCTGGGAATCTCATGGTACAGCATTCTATTTCGCCTCTGGCCCTGTTCTCTCTTTGACTATCTTGGAATTGTTGTGAAAATTCGTAGAGGAATTGGTCCCATACGTTGGGGATGTTGTCTAGGACGGGATCAAGGGTATCCAGCCAGGTTCCCATATCCCTGGTCCATCCTGCAATTTGAGGTCCTTTCATGAGAGTAAGGGTTAAGGCGACTTTTTTGATCGGAGAGTTGTAGCCGGCTACATCTTGATTGAGTCAAAGGTATCCTTTCACTTCTTCGATGAAGTCATCTGCAATAAGGCGGTCTCCAGTGAAGACTTGTGGCAGTCCTCCCATAGATTTGACATCAGCTGCTCATGCGATAGGTTGTTGACCACCTTGGGCAGGGGGTACTGGTGCAGGAGGTCCTGGTGCTCTGGGTGGATTGCCCCCCGGACCTCCAGATCCTCCTGATGGTGACCCTCCACTCGGGGGTCCTCCACTGGGTGGTCCTGATCGTCCTCCACCAGGAGTGGAGTATCTGCCAAGGCTGGCTTTGAGTTTGGAATTAATGCTTGCTGCAGTTCCAGTAGCAGCCATAGTTGTCATATTTCCTGTTCCAGCAGTGCCACTTCCAGAGCCTTTTCCTTTAGAGCTTGAGCCATCTCCTCCCCCTTGAGTGAGTGGTTGAGTATCTGTGGGCTGTTGGATCGTGATAGAGGAAGTAGCCATGGTTGATAGTTTTGGTGAAATGGGTGAAAGCTTCATATGCTGTGGAAGGGAGACGGTTTTTCTCCATGGGGTAAGTTCCTTGGGTATTTCTGAGTCCCTGATTTGGTTATCGATGGAGAGTCCTCCAGTTTGCTTGGCTAACTCGTCATCTGAGTCTTCTTCTTTTTTAGCTGGTTTGCTATCTGAACTATCGTTCTCTTCCTTGGGTTCTAGTTTTGTACTGGTCTCTTTGATATCAAAGATGTGGATGCTGGTCAACGGTTGTTGTAGTTGGGGTGATCCTGAGTTGGAATCATGTGCAATCTGGTGCCAAACCCCGTTGTATAGGCAGACTGGTATGGCATGTCTGTTTACAATCTTGTCGTCGTTATCACAGAACAATTGAATGGGATAGGTTCTGGTTCTGGTAGCATTAGGTGCCTTGTATGTGATCCAGGAATTTAGTTTGGTTTCAAGTATCTGCTCTTTGGTTAAGAGCTCGTCATACGCACTACTAGCCATCTTGAATGTAGAAAGTTGAATCTAATGTCACCGCCACAAAGTGAGGGCAACACCAATTCAGTGTTGGGTTAGGTAGCTGTCCTAACTTGGTGGTATGTCACGTGGATAGCTTGTTGCCAAGTTGTAGTCAAGATATAAGAAGTGGTTCCCACACTAGAGTAACGTCCTAGTGCCCACTTATAGAGAGATGTAAGAGAAGAGAAGGGAGTTGAATTGACAGGAGATTCA
>Ga0307510_10005724_pt1 | contig 14809 bp, 21 predicted proteins | sample 12_EM_MG_FD_207224 | JGI IMG/M metagenome (GOLD analysis project Ga0307510, IMG submission 207224) | Populus trichocarpa ectomycorrhiza microbial communities from riparian zone in the Pacific Northwest, United States - 12_EM | ecosystem: Host-associated > Plants > Roots > Unclassified | place...
GTTTGCTCCATATATGGTATATTGCGCCGCCACTCTCACAACCCCAGCAAGCACTACACTGATGGGTGTAACAAGTGTGTAAATGGCCTGAACCTGTACCATACACCTGAGATCCAAGACAGTTGACAGTATAGTATAGCTGTCAAGGGCAGTCAGTGTCAGCAACCTCATACCACACACCCCATCACTCCCACTTGACATGCCCCTCCTAAATATCCACAAGCTACTCCTAAGTACATGTACAATGCTGTCCTCTCTACCAACAGCAGGTAACACAATATCCTGTACTGCTGCTGCACTGCCACTGGCACCTGATGTATGTGGCAGGGATAACAGTGGCTACTGTGCCAATGCAGAAGACTTTGAGCAGGGTGCTAGATGCCAATGCTGTGAAGAGCTTGGACATGGTCAGGGGGTGCTTGGCGGTGTGTTACCTTGTGTAGCGAAGGCATTTGGGGAAGGGCTCCAACAGCGTATTGTTGCTGTACTACCAGCAGAATGTATTGCTGTATGGTGCCTTAATGCTGGTGGTTTCGGCTGAAATGGTACTGGTAACAGAGGTAGTCCAATTTGGTTAAAACAACTTTGTTCTTATTTGCCAAGACGGTAAGCATAGTGCCTGAGTTCAATGCTTGAAGTTAGTTTAGCCGCTCTCTGGTGTCTAAGGGCTTTGTCAGCAGGCACTTGAAGCCAGTGACGGTCTTATAGCTAGTACTTGCAAAAATAGCAGCTCTTGCCCGCATTAACCTTCCGCTCCCCCCCCTCCTATTCTGCAGCCCCTGCATATCTCCCCTCTTTTTTGCTACATAATGCCAACACCACTTGGGACCTCTAAAGCCAATCGTGATAGTAGGAGATGGACAACACCAGAACAAACTGCTTGGCTTGCCGGCCAGACAACTGCTTATGCCGCTGCTAAAGCTGATGGGCGCCGCTGCCTCAATGTTTTCTGGGTAAAGTTATTCAACGACTGGTTTGCACGCTGGCCAGAGGCAGCTGCTCCCTCCTCTCTAGGCCCTCAAGCCAATGGCACAGGAGCACCGGCAGTTACCAAGGAGGACGTAGAGGCAGTAAAAAAAGCAAAGAAGGTGTGCACCTACTGCTGCTCTGTCGCTTATGAGCTGATTATGTTTTGGCTATAGCGTCTCAAGGAGTGGTATAACAACCATACACGTGACCTGGCAGTAGCTATTGGCACAGATCGTCGACCAAAGCCACTCAGACTATCAGTGCGGCCAACAAGGAAGCTCTCCACCACACACGCATATGGGAAGCTCTATTGGGAAAAGCTAAAGCCAATTCTTGATGAAAGGTGGGACCAGTACATTGCGGAGAACCCTGATGCAGGCGGAACACATTTGAGAGGCAACCAGCTCAACCACCAAAACAAGCTTCTCAGGGAGCTCTTGGATGCTGAACCAGAGGATATAAAGAAGGAGGTTGAGCGGCGTCGTGAGGAGGGAATCGCCTTTGATGACGATGGACCTGAGCCTGAGCTGGAAGGCGCTGGTGAAAGCACGAGCGTTACAGAGAAGCAGCGATGTGCTAAGGCTTATGCACTCCAAAAGTAGGTGCTTTCTTTACCACATGATGACGCTAGCTGACAGGCATCAACACTTAGAGCCCAAGACCGCCTCCAAGTGACGGTTGAGGCTGCCATGGAGGAAATTGAGAAATTAACTGGTCTGGTAGGGTTTATTATCGTTGGTGGGCCAGAGCCAAGACAAAATGGAGAGATCATGGTTATGTCGTATGTTCTCTCCTTAGGTGCTTAGAGCAGTGACTGATAGCTCTTAGGGCTCACACCGGAAAGGTCCATGGAGGCCTTGACTTTAGCGAGAGCTACGATGAATGGAAGTCAAGCATTGAAGAGCCGTTTATTGCACACCTTAACGACATTTTCTGTAAGAGTGCCCTGCTACTTTTCGCACATCAGTGTATTAACTATCGCTAAGCCTACGAAGATTGCCTTGCCCGTGCATTGCCTAAACGGGCGAAGCGAAATACACCTGCACCACTGCTTGCTCAGAGCAGCTGCCCGCCTGCTGAAAGCTTTGTTAGAACAGCCTCTTCCAAAGAAGTGGCAGAGGAAGAAAGCGACAGCACACATGGGCCTGGAAGTGCGGTAGGTACCTTTTCACTTGGTATAAAATGAGGTCTGATGATGTAGCAGGGAGGCTCAGTGCCCGCTGACCAAGACAGAGCTGCCTTGTTATCAAACTTTATGAGAAACCTCCGGGAGAGCGGGCTGACCCAACCAGCTTCCACCAGTGACCCTCAGGACGTTGGTGTTGAAGAGGATACAGGTGCACAGATGGAGCCAGGCGGTTCTAATGGGTAAGCATAGCACGGCTACTTAGCAGCTAAGCTGATTTATTGGCTGCACCTGCTTTGCTTTTTGTAGAACTGACGCAGAGCCCCTTGGACAAGTTGGTGGCACACCTCTTGAACGACGTGATGCTAGCCCTGGCTATGAGCCAGCCTCTAGCCCAGAAACCCCATACGTCACCTTTGCTGAGTAATAGAGATCGTGCTCACTCTTAGCATTAGCTTTGAGCTAAACTTGGATGCTTTGCTGAGCCATGACGGCTGGCCCCAGTGGCTGGAAAATGGCATGGACTACCTGCAGGAAATCTCAGCAGAGAAGAAGTGGCTGTTGCTGCTGGTTAGCTTTGTAAAGCTGGAGTGGCAGCTGGGGCCTAGTGAAGCTGTAGGTTGTGTCGGGAACTCACTACTTTATGGGTAGCAAGACTCGACGACGGCACGGAGTTGAAGGTGACTGATCCAAAGGAGCAGCACAGAGACGTTGAGGAGGAAGAGGCAGAAGGCTAAGAGAGGAGGGACGGAGTAGACTGTGGAAGACGACGGGCAGGGTGCTGCTGGCGATGAGGGAGCTTTGAAAGGCTCCAGTGTGGGGATTGACAAGAGAACAGTCTAAGGACTGTTCACCTAAATTCGTAGGTCTTATATACTAATACAGGGTGGTCTGTGTGCAGTTTAGGGTAGGTACAATTACAGGTAACGGGGGACTGCGCAGTCGATGCACAGTAACTGCGGATTACATTATCAAAAATTTAACAAAGGAGGGTCCCCGATTTGGGGTTCCCTGCCACCCCTTTTTTGGACGATTTAATGTTACTTAAGCAAAAAAAGCGTGAAATCTTTTTCATGCACGTGACAGCACACCGGAGGTGTGCCCAGTGTTGTGGTTCAACCCCCCAAGGTCCTCCAGTAAGCTTGCTTGCTTGCTCGATTCTGTTCTGAGCAGCCACTCTTCACTGCTCACAGGTCCACAGGTCACTTTCCCCCCCTCCTAGGTTGGGTTTTCCCCCCCTGGAGTGAGTCCCCTCACTTTTTTTTTACTCACAGCTCTTTTTTTTTTTTCCGTTGCCGCTCACTTTTTCTTGGTTTCCTGCACTCCTCCACCCCACAGCAATGCTACTGCGAGGCTCCCAGAGTGAGTCCTTCCCTCCCTTTTTTCACTGACTGCTTGCTGTTTTTCAGGTTGCTTTTTTCCCATGGCCGACCAGTCCCCCTCCCCACTCCACACTCAGTGAGTGGCATGTTTTTTTCTCGGTTCACATCCCTTGCCCAAACAAACCCGGCCACCCCTCTCTGTCACACCCTCAGTGAGTGACTTCCCCCCCCTTCGTTCTGACTATCCCCATTTCCACACTGCCCGGTAAGTGGCCCTGATTTTTTCTCTGTTCTGACTATCCCTCACAGCCTGAACAAACCCGGCCGCCCCCATCCCTGTTGCCACACCACCCGGTAAGTGGCCACTTTTTCTCTCTCTGATCTGACCCTTCCTTACAGCCCGAATCCACCAAATCACAACCATCATCACCGCTCCCACTCCTAGTGGCATGCCACCCAACGCGTCTCCCATTGGCAAGTACCGGTGAGTGCGGGTCGCTTTTCCTGTGTGCTAACCAGTTGCAGACTCTACCTCACTGGCACCCTTTTTTGCATGTCCTGGGCAGTCCCACTCCAGCGGGTCACTGCGGGTGAGTGCCCTCCGCTTTTCTCTTTTTCTTTTTTGGTGTCCTGACCAGTCCCGAACCCTCCCTTGCCAGGTTACGTTTTTCCGTGTCCAGACATGTCCCGTCATGCCCTATCGAACGAGCGACGTGCTCCAACCTGGAGTGACAGCTCAACGTCGATCCCTCGACGCTGCACGATTTTCAACATCGCATTCAGCAAAATTTCGCCACGTTCAACTGGCCTGAAGCCATCCAAGACCACCAATGGGATGTTGGTGGCCTGAGCCCCTCTCCCACCATCCTTACCTCTCTGAGTGAGTGCTACATTTTTTTTTTTCATGTTCTGACCAATCCTGACCTCTGCCACCACCTCCCACCACTGCCAGCACACTCAGTCTGAAGAAATGCACCACAAAACCGATAGCGATGACCTCAAGCCGGCAACATTTTGATTTCGAGCACCCTATCTTCAACCTTGCATTGAGTCGCCCCCACCTCTCTCCTCACAGCTCGATTTGCGACCGTTGGAGTCACTCCCTCCCAGTTCCCCTGTCTGCCCGCATCGTGCCCACGTCAGCTCGGACGCCCGACCTCCTCATACACCAGTACGTCCCGCATCCTCGGTGCTCAAGCACCCCTCTCCTACACCTACACCGTCCTCACTGCTGCCCCACTCTTCCAGCCCAAAACTGCAACGTCATTGACAGGAGGTGAGTATCGTTTACCCCTTGCTTGCTCGCATGTCCTCTCACCCCTCCCTTACAGCTCGAATTATTGCCATCATAGCCACGCCATTGCAGTGTCGCAGGACTCACAACCCGGCACCTGCACACCGCCTGCCTGCACGTCGGCAGCACATGCATAACACAACAAGGAGGCCACACTTTTTGTGCTGGTTCAAATATGTGAGTCCATTCTTTCCCTCCCCCAGTTCTGTATTGCTTATCCCACCCTCCTGATACCATCCTCCCAAACGCCACCCCTGCACGCCTCCCTGCGCACCCCCACCAAGGCCTGTGCAGAAACCAAATTAGTTGCACTGTCAAAGCGTCAAAGACTGCTGTGGATGCTGGCGACACGTGCCCCCCTCTTACACCATCTCGCCGCCATCCTGCTCCTGCAGCACGAAGACGCAATGATGCAGACAGATGGGGTCACACTACATTGTCGCCCCATCTGCGCTGGATGAGTTATCTTGCGCTTACCAGTACGTTTCTCTTACTTGCTTTTTTTTTTTTTTGCTGACCAGCTGCCACTGCTCCTCACCCCATTCCCGCCACCCCCCTCTTCGACCGATACAGAGGCGCCGCCATCGAGCTGCCACAGCTGGACCCCACATGTGTACACATGTTCTATGTCGAACCTGATCTATTGTCTGTGGTATGTTCCCTTTTTCTGTTTTTTTTTTTGGTCAGATTTCTTTGTGTTTTCTGTGTCACACCATAACATGTATATATATTAAATACTATCTGATGAATGGATAAGTTTTGTTTAAAATATACTCTACCACGCCCGCGCTGTAGGCGCGGTTTAAACACTTGTACATCTCAATTAGGGTCTAGCCCTAATGAGTCGCGTCTTTGTTGATCGAGTCGCGTCGCGTGTTCGTTGATTGTTTAGTGGACACGTCTTGTTGATCAACGGATTAGATGTGCATCCAAAGCGCGTCTTGTCATGTGACATTGTTGATGACCAGTTCCTTGATAGGTCATGTGTTATCTTCCCAGGGTCACAGGGTCGTAGGTTCCCAGGGTCACGTGCTGATAATTCACGTGATGTATGAGTGGCGAAGGGGTCACGTGATGAGTCACGTGTAGGGTCATGTGATATGTTCCCATGGTCACGTGGTCTTGGAGTTATGGGTTTGTAGCTGAGACTGGGGGGCGCGAGTACCACTCGCGACAGGTTGTCAGTTACTTTAGCAGATAGAGTGCTGATTTACTTGAGTAGGGAAGGCTTGAGGTCAAGGAGAGGCCCGCTGAGGTTTCAGCATGGCTCAAGAACGGCCGCAAGTACTCAATTCCTCCAAGGATAGAAGATCTTGGCAAGTATAGGTCATCTTGGAAGCGCTGGTGGTACGGACCGCAGCCAAAGTGGAGGCAGCTTCCAAACGGTATTGTTTCAAGGGAGGTACCAGATGAGGGGGAGCAGTGGGACACACTCTGCTGAGGGGGGCAAAATGGGCTCTTTATGGTGGTGCTGGCTCTTACGTGGTGGGCTGCAGCCCTGGGGGATATATCTGATGACGATGAGCTGTGCGATGCCTTAGATGATGCCACATGGGCTATGCAGCGCATGGCTAGGTTGTCTAAGGTAGGTGGGAAAGAGTGTGGGGTGAAGCGAGCAAGGGGTGGCAGCTTAGACGGGGCAGCAGCAAAGAGGTGAGTGCCTTCTAACCTGCAGATGAACGCAGCGCTAACCGCAACATCAGGCCACGCATTGCACCATGCCCTGTGGCACCCTCAGCCTAGGTGCCTGATGCGTGTCAAAGAGCAAGCCACAGCGCTTACCAATCATCATTTTTTTTTCCCGTTCAACCGCCGTACCACTTGCACCACAAGCAACCTTTCTAGCCCAGCACTTCAGTCCCACACTCCCTTATATACCGTAATCCCTATAATTGTTTGATAGCTTGCAATGTCTTGGTTTATACTTGTCAACTCAACTTGACCCAGTCCACCTCTCCAACTTTATATAAAGACAGCGTTGTATCATAAGAAAGACTTTGATAAGGTGCACCGGTGTCTCAATAAGGCCACCGTGTCTTTTTACCCCCAGCCCCCTGGTTCAAACCCCCAGTCAGCTCGCATATGCGTCATGCATGGCTTGCCCATGATCCCCAAGTCAACCCACGCGCTTGTTCCCATGCACAACGCTATCTTATTTTCTTTCTCTCCTCACCATTTCAGTACAATGCTCAGGTACACACAACACTGCTCATACATCAGACCCGGCTATGGTGCCTGATGTACTTGCAGTGTTGGTGTCTGAAGAGTTGTGGTGGGAGAGAAAGGGGAGTCGCGTCTTGTGCATTTGTATATATGGCGCCTGTATATACAGCACCCATCCCTTGCTAACTAATTTTCTTTTTCTCTCCTCACCATTTCAGCATGATGCTCAGGTACACGCAACACCACTCATACATCAGACCCAGCTACGGTGCCTGATGTGCTTGCAGTGTTGGTGTCTGAAGCACCAAGGTTGTGGTAAGAGAGAAAGAAGGGTCACTGTGTTGCGTTGCGCACATTCATGACGCGTCACAGGTAATGCCAAACACAATGCACGTGACTACTCACTGTGCTCTGCGGTTCGTGGTGTGTTGCTGCGACTCAGCTAGAAGTGGCCTGGCAAGCCGAAGCTGGTCATTCATTGCGACTCAGCTGTGACCGGACCAATCCTGGGAAAACTTGGCTGCTGAGTCGTAAGTTGAACGTTGGGCGTTGACAACACTGACAGTTGACCCCATTCTCCTTGCAAGAACCGTCACTCGCACAGCCGCTTGACACACCCATTTGTGGCTTCCAGGTCAAAACGCTCCCTGTTGATCTCCAAGGCAAGCCCTTGATTCCCTCTTGTCTTTTTTTCCCACTCAGACCAGAAGACATGAAGAAACCAAGGAAAAGAACGATGAGGCGATAATGACATGTTCCGTCCCGTCGCATGGTCTGGAACACCTGCTGCCTCCACCCTCACACCTTCGACAGCTTGTGAAAACACTGGACATATGATGCCGTTGTGCACTGGCTCGGTGCACACCTCATGTGGACCAAGGCCATGGTTTCTGCACATGCGGCCTGTGGTCCTGGAGTTGGCACGCGAGCCTTTTCGCCAAGCCACCATTTTGGGTGCGTTGTTGCTAGTGTTTCTTTCTCTGTCGCTGATTCAAAAAAAAATTCCCGCTTTCCTGACCAACTTGTTGCTCCACAACAACCATGACGCTTCAACCAACCGTGTACAGCAACGTCCGATTGTCCACATCAGCAGTGCATGCCAACACAGCGAGGATCCCAGGCTTTTTGTGGGAGTTCGAATAGGTGAGCCCACCTCTTCCCCTGGGTTCTGTGTGTCGCCTGACCTCCCCTCTCACATGCCACCCTGCTGTAGCATGCCCCTACAGTCCCCCATGCGCTCTTGCGTCGCCACCATTGCCACCACAATCACCGCCGTCATCATTGCCACCGCCATCATTGTCATCAGCATTGCCATCGTTATTACCGCCATCACCGTCATCATCACCGCCATCACCATCATCCTCACCTTCGTTGTTGTCATTACCGCCATGAGCAAAATCCCAACTGCCACTCTGACAAGTCAGAGAGCTTGGCTAACATTCGTTGGTGCATCCAAACTGGGGAATGGCAGCAAGACCAATGGTATTGTCGTTGTATCCCCCACCGAGCTCATTGTTTCCGACAGTGAGCCGCCGCTTAATGCGATGCTTCACATTGTCAATATCAAGGCAAGTAATTTCTCCCCCATTTCTCTCAATCACTCATACCCCAGCATTTTTTTTTTCCTCCAGAGGGTTTGATTCCCAGACGCCCCTCGAGGACGTAAGCGTTTCTTCAGGTGGGCAGCCTCGGTTTGCTGCTCACACAAGGACGCACGCTGCCCGCCTCCTCTCAGTGCTGTCCTTCGCTTTCTTCCTCTTCCTCGCCACCATCCTCCTCTGTCCACCCGCTGCTTCTGCTGAAAAAAATGCCTGAATATGGAACAGTCGTCAGTATCGGTACGCTCATTTCACCACTTTCTTTCCTTTTGTCTCTCTTACATGGTTCATCTCCTTCTTAGACTTGGGAACGACGCATGTGTTTCACTACTCAGCATTACGCGCATTGAACTGTCCCACTTACACTTCCTTCTCTACGCTACAGTTATTCATGTGTTCCGTACACGTTTATGTTTATTCAAGGGCTTTTGAATGCACCTCTGATACATTCTTACATAGTGTGCAACACGGTGGCTGTGTTGAGATTATCGCCAATGATCAGGGCCACCGAATCACGCCATCTTGGGTAGCTTTCACAGATGGAGGGGCAACTGTGAGCTCTCTTCATGTGTTTTCCCCTTTACCTTTGCGCTTACTTCGAAGCTAGGATTGGTGACTTGGCCAAAAATGCGTTCCATTCGAATCCTACCAACGCAGTCTTCGATGCCAAACGTCTCATCGGTCGTAAGATGGATGGGCCAGAGTTGCAGCATGACATTAAACATTGGTGACATTTTTCGCTTGTTTACTCATCTTTTCTCCTCTTCTGCCAACCGAGGTGGCCCAGCCAGACATGCACCCAGAGCATTCAAACAGGATCCTGGGGACGTGACATCGGCCCGCCATGCCTCCGGCCCTCCAGAAGTCAGTGCGGAAGTTCAATCACGACGTCTATACAGTGGCAGACGTTTGCTGGGGGATGGCGCTCGATCTATCCAGCGTGGACAATCAGTTGCTGATCGCCTTTGGGTCGCACAGTGGGAGTACCAGCAGGTGAGCGCACGTTTGCCTTTCCTTCCTTTCCAAGAGGGTTTGCTGACGGGTTGGCCGTTCCACAAAAGTGGGAGTTCCAGGCTTGTGGAGGCGGCGTTGTCATGAAGAACGTCAGCAGCGGCTCTTTCCTCGCCCTTGAAGACATGCAAGGGCTTTCTCTGGAAACAAGTGTGGAAGTCGTTACCGGTGATTTCCCTGCATGTTGGGACATGGAAGCTATGGATAATGGCAGCACGGAGGATGGTGAAGATGAAACCGTGGATGTTTACATTTGGTACGTTGTCGCGTTGTAGTGCTCCCACAAATTGCTTAACTCTTTTTCGTTGTCATGGTAGCATTTGGCTACTGCACTCAGACATGGCCCTGGGCTTCAACGGAGGCTATGCAGGAGTACCGGTATGTTTTGTCCAATCTCCTGTTCCATCTACTTGTGTCCTAACAGGGGGTAACACAGCCTTTCCTGACGAAAGATGTGAACAACATGAGCGCATACTGGGACTGCGCACACCCCGGCACAAGCAGGTCGTCAAGAACCTACCACTCTCATCCACTGAGACCGTCTGGCACGGCGATGTGATGACTTTGATCGTGACAACAAGTGTAATGGTGGTGATGACGACAAGAATGGTCACACGGATCGTTACCGGAGATGCATGTAGGCCATTCAAAGTCGTGTGCACTTATGTGCTGCTGCTATACTCCTACTTGAAGGTCTGCACTTGCATGAGCTATCTCAGCCCCTCAATTGTCACTCTACTTCACCCTCTCGTATTCCACATGTCACTGAGTTCATTTTTATGAGTACAATGTGAATATAATGGCAAAGAATCACTGTGAATGTTCTTGGAACTTGCAGCCATGCTGAGGAGGGCGCGAGATGCATGCGTCACGTGTCAGGTGCACTGGACGATGCGTCAGCGATGGAATTCGAACCGTCACACTACCATCACACGTTTTGGCTCATTTCTCACAAGCCATCCAGCTTGCCATCCATCTCCTCAAACATACCCCGCATGATCGCATAAAAAATCGACACACAAGCAAGATGCTACCCTCCTCAAGGCTGCCTCCATCAGAGCTGGAGCTGTCACGTCGCATACCGGCCCAAGGTGAGCTTTCTTCCCTTCCCTGTCCCCTGTCCCCCCTCCTCCCCCCTTTTGGCCGCGCCGCCACCCCCATTTCAGGCGGCCTTTCGCCCTTTTCCTTTGCAGGCATTCTTGGCATGACTGGGTGAGGCTGCAGTCTGCTTGAGAAGCAAGGACATCTGTTCGGGGCTGAGCCTGGCACCGCGGCATCTACTCACTCCTTGTGCCCCTGCATGCCCCCACCTCCCTCTCACGCCCATCGGGGCATCCCCTTGAGTGCAACCGCCACCGGCGTACTTGGCTTGACTGCACCCGCCATCTTCTGGTTCAGCATCCTGGACTTGGACGCGCCCTTCGCGCTTGACACCCCTCAGCCGCTTTCTTGGCACAGTGCCACAGATACAACAGCAAATGGACATCCCGCCCCCCTCCCACAACATTCTGCGCCTTATTATGGCGTTACCGGGCGGGGCTGCAGTTTTCTCAAGGAGCAAGGATGTCTGTTCGGGGCTGAGCCTGGTGCCGCGGCGTCTACTCGCTCCTTGTGCCCCTGCGTGCCCCCACCTCCCTCTTGTGCCCATTGGGGCATCCCCTCAAGTGCAACCGCCGCCGGCATACTTGGCTTCACTGCGCCCGCCATCTTCTGGTTCAGCATCCTGGTTCAGCATCCCAGACTTGGACGCGCCCTTCGCGCTTGATGCCCCTCAGCTGCTTTCTTGGCATGGTGCCACGGACGCAACAGCAAACAGACATCCTGCCCCCCTCCTGTGACATTCAGCGCCCTCTTACGGTGTTACCAGGCAGTGCCGCAGTCTGCTTGAGGAGCAGGGATGTCTGTTCGGGGCTGAGCCTGGCACCGTGGCGTCTACTCGCTCCTTGTGCCCTCGTGCGCCCCCGCCTCCCTCTCGCGCCCATCAGGGCATCCCCTCGGGTGCGACCGCCGCTGGCGTACTTGGCTTCGCCGCACCCGCCATCTTTTGGTTCAGCATCCTGGACTTGGACGCGCCCTTTGCACTTGATGCCCCTCAGCCGCTTTCTTGGCACAGTGCTGCGGACGCAATAGCAAACGGACATCCCGCCCCCCTCCCGCGACATTCAGCGCCTTCTTACAGCGTTACCAGGCAGGGCCGCAGTCTGCTTGAGGAGCAAGGACGTCTGTTCAGGGCTGAGCCTGGCGCCGTGGTGTCTACTTGCTCCTTGTGCCCCTGCGTGCCCCCGCCTCCCTCTCACGCCCATCGGGGCATCCCCTCAAGTGCGATCGCTGCCAGTGTGCTTGGCTTTGCCACACCCACCATCTTTTGATTTGGCATCGCGGACTTGGACGCACCGTTCACACCCAATGCCTCTCAGCCACTCTCTTGGCACGACGCCGCAGATGCAATAGCAAATGGACGCCCTGCCTCTCCTCGCAACGCAACATTTTACACCAACTTTCCATCGCTTCTCTGGTTTGCCCCTGTCGCAGGCTGGGTGAGTTCTTTTCTTATGACTTTTTTTCACCCCTTGCCGCTCTGTTTAACTACTGCTGCGCTTCTACGGCCCATGGCCCACATTCCTCACCTCCTGTCCACATTTGCTGATGCCAAGTCATTAGTCTTCTGAATTCTGTCCTATCCCAGGCAAGTTCTGCAAGTGTGGTCTCCGGGAGCCCTGTGGAAATGTGCAACTGTAGCAACGCCAAGAGGCTGTACCTCGACATGCTCATGCAGCAGTATGGAGTCCATCCGCAACCTCACACTGTCCTCATGGACGCCCTCCAGAGGCGATTTGGCAGCAAGAGCCTGGTCAAAGTTTCCAATGCCCACTTTTGTCTCCCATCACAGGAATTCATGACATGCAGCCACGCCACGATGGTGGGGGAGCCAAAAAGTGCAAAACCAAAGAAGCACAAGTTTTCCATCAGCACCACCACCAATTGGTGACAAGACAAACCCAGCAAGACGACTGGGAAGCTCCTGGTGCCTGCTTCACCTCGTCCTCGTCCCACTCCAGAACATCTATCCCTGACAAACCTGCCACCCATCTTGAGCAAAAATGTGGCAAATCTGGCAGGCATCTTGCAGCTGTCCCCCATCAGCAACCCATGCCAGCCGCCTGGCGTTGTTGCAGCGCACTGTTCATCGGAGGGCATGCATCACGTGACGCTTTTCCCGATGTCACCAGCAGAGCTCGATAAACATCAAACAAGCACATGACCTCAATTCTAAGCATGAAGCTTGCCTTGGAAGCACATGTTGACAAGCTCTGATGGAGGGGCAGGCGCATCCGGTTTTCCAGTGTCTGCTAAGCACCTTATTGACTGCTGTTAGCACACTCAGTCTCTCCATGGTGCGTGGCCACCAACTTCCTGGCCATTTTACCACTTAGGCTAACACAAGTGTTTAAACCGCGCCTACGGCGCGGGTGTGGTACAGTATCTTTCAAGCAAAACCTATCCATTCATCAGATAGTATTTAAATATATACATGTTATGATGTGATACGGAAAACACAAAGAAATACAACCCAAAAAAAAAAACAGAAAAAGGGAACATACCACAGACAATGCATAGTCACCATCCAGAGAGTGCCTCCTGTCAATGTCATTGTGGTTCCGAGCTGGAAGAGTGGGGCAGTGGTGAGGGCAAGGTACTCAGGCACTGAGAATGCAGGATGTACCAGTGTGTGACGTCAGGCATCTGAGCGAATGCAGGCATGATGTAGGCAGAGAGGGGTACTGGGAGGAAAGGTGGATGTGGCTCCGACGCTCACGAATGCACATTGAGCTGTGAGGAGAGAGGTAGGGGCAACTCAATGCAAGGTCAAAGATGGGGTGCTCGAAATCGAAATGTCACTGGCTTGAGGTTGTTGCCATCAGTTTTGCTTTGCTGGGGGTGGCAGAGGTCAGACTGGTCAGAACACAAAAAAAAAGCTGAGACTCACTCAGAGAGGTAACAATGGTGGGGGAGAGGGGCTCATGCTGCCAATGTCCCGTTGGTGGTCTTGGATGGCTTCAGGTGAGTTGAACACATTGAAATGTTGCAGAACACAATGTTGAAAATTGTGCAGCATGGAGGGATTGACGTTGAGCTGCCACTCCAGGTCAAGGTCTCTTTGTGGGTCAAAGAGGGTGGTCAGTTGCGTCCCGACTGCAGGTCGCATGCAGAAACCATGGGTGGGACATGGGTGAGTGATGCATGTGATGGGTGCAGGCCATTGCCATCACCATCATCAAGACCCTGCGATGGCACTGCTGCTTCGACTTCTGGCCAGGCAAGGGTGGGGGCGCATGAGGATGGTAGGACTGGAAAAAAAAACAAAAAGTAAACAAAAAAGAAAAGAAAAAAAAGAAAATGGACTCACCGGTTCAAACCCCCACAAAACAACGACCTCCACAGGCACCATGTGAGCTGTGCATGCGCATGTGCACAGTTTGCTGCTGCTGTGGTTGTGATTCTGGTGTATGGATGTCAGTTGTGGGTGGCATGTGCATCTGGAGGTGATGAGCAGCATCGAAACGGGAGGGCAAGGGTGTGTCAGTGTTGAGTTGTGTCACGTATTCATCTTGAGGAGCAGTGGAGCCTGGTCAGCCCAAAAAAAAAACCCCCCAAGCGTCAGAGGGACATTCCGGTAAGCATGAAGAAATGGCCCATCCAGCACAGACAGGGTATCCTGTCTGTTTGTGTCCCTGCGTCTTCGTGCTCAAAAGAAGGCCCACTCACTTGGACAGGGGACAGCAAGGAAGGCGATGCCTTGGGCGGTGTGGCAATGGGCACAGGCACAGCTATGAGGGAGACACAGGAAGATGCAACTGGTCAGGACATGGAAAGAAACCCAGCAATGGAGACAAACTCACCTCCAGTAGTGCTGGTGGAAATGGTGCGACATTGCCAGAGAAGCAGTGGAGGAACAGGTCGGGCCATGGAAAGAAAGCAAGCTTGAGGGAGCAGGACAGGACAGGTCTGGATGCAGAAAAAAAAGTAACCTGGGGAGGGGGCTTCGGGACTGGTCAGGACACAAAATAAAAAAATAAAAAGCAAGTGAGGAGCACTCACTCGATCAGGTGGGACTGCCCAGGACACGGAAAAATGGGTGCCAGCAACGGGGGTCAGCAAGTGGTCAGCACACAGTAAGTGAGCCAGTATGGGCACTCACTGGGAGGGGGACTGGTCAGTCAGGGGGGGGGGGGGGAAGCAACCTGAAAAAAGCGAGCAATCAGTGAAAAAAAGAGAGGGCAGGAGGGGACTCACTCCAGGGGCTTTGCAATGGTGCAGAACACCA
>Ga0307510_10005725_pt1 | contig 14809 bp, 12 predicted proteins | sample 12_EM_MG_FD_207224 | JGI IMG/M metagenome (GOLD analysis project Ga0307510, IMG submission 207224) | Populus trichocarpa ectomycorrhiza microbial communities from riparian zone in the Pacific Northwest, United States - 12_EM | ecosystem: Host-associated > Plants > Roots > Unclassified | place...
GTAGACATATCTCCAATCCCGACTACGTGCCAACTAAAATGACTGATTCTGCAGGTCCCCGTTCGAGTTAAATGGGAACTCAAGCAACGCGGGACCTGCAATTATCTTACTATCGTCCACACTATTCATGACACTTGTAACAAGGAGATAGACCACGCCGCGCAAATCGTCAGGAATGCTAACGCTCGTCCAGTCATCGTTAAGGGGTACGATGACTGCCTCCTGCCCACTCATGAACGCGCCATATAGCTTAGAATTACGATCGAGGCTACTTGGTGCCGTAAATTTGAGCGGAGTGGTCGAGCCTGGACGTACACTAGCGGGATCGGACAGCGTGAGCGGAGCATACGCAGTGGCGGGGAGCTTTGGGTTCGTAGGAGGGCATGAGGCGATGAAATTTGATACAATCGTAAGGGCTTGATTTGGGTCAAGAGGGGTCTACGGTCTAGAGTAGTCAGCACCTGACAACATCACGAAAGGTTGACCTCACGTCAAATGGACCACTCCATGCGCTTCCTTTCCTCATAGCAGAGTCAAGCCAACCGGAATGGCGAGACTCTGTGGAGAGTATTGTCGCTGCAGCTAGAAGATATTCCTTTGGTCCCGCAATCAGGGCCCGTGGGCCAAGGATCGAAGGACCGCGAGCGTACCTTGTCTTCGAATAACTTCGTTGCGCCGATGTATGCCGAGGCCCCTTGAATAGAAAAGTGAGATAACAGAGAAGCTGACGACCGGAGGATACTTGCCAACTGCCTCCAGAGCGTGGCTGAGAGTGACAAAGGATTTAGGATCATCATAAGGGCTGGATAATGCAACATCGGCCATCTCGGCCATCAGCCACGAGCGTGGAAGCACGGAAATTAATCGAGGGTCACAGACAATTTATATGCGCAAGGTTTAGTGGCTTTGTCGCCAAGAGTGGTCTCCAAAACCTTAACGTGAGCAGCCTCGTGAGCGGCGATCTGCTTGAGCCGACCATACGACCAATCGGGGAAGCCTGCGTGTACGAAGTCATCGTGCGTGAACTTGGCGAGGCCCTGAGCATAGAAAGCATTCTCCATGTGCTCCAGGGTGAGGGCGAAATTCAGAACGTCAATTTCTGAAAGAAGTCTTCAAAGGAATTCGGGAGAGTCCCTGGCGTGTGCACGCACCACTCTGCGCAGCCTCGCGCGGGAAAGGTCTGGAGAGGGCGAGGGTTGCAAGGACAATAAAAGAGAAAACTCGAGCTTTAGGTTTCATTGTCGGAGAAAAGGAAGGAATCAAAAGAGTGGAAAGGTTTGAGAGCCAAGGACGCCTAGGGTGGATATCTGAGGACTCGGGGGACAACCAAGTAAGAGCGCGAGTGTTGACTTTCCCTCTCTTTATGTGACATCAAAAACGGGCTTCGGTTGGAATGCAAAAGCAAGGGTCCACGTTGGCAACTCAGTAAACTTGCATCGAGGGTTGTTGGGGTCCGATTTTCTGGTCTGAAATTCGCTCGTCTTCCAGAGCATGTTTGAGGAGAGAGCCTCCGCGTGTCCAGGGTTCGCGTTCCCCAGAAATAGGACGAGTCAATTCGGAAATTCTGAGCTTCTTAGCCGACCTTTCATTGCAACTTGCGTTCATACGTACAATTTTAGCACCACGACTGCCTGAGCATCAGTGCATTCAGAAACCTGGGTGGGGACCCGGGAACGCAGAGAATCAGCAAGAGCTACTGTGCAGCTCAAGCTCTGCCAATGACCAGCGAGTACGTAATCATCGGCACGTGAGTCAAAATTATCCTAGCCAATCCCGAGTCGCTATTTTGGATTGTCCATCCACAGCTCAAATCTCAACCGTAGTCCAATTCCATGAGTGATGCTTTGGTTCTAAATCTTGCACTAGAGGAAGGGACATCTACCAGGAGGGGATCTGATAAGAAGGGTGGTCGATGGACTGACAGGTGTGTCGAGGGATTGCTGCAGTATGACGTACTGTACTGTACTTACTACCCTCAGACTCAAGTCGAAGAGAGTCGAAAAGCGCAAGGCGCGTACCCAAAATGCCCGTCAGACAAATGCCAGCATCGTAGGCGTAGATGAGCGACCATCAAAACGTCCACGAGAGGACACCAACCGCCCGTCTGCGGCGTCTCAGCCCGTAGCACAAGTGAATCCGAAGCCTCGCCAACCTACCCAAATAATATCTTCGCTATTCACGTCTAATCCAAAGGTCGAGCAGAAACTCACGGCATCTACGCCTAAATTACCGAGCAAACCAAGTAATGCCCCACTCACTGACTCTTCGACCTTCACCGGCCTCGGCCTTAACCCCCTCATCGCCACCCACCTCGAAACAAAAATGAACATTTCGAAACCTACTTCGATACAGCGCGCATCGCTTTTAGCTCTCCTGTCGTCGAGGGATCTATCCTCTCGTCGAGACGCGTTCATTCAGTCCCAGACGGGCTCAGGAAAGACGCTGTCGTTCCTCCTTCCGATTCTTCACGACCTTCTTCCATTGAGTACGAATTCGTACATCGATCGCTCAATCGGGACCCTCGCGATTATCATCGCCCCGACACGTGAACTCGCCAAGCAAATATCGGACGTACTCGATGTGCTCTTGAAACTCCGTCTGCGTCCACTGGACGCTGCGCCCGATGACGAGGAAAACAATGATACGCGGCTCACTCGCTGGCTGGTCTCGGGTTTACTAACAGGCGGAGCGACACGCGGGCATGAGAAGGCCCGTCTTCGCAAGGGTATACCAATCTTGGTCGCGACGCCCGGCCGTCTGCTCGACCACCTTCAGAACACATCCTCCTTTAATGCCAGCAAGTGTCGTTCGCTTGTGCTTGATGAAGCTGACCGGCTTATGGAACTTGGATTCGCGGATACGATCAAGGGCATACTTTCTTGTCTGGAGGGGAGCCGAAAGCTCGCATCACAAGCAGCAAAAGGGGGCCAGAGCATGGAGGTTCGCGACTGGGACTGGAGTGTCAGGAGACGCACCATTCTTTGCTCCGCGACGATATCCGAGGACGTCCAGGTACTAGCTGGTACAGCTCTTCAGAACCCGATCATGATCAAGGCGGCCGAGGTGGATCTACCTGGTCTCGCTACCGACGCTACCGATGGTGCTGTGTCGGATCCAAAGTTCACACCACCCTCACAGCTTTTGCAGAAATACATCATTGTACCACTCAAATTGCGCCTGGTCACACTGATTGCCCTTCTTCGATATCTGCTGTCGCAATCGGATAATCGAGGGAGCTTCAAAATCATTGTCTTCCTCAGCTGCGTTGACTCTGTAAATTTCCACTGGCGCCTGCTTGGGGGTTCGACTCTGGAGAGTGATAGTGATGGTAGCGAATCAAGTGATGACACCGTGGAACAAGATCTGGGTGAGGGTGGGAGTATGGAAGTCCACTCCCCGTTGTTACCTGATACGTCGATCTTCCGGCTTCATGGGTCTCTTCCCCTGGCCACCCGTCTCTCCTCTCTCCGTGCGTTTTCGTCCTCTCCCAAATCCCAGGGGGTTGGCCAGCGGGCATCAGTTTTGCTCTGCACGAGCGTTGCGGCCCGCGGTCTTGACCTTCCACGGGTACGCGCCGTCGTACAGTACGACCTCCCAACGGAAGGTGGTGCAACGGAATACGTCCACCGTGTCGGCCGTACGGCGCGTGCGGGCCGTGGTGGACAGGCATGGGCGGTCATTGCACCAAGCGAGAAACAGTGGGTCGAATGGGTACAAGCGCGATTAGCGAGCGGGAGCACCGAAGGTGGTGCTGGGCGCTTCGAGGCTATGGCTGTAGAAGAGATCCTGCAGGCAGGTTTTGGCGGGCAGGGCAGGGAGTACGAAGATCGCGCGACCGAGGTTCAATTGGCATTTGAACGGTGGTGCCTACACGGGAAAGAGGTGTGTGGTGCGTTTTGACGTTGGCCCGCCAAGGGATTGATGGTCATGTATCACAGAACGCAGAGATGGCACGCAAGGCCTTTGCTTCACACCTTCGCGCATACGCAACGCACCCCTCAGACGAGAAACACATCTTCCACATCCGACACCTTCACCTCGGCCATCTTGCCAAGTCATTTGCGCTACGCGAGGCCCCTACCGCAATAAGTGGGCATGGAAAGGGCAGAGGCACAGCAGGTGCAACAAGGCAGGGTCGTAGAACAAGAAAGCGTGACGAGGCTGACGGCGACGGCGATCAAGTGCGGCGGATGCATGCTGCCGTACGCAATCAGGGACGTCTCGTCAAGAAGGGTGGGATGATGGTGAGCTCAGGCTTATCAGAGTTCCAGGTCGCCTCCGGCGACGCGCTGGAGAGATTGGTTAATAGGACATAGCGTTTATAATTGTCCACTTTGAGAGCCTGTCTTTTGTCCTTTCTCCCCTTGAACCCTTATTTTCTGAATTTCTCGAACGTGCTTACTCGGGTAGGCTACCCGCATGTAACGTTGATCCCCAAGTATGTCAATGCAGCCCCCACGGCGCGGAAGATCAAGATGTATCGTAATGCTTCATTGTCATTCAGCAGCGTGTCGGTGGTTCCGACGGTGTCTTTACCAGGTCATCTTGCGCTCTGGGCCTTACGTGTTGCAATTACATCCGTGTGGTGTTCCTAGGGAGTGGTTCTGTCTCTTCACGTAACAGAGTTGTCTTCATCTCATTACATATCCATATCCCAACACGTACCAACTTCGTTATTTCACGGCGCCATCGCTATCAACAGCCCAAAGGTGTCCATGAGTGCAAGCATCATTTCCTCCCTATGTCTTTACAAGAAATCGATGGACGAGTTGACCTTAGTGTTATCTTTATCGAGCATATGAGGATCAAAAGAGGGGAGCATACACACGTTTCTGAAATGTCCCTGCAACATGACGCGAACAATGGGAACCTTAGCGCTTCCCGAAGGAGCAGCTGGCCGACCGAGGCCTCGCCGATGCGCCGGTCGTCATGCAAGCCAGAGAGAAAATAATGTTGGCCTGTGGCGAGCAGTGGATGTGACCAGAAGCAATGTATTGTCGACCAATTGGTAGGTGGGGTTGCTGCAGTGCCAATCCCGGAGTTTGGGATTGTCCAAGCAAGGCTGCAGCACACAGATGAGTGGATGGGCCTTCTGATGCTGTACCGAGAGCCCAAGAAACAATACAGTACAGTACTGGGCGCTAGAGCGTCGGCTTGTGGTGATTGGCTGGGGCTTTACGTAGATGGACAAAGGCCAACGATTGGTCCATTATTTTATTTATTTTTGTAAAGCACGGCAGCGAATCAGGGCAGGGCAGGTCCTAAGGTCTTTCGTCGGGTCTACCTCGCGTGCGGCGTAGCGGAAGGTGCTATCCATGATATGGCACACCTCAGACAAAACTCGAGCTTGTGGACCGTTGCGACACACCGCTAGCGAAGCCTAGAATCACGACAATCAATATGTAATCGTTCTCTTCGAAAATCAGCTCGGGTATTGGACGCTGAAGCCCGCACCGCCGCGCGGTGATAAACTGGACGATCAAGTACGATACTGTACAATATTAATGCGACCAATGGGAATGGGAAAAGGAAATAAGGACTACCCGAGACGGTATTGCGGCCGTTTCAGCAGGGTCCATACGGGGAATATGAGCAGGAATCGTAAATCCGAAAATTTGACTTGATAGAAGTAGTGCTACATTGCCACCGATGGGTAGGTGATCATCACCATCGGTAACTATGGGTAAGAAGAAACCGCATGACAATTCTTTTGTTGGGGGGAGGTAGCCAAAATTTGAATCAATAAAACGCCCGTTTACAGCCAACCCCTACAGGTCCAGGAAGATGCCCTACAGCAGCGCTATGGTGTCAACATATATAGTCGTCACGCAGTACGAAGAATACCTACCTGTGATGACTTCTTCGCAACACACGCAATACTTTCTATGACTAAGGGACAAGTCGTCAGTGTTAGCCTACGCGAATCATGTCTAGAGTGACATACCATCTTCATAGAAAGAGCGCGGAGAGGAAGCGGGTTATATTTACCATGCCGTTGGGCGTCATACGTGACAGAGGCAACTCACTTTGCGTTCTCCGGGATGGCGTCACACCGCATATTCGATCTCTGCGTGCAATCCACCGCAATGAATGTCCCCGGAGTATAGTTCGGAGTGAGTCCAACAAAGTTGTTGAACGCTTCCCACCAGGGAGACGTGAATGCCTTGGTTGTGCACTGCAGCACCTCGTGGTCGATCACTCCCGAGGAGGTGCACATTGACAAGAAGGAAAAGAAGGAAAACAGAACGATGGCGCGACGCAGCATGTCGTTGGGAAGAGCGGGGAGCTAGACAGAGGGAATGAGAGGAAGGTGGGAACCTCGTGATCCCCGGTCACATTTTATGTTTTGGCGAGATGAATGTTCGGGCTTCGGCGAAGCATTCGAAAGAGCGAAGAAGCGGACAATTCCCCCAAAACACGCACTACTCCTCGCTCACGAGAAGGAACGGGACATGTCCATATTTCGAACTGGCAACCGGACCGAAATCAAAGCGCGCGCATGCGTGCGCGATGCGGAACGCCCGTATTGACTGTCTGGGATGAAAATGTACCGCCACATTGTAACTGTCGCGGTAAACTCGTCGTATCGGCCGCACCCTGCCGTAGCAGACATGAGAGGAAGCGGTACAACCTCGCTACATACGAATGTTTCTCTGAATCGAGCTTCTCTCTGCATGTGGTTCCTCGGGCCCCTGCAGGGATATGGGATCGTCCCGAGTCGGCAATAGGGCCCTCCTCGGGACAGGATAAAGGCGACCGTTACACGACCGTGTCCACGCCGTATTCGTCCCTCCAGCGCTCAAACCTTTTCAGCATCTCTGGCGTGATCTGTCGCTTGAGGGCCTTCGCAGCCGCGACGAAGGCGCGCTGCGGAACCTACCAATTTCTGATATTAAAATTAAGGGCATGGAGAAAGGCGGAGCTCACAAATGGTACATTGATATCCTCTCGCATGGCGATCAGCGCTGCCTCCTGGCATATAGCCGTGATTTCTGCACCCGAGCATCCGCTCGTCTGTGAAAGTCCCGTTTTAAATTCTGTGAAACCAAACAAGGTGGACGCACGAGGGTAGCAAGCGCATCGAGATCGAGCGCAGGGTCGACGGCCATGTTGCGTGTGCGGATACGAAAAACGTCTACGCGACCAGTGAAATCCGGTGGTCCGACGTATAAAATACGATCGAGCCTTCCGGGACGTATCACCGCCGGATCCTAGCACGAGCATTTCAAAACGAGTGGGGGAGGTGAGGCCGTGCGACTCGGAAATGGGCAACTCACTAGCGCCTCTGGCCGATTGGTCGCGCCTATGACCGTAACGCCAATTAGCTCCTCTACGCCATCCATTTCGTTCAGCAGGCTGAGTAGGACGCCCTCATGTGTCCCGCTATCAGCTGCAGCGGGCGAGCGTGAGGACGCCAAGGCGTCGATTTCGTCCTGCGCGCTAATTTGTATGTATACGTAGCAAGGCGAAGCGAGAGGAACGTACGAAAAAGATAATGGATGGAGATGCGCTGCGCGCCTTGCGGAATATCTCTCTCACGGCGCGCTCCGATTCGCCTACGTATTTATTCAATAGCTATGGAGAGAAATCAGTGATTCGCCAACGAGACGGCCACAGGCAACCACGTCTACTTTGGGCCTCGACCGAAAAAAAAAAAACATCGGCCAAGATATGCTCACCTCCGGTCCACGAACAGCCACAAAGTTCACGCCACTCTCGGCTGCGATCGCACGGACAAGCACCGTCTTGCTGCACCCGGGCGGCCCACACAGCAACACGCCCTTTGGCGCGCGCACACCGAGATGCGCGAGCCTCTCGCGGTGCACGAGGGGCCATTCGACACACTCACGCAAGCGGGTGATCGTGCTTCCGAGTCCGCCGATATCGGCGAAGCGGACCGGGGGCGTGGTGATGGCGTGCGCGCGCAACGTAGACGGACGGACGGTGGGAAGCGCAGCGGCAAGGTCCGTTGCTGTAATATGCGCAGACTCGGTGGATTGCGGAGAGGGTGACGCTAGGAAACGCTTAATGGCGAGTGTCCCTGCCTCGCGGACGACTGCTGCTAGGTCTGCACCGACGTAGCCGTGCGCGCGGGATGCGGTTGCATGGAGTTCGTCCGAATTGATGGAGTGTGGAGTCTTCGCAAGCAGTACGTTCAATATCGATAAACGCGCGTTCAGATCGGGAACTCCTGCGAGCAGCGTGCTTCTTAGAACCTCTGCCATGTAGCAAGAAGCAGCGGAATAACAAGCCTATTTCGATCTCGCGATCGAAGCGTCCAGGACGACGCAGGGCAGGATCGATGGCATTCGGACGGTTCGTTGTCGCAACGACTACGACACGCGCATCCGTGTCGTCGACACCGTCCATTTCGGTGAGTAGCGTTGCGACGACGCGTTTTTCGACCTCTCCCCCAGCATCGTCTACGCGGCGCGGGCATATCGCGTCGACCTCGTCTAATATGATGATGCAAGGCGCACGGGTGCGTGCAGCTGCAAAGACGCGTCGTAGGCTCGCCTCTGTCTCACCGTGGTACGCGGAGGTCAGTTCAGGACCGTTGACCGTGAGCACTGACGACCCCGTCGAGACGGAGATTGCGCGTGCAAGATGTGTCTTTCCAGTTCCAGGCGGCCCGTGGAGGAGTAGCCCGCGTGGAGGTTTGAGACCTACAAGAATATGAGCGGGGGGCTCTGCAACCTTCGCCGGTCATCCATCGCACTTACAAAAGTGGCGGAACAATTCGGGACGTCGGAGAGGTATTTCTATGAGGTCACGAATCTGAGCGATTTGCTCATCTAAACCACCAACGGCTGCATAAGCATCAGTGCCCTGGGATTGTTCTGAAACCCCAACGTCAAGCTGGTACACGTTGTCAGATGGAGTAAAATACATGGAAGGACGAGAACTTCTTTACAGCCTGCGGGTTTGGTTCCGAAACCTGCATATTATCTTCTATTGTGATGCTGGTGTCCCAGTCAACCATGTATATATGAGTGGGATCGTGCACGCTTAGTGCCCCAAGGCTCTCCGAGATGTTTTGCTCAGGGTGTGTAGCATTCCGTGTCCTCGTTTTTACAGCGGCAACAGAGAAAAAATGCTTCCTGCTCTCGTAGTGGATTTGTACAACTTGTGTGGACAATACGTACTTGAGGTCCACTGTCCGATGAATCAGCTCAGCGTTGATGGCAGTCAGACAGAAGGGGTAATTCCGCACCCAGAGATTCGCGTAAGAGAAGACGAAGCCAGTCTCTTTGTTTGACCTTTTCGGATGCATTTTGAGCGACAGCGACGATGGCAATGACAGGCGCTCCATTGGTATCAATCTCAAAGAGCCGCATAGCGTCCGTATGGTGTGGCTCCTGCAGGGGGGACAACCAACTAGGACGACTCGTAGTGCTAAGCAAATTCAGAGGGAATATGACACCCTTGGTGCCCTCAGGGATGTGGGCGGATAGTAAAAGTGCAGCCGCGAGCTCCAGAACTGTAGGGATGAGCTTAGCTACTACTACATGGAGAACGCAATCAGTTGATACGCCCACCATCATTGGCTAACTCTGATGACGGCCAAATCGTGCCTATAGCGAAGGGACTCTGGGCGTAACACAGCTTTCGGCACTCTCATTTTCAGATGGTAGATGGGCACCAACCTTCCGCTGACAGATGTCCGAGGTCACCGACAGGATGACCACGTCACCGGTGAACAATTTTGCGATTTTCATTGCATTGTTACTGATAAAAATGCGTCGAACGGCACGGCCTCTAACGTTGTCTTGATCCGCGGCTCTGATAATGAAAGCGAGAGAGGTGATGTCCGCCATGAATGGCTCGGGTGTGCCGACTTTGTGCCCAATTGAATAAAGCCGTGTGAATTGGAAATGATGGCGGCGGCGTTGTCTCGTGTCGTTCGGCTACAGTTGGCTTGGCCCTTCCGCTTCCGCTCATCCATAATTTACTCGCAGCCAGGTTCTGCCCCATCTCCCCACTGCACTTGGTGCAGTCCCACTTTCTTTACCGCCAAACTACATCCACCAGGTCACCGTCATGCAAAATCCTTCCGTTTTCTATCTCTACCGCTATTCCCTCTTCGGTGTGTCCCTCTCTTGAACAACCCACTACAACGGCCCCTCGTACTCACAAATTCCCTCCTCACCTCAAGTCATTGCCATCATCTCCAATGCAATAATCTGCAGCGCAGCCGCATGGAACCTGCCCATCTCACAGAATGCGGGTTTTCACAGTAAGGGTCATAGTAATGAAAAAAGGGCATCCCTCACCTCATCCGCCCTCAGCTCAGTCGCATATTGACGCCTACATGATCTTCCTCGGTGCTTTCAGTTTACTGGTCTTTATTTCCATGTGAGTTTCCTATTTTTCGTCAACCTTTCCCCAGTGTTGTGACCCCCACCGTACCAGGCTCTTCATCGACCTCTTCTCTCCTCGAGCATTCACAGGGCGTGTTTGGGTGGAATGCCTCTGGATTGATTTTATTTGGCTCCTACATTTCCGTGCGTATTGCCTTGGCTTGCATATGCGCTGGCTTTTCTAACCCGTTCCACGCTGCAGTGGGCGCTGTCATCGTAACCACCAACCTTCCCCGTGCCATGTGTATACCTCAAGGCAAGGGCACGCTCTTTCTACGGAGATGACTGTCTGTCTGATGGCCTAACTCCCCATAGTTGAACGTATCTATGGGAATTCTTGCACATCTGCGAAGCTTCTAATGGCGTTCTCGTGGATATGTACCATCAATCGTGAGAGTTACCCTCAGTTGGGTTGAGGCTTTTGGTTCTGACAGTACCCGCTCGCAGTTTTCATCTATCTCATTATCCTTGTGGGCTCTTCCATGTACCATCAAAAGCGGGACGATACCGTGTGGAGTTCCCAAGTGGGGTCGTATCCTTGGTACCTCCACCTTTATTGTCACAAGCTTGGAAGCTCGCCTGAATTAGCCCCGCGCCGCGACCTTGCACCTATCTCAGCACCCCAGCCTCGGCGGCCCATTCGCCTCCTGAGGCTATCCGTGCTTTCTTCCCTGTATAGAGCCGAGCGTACGCCCGATCGAGCGCCCGAGGTCACTGAACATGTCGCACCTCCAATAACGGTGCCCCAGCTGAGGCACGTGTCCACCGTTCCCACAACGCTCTACCCTTCGCATATCATGTCCGCTTTGGAGCCCACCCAAGAGCCTGAGCCCTCACATGGAGGAGCACTTTCCTTCTCTCCTGGTTTTACTCACCCTCAACAACGGCATCCAGTCGATGTTGGTGGACCACCCCCATTGTCGGATTGGCCCCGCGCGGACATCATGTCGAACCCGCCACCAAAACGGATGGCCGCGCGAAAGAAAGTACCTGCTTCTACGCTTCCGTCCATCACCGAGGGCCCGCGTCGGACGGGAGAAGGTCTGCTGCCATTGAGCGGGCCATCAAATTGGATGCGGATGTCTCCGGAGCGAGATCGACACGTATGAAAACGGAATTGGTCCCTGCGAACTCTGCCTCTGTCTGGCGCTGTGCGCGAGTCGTCCATTCTTTACTTTACGGAGAGGAACCGGGTTGGGTTTTCTTTTCATAGGATATATTTTGTACTTGTACTACTTTGTACTCTTGAAACCCGACTCGTTCTTTGGCGGTCCGGAAATATGCCCCGCTCCGAGGTCAATGCACTCCCACGAGGCTCGCATTGTTCTTGCCTCTGCCTTGTTCACCCAGCCAACAGAAGCAATGGCTTATTATTCTCCAACGTCTTCCGAAATCTCCAATAAGGACTCCCTCATTGTCTTCATGTCCATTTCTCCCCCCGTTCCCTGCCCTCGCCCCTCATTCCAAACGCTCGCTTTCCGTTAGAGAGAATGTCCAGTCGGACCACCCAGCGGGATGTCTCCCAGCCTCCCTCCCGCCTTTTGCTGATCAGAAGCCCTTTCCTGGTCGTCCGATTTGTTGTTTTCTGTGAGTGCGAGAGAATCACCCGTGCTGTGCATCCGTGACCCACTAACTCCCTCGTAGCTCTATTAATTTATATGAGCTTGACTGCGCTGGTATTCGCAGCTTGGAATGTGGGCGCGAGCAGGGCAGCCGGATCTCACGGTGAGATTTCTCAAAACGTTCAAACGACCGTCCGCTTCACTTTCAGGACTGACATTGACCTCGTCTAGTGGATGGAGCTGCTTCCTTCCTGCTTTTCAACTCGATTGCCATACCTCTTTGTATCACCTTGTATGCATCTCGCTCCGATCAGTAATCCGCTGCCTTGGCTCACATACAGTCACTTTCCCTCAGGGCTTTAGCAGGCCCAAAATTTTCGTCGTTCTCCACATCGAGTGTGGGGTTCGAATGTGCATGGACAGGAGTTTTCACTTTGCTGCAAATAGGTATGGCCACGACCTTTTCCTGCTAGACTTATGCTATCGCTAACAAGAAGCAATGGCCATCGGTGCAACAGCGGCCAGTATCTTTGTCACTTTAAGCGGCCCTCCCCAGCTCTGTGATGCAAGCACATCGCTTTCGGTCTGCGCCTCCATTACTATCCTCGTTCCTATCTCCTGGATAGCCACGACCCTGCGTGAGTCTCACTTCCACTCGCAGACCCCGGTTGGTGTGCTGACTCGCTCTGCCCCTTCCAATTCCAAGTCCTCGGTTACTTTGTTGCAATTCTGGCGCTATATGTCGCCCACATGCGTACACACCCGAGGATCTGGTCCACGCCGATATATGACATCGCGTGGTTTGATGACGGGGAAGGGAAACGTTCCTCGGTTCCGCAGCTACCTCCGCTTGACACGTCCCCGATAAATTTCTCCATCACCCCACCGCTCCCACGACCCCAGGCAGACGATGACGTGGAGAACCAACTTCCTGCTGAACCCAATCGCGAGAAACCGTTGCCGTCGAGCCCGAACGTCTGGTGGGGACGCATGTTTGCCGGTCGGGCTGGGCGCGATCACCCGTTCGCCATTCGCCGACCTGGCGGACGAGTCACCGGTCACTACTACCCGAGCTACCAGTCTGCGACCGAGCCGAGGAGGAACACCAACAACAATAGAGAAATGGAGGAGCCGACGAGATTGGCTGTGGCCACGCTTCCATCTTACCGCCCTCAACCGCCTGGGCGCGAATGGCAGCAGCGGGAGACACAGGACGAGCCTATGCGTTTTGGTGTCTCCTCAGACCAGCCGGACCCGGGGCCTTCCTTCACGGTGAACGTGGTACTGAACGAGGACGAACCTATCCCGGCGGGTGATCGGTCCCAATGGGTGCGTGCGCCAGCCGCTCCCAGATCCTATGTCCCCCCGCCTCCACCGAAGTGATATGCGGCGCGGACGGTGTGTTCGCTAGGCGTTTGACCGCCTGGCAGTTGTTTTGTGATGCCACCCTACTAAAAATGACTTTTTTTACGCGTCCCTCATGCCTTTTCTCTACCCCTCACGTAGCATAATGACAAGTTTGCGAAGAACAACTGTAGCATTATATTTTACATGTAAACATTGATAAATTAGAGCTATTATATACAGTATAAAGGAGATTGGACTTGACGTGGGCTGTAGTTGCGACGGTCATTCTGGGAAGAGTTCATGCCATCATGCCATGTCACGTATCAACGACCACGCCGACACCGGAAGCACATCTTACCCACCACAGGCAGAATATTGCCCGCATTTTATCGGGCCTTCGTCCTGTGCGACCGCACACTCCATTTTACCGCCTTGCGGCGCATAGAGTGCCGACGCTATGGACGTTGTACAGAGGTCTCCTAAGTGCCTCCCCAAGCCCGATCGTGCGTAAAGCAGATTCTCGACGTCTCCTGTTTCCCTCACCAACCACCAGGTGCGGTCGCACGTACGAGCACTCTTCCGTGAATATCGTCATTTGACGAGTCCTGTGCTCACAAAGGTTCAGCTGGAGAAGGGCCACCGAGTGCGAATCACCTAATTTTTCCCTGCACTTAGAGGCCTGTCGCTCATTCTTTCCATGACCAGTGGCTTGACGCGTTCAGAAAGGCCGAACAAGGAGATGAACATCATCGCACTGTACTGCAGCGTTTCGGACGCCTAATATGTGCTCGTCGTGATCACGACAGAATGCGGTCGATTGTCAACGATTCTCTCGTTCGTCCATTACTCCTCCCCTCCCAGTCTCCTGATCTATGTAACCATATCTTCCAGTCCTGGCAACACCGTCTCCTCAACCGCCCTATATTCTCAACCTCCCTCATCAGGCCTAGCATATCCAACGGACCCCTCCCGCGGCTCAAGCCTCAACCGGACCACATCTCAGGCATGATCCACAAACGCCGCGTCGCGCGCGAGCGGCGTGTTGAGCTCCAGCGCACCCTCTTCTCACACATCGAGGACCTCCAAGCCGAAGCAAATTTCGAAAGCAGTCTCGCAGCAACAGCGACGAAGAACGACGACAGACGACTCCTCGAACGTTGCTTCAGCGGGCCGCACTTGAGCGCTTGGCGTGAGCCCCTCGCCTCGCGCCTCGAGCAGATCGGAGCTGCCTTCGAGCGCGACACCTTGCGTGCCGTGAGGCCTCCGCCACCGGAGCTCCTGCGCCAGCTGAAGGCCGCGCGGCGCGAGAAAGTCGAGAACAAGACGCGCGAGCGCGCGCGTCAGGCGAGCGGGGAGGTACTCGAGGCTACGCGCCGCCGGGCGCGTCTTGGGTTCCCTGCGCACGTGCTGGCGCGTTGGACGCCTGAGGTACGCAAGGCTAACTTGCTTGCGCGAAGATCTGTGGGCGAGGTCGGGTATGTTGGGCAGGTGAAGCGCGCGCTTGGTTATGGGGTGTCCCTGGAGGAGGATAGTGATCGG
>Ga0307510_10005726_pt1 | contig 14808 bp, 20 predicted proteins | sample 12_EM_MG_FD_207224 | JGI IMG/M metagenome (GOLD analysis project Ga0307510, IMG submission 207224) | Populus trichocarpa ectomycorrhiza microbial communities from riparian zone in the Pacific Northwest, United States - 12_EM | ecosystem: Host-associated > Plants > Roots > Unclassified | place...
TTGAAGTCTGGTATGGCTTTCAGCCAACCTTTAAACCACCCTTGCAACTACAGACCAGACTACAAAGTGTGGATGACCGCATCCAATACCTAGAGCAAATACGCAAAGAAGTCACTGCAGCACTCATGATTGTGGCTAAAGAAATGCAAAGCGGAGGACCTGAAGAACCATCCTACACGTTCCACAAAGACAACCTAGTACTCTTGGAAGCCACAAATTTACAAACGACACACCCTAAAGCGAAACTCGCTCCACGAAGATATGGACCTTTCAAGGTCATATGGGCTTCACCCACAAATTGCAAACTGCAATTACCTGAGACCATGAGGGTTCACCCTGTATTCCACAACTCATTGCTGAAACCCTACCACGAAACACAAGCACATGGACCCAATTTCAAGCGACCCCCTCCAGAAATCGTTGGAGGAGAAGAAGGACATTACGAAATCGATAAAGTCTTGGCAGCATGTCCCACAAGAAATCACAAGAGCACACAGTACTTCATCCACTGGAAAGGCTACACAGACGCAGACAACTCATGGATCCCAGCTGGAGAACTAACACACGCCAAAGAATTAGTCGCCGAATTCCACACCCGTAATTGCCCTAAAGAGGGGATATGCATACAAGCCTTGCAGGCGCAAGGAGATCCTAAAGAGGGGATACTGTCGCAAGCGGTACTCGTGCCCCCCAGTCTCAGCTACAAACCCGTAACTTCAGCACCACGTGACCGTGGGAACATATCACATGACCCTACATGTGACTCATCACATGACCCCTTCGCCACTTGTACATCACATGACTTATCAGCACGTGACCCTGGGAACCTATGACCCCATGACCCTGGGAAGATAACACATGACCTATCAAGGAATTGGTCATCAACAAAGTCACTTGACCAGATGCGCTTTGGATGCGCATCTAACCTGTTGATCAACACATGGCAGATCATGGGAACGATCAACAAGACGCATCCACTAAACAATCAACGAACACGCGACGCGACTCGATCAACAAAGACGCGACTCATTAGGGCTAGACCCTAATCGAGATGTATAATGTAATCCGCAGTTACTGCGCATCGAATGCGCAGTCCCCCATTACCTGTAATTGTACCTACCCTAAACTGCGCACAGACCACCCTGTATTAGTATATAAGACCTATGAATTTAGGTGAACAGTCCTTAGACTGTTCTCTTGTCAATCCCCACACTGGAGCCTTTCAAAGCTCCCTCATCGTTAGCAGCTCGCCCCTTGTCTTCTACAGTCTACTCCGTCCTGCCTCTCCTTGCCTTCTGCCTCTTCCTCCTCAACGTCTCCTTGCTGCTCCTCTGGATCAGTCACCTTCAACTCCGCACCGTCGTCGAGTCTTGCTACCCATAAAGTAGTGAGTTCCCGACAGGTAAAGAATTCAGTCTCCAAGATGTAGACAACTATATATCCGACACACCTGGCTCTGATGCCCCACAGGACTCACAAGAGCTGGAATCTTGGAGTGGTGATTCCTTCTGTGTTGCCTCTCATGTGGTGCTCAATATCCAGCACTTCTTTGTGACCATTGCCACCCCTGGGACTATGGACAGCACACAGCACCAGAAAGTCTGCAAGCCATACATGTAAGCACAGGCCTAATCACAACTTCATTGTCTAACAAACTAGCAGGAAGGAATATGGTGCTGATAAAGCCAAGATCCCTAGGGGCATGGCCAATTATATCTATTCAAGCAGCACTGCAAACAACAACCTCTGAAACCACCTGTACAAGTACCATGCTGCGGTGTATGACCAGACGATCACAGACAATAACTGGCCTTACAGCCTATCAACTCACACAAATAACATGCACTCCCACAAAAATGCTGGCAATGTACACATACGCAACCAGGCAGTTCCACAGTTCTCTGCGGTGGCGTTCTTAGAAGGCCTTGTTTCTTTTATCGTTGCAGATGATCAGGTGAGTCCTAAAATCTCACATTCTTCCTTGCACTCACACATCTTTAGTCGATTCGTGTTATTGAATGCCCCAAATTCTGCCACATTTGTATGGCCCTCCACAACACCCTTGCCGACACAGACATCCCTTGCTGTGATAGGGTGAGAGAAGCCATCATTCATTGTTGGAAGAGGTCATTCAAAGAGTTGAAAGTGGAGCTTTCTATGGGTTTGCACATTCTGCCCTCTGCCTTCCCTCTAACTTGATCAATAGGAATCCTGCAGGTGGATCAGTTTCATGGCGGATGTTTGGTCAAACAGGAATATGGCAGCATTTTTAGGACTGACTGCACACTGGACCCACTCTGACAGGATGACCAGATGCCTTTCACTAAAGGCTGCACTTATTGGGTTCAATCGCCTCAAGAAGAGGCATATGGGTTGCAACATCGCAAGGACAATCCTCTTTCTGCTCGATTGGGCTGGTGTTACAGCTAAGGTATTCCTTTTAAAATCTATGTGCTCTGATGTTAATCTCCAGTCTTAGATTGGCCACTTCACTCTTGACAATGTGTCAAATAACACAGTGGCCATGGAAGAGCTTCAGGACCTGTTGGAGGACCTGTTGGCCAAACGCAGGATAACCAAGGTGGTCAGTTTCGACCATACAAAGAATCGCATCCAGTATTACACCCACATTATCAATATCTGCTCTTCCCATGTCGTTTCTTCCTTCACTTCAACCCCTATATCATATCTTGCTCAGCTCAACATTCCTCTTGACCCTGACTATGCAACTTACAGTGACCCAGACTCTGACAATGAATCAAGTCATTCAGATAACAATTATCAAGACTTTGAGTTGGATCTTCCTTGTTGCTACAGTCACCAAGACAGCTCTGGGCTCCAGGCATGGGTCAAGGGCATCAAACACAACCCACTTAGGCATGCTCAAAGAGTAATTCATCTCTTACACTCTTCTGACAAACACAGGATAGCCTTTCTAAAGTTGATCCAAAATGGCAATGAGCATGGTTGGTTCAACATGAAGGACAAAGATGGTAAACACATTGCAGGTGATGTCCTGGAGCTCCAACTTCTAAGAGATGTGAAAACACAGTGGGATTCAGTCTATATGATGCTGATGTGTCTAAGAGTACTCCAACCAGTAAGTTCATCTTGGTGTTTGCGATGGGACTGGTGAATATTAATGACTATTCAACATAGGCTGTTAACCTGTACTTTAACACCAATTTATCGGACACTTTGCATTGCAAGTTGTTGGACCTAGATTGGGATATCCTGGAGGGTTTGGAAGCAGTCCTGTCTGTGCATTTGTTCCTTTACCCCAGGTTCCTAGACATGCACTCATTGAAACAACAGGTTCCTCACACCTTTCAGCAGAGCATGTCGTCTGAATCAACACCTGTCTTGTCATGTGCTATCTCCAGCTTTGAGATGTTCATGACAGACTGGGAAATACTTGGAGCTGAACATAGCATCCTCAAGTTCTGGACAGATATTGGCCTGGATTGGGCCAAGAAATACTACATCTGAATGGACAAGACAGATGCATATGTCATCATGATGTGTAAGTTCTATATTGATATGTCACCTCTTGGACTACCAACTTAGACCTACAGTCCTCAATCCTGCTATCTGCTTCTCTTGGATTGAGAAGGAATGGAAACCCATATATATCTGGGAGTCGAAGCATATCATTTTGAAACTTGTAAGTACATCTATCAGCTCATCATGTATCACAGACATATTCCACACAGATGCACCAGTACAGTCCTTGGGGTTTGGCCATGCCTGTCATTGAAGTCTCCAACTCCCCTGTCTGCCCTGTTCCACACCCTGGAGGTCAAGCTCCTCCAATGTGATTCAAGGTCAAATGCCCCGCTTACAAATGTAACTCTTCAGTTCAAGAGGTCACAGTCAAAGTGGAATACCAGAAGTATGTATCGGGTGGTCTCTCTTTGTCTAAAACTGACATCTTGAAATTTTGGGAGGTGAGGCTTATATTGTTGGAACTTGGATGGCGCAACAACTCACACCCCAATAAGCCAATAAGACTAAGTTCCCTACATTATTTTCAATTGCAATGGACTATCTCCCGATATAAGCCACATCTGTTTCTTGCAAATGGGTTTTCTTATCAGCAAAGGAGACAGACACCATGAAATGAAACCAGATAAGCCCTGTGCTCATGGAGGCCCTCCAGCTATTCAAATTCACGCTCAAGAAACAGTGTCTCAACTTTATCAATGGTTAGGCAATGCCAGAGGTGGCCATGAGTAGGGAGTCAGTACCAGATCGCAATCTCCTTGGCACTCTCTTCAAGGGCGATTCCAATGCTGGGATAGATGATATTTTGAAGGACTTGAGTAAATACAATTGAGAGCAAATGTCAGTTTTAATTTCTTTTTCAATAATCAGTGATGTCTGCCAGTCTACTACCAGCTTCAAGCTGTATATAAGAATGTGTTCAGTGTTTGTGAACTTTTACATCAGATTGTATCCCACCCCACACATGATCTCAATTTTGGAGGTGATTACATTTTGACATCCTGACCTCTGCATTGGTCTTTGAAATTGGGGATTTTGAGTTGGCCAGCATTATCACGAACCAAAAAACCTTTTTGCACATTTGAATTTTGAAAACGTTCCCAAACAGCACATTTTTCTTGCATGTAGTGTGGGTTTTCAATGTAGAGATATTTTGGCTGGTATCTTATGTTGTAAAAAATTCCCAAGTGTTTCCTGAATGTACCTGAGGTGACATAAAATCAACATCAGAGTGTGAGTTGTTTGTTGAGCTGAGCCAACCAGGCTGTTCTTCCTCTTTGCTCTTGAAGACCAGCATGCCCATTCACAGATCTCTACAAGCCTCCAAGAAACAACCTACTCCCCATCATCTAGACTTCGTATGTGTTGGTGGCCGATACAGAGTAGGAAAAATGCTTGGTACTGGTGGATCTGGTGAGCCTCACTTGAATCAAGTTTGCTTCATCTTTCTAAGTCAGTTCTCTAGGGTGTGTCTTTCTGGGAAAAGATATTAGGACTGGAACTGATGTCACTCTGAAAGTAGGGCATTCAGGGAACTCGTCTTCAAAGCTCAGTCATAAGTACAACATATACACAACTATCTCTGGGAGCGCAGGCATCCCTGAAGTACTCTGGTACAGCAAAGAAGGTCTACATGAGATCATCATCCTGGAGTATCTTGGGACCTCACTTGGCAATCAGATCAAGGCATGGTGATTTGACTACAAGAAGACATTCTTGTACACCTTACAGATGGTGTGTTTGTTCTATGCATAAATGGATCTTTCTGAATGCTCTTACATCCCAGCTTGCAGCAATCGAGTCTCTCCATAATTGACACTACATTCATCGTGACATCAAGCCAGGAAACATCATGATCTCAGTTGATAGCCTTTCTCCTGTCTCCTTCCTTATCGACTTTGGTCTGGCTCAGCAATACTACAATCCCACAACCTATCAACACACCTTGTACAACCCACATGACAAGGTCATCAGTACTCTTGTGTTCTCTGCCATCATGGGTCAGAAAGGAGCTACCCAATCTTGTCACGACAACCTGGAGTCCTTCGCCTATACTATCATTTATTCAGCACACAGGGAATTACCTTGGTCTGACTGTCACAACCCCAAGGCAGTCCTTGCAAAGAAATTAGGAACTCCCTTCAACAAGCTGTGCCAAGGCTTACCTGATCACTTCTGTGACTTCCTCCTCTATGCCCAACAGCTTGACTTTGACAAGAAGCCAGATTACCAACTCCTTCATTTGATCCTCATGCGGTGCTTGGAAATTGAGACCAATCCACCTGTCGATGTGCCTCCCTCTGTTCACATCCCTGTGGGTGCAGAGCACATACCTGTTGTCAGTCGTTGGGTGTAAGTAGGTCTTGAATAATGCGTAGCCAATTCTGACTATACATCAACTCATCCAGTCTTCACTCATCAACTTGCACAGGCGTATCATCCCCTTAGTTATCCTAGGCTAAATTTCTTCCCCTTCTTGTTGTGTTTCAGGTCCTTGCAGGGGGGGGGGTGGTTCTGTGCTACAGTTAGAGATTGATCTTGTTGTAGTTTGATGTATTGCAAACAAAGTTTTCACTCTAGGCCCTGAAGTGTGCATAAACTTGGAAAGGTAACTAGCTCTGATGGCGATGAGATAAACTGCAGGTGCAGGCACAAAATTTTTAGAACTGGTGCCTATAGGTAGGTTTGGAGTTGCTTGATGAGTTACTGCACCCTTCTTGACATGTCAGCTGCCAAGACAACTCAACCTGCACCACCCAAGCCCATCATCACACTGCTGTATGATTACACTACATACCTCAATCTCTTTCACCCTCACAACCAAGTCACTCCCTCTGCTGCACTCCAAATTCTCTGGCCAAAGACATGCAGATCACCCAAGCCCAAGTGTGTGCTACAAGTACGCTACCTTGAAAATCCCACCATTCCACATTGCATGCAAGATGGGTCTCAGTCTAGACCACTTTACAACCGCTTCCCCTGCTGCTATCAAATGTTTTTCGACCTCCCACACCCAACATTGCAGTGCCATACCCACCACAAGGCAATGGGGCATGCCAGTACACCAAAAGAAAGTGTCCCAATCATGCCCCCATCCCCCTTCCACTTTGTGAGTTCCCCTCACTGGCCTACTTCCATTTGGTGTCCTGATGAGTCCTGTCTTCTTGCATCTTGCCCTCAGCTTGAATTCCAACTATCAAAGCTGGCTCCCATCCCCATTGCAACACCAGCCAAGGCGGGCATGCCCCTCCCTCCCAATATGCTCTCCAGCAAGTGTCCCTTACTGGCTCACTTTTTCCCTGTGTTCTGACCAGTTCCAAAATCCCCCCTTGCACTATTCCTGTGTCCTGACCATGTCAGGTGTGTGCCCCACTTACTTTTGTTCCCCACAACCCACTCAAGCCTGCTGACAACTACCACAAAGCCTATCCTGGCTCTCATTCCACTTGCACTCCTTACATAGCAGTTCACAAAACACAGGACATACAATGCCCGTCCACACTGGCCTGTACATGCCCTGCATGTACCAAGGCCAACACCTCCCATAGTTTCTGCATGTGCGGCCTGTGGTCTGGAGTTGGCACACAAGCAGTCATTTTGGGTGTGTCGTTGCTAGGTTTTTCTTTGTCTGCTGCTGACTCATTTTTTTCTTCCGTTTACTAAGTGACTTGTACTTGAACAATGTCTGCAGCCTCAACCAACCATATACAGCAATGTCTGACCATACAGAGAACATATGGCGCCAATGATATTTATGCCTGACATGTACCCTATACTGATGGTGTGAGACAGGGTGTTACCACACCTATTGTCTGCCTATGTCTGCTTTTGAATGAGCCATACCTCCTGCTCTCCAGTACATCCCATGTCCACCTCTCCGACATCTCAATGCTGACATGCCTGTTTTGGTGTTGTTCATCCATCTCCAGATGCACATTCACCCTACCTTCATGTGCACATCCCTTCCCATCTTCACACCCATGTCCCTCCTTGCCAGCCTACTTCTCCTCTGTGCTGACATCTTTGTCACTTATGCCAGTCTCAGATCGGTCTCATGTCCCAGAAGCCCATACTCTTCTCCACTACTATCTGCAAAAATGTTGAGCATGGCCTTGTCAGTACCCCTCACCAAAATGTCTTGCCAGAGGAAAAGCTATGGCTTGTCAGGAAAGCATGCATCAAAGCCAACGCAGATGGGTTCATCACTAAGCTTCCCTCTGGCTATGATACTGTTGCAGGCAAGTGCGGATTTCTTCTTTCTGGAGGCCAGAAGCAATGAGTGGCCATTTGCTCACACAGTTGTGTCAGACCCTTGTATTCTACTCCTTGAGGAGGCCATGTCAGCACTCGACATGCAGTCAGAAGGTATCATGCAGAATGCCCTTGACAAGGCTGCTGCAGGTATGATACCTGTTCACAATGCCTAGTTATTTCTGCTGACTTGTAGGCTACAGGACAAACCATGATTAGGATTGCTCATCATCTTTCAACCATCAAGGATGCCAATTGCATCTATGTCATAGGTGAAGGTGCCATGTGTTATGATCCACCCAATTTTTCTCATCTACCCTACCCCTCCTTGAGCACACCAGATGTCATATCATTCAACCTAAAGCCAACTACCAAGCTATTGCCCATATTTCCCAGTGCCACACCACCAGATCTTATAGACAAGCAGCCATTACCAATGAACCCACCAGTCCTAGAGGACACGCCACCTAGACCAGAGTGGACCAGACCAATCCCAGACATACCACAGTGGACCAGCCCATCCCAAGTCGTGATGACACAACCACTGTCACCCACCATGTCTATCTACCCATCCTTTGACCTATCCCTGGTCGAGCCCATCATACCTATCCCTTGGAACATCCATTGACGGGAGTACTCCTCATTAGAGCAGCTCACAGAGCATCCACTGGAAGACCCAGACAGTCCCATGGAGGATGCGCCACCCATAGAGCCAGAGCCAGTCACTCACTATCTACCAGATAGTCCTGGAGGCCACACATATACCCTGTCCTCAAGAGAGTCCCCTATCGAACCCTGGAAAGCATACCTCACTGAACCCAACAGTCCTGTGTCCCACAAGCACTCCCTATCACCCACTAGTCCCTCTTCAGCACCTATACGCCAATGCACCAGTAGAGAAGGCAGCTATCAGTCAATCATGCCTCCTGCCTCATCACCTATAACCAGCACCTCGCCCCAGAGTCAGAGCAACCCACCAGTGTCTTCACAAGAGTCCGCAGACTCTTCCTTATCCACGCATAGCCCCGCAATTGGAGACGACAACGACATGTCTGTCAATTGGGTCTCCATCAAGTCTGACTACCAGAAAGGGTAGTTGCTCACATTAGATGCCCATTAGACCCGAATGGGCATGTGGAGATCAGATCTCCTCGGATCAACCTCAAACCTTGTGGCCATCATTGCATCATGACAACGCTTCTCTTCTTGGAATGACCCGCTGCCATTGTTCTCCAGTTAAGGATAGATCAGGCAATTCCCTGATCCCTCATTTGCTCTCACTCATTCTCTATTGTTCAACTCATACAGACTGCAGCACTTATCCGCGGACCTTCATATGTTACAGACAGACCCCTCTTGAGCAGAACTACCTACCTTAGTGATTGTGGCCTGTGCGCCAGCCTGCTTGTATATAAGCGCCCTGTATTTCAACAGTCAAGCCCTAAGCTTGACTTGATTCTCAATATCAATGTTCTTGAAAGCTCCCCTTGTGCCTCCCCTTTCCCTCATCTCTTACATAAACCACTCAGAGTCGTCTCTAGCAACACTAGAGACTTCTACTCCTTCAAAGTACTTGCCACCAGTTCACTCTTAGTACAAGTTGTACTATCAAGGCCCATTGAAGCCTTAACACCATGCTAGAGATGGGCAAACATGATGAGCTTCTCAGGAATGAAGCTGGTCCATATGTATGCACAGTTCAAAGGCTATATGAGACACATGATGCAATTGACTTGGATGACGTCATCAGGCAACCCTCCAGAATAGCCATATGGACATTGAAAAAGGTGGCACAGGAAGAAATTCCTCTTGAACTGCCTCCTGTTTTGACTTTGTCACCCATAGGCAGTACCAAAACCAGCACTACCCAGCATTCCTCAAAAACACACCAACATGGGTGTGCACATGTGTGAGCCCAAGAGCAGCCCAGAATGCATGACCAAGGTGGAGTGCTACCAAGCGGGCTGCTGCTGTTCACTACTTACCAGATTGCTGATGTATTTCACATGAGGCTGCTGGCCAACATTGTCAAGCATGAGCACAATGTAGTCCTGCATTGGTTTGATAAGAAACTCTACATTGTATGTCCCACATGTAAAAACTATTTGAAGTGCAAGGGGGGATTGTCCTGAACCAATGTATTACCTCCCACTGCTGCCTGGTTATGGCACCACTGCCAAGTGCGCTCCTTGGTGGCTGCACTCTCTCACATGCACCATTTGTTGCACATGTCTCAGGTAGGAGAAGACGGCTGCATGAGCTTGTACTTTGCCCCTGGCCGCTTGCCCAAGCACAGCTTCTTGCATGACAGGTACATCGTGCAGAGTCTGACTGGTTTGCCGCCTGCTGAGCGATGCATATGCAAGCCAGAAGAGAGCAAGGTCAAGGGTGAGGAGCATAAGCATGGGCTGCTTGTGGACATGCCTGTGCTTGTGCAGTCCTGCATTAGAACCTCCCCCTGCCAGTGCGCCCATGAACAAGCCCAGAATGCCAGTGGCGATGATGCAGCCAAGATCATATTTTTTTGCATATGACATAGTTTATGAACAATTTACAGTAATGGACACAAAAGGTGGCATGGTAATGCATAACATGAACAATACTTGCACTTGGAGATGTGTAGCTGCAGCAATGGTAAGCGCTGGCACTGAGCCTGGCTTATTTGCAGAGGGGAATAATAACTCCACTCCTCAAAGGCTGATGACGCACTCACTTGTTTACCACTGCATCCAGCATCTGGACAATATTGAAATACATTTTTTTGTTATTATGCTGAATACCTGCTTTCCGCCATGGGATGGGGCTTGAGAATGCACTCAGATTGTCTGGAAATGGCAGAAACAGAAAGGATTTTGGTGGTGGGAGAGGGAGGGAGAACCACATCTTGTAGTGCATCCAGAGAGGTACCCACCTGCATTGAGGATCTCCTTGAGGAGTTGATGAACGACGTCAAAGTTATCCCTGGGTGTAGGCATGACTTTACCAAAGTATTTGATGAGGATGTCAAGAAAGGTGTGGATAAACACGAAGGCATAAAGTACTGGTCAACTGTGGGAAAGAAAACAGGAATGAGCACATACATGCAGAGTGAGGACCCAAACAACCTACGGTCTCTGGAGATGGAATGAGAAGGCAAGAGACTGGCGCTGGAGATGGCAACATGCAGTTGGTGCATCAAGGGAGGACCAGATTAGACAGACCATCAGATTGCAGAAGATGTAGGATCCCAGGGGATAGGTTGAATGGATGGTTGGGAGGGAAGGGTGACCAATTTGCAGCATGAGCATTGGATGGATAAGGGCGCTGGGGGTGCTGGGGGGACAACAAGTTGTGGCAGGATGCTTTGTGTATGGGAGCGACAATGCATTGCAGAAATAGCAGCTGAGTCGCTACTCAAGCTGAGCTGTAATCTAGCTGGAGAAAGCCAGCTTTTTTACTGGCTCAGCTCAGCTTGGCTTGGTGGATATAAACCCGCAGCTTGGCTCAGCTTGAAAAAAAACTGGGCCAGCTCAGGTGGCTTGGCTTCCAGCTTGGCCCAGCAACATGAGCTGCTGCAACACTACAATATAGTCATCCACTTTGGGGAATCTCATTGTGCATCATTTGATATCATTGCAAGCTCTATTCTTCTTTTGAGAATCTTGGAATTGTTCAGAGAATTCATGAAGGAACTGGTCCTATACTGCAGGGATGTTGTTGACTGTAGAATTCAATGTGTCAAGCCAATTGCCTACATTGCATGCCCAACCAGCTATGGTAGGTCCCTTCATCAAGGTGAGCATGAAAGCTACCTTTTTGATCAGTGAGTTGTATCCAGCTATGTCTTGATTCAAATAGAGGAATCCTTTTACTTCTTCAATAAAGTCTTCTGCAAGGGACCTATCTCCTGTAAATACTTGCAGTAGTCCTCCCATAGACTTGATGTCCACTGCAACTGGTATGGGTTGCTAAGCACCTTCTGCACCACCTGCCGGAGGGACAGGCCCTCCTGTGGGTGGTTGTCTACCAGGGGGTCCTCCTCCTCCTCTACCACTGCCTCCAGGCAGTCCTCCACCCAAAGGTGGTCTGCTTGGGTTGGTATAGTGGCATAGAGATGCTCAAAATCTTGTGTTGATACTCTGAGGAGTTGCAACAGGAGCCAAAGATGACAAACTTCCTGCTATAGCAGCACCACCTCCTGTGCCTTGGCCTGTAGTGCTCCCTGTTTGTCCCGAAGATTGTCCTGTAGTTCCTCCAGTTTGTCCTGATGTGGTTGTAGCTAGGGCAAGAAGTTGGGTTGTAACTTGTGTTGACATAATTGGTTGTGCTGGTTGCAAGGATGAGAGTTTGGAATGTTTTGGCAGCAAGAGAGTGGCTCATCAAGGAGTAAGTTCTTTTGGTATGCCAGTATGTCTGATTCATTTGTTATTGGAGTCTTGTTCAATTGGTTCTGAATTTTCGTCCAAGTCTTCTTCCTTGAGGACAGCTCCTTGTTCTCTGTTTCTGTTGTCACCCCCTTGGATTATGAACTGGTCATTCTCCTCTTCTTCAAGGTCATGAGAGGCTGCTACCTCTAGTGTTTCTCCAAGTGTTGGGAGGCCTAGTTGTTTTGAGTGTCCTACTCATCTCCACTGGTTCTGGTAATATACAACTGGTGTTATGATCCATCCAATTTTTCTCATTTACCCTACCCCTCCTTGGACACACCACAGGTCGTATCCTACAACCTAGAACCAGTCACCAAACCACCAGTCATCTTCCCTAGTGCTTCACCACCAGAACTTATGGGAAAGGCACCATTACCATTGAACTCACCACCTCCACTGCCCCTAGAGGATCTACCACCTAGAACAGAACAGATCATACCAGTCATACCCCAGTGGACCAGCCCATCCCAAGTCATGATGGCATGATCACCTTCCCCTGCGATGTCCATCTACCCAGACTTCAATCTACCAACAGCCACACCTCCTACCCCTATTCCTTGGAGCATCCATCAGCGTCAGTACTCCTCAATGGAGTCGTACCAAGAGCCATCCCTAGTAGAGAACCCACTGGAGGACCAGGACAGCCCTATAGAGAACACACCGCCCCTACCACTAGAACCAACCCAATACCTGAATACTGAGGACAGCACAGTCACCTTATCCTCAAAGGAATCCCCTCTCAGAGTCTGGACAGAATACCATAATGACCCCCCTCCTCCTGTGTCCCACAAGCACTCCCTGTCACCCACAAGTCCCTCTTCAGCACCCATACGCCAACGCACCAGTAGGGAAGGCAGTTACCAGTCAATCACCCCTTCTGCCTCATCGCCCATAGCTGGCACCTCACCCCAAAGTCAGGGCTACCAGTCGACCTCTCCCGGAGGATCCGCAGACAACCCCTCATCCATGCAGAGCTCTGCAGACAATGCAGACAATGACATGGCCCTTAATTGGGTCACCATCAATACAGACTACCTTAAAGGGTAGTTGCTTACGCTAGACGCCCATTAGACCAGAATGGGCACACAGAGATCAGATCTCCTTGGATCAGCCTCAAAACCCGTGGTCGTCATCGCATCATGACGATGCTTCTCTTCTTGGAATGACCCGCCGCCATTGTTCGATCCTTAAGGATGGATTAGGCAACTTGTCACTTTATCATTCGCTCTCGCTCATTCTCTATTGTTTGACTCATACAGACCGCAGCACTTGTCCGTGGAGTACCATACAATACAGACAGCCCCCTCTTGACCAGAAGTACCTACCTTAGTGACCATGGCCTGTGTGCAGCCGTGCCTGTATATAAGCGCCCTGTATTTCGACAGTCAAGCCCTAAGCTTGACTTGATTCTCAATATCAACATTCTTGAAAGCTCCCCAAGTGCCTCCCCTTTCCTCATCTCTTACATAAGCCTCTCAGAGTCGTCTCTAGCAACACTAGAGACTTCTACCTCTTCAAGTACTCACCACCAGTTCACCTCTTAGTACAAGTCATACTATCAAGGCCCGTTGAAGCCTTAACAACTGGTATAGCCCCATTTGTGAATATCTGTTTGTTGTTGTCACAGAATATGTTGACATCATATTTTCAGAGGTTCAACGGATGATTTCCTGATACATGAAGGATTTGAGAATTTGGCTGTACAGAAAGGATGTCTTGCATTGATAAGGTGGGATAGTCTCTCCTGGGAGCCTTTCCCAAGATTTTCTTCAAGCTACTGGCCATCTTGGAATAAGAAAGTTGAATCTAATGTCACCACCACAATGTGAGGGCAACACTCGATTCAGTGTTGAGTTGAATCTAACCCAACTATCTGATGATAAGTTATGTGTGTCAGATTGTCATCAAGATAGAGGAAGTGGTTCCTGCCTTGGAGTATGTCCCAAGACCCACTTATGAGAGAGAGATAAGAGTGGAAAGGAAGTTGATTGACAGGAGATTCAACTTGCCATCTTAGGGATGGTTTGCTGCTCCTTTTATAGCTAAGAATACAGGATGACTAATAGTAATACTACCCAGATATAAGCTATGAGTAAGCAAGTATTACTACCCTAATATGATCAGTAAGCAACTCCAACTACATTGGTCATCACAATAAGAAACGTCAGTCAGCAACTCCAACTAGATCTGTAAGCACAATAAGGTGCCTAAGATGCTATGACTAAGGATAAGGGCTGGTTCCCACCACTTACAACAGCTGCTACTGAAGGCCGGTTACAAGGGATGTGTACAAAGAGAAGTTTGAGGATGCAAAGGCCACAGCAAGGAGTTGTCTTGATGCATGCCCAGTTGAAGTTATCTGGCAATTTTTTAATTGTTCCTGGTGTATTATAGATGCTTACCAAAGAGAGCTTACAGGCCATGTGGCTGAATGGGCTGTATGTCCACAAAAATCACACAGAAGGGCTGGAAAGTGCACAATGACCTCTGTATAGGCTGTACTCTATTGACTAGGTCCCTGGAAATAGGTGTTAAAAATTAAAAATAAAAGCTTGAAAATGTCCTCCTCCAAAAAACCATGGGAAAGCCCCAAAGAGGGTGTTTTTGGACATTTCTAGCCCTTCTGAGTTCAGATCTGATGTCCTTT
>Ga0307510_10005727_pt1 | contig 14806 bp, 17 predicted proteins | sample 12_EM_MG_FD_207224 | JGI IMG/M metagenome (GOLD analysis project Ga0307510, IMG submission 207224) | Populus trichocarpa ectomycorrhiza microbial communities from riparian zone in the Pacific Northwest, United States - 12_EM | ecosystem: Host-associated > Plants > Roots > Unclassified | place...
TTTCATAGCCTACTGCATGGAGAACTGGAACTTATGCTATGAAAGGATCCTAATTTGTTTTAACATATGTTAGCATTATGAATACTTGACAACATTTACAAGTGTTGGTGTTACTTAAATAAAATAATTAAAGATAATTAATATGGTCATGTTAATAACTTAAAATGAGTCATTAATGATAAATCATCCGATTGGAATCTTATTTGTGTGTGGTTTCTAATTGAGTAATAAAAAGAGTTTGAATTATATTTATTTGAAATACCATCAGTGTATCATCTAACCTTGACAATTGTTTTGTCCCTGTTAAATCCTTACATTAATATCACATCTTTTAGATCTCTTTAACTTTGTTTCTTTTATTATTTGTGGATCGACCTCAGTCTTGCTAGGTTATTTATTACTTTGACACTTATGACTTGGGAGAAGACATCAATTATTTATTCATGTCAAGTTTTTAGCATCATTGTCGGGGAGGTAAGTTAGTGTACGAACTAGAAATCTTATTCTTGTTTTTCTTTTCACTTTTATTTTATTTTAGTTTTTTTCTTTCTGCACTTGCATGAAAGTTTGGTCATGCACATTAGGTGGTAGATCTTATAGGAAATCTTCATTTTCTTTAGAAAATATGGCCAAAAAAGATAACTAGTCAATTCACAATGATAATAACCTTCTTAGAACACTTAGAGATGATATGAATTCAACAAGAACAAGTGCACCATCATGTATAGTTTTTCCTCCTGATGCATCTCACTTCAATTTCAAGTCAGGTATCATTCAACTTTTACCAAATTTCCATGGCTTAGATTTAGAAAATTCATACTTGCATTTAAGAGATTTTGAAGAGGTTTGTAAAACTTATAATGAACACCATTAAACTAAAGTTTTTTTCTTTATCCTTAAAAGATAAAGCTAAAACATAACTACAAAATCCTAGGTTAGGATTTATTCATGCTTGGGAAGAAATACAACAATAATTCTTAAAGAAGTTTTTTCCCTTTCACCAAACAAAATCTTTCAAAAGACAAATCACCATCTTCATTAAAAAACGAGGAGAAATTTTTTATCAATGTTGAGATAGGTATAACAACTTGCTTAATACTTGTCCTCACCATGATTTCAAAACATAAAGATTAATTTCACACTTCTATGAAGGTTTAACACTTAAAGATAGACAAATGGTAGAATTGATATGCAATGAAACTTTTGAAGATAAAGATCCTGATGAAGCAATGAAGTACTTAGACTTGTCATCTAAAAATGCACAAAATTAGAACACTACGAGCACTTGTGAGGCACTAAGTAAAATTCAGCCCCATACATCAAGTGGAGTTATTTACAACCTTAAGGAAGATTATGACGTTCAAGCCAAATTTGCATCTTTGGCTGGAAAGTCAAGGCACTAGTATTAAAAAAAAGTGGTCAATTAAAATTTGTTAAAGAAATTGTATGTCAAATATGTGAAACTAATAAACATTCAACCAATGATTGTCCAACTTTTCCATCTTTCAAAGAATATCTCAATGAACAAGCTAGTGATTTAAACAATTTTCAAAGGTTAAATCCTAATCCATACTCGTAAACGTACCATCTTGGTTAGAGAAATAATCCAAATTTTAGTTGGAAGAGTAATAACAATAATGCAAAAACTTCACAACCACCATTTCAAGCACACCATAATTTTCAAAATTCTCAATGATATGCACCTCCTTGTGTTCCTTCTCCTAGAAGAAATTTTGAGGAAACATGACATGCATTTATTGAAAAACAAGAGTCAATCAATACTCAAAATGCTCAAATCATGGCAGATTTTAAAGACACTCTTGTAAAATTCATATATGCTCTTAGTTTTCAGGAGAAAGATAAGTTTTCTTCTCAATCACATCAAAATTCCAAAGGACAAAACAACTCAAGTGCGGGTAACTTTGGGAGCCAACACATGAATCAAGTCAAATAAGTTAGAATCTTCATAGTGGTAAGGCTATTGAAAAACCTATTCTTGAACCTTGGGAAAAAGAATATGAATTAATCTTTGAGGGTAAGGAAGACGTTGAACTTGAACATTGAAAAAAAAAGACTGATTCTCTACTAGTACTTCCATTTCCTCATGCAATGACTATTAAAAGAAAAATAAATCATAATTTGGAAATCTTTAAAATTTGAAAAATAAATATACATTTGTTGGATGTTATTAAACATGTACCCTCTTATGCCAAATGTTTTAAATACCTTGTACACAATGAAAAGAAAACTGAATGTAAAAAAGAAAGCTTTTTTAGCCGAATAAGTAAGTGTCATTCTTCAAAATAATAATGCTTTGAAATATAAAGACCCCGATTGTCTTACAATTTCATGCTTTATTAGAGAAAATAAAATTGAAAAAGCTTTACTTGATATTGAAGTTAGTGTGAATTTACTTCCATATTCAGTTTTTTAAAGTCTTAATATAGGCAAGTTAAAACTAACTTCTGCAACTCTTTTACTTGCTAATAAATCTATAAAAGTTCTTAGAGGAGTAGTTGAAAATGTTTCAGTACAAATTTATAAATTCATTTATCCTTTGGATTTTATTGTCTTGGATACATAACATGTTGAAGCATGCAACTCAATTCCTGTTATTTTAGGATATCCATTTCTTACAACTTCTAATGCATTGATTAATTGTAAGAATGAAGTGATGAAGTTATCCTTTGGAAACATGACATTGAAAATGAATGTCTTTAACATTTGCAAGCAACCTGAAGATGATCATGATTTACAGGAAGTAGATTTTTATTGAAAAATCAGTTTGTGATCAATTTAAACAACTGCTAGTGAAACCGAGTTCAATGAATCTAAAAATTTGCAAATGATTTATTTTCAGGAAGAATCAAAGGCAAGTAGTCGAAGACTAAAAATTGAGAAATTGCCACCATGATCAATTGAGTCCATACCTTCAAGTGTTCAACCACCAAAACTTGATTTGAAATTGTTACGATCTAATCTCAAATACTCATTTTTGAAAGAAAATAAAACTTTTTTGATAATAAATTCTTCCAAACTTAATGTACATAAAAAATGTAAGTTATTACCAACTTTGAAAATACACAAAAATACATTAGGATTAGGGGTGAGCATTTTCAGTTTGGTTTGACTTTGAGCTAAAAAAATACACAACCCGAAATCTATATCCTCTTTAAATTGTAAACCGAACCGACCAACCAGTTCAAACTGATAATTTTAGGTTGGTTCAGTTCAATTTTTTTCCTTTCAAAACTAGTTGGACCTGTTTCAATGTAATTAGGCTTTTTTTAATTAGGCTTGTGCCTTTTTTTATATAGCTTTTTTTGGGTTTTTTGTATAATGGCTCAAATGTGTTTTAATCTTTTTTTTTTTTGCTTTTATTTGTTATTGGTTTGAACTATGACTTTTTTTATATTAACTTTTAATTTGTTACGGGTTTAGCCTGTCAAATCTTTTTTTTTTTATCATTACACATTAATGCGAAGAAAATTTAAGGATTAAATTGAATGTATATCAAAGTTTAATTAAAGACTTTGTTGAGATTTGTTTTAAATAAAGATTGAACTGAACTTTGACCATTTTTTTCAACCTAATCCTGCTACCAACCTTGCCACTGAAAAGGAAAAAAATGTAAGTTAAAGCATTTGCATAAGGTGTCTACAAAAGCAAGGAATTTCATAATATAAATCCATAACAAATTGTTATTATAAGAGAAACACGAGATACCATGTGGATAAGTATTAATAAAACAACTTTAGAATCAATAGTGTCATAAAGTTCATTCATATTTCTAGTAGTACCAAATTGCAAAGTTCTGATTCTTAATCGATGTTTAAGTGAATGCTTGCCTTTGAATAAACATACAACAAACCAAGATCAACCCAAAACCAAATATCCAATAACTACATTAGCTTTGTCCTACCTAATAGCATAAATAACATCCCAATCTTTTTATTAGAGCATCCTACATGACTAAACATGGTAAGCATCCTACATGAGAACTCTAAAATAAATCGATGCTTGAACAAAATAAAATTCCAATTTTCATACTAAAGCAACCATTATAGTGTCTTCAGAAAAGGCATGTAAAAATATTAGCATACGTAAGATTTTTAATGCTAAATGTAGACTATAAAACAAAATATTCAAGGAATTCCCTAACATTTCAAAGCATGATACTCCAATAATCTTATCACTCTCTTAACTAAGATTCCATAATTTTCACTAGTTTCACATAGGAATATAATAAAACAAATCCTTGCTTAAAATTACCCCTCCTTCTTGCTATATACAAAACAAATAAACAATAAAACCTCAATAGTCAATATCAACCAGTAGGACAAAAAAATCCATGAACCCAACAAAGCCAAGATAGCAATAAAGTACTAATTTAGCTTGTTCAAAGTATGTGAAAGTAAATAATAGTAGCATCCATGCACACTCTTAAAACATATAAAACCAGAAAACTCAAAAAATGAATAATACCAAGTTCAAAGCTTTATTCATCCAATAATCAAAGTAACACATGCAAGAGCTAAAGCTCTCTCCTTTCCCTTTTTTTTTCTCCCCAACCAAACACACCTTTACAATAATAACCAAAACAGATCATAAAAGCAAGAAACACAGTGATTTGAAAATATGGATTTATCATAAAATTTAGATGAAATCTCATGATTTGCCATGAAGAACATCACACCTTTCCCACCGCTTTCAATAGCCATGGTGAAACACCTATCCTCGTTAAACATTAATGTAGCTATACAAATTGAGACAACAATAAGTAAGCATTTTCATGGAAAAGTAAAGAGAGGCGAAACAAATCCATCAAGGGGAATGAAACAAACAAAAAAAACTAGCATCTCCAAGCAAACTGTAAATAAACAATCAAAATCAAATTGGAAAAAGAAAAGTTTGGAAAGAAAAAAGACCCAAGAGTGTGCAGCTGCATAGAACCTACAAGGAGAATGAAAAAAATCCATCAACATCAACAAATGAAAAAAAATAGAGACAAATTAACCATGTGTACTATTAATAAAAATAAAAAAACCCATTGATTAAGATGGAAAGAGAGAGCATATTTCAATTATATGAAAAAGAAAAGTAAAAAAGAGAAGAATAAAACAAAAACTGGTCTTGTTGATCAGATAGAGAGATGGAATGAGAAAAAAAAGGTTTGTGATGAGAGGGTTAGAGGTGGGCAGCTAAAGCCTAAGGTTGTGTCTTTGTTAAATTTTTAGGGTTTGGTTTTTTTGTTTTGATAAAATGTAAGAATATATAAAAGATAAAAAAAAATTACATCTCTGATAACCCGCAGGAAACTAGAAAATAAAACATAAAATAAAACCCAGATTGGAACAAAGGGAACAAGTAAAACATAAAATAAAACCCAGATTGGAACAAAGGGAACAGGCTTCCTAAACAAAAAAAAAACCAAAAAGCTGTCAAAAGATGGTTAGACTAGGAACCCGATCCTAGGGGAGGTGCCCATCCTAAACAAATAATACAACTGGAAACCAAGAAAGAACCATAAAAATACACATAATACAAAGAGGTATATAGGGACAAAGACCTGAAGACCATAATGTCGGGCCCAACAACAAAATTCCAGCACGTTAAACATGCATGGCCAAGACATTGCTATGCAATCATGTAGCAGAAGGAGAGCGATTCTCCTGGAAATGAAGAACCATGAAGAACTGAATTTGAAACTTGCGGAAGACAACATCAACTGGCTTGGAAACATGCTCAACCATGAAGACTGAGATCTCTTTCTTCCTGTAAACAAAACTGAGTAGAAGAAAACCCAATTACAAAAACAGCTGTAGCAAGCGACAAAGACTAACACCTTTCTCATGCAGCAACATGGTAAAAAGAGTATTCTTTTTCATGGAAGTGCAAAATTATGTAGAAAAAGTATTTGAAATCTTCGGAATGTGGCATCTACAGAGGAGGACTTGTGTGCAAAGATGCGGTTGTTTCTTTCACCCCAAATTAAATACACAAGCAGGGCAAGGGACACTCGTCTCATTCGCAGCTGCAACCCTTTGCTCTTACCATTGAGACCTTTGATGGCACTGGAAAGTGTGGATATATCCTAATTTATTCTTAACCAGCTCTTAGCTCGACTACATAGTAATGAAGTCCAGTCGCAGTTGAAAAAAAGATGAGCATGTGTCTCGTCATCTCTACTGTATAAAGAACAAAGAGTTTCTGTGGAGAGGTAACTGAGCCGATCCTTTGTTCAAAGTCTACCAAGGGCTGCGAGCCATATAATGAATTTAGTCCGAGGCGGTGACCACTCCTCCCAAACAACCCTAGTCCACCAAACACTCTCACCTTTAAACCTGAAGAACTCATAAGCATTAACAAGAAATGTCCCCGAACCAGTATGCCAACTTTCAAGAGTATTGATTGCAGCAGGAATGCCTCCGCATTGTTCTACCAGCTGGTTTTTGAGAGTGCAGATGGACTTCCATAGAGGTGATGAAGTGCTCCTTACACTCACAACCCAAATTGTGGTATGAGGAATGTAATAATGTGTCACCCAACGTATCCACAAAGAGTCTGATTTAAGGTGAAAGTTCCATAGCTTCTTTGCCAAAAAAACCTTTGTTTCTTGCCCTGATATCTAGGAGAGCCAGGCCACCTTCCTGTTCGGGAAGACACACCTTTTACTAGGAGACAAGAGCAGAGTGAGGCGAACAAGAGTTCCCAGACTAGAGAAAGCTACGATAGATGCTATTGATCTTGGTAATAACTATACCAGGAATCAGAAAGATACGGAGCAAGAATTGAACCATGCCATGCAGAATTGATCTAATGAGCTTAAGGTGACTAGCATAGGAGAGGTGTTTCCCCATCTAACTCTGAATAGATGATTCCAATTTCTACAGGAGAAGGGAGAATTAACTAGCCAATAATCTGTGAGGACTTAGAGGGACCCCAAGATATGGGAAAGGAAAACTCCCTTCTGAAAAGCCAGTAAGGCATAAGATGGCAAGCTTAACACTTCCCCCACTCCACCAAAGTATATAGAGGACTTCACATCATTAGTATCAAGGTCGGACATCCGTCCAAAAGCAAGAAGCTGCTGGTTTAATATGCTAACTAACTACATATCACACCGACAGAGTAATAGGACATCATCTGCAAAAGCTAAGTGATTGACCCCTAGAGCACAACATTTGGGGTGGAAATTGATATCGGTGTGCTGCGTACTCTGTTTAAGCATCTTGGAAAAGTATTCCATACAAGCAATAAAAGATAGGGGGAAAGTGGATCTCCTTGATGAACTCCACATTGCTCCTTAAAGAAACCATATAAATCCCCATTAATAGCAATAGAAAAGATGCAGTCTCAACACATTGCATAAGGAGACAGACAAAACGAGGAGGGAAACCCAATAACAACAGGACTTGTCGTAGAAAAGACCACTGAACAGAGTCAAAATCCTTTCTGAAATCAATCTTGATAATAATCTAGGGGATGCCCTCTTCCTCCCATAATGTCGTAGAAGCTCCACATGAGGTGGATATTGTCAGCCATATTCCTTCCTCCTAGAAAAGCATTCCGGGCAGGGCTGATGATATCCTGAAGAACATGTGCCATTCTCCCCGCAAGAATCTTGAAAATAACCTTATAAATAACATTGCAACAGAAATCGACCGAAAATCTGCTACCAAGTTAGCATTGGATGATTTTGGAACAAAGGCAATGGTCAAATGGTTGACCTACTTGAGCAACTCTCCAGATGCAAAGAAGTCCTTAACCGCAGCACAGAAATCACCGCCAACTATACTCCATGCTTTCTTGAAGAACAGGGATAAGTATCCATCTGGCCCTGGGGCCTTCTCATTGCCAATGCTGAAAAGAGTTTGCTGGATAAGGTCATTTGTTACTTGGCCCAAAAGAAAATAATGAGAAGCAGCATCAAGACATGGGCCACAATGAATAACATCCTCATTGATGGGGATAGTTTTTTTTGTGGAGCCAAGAAGATTTCTATAGTATCGGACGAACTTATGCCCCACCTCATCCACCGAAGAAGTAAACATGCCAGTAATATGATTTATCCTATGCTTTTGGCTTAGCAAAACATGGAAGAAATGAGTGTCTTTGTCCGCTTCCTTTAAGAAAGTGAATTTGAGTTTCTGCTCATAGTAACTCTGCCCCGCTAACTTGAGGTTCAAAAGTTATGATCTAAGATGCTTGTCCCGAGTCTAAAGATGGATGTTATCATGGTTTTGATGAAAAAAGGATTGAAGGCTATCCAGTTCTTCCTCAGCCCTGGTAACTCGTTGAGAGATGTGACTATAATGAAGTTTATTGAGCTCCTTCAAAGGCCTTTTCAACAGTTTCAGCTTCCGACACAAAGTGAACATGTAGGAACCATAAACAAGAGTATTCCAGCATTACTCGGTCAACTCCAAGAATTGAGAGTGATCAGCCCACATGTTAAAAAATTTGAAGTTCCTGTTCCTACAAGGCTACCGTGAACCCAGTTGAACAGAAGAAGGGGAGTGGTCCGAGAAAGCCCCGGGGGTATCAAAATGAACGTGAGCCTGCTGCTGTAAAGTGGACCAACAAGTGTTGACCATAACTCTATCAATTTTGCTCTAGACATGTCCATTTGACCAGGTGAATAAGCAGCCAGTCGAGTTTAAATCAGCAAGACCCAGGTCAGACCAACAATCCCTAAAGTCTGTAACCTCATAGTTGGAAATAGGAGCTCCATTATATTTATCCTCAAATTAAAATAACCAAGAACCAACCATGGAGAGTTAGGACTCAACCTCTGCAGATCATCCCATAAGGATCTCCAAAGAGAAATAGTGTTGAAGCCATAAACAAAAGAAGTTGTGAAACTGTAATAACTTTCCAAACAAGTAATAAGAACATGCACTACTTGAGCAAAAAAATTAAACAAAACAACATTTACAGTACTGGGGTTCCAGAAAAGAATAATTCTGGCAGTGGAGGCCACCTATTACTAATACACTTCCAAGACTTTAGCCAAAATCTATGCATGAGACCAACTCTGGAAGAAGATAGCTTGGTCTCTAAAAGGCAACAAACATCAATCTTCTTTCTTTTCATGAGGCTAACAACCTCATGCTATTTCAAAGGGCTATTGAGCTCTCTGACATTCTAGCAATGGATAATCATCATTTGGTAGGAGTGGCAGGTGGACCCCTACCACTTCCTTGGGCTTTGTTGGCATGCTTACGTCCTCTACTTCTAGTAGTGACTTCGGCAGAAGTCTTTGCATGTAACTCCACAACATTTACATTGTTGCCTTTGGAGCTTAGAAGTTTTTTGGTGTGCTTTCCTCGCACAATCTCCCATTCATCAGCTTCCACGTGCATGGGATCCAAACAGGTATCCTCAACCACTGTTTTTCCCCTATCATTCCTCTTATTGTTATGTGCAACCTCTGTTTGCCCCTTGTCATTCCCTTTATTGGTGTGTGTAGCCTTTGTTTTCCCCTTGTCATGCCCCTTATTAATGTGCACAGCCATCCCCAAACGCTGAAAAGCACTAACTCGCTGCACCTAAGGAGGGCCAGTAAGAGGGGCAGCCATATCTGAGGAGCCCTCTATATCAGGGTCAACAGGTGTAGAGAATTTAGTACATACTCCAGTAGAGTGTCCAAGAACCCGGCAATGTTTGCAAAATTTCAGCAAAGTTTCATAGACAACAGATTGATTTAGAGTAGTGTCGTTAGGAAAACAAATAGGGATAGAGCTAGGCAGATCATCCAATAAATCAAGCTCAATCAAGACTCTAGCAAAGGATAGCCGCTCCATAGTAGCTATAAGCTTGTCACTCTGTAATGGCTTTCTAAGGACACTAGCTATCTTGGAGAGACCCTGAACTGACCAGCATTTCAGTGGGAAGTTTGGAAATTTCACCCAAACAGGCACTTGGTCATATCTTTAGCAGAGAAATCAAAGTATTCTGACATGGGTTTCAAAAGAAGAGGACGACTATAGACCAAATAAGGCCTTTCAGGAAGAACAACTAGTTTATCATTAACATTTTTAAATTGATACACTAACCAGCCAGATTCATAGATAGTTAACTTGGCTTCACAGTGCCAAGTATCCGAGATAATGCTACTCAAAGCTTTATAACCCGAAAACTTGCCAGCAACATAGCCCACAATGCATAAATTCCAAATATCAGAGTGACTGGTCAAGTCATCATCAAGAAAAGTACAAGTTTTGATAGTGCTAATCTCAGAAAAATGAAACAGTTTAGGGAAAACATCTAGGTTACGATTAGATGCAAACAGATGACGCCATTTACTAGGGTCAGTCACAGGAGAGTTACCTGAAGAAGAGGCGTGTTGAATGGGGGGAGCAGCAGTGGAGGCCGATTTCCTAGAATCACCCAGAGGCGGAGGAGGGGCCACCAAATCACCGCCAGAGGGCAAATCCAGCTTCCCTATAGCAGGGATCAGAGCATGGGAGTGAAAAAACTTAGAACTTCCTCCAGATGCATACTCAGAAGCAGAGTAGTCAACCTCATCTTCTTCAAAGGCATCAATGTTAGAATAGTCCTCAACCAGAACATGGTCAGTGATAGAGGGGGAGATTGCGTTCTTTGTAACAACCAACTCATTCTTGGCACATATCAAGTACTTGTTAGGGATGGACCCACCCGCTAGTGTTTTTAAAGGAGAAAGATGGGCTGGGGAGCTAAGACGAGGAGGTGCCGCTGCTAGCGCAAGAACATAATTGTCGGGGAGATCTGCCTGGATATGTTGCCTAGTCCGCACAGGAGATCGGCATGTAGAATCAGTTTTCTTCTTGTTTTTAGCCATGAAAAGGAGGGGAAAAGCAAAAAAGAGGGGAAGCTACAGTAAACCAAAAAATTCAAATTTCAGCCGGCTACAGTAAACCGAGAGCAAGTTGCAGCTAGCGCCATACACAAAGGGAAACTGATCCTGTGAGGGGGGAGAGCTTCTCTCTCTAGTTTCTCTCTCAAGGCGTGACTACTATTAGGGTTTGGTTTTTGTTTTATACTTGTTAGGTATTTATAGTTGGGTTTATTTTTGGGTAGAACCGATTCGGTCCAGTTCAGTTTTAGACTTATAAACAAAAACCAAACCAAAACCAATTTTTTTTGGTTTTCTAATCGATTTATTCATTTTTTTTCTCAGTTTGTTTTTTTGCTAATCTTTTATTGGTTTTCTCGATTTGATTTTTATGCTCACCCCTATTTAGGATGGACCATAGTTGACATAAAAGGAATTAGTCCTTTTATTTGCACACATATAATTTATTTGGAGGAAAATGTTGAACCTTCTAGAGAAATGCAATGAAAACTTAATCTTAATATAATAAAAGCAGTGATAAATAAAGTCATTAAGCTTCTAGATAATGGAGTCATTTACCCTATTTCTAAAAGCAAATGGGTAAGTTCTACTCAAGTTGTATGTAAAAATTCTAGAGTCATTGTGATACCAAATGAGAAAAATGAATTAATTCCAACCATGACTATTAATGGTTAGCGCATGTGTATTGACTATAAGAAACTTAACTCAATGGCTAGAAAATATGATTTTCCTTTACCTTTCATTGACCAAATCCAAGTAAGAGTTGCATGTCATGAATCTTATTGTTTCCTAAATGGCTATTCAAGTTAAAACCAAATTGAAATTGCACTTGAAGATAATGAGAAAACAACTTTCACATGTCCATTTGGTACTTTTGCATATCAAAGGATGCCTTTTGGATTATGTAATGCACTAGCCACATTTCAAAGATATATGCTTAGCATATTTAGTGATATGGTTGAATGTTTTCTTGAAATTTTCATGGATGACTTTTTTGTTTTTGATAATTCACTTGATAATTGTTTAATTAATGTAACGCCCCACACTTTTATATGCGTTTATAATTACTTTCCTATGATTTGGTATGTAAAAATAAAAGTAATGTTTTTTATTCAATTCTCATATAAAAGTCTACCGAAATTTGCACCGAAATTTCGGCAAAGTCTCCCCTATATCGAAAGGTTCCAAGTTATCGACATATACCCTGTTTACACTTCTAATATCTCACATCTCATAACTCAATCACGACCCAATCATCCTGGGTCTCAATCCCATAAACATCATCATCATCATCATCACAACCACAACATAAAAAACATACATTGAACAACAAATATCATTATAGGGGAATAAATGAGATAAACATGCATACATGAAACATGATTATATGAATTTTAGAATTAAGTTCATCTATTAAAGTTTAAACATCAATTATACAAATTAAGTTATATAAATGTTTTAATATTTCAAAATATAAGGATATACTCCCTAGAACTAGATAACAAAAAGTGAACAAAAGCTAGGATCTACTCCTGTCGTGCATGCGATGGTCCTGAAACAAAATATATATTATAGAAACATGAATATCACAATAATTATTGTAACACAAATATCCAACAATCTAAAAAGGCAAACATGTATTCATATTCTATTCACTTCTCTCTTTTTGTTTCCATTAGAACTCTTTCTCATTCAACTACTAAAACCGTTTCATCTTCCATTTCAACTTTCATTCAAGATTCCATAAGATCAACCACAACTATTTCTGTCTAACACATTGCTGATACCAATTTCATCGGTATCATCATCACCTCGTAGGCGTCGATGTATAGTGATCCCTTTACCCGGGATCCATACATTTACCAAATGTATGTTAGTCGATACATGGTGATCCCCTCACCCGGGATCCTAACATACACCAAATATATGCCAGCCGATACATGGTGATCCCCTTACCTGGAATCTTAACATACACTAAATGTATGTTAGTCCATGCCCCATAGGCATCGATGCATGGTGATCCCCTTACCCGAGATCCTAACATACACTAAATGTATGTTAGTCCATGCCAATTCCACCCATTAATATCGTCATTCTTTGTCCGACCCTAGTTATCATTAGAAATTTTCATTTCGAACATGGCTCATTTCTTTTGGAAGCTAAGATGTAATATCACACGTTCCCCGAAGGGAATTGACCCAATTTTCACCCTTAACACGTCTAAATGGTCGCTTTAGCGACTTTTTGAATATGCCAGCAGAGGTCACATTCTGACCTCTGCTCCGATGTTTTACTATATCCGGAGTTCTAGGACTCCATTTCAAACGAGGTTGGTCTCGTTGGAAAGCTAAGACACGGGGATACAAGTCCCCTGAAGGGAGGAGAACCTAGTTCTGCCTCCAAGACACTCGAAATATTTGTCAACAAATCACACTTACTGCCCTATAGGATTTGTCATGACTCAGTCTCGGTTGGTGATCCATAACTGGAGTTCTATAGCTCCAAATTGAGTAAGACCAATTTTCTTAGTTTGTCAACATCCAAAACTACAATTTCTATGAGGGAACCTGATCCTAATTCCCTCATCCTCCTACTAGAAATCTTTCTAAAAGTCAGGAGATGAATCTGTCTAGATTCATCATCCTTTCTATTTACACACAACATCCACAATTCAACTTTCCCTGTTTTATCTCAAGCCCTAGCCATATCACATACCATATAAAAGTGTCAAAAATATCTTTTTAAGAGCCAATCCTATTTATTTCAATCTTCCTTCTTAACGTCATAATAGAACATTTTTATTAATTTTACTAACTTTCCGAACAATATTAATTCTTCTAAACACAATCCTTGCCATTTCAACATGCATTTTTCCTTATTTAGACACAATTAAACACATGTCATCAAGCTAAATATGTCAAATTAAACATCCTCTCCCTTTGATGCATAATTGGCCAAAAGCATGGCCTTAAGGGACCAAGAGTTTCCTCATTCCTATCATGCAAATTTCATTCAATTCACACACACATTCACATCAAAACAACCTATTATAATAAATTCAATAAGGAAAACCACAATTTCCCACTTTTTCTATTTGCTCTTCATATGACCGTCAAACTTTTTTTGTCCTAACTCATGTGGCCAACTTTTATATCAATTTGAGTTGTCCTTGGAAATTAGGATAACAAGCATAATAACCTTATATAATTTTTCCCCCCGACAACACTCATGGCACCAACCATCATGTTTAATCTTGTTTTCACTCTTAAATTTCTCATCTTTTACTATCGTAAATCAACATACAACATAAACAAATAAAATTTCAAAATGTATTAAACTCTTCAAAATATAAAGAGATGAGGTAATAAACACCTACTTGTTCCTCTCAGTGATCTCGTTCTGCTAGCTTGAGGTCCCGCAGTCGATGCCTCTCCTGCTCCACACAAGACCATCATTTAATATCATTCATTCCCCTTTTCAATGTTTTCTTATCAACAAGCAAGCATCATTATATGATTTCATGCAAGATTTCCATATCTAAATTAGATCATTATTTCATGTTCACATAGCCACCCGTTAACCCGAACCATGCAAACGTTTCCAAGCTAATTTCTTAACCCCAACTTACCTCATCTTAATCACTTTATATGAGACTCTAATTTCCCATTATTTTTTTTTGTTCTTGGGGCTGTCCAAATCAGCCCCTTAACACCCATTAGTAGGGTTGTCACAGCAGCCTTACTTTAGTTTCTTGGAGACACTTTTGATCTCTAACAACTCTACACTGAAGGATGTCACTCTAGCCCCCGTTTTTTTTTTTAATTTTAGAGAGGTATTTATCCCCCCCTAAACATACACTTTTAGGGCTGTCACAGCAGACCCAAAGTCTCCCAAAAATTAAATCTCTTTAATGCTTCATTTCCTTTTAATTTTAGGGCTGTTTCAGTTCACATAAAACCAATTTTC
>Ga0307510_10005728_pt1 | contig 14805 bp, 19 predicted proteins | sample 12_EM_MG_FD_207224 | JGI IMG/M metagenome (GOLD analysis project Ga0307510, IMG submission 207224) | Populus trichocarpa ectomycorrhiza microbial communities from riparian zone in the Pacific Northwest, United States - 12_EM | ecosystem: Host-associated > Plants > Roots > Unclassified | place...
TATCATCTAGGTTAGTTACCGTCACGGTGACCTACCATGTTCGAGTCAACCAAGATCGAATAACCTACTTGTGTTTCTCTTGTTGGTCTTTTTGTGTCATATGGCAGTTGCTGCTCGTGAGTTGGGTCCGCGTGAGTCGGTCATCCCCTCATCCCCAACAACAGTCTCATCTTTCTCTGAATCAAGGTTCTGAGGGTTGACGCATTCTCCACTCCTTTGCGAGCCTCTGCCTTCAGTTTCTACGTGCTCATCTCTACCCGTACCATGCATTCTGCCCGGTATGGAACACCTCCAACACCCATGTGGTCGATGAACTCAAGCTCTTGCCGTTCGGCGTCATGGTCGAGAGAGATTGGTCGATAGACAAGGATTGTGAGTCGCATGCCACTGACATGAAGGCTCTTGCATCTCAACATAAAAATGAATATGATCTTCACTGAATCGGCTCTTGTTTTGTCTTCGTGCTGCTAGTTATTGTACAGATCTCATCTCGATATCATAGTGAATGACTCGGATTTATGTTCCCAAGACATCGACCTTTCTTTCCCGCAATACTTGTGTCCGACGCTCGTCAGATACAATTCCTTCTCCCCTTCGATCTCTTTGGCATTTCCTTTTCATTAATGTCCTTCAGGAAGCCCCATGCCCTTTGATTTTCCTCATGATATCATCAGTACATCGCCGACATGGCGCTCGAACGCGATGAATCGTTTTGCAATTCTCGAAGACCCTATGCGTGCCGCTTCTGAGATCTGTCCTTGAGGGCATCGACTTGAACACCCTTGCTCTCGATTCCTCAATTACTCTGACTATACTCGCAGCTCTACCTGGAGCCCTTCGCGTCGATGTCTAAGTTTCCTGCTGTAGTCTGCTCGCACCGTACTATCAACCTTCGGTTATATTCAGCCTATCCCTGATACGACGACAGGCGCAGAAACGTATAAATGAGGGTTCAGCAACATGAATAGTGACGTATGATATCGAACAATGAATTTCCACGCGTAGATACTTTAATGATACTATATTTACTCACTTGGAACCATGGTCTGACAATAACTTTTCCAAATCACTTCCCTGCGCAACCTGAAGTGGTGCCCTACCATTCTTATCTTCCGCATCTACATCTGCACCATGTTCGATCAGCAGGCGCGCGACCTCGAGCTTTCCGCTCTTTGATCCTAGGTGCAACGGTGTGGAGCCGTCCACGCTGCAGGTATTGACATCGACGCCATGTTCGAGCAACAATCGAGTGACCTCGACGTGCCCTTCTTCGGATGCTCGGTGCAACGGAAGCTGACCAGACTTATTCCGCGCATTGTTATCTGCATTGTGCTGGAGTAGCATCCGGACGACCTCGAAATGTCCATTGTTAGCCGCCGAATGGAGGCAGGTCCAGCCGTACTCTTGACGAACATTTGGATCCGCATCATGACTAAGTAACCATTGAGCGATTTTAACCTGTCCTTCCATCGACATGACATGCAGTAGAGTGTGCTGTGCAAAGCCCCGGACAAGCACATCTGCGCCGCGCTGATAGAGTAGCTCTGCTATTTCAACGTGGCCTATCACTAGTGCTGCCCCTAATGGTGACACATAATAGCCACCACGGGCATTCACTTGTTCGGAATAATTGTCGATGAGGTGCTCTGCGACGTCGTGAAGCCCGATGAGTGCCGCATAGTATAAGGGAGCTGCGGCTGTCTTGTCACGCGAAGGAACTGTGAAATTCCAAAAGGCCGAATCCGGGTGCTCCACGTCAATGTCGTAGATTCGGATCCATGCAGAAAAATAGGGTTGATCCGGGTTGAACAGAATTTCCATTCCTTCCCGTAATTGGGACGGAACGTCCTCGAATCGAGCATGGTTCCCCCAATGTTCAGCGGCATATCGCGCCAGGGGAAATCTATCCTCGGCGTTGTACCTCTCAATGTGATCGTCCAAGCGCAGTAGAGTGCCCAGGCAAGCCTTTGCAAGAACCGTGTGCGCGGGCTTCAGGAGAATGTGAAAACGCGAGACGTCCACACTTGCAACAGCCAGCCGAGGTGAGGTCAGGAACTCTTTGACAGAGAAGTGAGAGAATTGTATGACCTGATCCCCGTCTTCATCCACTACGGTGATCAAACTCGAGCATGTCGAGAGGACTGCTTGCTCTTGATCCTCCCACCGCCAATCTGGGTTCAGCTTCGACGTCTTTCCACCGGAGGTCGTCCCGAAGTCGACCGCGAGGACTTCTGCAAGCTCCGCGATGCGAAGAGGACGGATGGCTACGGTGAGGCATTGTAGGAGTCGATGAGCGTGTTCTCGCTTCGCTTTGCTGATCTCCTTCAATACACGCTCGTAGGTCTCATCCAATGTCTCAGGTAATTCGTCAAGCATTTGTCGGATGCTTGGTGGAAGAGAGTGCCGAAGGGCTTCCAATTGGCAATATACCCAGCGAAACCTGTTTGGAGCAGTGAGCATGATGACCGTACGGCGGCGGTAAAAGTTCTCACATCCCATCAGCTCTTTCAGAGAGCGTATCAATTACCAACTTTTTGTCTTCATCCCGCCATCTTCGCATTTTTGGATCAGAGCAAACGACCGAGGTAACATATTCGATGATATCCTTCTTTTGTCCACTTTGGTTATGAAGGCACACTTGGCAAGATGTTAAAGGCTCAAGGGCAGTTCGAATATCGATCTCGGGGCGACTGGTAACGCATATATGAAGATTTGGTAACAAAAGTTCGACGAGCTCCTTTAGGAGGTCGAGGGCCTGCTCCCGCGGAGATGGCATCCCAGACGTGTCAGGGCATTCGTCCAGTGCGTCTATGATAAGGTAGACTGGAGGATGACCAGGGAGTGTGACCATCTCCTTCAGGCACTTCATCAATTTGTCTTCACTAGGCTTTTGCGCGCCACTGTCGTGTGCGAGATGGAGACGGGAAAGTATATCGCAACAAGGATCGGATCGAGCAGAAAGCTGGATAACAAGAGAGGGAAGTAGGTCACGGCGCTTCTGCTTGCTGGTGTCCCTAAAGTCGCAGTAAAAGAAGGCCATTATAGCCAGTCCACTGTCACGTAGGGAGATGATGTCCTCAATAATCGTGGAGCTGATCTCGATGTAAGTACTTTAAAGATCTACGTCGTTCGAGGATGACGAACCAGAGTACACTTTTGCCAGAACCCGCTACAAGTCATGGTGGTCAGTGAGAGTAGGTGGATATGGTAAAGGGAACGTACGCTTTCCGTGAACCCACAACAAGGAACCAGTTGATTTCCACTCTTTAAAAATGCTACCTTCAAAAAACCAATCTGCTGTTCCCTTATGACGAGCACCACACGCAATATTATGATTCGTAGATGGATCTGGTGGAGAGAGCCATCTATGAAGGTCCTGTCGCAATTGGCTCCCTGAAAGGATGATTGAGCCTACACATCCAGCATCAATGTGGGTACGAGACCACGAACGTTTGACTTGGTCTACAACTGCCCTCGTCTCTCTGCCATCTAGGGCACCAAATTCATCAATTTCTGGTGAAAAAATAAAGACCATTTGCGCACCACCAATGACCACAGTGACCCTGTCATTAACTGCTTTTACTCCATCATCAATGTTGACCACCCTAGCGTCGACACCCCTTACTGCATCGCCGACGTCAAGTACCTTATCCACAGCTCCCTTCACTCTGTCATCGATAGCATGCGTCGCCCTCAGATTTTGTGCAATAGCCATTCGCGCCTCCTCGTGTGTCAATTTGTCCAGTTTCTTCAGGGCATCTTCCATGTCGGTCCTTCCAACCAATCTCTTCAGATATTTCTCTGAAGAACGTTCGGTCAATCATGCCATATTTCTACAGATATCACTCACTCATGCGGCCTTGCTTGATCTCCTTCGTCGCAATCCCAAGAATAGAAAGGATCTCCACCATGATCTTTACCATCATGTCCATCATTTCGGCGGTCGGTGGCACCTCCGTGTAGACTTCGAGGCGTCGGAAAAAGTTTTCAATACGCTCAAATATGTCAATGAGGGTACCCTGGCTTGAACTAACATCCCTAGCAGCCTGAGGGATGCAGGCGTTAAATTTGGGCATGTGAAGTGAAAGTACAGGGTACACACTGAAAGTAGGACGCCGACACCAGCAAAGATCACCTTAGCGGGAGAAAATACCTGAAAAATAAGTATAAGAGTACAGATATCAGTTGATTTCATGTCGTGAAACATACCAGGCTTACACCTTCTCCAATAGTCTCGGAGAAGGCATAGAGAACGTTGACGGTTGGGTCAAGCCATTTTGTTAACCTATCATCGGTGACTCGAGATTGATCGAGTTGTTGTACTTGCTGTTGAAGCACGACGAGAATGGAGCCGGGAGATTGGCAGGCCTGGAGCTGGGCTGCGAGTGGATGGGCAAGAAGGTCATGCTTTGTTTGTTTTTCGTATACTTTCAGGGCGTTACTAAGAATAAGTTGGAAGTTTGGTGATGAAGGGCCGGCAGGATGAGAGTGAAACATATGTGTGGGAGGGAGGTGTTACTTGAGCTGAGAGGACGGTGGCGGAGCGAGGAAGGGAAACCGATAACTAGTGTTGCCGCAGAGTTGAGTTGGGTTGAGTCGAGTTGAACTCTGGCAAACTCCGTGCAACAGAGTTGCAACTGGGTCAACTCCGTTGTCAGGAAGAGTTGGCGGGCCGTGGCCCGGGAGTATCCACCAATCAGATTTCAGCGTTTTGATAAGGTGTCGTAATTGTCAGCTACACGATGTGTACTCTGTTCTGGCCATTCTGCCATACGCTGTAATGCAGCATTTTGTTTAATTGAGTAAGTAATCGCTATTCTATTTACTAGTCCGAGTCTATGGCCCAATTGGTATATAGCTCATGCAACTCTGACACTTTCCCGGCCTTCAACAGTTCAAGAACTGCTGATTCTGTCACTGGGCCCTCAATGGTGTAGTTCTCCTCCACCGCAAGTATGCCCGCAGTAAAATTAAGCTAATCCCGATGCCCATGGAAGGGTAAATATCCTGGGTCAGATAATGGATGTCAACCGGTGAGACACTCTTCAAAACAGAGAATTGTACATGTTAAACAGAAACAGACAGAGGAGTAGGGAAATCCAGTGTGTATTCAGTGATGATGGTGTATCGTGAAAGTGCACAATTCCCTTAAGGGATTATCTCGGAGCAATCGCAAACCAAATGCGGTAACAACCGTAGTTGACTCCGTTGCAACTCTTTCCACCAGAGTTGAGTTGGGTTCGAACTCTGGCAACTCAACCCAGGCAACTCCGAGTCGACTCCAACTCTGCGGCAACACTACCGGCGATAACTGGTCCCTTGGGCGCTGCCTGGCTGCCATTTGCGTTGGCATTCTTCATAAGCGCGCAAGTGCACAAGATAAAGAAGCACAGCTGGGCTGCGTGAGATGGGCATTGGTCTGGGGCAAACGAGACGTTATAATTTCTATCAAATCGCCCTTCATCTTCCTCTCACGAAGGACGTCCTCGCTTTCCGTCTCACCAACACTCGTTTATTCGGTCCAAACACGCGGTGTATCGATACAGTATAGCTGCCAAATATTTATGCTACAGTAATTCACGTCCGATGGAATCAAACCTAATTCATCAGCTCCACACTCGGACAAGTCGGGCGAGCTCGACCCTATATTCCAACAGTACTGTAGCAAGCAAGAATCGGTGGATTTTGTGGTTTGCGTTAAGCCTGAACTCGTAACTCGGAAGAATCCGAGAGCCCATCGTTGTCAATACAAACGGCCGGCCCGGAGTCTTCTCCGAGACACCATGCCATTGTCCACGGTCTGTGGGGTTACTCCTCGTATCAAGAGGCGGCCGATTATCAATTATCGCCCGGTGTCCTCTAGGCGGAACGACGACCCATACCATAAATTCATGTCGGCACTTCTCAGCCGCGATGACCTTTGTTGGGTCCCAAACGCATTCCTGAGGCTCTTCGCAGAAATTGTTTCACTCGCCCTTGGAGCTGGGAGATTTACAGGTCTGGAGCCACGCTGCGAGTGGATGAGCAAGAACGTTGGTCTTGGTTTTCTTTTCGTGGGCTTTCAAGGCGTTGTTGGGAACAAGCTGGAAGTTTGGTGATGAAGGGCCAACAGGGTGAGTGTGAGACATGATAGGTTACTAGGACGATGGCAGATTCGTGGATATTCAAGCTGAGGAAGGGAAGTCTTAGGCTAACCCCGGACGCTTGGGTTCTGCCTGGGTCAGATAAGTACTCAAGCTCAAGAGTGACATAAGGTATGGAATTGGCCCATTCGAGTAAAACTGTCATTATTATCATCGTCGCTCGCCGGCATCTATCCTGTTATCCGAAGCATCGCCGCGACCAATGCCCGTCATCTATCCTCTCCTCTCGAATAGGAACTACGGCGACCGGTTTCGTCGACTTCGTTGGGTCTTGTCTCTTCCCCTTGCGGCACCCTCTGAACGTGGGCTCCCCTGTTCACTGCGGAAAGCCCTCGTGTGTGCCGAGTCGGTCCCCACACCGCGAACCCCACACCTCGCCTTCTCCTTTGTGTCGTCCTTTTCCTCTCACGTTTGTCCTCCGCTGGCCTGTCCGAGTCAAGGCCCTCCCATTCGATCACAATATCCTCGCGCTTCTCCTTGTGCGCCCCTTCCCCTTTGTTCTCACTCGATACGTCCTTCTCTCGCTGGAGCACGCCAAGCCCCGTCATTAATCCCACTCCGACTCGCCGACTTCTCGCACTACGCTGCCACGCGGCCTTTTCTGTGGTTCATAGCGTCTCGCGCCCCTCTGGCGGCCCCATCCTCGCCCCACCACGCCTCCGTGTGAGTGTGCGACGGGTTTGTTTGTCCTCTGACTGTCTCAGGTGTCATCGAATTGTAATTTCTCTCCCTTTCGAGTTTTTAGATATCGGTCTCCCTAATCAATAGGTTCGCGCTTTCCACACTCTTGTTGCCAATTTTACACCCTGTCGACGTTTCCTCTCGTCTATTCTCTATCCTCCCATTTCCTTTGTTCCCCTAGCGTCCTGATTTTTTCGTGGTACTATACGTGGATTCGACTGCTTTGAACGGTCATACATACTACTTTGCTGTTCAGCGTGGTCCATACATTTAAGATGACTTGCTGACTCCTGACGGTGCAGGTTCCTCGCATCTCTCGAAACCTTTGCGTGAACTCGTCTAGGTTCACCTCGCTCCTCTCACTTTTCTCCTGAACTTGCAGACTGCCTTCGACACTGCACCTGATCCGCTCATCTATGTCGACCGTGTCTGCTGGATCTACTCCTGTGCCCTTTAGTCTCGCGTCCCTGATACTCCTCCCTTCCTTCCTCACGACCCTTCGTCGCTCCGAGTTACTCGGAAAAGACCCGTTCCTACTCGCTCATCGCTTCTCACGCACCATCCTTCGGTTCTTGCATCGCTTATCTGCCTGGTAGCGCAACTCAATCGTAAGTCCTTCAATCCCGCCTCACTGGGATTTCTGCATGGGGTCATTCCTGGATGGTTTGAGGCTCTTCTATGTCGAGAGCTGGTGGGTTAGCTGGACGCGCAAATGCATCCTCGGATTCTCTTTTTTTTTTTTTTTTTTTTGAGAGCACTTTATTTCGAGGAGAGTCTATGTAGTTTGCACCAAATAGATCTTATCTCCTAAATAAGTGATGAATGGCAGGAGGATATAACCAGCCCCATTCATCGCGCTATAGCCGGACCAAGGTCCGGATGTGAGGGAAAAAATGCCTTTACGCACACCCCTGGGTTAGGGGTAGTGTGGAGCTCAAAACATGATGTCTTCCCACCCATCAGGCAGGCCCATCATGCAGTCCTACCCACTAAAACCTCACTAGACTGCATCCAATTTGCTTGTATTTCCTTTTCTTTACTCAGTGTGGGTCCCCAGGTTTCTTCAATTAGTTTCATGAAGTTTGTTGTTTGTCTTGATTTTCGTCATGGTTACCATTTGAGGTCACATTGGGCATTATGGGATGTCAGCATTTATAGTATTATCACAACTATTCTATGTTTTACAGTTTGTTGTTTTCATTGTTTTCTGTGGTTTCTAGTTATATGATTTCTGGGGGCATTGGTACCGCGGTTTCATCACTCCTTGCCCAGTTTTTCACCGTGGGAAAACTGAGGGGCCCCCGCATCCTCGGATTCTCTATCCTTCATAAACCTCATTCGACCTAGGTCTGTCACCTTGTGCCACCTAGCAACGTTCTACCATGTGAGGTATCATCTAGCTTAGTTCGAGGCCATGTTCTAGTCCACCAAGGTTGACTACCTACTTGAATCTCTGCTGTTTGTGTTTTATGTTGTATCAAAATTGTTGCTCGTGAGTCAAGTCCGCTTGAGTCAGTCATCCCCTCGTCCAACAATAACGTCGTCTTCCTTGAGTCAGTGTTGACTTGACCTTTTCCGCCGAGTCGATCTTCTCTTCCTCGTCGTGTTCCCGGCTGCCTTGCATATCCCCGTCTCGACACATGATTTATGTCTCGTTACCCTTTGTGGCCCCTGTACGTGCGTCCGACAGTCATCGGATACCACCCTTTCCTCTGCTATCCTTTTGACTTTTCCCTTTCATGAATGACCTTACGCATCGATGTCTAAGTTCGCTAGTCTGCGGTTTTAGCACGGTGAGATCAATCTTCGGAGTATATCACATTGTACACGGCATCAAAATGCCGTTGGGATGATGACAGGCGCAGGGCCAGAGAGGTTCCAGAATTATGAATTGTCATGTACAGTAGTCAAGCGCCTTAGCAACCGGTTCTCTAATCGTAAACGCTATCAAGTTCCATCCGTTCCCTCACTTAGAACCATAGTCCGACAACAAATTCCTCATCTGACTCCCCGGCGCATCCTGAAATGGGGTCCGACGTTGGTTGTCTTTCGCACCGACATTCGCGCCATGCTCAATCAGCAGCCGTGCGAACTCGAGCATTCCCTGCTTCGATGCCAGATGCAATGGTGTGGAGCCGTCCTTATCGCGGGCATTGACATCGGCACCATGTCCGAGCAAGAACCGAGCGACATCGAGGTGCCCACGCGACAATGCTATGTGTAACGGAATCTGGCCACGGTAATCGCGCGTATTGTTTTCCGCATTATGCTGGAATAACATCCGAACGACCTCGATGTGTCCAACTGACGCCGCGAAATGCAGTGGGGTAAGGCACATGTCGTCCGGGACATTTGGATCTGCACCACGAGCAAGTAACCACTTGGTGATTTCAATTTGACCCCTCATCGACATTGCGAGCAGGAGAGTCCGTTTTCCATAGCCAAGGACATCTAGGTCTGCACCGCGCCGATAGAGTAACTGTGCCACTTCAAAGTGACCCATCCCTAGTGCTGCCCCTAATGGTGACACGTAGTATCCGCCACGAGCGTTCACTTGTTGAGAGCAATTGTCGATGAGGTGCTCTGCGACGTCGTGAAGCCCGGTGAGTGCCGAATAGTATAGGGGAGATGCGGCTGTCTTGTCGCGAGAGAGAAGGGCGAACTCCCAAAAAGGAGAACCCTTGTCGGGCTCTACGTCGATGTCGTGCGTCCGGATCCACGAAGGAAAATATGGTTGATCCGGGTCAAACAGAATTTCCATTCCTCCCCGTATTTGTGACGAAACATCCTCGAATTGAGCATGGGTCGCCCAATGTGCAGCGGCATATCGCGCCAGGGGAAATCTATCCTCGGCATTGTACTCGTCAACATGATCGTCCAAGCGCAGTAGAGTGCCCAGGCAAGCCTTTGCAAGGCTCGTGTGCGCGAGCTCCAGGAAAATGTGAAAACGCGAAACGTCCACACTTGCAACAGCCAGCCGAGGCGCGGTCAGGAACTCTTTGACAGAGAAGTGAGAGAATTGGACGACCTGATCCCCGTCTTGATCCACTACGGCGACCAAACTTGAGCATGTCGAGAGAACTGCTTGTTCGGGGGGCCCCTTGAACCGCGACCACCACCAGGCGCGGTTTTCCCACGGTGAAACCTGGGCAAGGAGTGATGAACGCTGGTACCAACACCCCCAGAAATCATATAACTTTGGAACCAATAGAACTGTAACAGTGTGAACCACACAAGAATGCTCATTACACATGTAAAAACACAGGAAAAACTACAATGAACAACTTGAGATGCTGATGACCCAAAATAAGGCTTCCCAAGCCCTGTGCAACCAACCCACACAACCCCAACAGGAAACAGTCAGCAGAACTGGAAGAAAACCACATTGAAAACCACACACCAAGGCCCAACAAGATGCCCCCCCAACCCCTCATCAGATCCAGCACACAGTATATAGGTGCAAAGACGGTAAAGAACCATGCAAGGAAAACCAATCTAAGAGAAAATATGAACACAAAGAACACAAGCAAACAATGAGAAACTCACCACTAACAAGAACACCATGATGAAACCCTGGGAACCAACACTGAGGAAAAAGAAGGAAACACCAGCATGTGTAGTGAGGTTTTAGTGGGTAGGACTGCATGACAAGCCTGCCCCGCTGGGGCGGGAAAATGTCATGCTTTGAGTCCCACACTACCCCTAACCCAGGGGTGTGCATAACAGCATTTTTTCCTCACATCCAGACCTTGGTCCAGCTATAGCGCGATAAGTGGGGCTGGTTTATCCTCCTGCCACTTATCACTTATTTCTTCAGAAATAAAGTGCTCTCAAAAAAAAAAAAAAGAACAATGAGAAACGTACAAAAGGAGGGAACAATGAAGTTCCCGACAAAGTGGTTCTGTTGTACAGGTAAGTGGTCAGGTGAGAAGTAGTCATGTGATCGTATAAGTACATATCGGTTGAGAAAAGAAAAGAAAAATGTGGGCCAAGTGCCCAGGAGCGTAACAAGGGACGTCAGGTTTGTAGTGAGAGACTGGTTCTGGCTCTAAAGGCGGTGCGTCCTCCATGGGACTGTCTGGGTCTTCCAGTGGGTTCTCTACTAGGGGTGGCTCTTGGTACATCTCCATTGAGGAGTACTCCCTACAATGGATGTTCCAGGGGACAGGGACGAGGGGTAGGACTGGTGGCTGATCAAGGGGTGACGATGGTTTGGATGGTTTACTGGGCAGTAGCGGTGGCAACTCTGGTAGGGGTGATGGGTTCAATGGTAGTGGTCGCTTAGCCATGAGTGGTGGCTTGGATGAGGTGACGAGGAGGGGGTCTGACGAGGATGAGAAAAATTGGGGTGGATCATAACATGAGGCCCCTCCTAAGGGAATCATTTCCACATGATTACAAGCTTTGGTTAGCTGAGCCCTGAGTTCCTTGTGATAGTTCAGTGAGAAGCATACCCACTTGGCCTGACTGGGGTTGGGTAGCGTAAGTCCTCTGCTTTTTAGCAGGTTAGTCGTCGTGAAATAGAGCTGGGGGTGTATCCTGAGTAGATAGAGAGCTGTGTCCTTGTTGAGCTTCCTGAAGTAGATGGCTAGTGTCCGTGTCTCGAAGCGTCCTGAGTTGCGCTTCCACTTGTTGTCCATAGAAACGAAATCCTTGACAACTAACTTGAGGATTTCCTGTTTGAGTTCTGCCTTAAGGTTCTGTGTTTTCTGCTTCTGCGATGGCAAGGAGGACATCCCGGTGGAGTAGTCCGGCATTAGTGTATTGGCTGGTAGTGTCGCTGTCATTTTCTTCTTCTGGTTCTGTTTCTGTTTGTGCGCTAGCATGTTGCTCACTTTCCAGATACAATCCGGTAGTGCTGGTGGCGGGGTTGAGAGGACTTGGTTCCTCTGATGGGGCGTCTGGGTTGGTCGTGTATAGGGGCGGGTGTCCTGGTGACTGGGGCTCTGAGTGTGTTTCTGTGGGGGGTTGGAAGTGGAAGGGGGGTCCGCGATGGTAGTAGCGCTGATGTCTGATTGAAGCGCTAAGGATCGGTTCTTTGCTGTCAACTGGGACATCAATTCTGTTGTGATTGATGACAGTTTCTTCTTGTCCTGGCTCCCAGTTGGTCCAGTGTAGTCTGATGGTGAAGTTGTCCCTTCTGATAAAGGCGGTGAATAAGTGTAGATCATCGGCTTCTGTGTGTACTCTGAGAAGGACGATTCCATTTTCTGTTCCAAGGGTGAAGATGGTAGATGTGGGGAATCCTGAGCTGGGTAGGTTTGGATGCTGTGCCATCTATTGGCGGTGGTAGGGGCAGTAGTGTTCCTGGAAAAAGCGGGAATGCTCAAGGGTGTGTTTGAAGGTGATATGGATGGTGCGCTGTAGCGATCCTGGCTTTCTGGCTGCTGGGGTGAACTCTTTGAATCAGTATGGGTTGGGGAAGATAGCTGGGTTTCTGAAGAGCAAGCAGAAGAAGAAGAAAGACTGCTTGGAGGGATGAGAGTAATCTGGTTGGTGGGGCATGATGGGGAATATTCTTCTGCTGTTTCCATGGCTTTTATGCAAGAGCGAATAGCTGCGGGATAGCTAGCGTAGAAGTCTGTAACAAGGTCTGTGGCATTCATGTCTGATTCGTCGACCCATGAGTCATGAGAGGGCGAGTATCCTTTCTAGCAGACAAGGTATTGCTTCTTCTTTGTTCGCCCAAAGTGTCTTGATTGGAGGATTTGCTCTACCTCCCATTCTGGTTCTCCTTCTATGACATCAGGTGGCGGTTCTATCCAGTTTGGGCCGTGTGCTTCTGTTTCTCGATATGGCGTTAGCAACGATGTGTGGAAGACATTATGGATCTTCCAATGACTTGGCAGTTCTATTTTGAATGCAGCATTTGATATGATGGCAACTACCCAAAAGGGTCCATATTGCCTTGGTGATAGCTTCGGGGTGACGTTGGTGGGTAAGTTTAGATTGGTTCCTTCCAGCCAGACTCTGTCTCCAATTGCGAATGGTCTGTATCTTGGTTTCTGCTTTATCCAGCTGTCTTGCGCTTTACGTTGGGCCTCTTGGGCGGCTTCTCTGGCTTCTTTGATATTGGTGAGACGTTTTTCTAGAGTGGGAATGTTGGTTGATCTGGTGGGCTGATGTATGCATGGAGTATATCCAACAAGGAGGTCAAATGGGGCTTTCTTTGTAGTGGCGGATGGCCATGAGTTCTTCGTATACTGGGCTAGAGGTAGCCAGGCGTGCTAGTTGTTTTGTTGTGTTCCGCAGAACATCCTGAGGTACTGCTTGAGAGATTGGTTTGCTCGTTCACTGGCTCCATCTGTTTGGGGGTGGTAGGCTGTGCTGATATTTTGGCGGATGTCTAGGAGGTGGCATAGCTCCTTTCCAAAGCGTGAGGTGAACCGGGGATCTTGGTCTGAGATAATCTTTTTGGGTAAGCCATAATGTGGTAGGACATGTGTCAGGTAGAGTTGCGCGACTCCTTCAGAGTCTATAGTCTCTTTGCAAGGCAAGAACATAGAGGCCTTGGTGCAATCTGTGTCTGTGATCGTCAGGATAGTGTCGTAGCCTCCAGAGGGCGGTAGCTTTGTGATGAAATCCATGGCAATAGTCTCAAAAGGACAAGCGTTTTCAACAGGAGTGATTGGCGACAAGGGGGGATGGCTAGGATGAGTGTTCACTTTGTTCATTTGACAGGTTGCGCATCCTCGGATGTACTCAGTAATGAAGGCTTTCATATTGGGCCACCAGTAGTACAGCAAAATTAATTGGAGTGTTTTTGAAATTCCAGGGTGGCCAGCGGTTAATTGGTCGTGAAAAAGGGATGTTACTCCCCTCCTAAGGGTATTGTCTGCCATGACAACTAAGGCGTTCCCATGGTACCAGTGAGTTCTGTCTGCTAGGGTGATTTGTTTGAACACTTTGACCCAATTCTTGAGTTGTTTCTGTCCTTGGTATTGTGCCAATTTGACTTTACTGTCCAATGTGCTTTCTAGCGTGTCCCAATCCATAACTTGGATGTTTTTGTTTTCTCCACTGGGCCGCCCATTTCCGGGGTAGCTCCCATCCATGGAGGTACTGCGAATGCTTGTATGGTGGTCACAGAAATATTTGCTGGGCCACACAATGACATCTTCATTTTCTGGGTTACTACCATCATCATGGTCTTCACGTCTTGATAGTCCGTCTGCTCGATTTGAGGCTCCTGGCTTGTATTCCAGTATCATGTTGTACTGTTCTTGTTCTGGTAGGTATCTGGCGACTCTTGGTCCAATTTTCCTGGGGTCGCGATAGTAGCGAAGGTTTGCATGGTCAGTATAGACTAGTACTGGCTTTTCAGTACCTTTGAGGAGGTAATCCCAATTCCTGAGGCCGCGCATTATGGCCAGGAATTCTCTGTTGTAAATGGGGTAATTTTGCTCTGTGCTGGTGAATTTCTAGGAGTGGAAACCGCAGGGGTGCTGTGGTCCTGGCTTTTCTGTGCCATCTGGTCATGTGATAGGTGGTCCTCTTTGATAGAGTATGGCTCTGGTCGCTATTTGTGAAGCGTCGACTCCCAGCTCAAATTGTTTGCTGGGATCTGGGCGAATGAGTACTGGAGCGCTAGTGATGCGCTTCTTGAGTTCTCTGACTGCAGCTATGCAGTCCGGTGTCCATTCGAATGGGATGTCCTTTCCAAAGAGTCGGGTAATGGGGGCTGTGATAGAGGAAAATCTGGTGATAAACATGCGGTGGTATCCCAAGACTCCTATGAATGAGCGGGCTCCTTTGAGGGTCGTAATGTTCTCACGGCAGGCAAGAGCGGATAAACAGGGTCTGCTTATAGTTAACTTATGGTCCAATTTATATAAAATTAACTGACAAATAAGCGGGCTCTGTTGTCGTTACTAATTATATAAAGACAATAGAATGATTTATTGAGTCCCCTTTATATCTCACATTATTATAGATATAGCTAGCTAAATAATTAACAATCTGTCACATGCTCAAGCGATAA
>Ga0307510_10005729_pt1 | contig 14805 bp, 7 predicted proteins | sample 12_EM_MG_FD_207224 | JGI IMG/M metagenome (GOLD analysis project Ga0307510, IMG submission 207224) | Populus trichocarpa ectomycorrhiza microbial communities from riparian zone in the Pacific Northwest, United States - 12_EM | ecosystem: Host-associated > Plants > Roots > Unclassified | place...
TCTATATATAATTATATATATATATATATATATATATATATATATATATATATATATATATATATAGTTGACCTCATTGTGGATCGACCCCGGTCTTGCCAAGTTATTTATTACTTTGACACTCCTGCACTTGGGATAAGACATCAACTCTTTGATCGTGTCAGTAATAAAGGGATTAATTAGAGATCTAGTAAGGTAAGCATAGTGTGTGCATAAATGAAAGAAAAGCTTAAGACATGTGTTTAGGTTGTACCTTCTCCTTTTATGTAATTCAAATTAATAAGTATATGAGATTAGATATATTTCTCTCTTAGTATTTATTTATAGTTAAGTTCTTGTGGAATGGATATGATGTGATTATTGAAACAGTGCAATATGTATATATAATGTTAAAAGAATGGATAAAATTGGCTTGTGGTTGAAATGATATGGATTAAAGTCTAAGACAAATGGACTATGCTGCAATAATGATTATGAAATGGATGAGATAGTTGAAACTTGGTATGTTCACTTATAAAGGAAACTCTGCCAAATTTTCACTAAAATTACTAATAAATAAAGGAGCATGATTGCATGTATAAATAGACAAAAAAAATCCATGATAAAGACTCATATTCAGTTGAAATGTGTAAATTGTTGTAGAATTTCATGTTTTAACATCCTCTAGAGGATGAGGGTGTTACATCATTGACTTCTATATGTCTATTGATTTTCAATAAATCATTTTCCTCCTTAATGTCAACATCAACAAAAATATTCTCAGCAACATGAAAAATTGAATTTTCTTCTAAGCCGGTAGACAAAGCAACTCGATATGCAACAACTAACTCATCAATTTGAAAGACATTGTCTCTTGCATTTACTTCATCGTTACCATCCTGAACAATTTAGACATAACCTCTAGGTTTGGTTTTCACTATGGATAACCAATCAGCCCTAAAACGATCATTTCTAAAGAAAAGAGTGTATGTGTAATAAACTTGTTGGCATTGCTTAGCAAAAACAAAGACATCGTCGACATTGCGAAGTCTAGCCTTTGTATTAATTTTGATCAAACTATGGTGGGGATCTACTCTGACTCCTCTATCGGTGGTATCATACCAATAGCATTTGAATAAAAATACTTTATTAAGCTCGCTATAATATTGCGTTTCAATCACCTCTTCTAACTTTTTATAATAATTAACATCAAACTCATTAGAAGTTGATCCCTTAACACAAACTCGACTATTATAGGTCTTTCTACCCTGACCATACTCTTCAATATGAAATACATATCCATTGAATAAATACCATTTATTCCACTTGACCTTTCTTTTGAGACCTAAACATAGTAAATTCAAACAACCACTCTCTCTCAATTGATATACATGGTACATGATTACAACCATTAACAGTTAAAAAGAAAGGTTTAATGAAGTTAAGTATTATGAGATATATAATACTCATCATACTATCAGTATTATGAGATATAAGAATTATGAGATATAAAAAAAAAAGTATTATGAGATATAAGAATTATTAAGTATCGCTTACATGTGTTCTGAACCACATGATAAATTGTTCATCTTATAGTCAGAAAATTTGAGATTCGATCAAATGTGAATTTTAAAATAGTAAAAATTGACAATGTTACCAATCAGGAATTTTTCAATCTATCAATTTATAAGACAATAAGAGAAAATTATTTAAAAATAACTTGTTAATATTGTACTTGATGAGTAACATGTCTCAATTCATCGCAGTAAATTACATATAATTATGTTCATGTCTGAATTCAATTTCTATCAAGTATCTTCTCCTCACTACATTATTTAGTAAAGGCCTTGGAACAACGTTGATTATTGTTCTCAATTGAAGATTAAACGAGCACGAGATAAATGTTAAGATCTTTTTACAAATATAAGCCTTACGTATCAAAGCCTCGACATGCGCCTTGTTTTTAATTTATTTTTTTTAGGTTGAACACGTATCTGTATGGAATTAAATAAATATTTTAAACCTAAAAAAATAGAAATTTAAGTAGGATGCATGTGTAATCTCTAACCTCTTGAATTGATACATCTATTTATACTGGACAGGGCCTCCAACTTTTTCCTTAAAAAGAAAATGTATTGGTAGAAGCTCCATTAAGTCAAAGAAAGATGGTGGGAATATCATCTCAAGTTTGCAGATTGTCTAGACAATATTCGTTTCAAGCTTCTTCATATGTCGGGAATGCAATTTGTTAGAGCATATATCTCTAAAATAGTAACTGATTTCCGTGAGTGCATCTCATATCCCTTTTAACAATAAATCATGATAAACAAGTGGAATGAGTGTTTGCATAAACACAAGAAAGTTATGACTTTTCATTCCATACAATCTGTCATCCTCCAAATTCACCAATCTAGGTATGTTTGAAGCAAATCCATCAGGAAAACATAGATCCTTAAGCCATTGGTAGACAAATAATTATGCATTATTGTCTAAGGCAAAGTTGGCTTTGAGTTTTGCAACTCGTGACCCATTATAAACCAACTTCATGTTATTATGATGATAAAACAAAGGTATATCCATTTTATCCTTTATGTTGTTCTTTGTCTTCCCTTTCACATCCATCATCGTGTTAAAAATATTTTCAAACATGTTCTTTTTTATATGCATGACATCTAGATTATGGTGGAGGAGATTAGATTAGTCTTTCAATAAGGAAGCTAAAAAAAAACATTTCGCTTTACTAAATTATGGGTCCCATTAAAAACAGGAAACTTCTGCTTACCGGATTCAAAACTAAAACTAATGCCCTTGTACTGCAAGACCACGTCATACAATTCTTTACCCGATAATACCAGCGGTGCACCATTCCTTTTAACTCTACCTATAAAGAAATCTTTTTTGTTCTTTCTTTACTTGTGATTGATTGGCAAGAACATTCGGTAGCAATAAAAAAAGATCATTTACCACAATTTGTTAAGGTGAAGGTCTTGTTATTTTCCATACAGTATAGACATGTTGATTTTTCATGTGTGCTCCAACCAAAAATCATCTCATACGTAAGAAAATCATTGATAGTCCACATCAAAATTACCTTCATCTGAAAATTTCATTTCCTCGAGACATCATACGTCAAAGTCCTAGATGATCACAATTACTTCAACTCATCAATTAACGGTCGAAGATAAACATCTATATTTCTAGCTGGAATATTAGGATCGAGTATGACCGTAGATAAGAACATGAATTCCGACCTCACACGCATCTCTGGTGGCAAGTTATAAACTGTGAGTATCATCGACTAAAAAGAATATGGTGCAACAAACTACCTGAATAAATTGAATCTGTTTGTACATAATTGTAAAACCCAAAATAAATAAATAGTATAGGCCGACCTATTCTAGGTAAAAATTATGGGAAACAAACCGACCCTAAGTTAACCAAAAAGGGGAACAAGAATAAGAACAACCCACACCCAAAAACTCTCATCACATTTAAGAGGGAGTAAAATGCAAGGGGAGGAAAAAGAGATGATTTTTCCTCTACCCCAAAACCGGCAGCAACCATAGTTGCAGCAACCTTCTCTCTTGCGAAGAAACTCATCCAAAACAACTTGCATGCCATCTTTTTTGAATGCTTGAGTGAAAGGAGAGTTAGAAAAAAAAAAGGAGAACCGAAAACACGAAAGGAGGAAGAACTAGGAGGGTCAGCTGGGACAACAGAAGAATGAGAGAAAAACCAAGAGGAAGAGAATAAGAAAATCACTAAAACCTTTCCTAAAGCTTGTTTAAAATCATGTGGTAAGAGTAATGGAGAAACCTCAAAATGAAAGCCTTAGGGTTCTTACACTTGTAAATTCAAAAAAAACTAAATGAGAAGATTGAAGAAGAATAGGGAATGAAGGCGACACAATTTCAGAATCTTTACTAGGGAAAAATTGATGAATATGGATTAACAAACCCAAATTAAAGGTTGGCCAAATTGATAGAATAGGAAAGAAAATGAAATGAAGTGATGAAATGTGTAGATTGTGATCTTCTCCTTTAGATATGACCGATTTCTCAATACTTAAAATTAGGCTCGAATACGACCACTTAGCATGATAGGTCACAAAAATCACCCAAGCATCCAAGATCTAAATATAGCTTGCATCCATGTAGTTTGTCATTTGGAGATACAAAACCATCTCCAATTCATGTTTTATATCTTAAAATAGCTTACTTAACTTATTTTTTACTTAATGGTACAATGAAGATATAAATTATAGAAAGAAGCTAAATAAAACAAGTTTAGCATAATTTCAAGCAAACAACTAAAAAAAGAACATTGGATTGAGTTATTAGAGCTAAGAAGTGCAAATCCTAATTGCATTAAGAATCCAACTTGAACAAAGAATTTTAATGGGATTACAATTGATTAAAGCAAACCTACTAGACTTGACCACTATGTACTCTTTAGACCATATCTGAAGCTACAAGTGGGATTTTGTTGTGATTCAAATTAGGATGAAAACTAGACATCTCAAGATTTCCATCAATATATGGTAGGCTCAGTAACTTGTCCAAATGAGAGAGAACAATAACTTTGAAATCGAGTCTAAAATCTTCCAACAAACCAGCACGAAACCTTAACAAGTTATTCAGAACCAAATCATATATAAAATTGAATTCAATTAAAAGGTAAATTTTAATTCAATTGATAACATATTATAATTCTTATGTTTGGGATAAAATATTAAACTACAAAATTGAATTCAATTACAAATAAATAAATTGAATTGAATTGGCAATCTTGACTATTTTGCCCTTAATTCAAAAATCATTTCTTATTATCTGGCATTGTAACTGTAAACATCAATGTAAGAAAAATTAAGGACATGAATTAATGTAAAGAAAGCATATTTATCACTCAACTATGCTACGTAGAGATTAGAAAGCTAAAAAAAAAATTGTTGACAAAATACTCAAAGAATCAATTTTTATGTAATGGGGTATCAAGAATCATATCTATGAGAGTCAAAATGGAAAAATTATATTGAAACTAGAAGAAGAGAAAAGGAAAGAACATCAGCCAGAGGCTGAAAATGGAAAGCTGTAGCAAATGAAGAAGTAGAGAGTAATAAAAAGCTCATCATCTCCCTCCTATTCCCTCATTTCATTTGCTCTTTTGTCAATGAAGTTTCAAGCTTTCCTCCTCAATTTGGCCTTTTTTTCCTTTTGCGGGACTATGTTTTATGTTGGTTGGCTTGCTGGCTAACGAAGAAAGAGAAAGAAACCACAGGGTTTTTTGGGTTTTATAGAGAACCACAGAGGATGAGGTCCAGGGTTTTTGAAGAAAACAAATTTCGAGGTATTCTTGGCTAAAAGCTTTTTGTTGAAATTGTGTTTGAAGAAGATACAATAAAGAGTAAAGAGAGCAGAGAATAAAAAGTTATTTTGTAGGATTTTTAGAAGAAAAAAAAAATGTATTCTTGAAAAATAATTTTCGGTAACTAGAATTCAATTCTTGTAGCAAATCAAAAGGTTTCCTCTCTCTTATTTGCTTTGAAATTCAAATCAATACCCTAAAAAAAAATTAAAATCTTAGAATTAAATTTAATTTCAAATGAAATAATCTGATTAAAAATTAGTTATTAACTAGAAAACTTATTCACTTTCTCAACTCCATATATAATCAATTAAATGAAGAAATTGATTTAAACTTTGGAATTGAATTTAATTCCGAGAATTTCAAGCGAAGTAATCCGATTAGTAATTAGTTATTAACTAAAAAACTTTTTCACCTCCTCAACTTCATAAATAATCAATCCTAACCTCTAAAAAAAACAGGAATCACGTTCAGAACATAAAATAAGAGAAGAAGGGGATTCTATTTTTTTTCATAATTATTGTTTTTTATCTTTTTCCTTTTTTAATTTTAAAAGGTTAATACTTTTAGATTTTAAAATGTCATGAAAATTTATACTTAAAATTATTCTATATTAGATTATAATATATGAATATCTTATGTTTTTCTATAATTAAACGTAATGGTTGATAATTGAAATTTTATCTGATGAGCAACATATGTTTTTGTTTTAGTTTATAACGGATTCATGACTAATTAACTTTAAGTAGTAGAAGTATATAATTTTTCAAATTCATGTTTGATTATTTGATACTTGAAAAATATAAGTCTTGATTAAATTAATTTTTTATGCGTGTTTAATTATTGTGAATCAATTGCATCTATCTTCATGTTAAAGTTATCATGTGATTGAATTTTACATGATTAATAAAGGTTATTATTTGATTAGAGTTAATTGATGTATAAATATTATATTAACTAAAATTTAGGATATATAGAAAAAACTTGTTTTTCATGATTGATTTATTTGTTATCACAAATCAGATTAAAAAACATATCTAAAATGATATTTAATTATCCTCGAGAAACACTTCTTATATTTTTCTTTCTAGATTTTTTCTGATAATTTTCTACTTATTTTAAGAATTGGTTTCTTTTGTTTTTTTTTTTTTCTAAGATGTTTTTAGTTAGTTTACTTATTTTACTCATTGTTTAAAGTATATTTAATGCATTTTTACTTGGTTTGCTTTAACTTAAACTCAAATAGCCTGTCTTGATTGAATAATTAAGCTCTAATACTTGTATTTGTGTGGGATAACATTCTTATTTTCCTATACTATAAATAATTAATTTTATGGATTTAAATTTCTACGTCACTCGTAAGCACCTCATCACATACACATACAAAACTAACTACTATATATGATGGCATGCAACTAATCATATATTGAGGAGCAGGCTCTTTCAAAGCAGGATGGTGCCCAAAGTTGAACTAGTTTATTCTTTCGAGATCATTTTGTATCAGTCAGTACAAGTTTGCAAAAGTGTAGACCTGGTGGGAAGCGGCAAAATTTGCATGCACCTGTTGATGAGATATCTAGTCTTCAAACTCCAGAGAAGTTTGTCTGAAACGAAAACCGATGGTTCATGTCCTAGTATTTAATAGGCCCATCAAGGCTGCCAGATGCAAACTGAAACAAGAAAAGGCAAGGCATTAAGTTAGAACTGAAATATAACGCACGCCTGCACGTCACACACATACGTATTCAAACGAATGTTTGCGCTCACACACAAGAGATGTTCGTGACAGCAAAGCTATCACAATATAGGCGACATAATAACGCTGTCTCAACAAAGAAAGTCCGACTACTTGTTTCCACCACTACAACAAATGGGAAGGACAAAAAAGGTGGGGAATGAAGAGAATATAAGACTAAAGCCCAGTTAGCTATGTAGCTAATGCAGGAAACAGCAATAGAATTGACATTTCCTCACATTGCAGTGACAATGAATCAAAGATCCCACTGATGAGAAACTTTAGACACTGAAAGTCACATTTTCCTTTTCACTAGTACTATAGCACTCACAATTTAACCAAACATGTAAAACTTACCACCAAGCATCACCTTTATTATATTCAATATCTTTAGTATAAAGTTAATAGTTTGGCAGCACATGTAAACAAAACTCACTGTTTGAAGTTTGGTGCAAACTAAATTCTGAAGGTTTCAAAACTACCACTACAATTCTTACCTGTTGAACAATTGGATTGGCTGATGTCATGAATTCATCAGTCATTCCTTGCCAAACAACCTTTCCTTCATGTAGAAACAACAACCTACACACAGAGCAGTGCTTAGGAAATGCCACCTGACAGGTCCGTGGCAACAAATAGTGCAAGACTACAAAAACTTTTTGACACTGCAAACCTGTCAACAGCCCTTCTAATGGTACTATGTTGATGAGTGACCACCACATAAGACGCAATCTTCTCAGGTTTCCCAAGTGCATCCTCTCCTTTCATGTGAACAGAGCGGATGAGATCTTCAACTACAGTAGATGCTATTGGGTCGAGTCCGGCTGTTGGTTCATCATATAAGAGTACCTGTTCAGCAATGTGAAAAACTATGAGTAACAGGTAAAAAAATCAAAGCAGGATTAAATCACATCAAAGTAACTCTTCAGCAGCTGTGCAACAAAACACCATGAGACAAAGCATAAACAAAGAAATGTTAGATATAAAAGTTAAATAATCAAATCTATAAGATAACAGGTAAAAAAATCAAAGCAGGATAAGATCACATCAAGGAAACCATAATCACTGCACCAGGCAATGTCTCACTAACATTACTTTGACGTTGTTTGAAAGATATAAACAAAGCATTTCAGTTTCCTATGGGAACAAGTAAAAATTTTTAAAAGAAGTTACAAGATCAGAATTAAAAAAAAGCACCATGGAGTACTACTTGGTTAACCACATCCCATCAGCCACCCCTTTGTTGAAGGCAGCCTCCACTGACCATTGTCTGCCAGCATATTTAGTGTAACTGAGGAAATATCAAATCATACGATTTTCAATCACCATAAGGACTGAAGCAAAATTTTGGGAAACAGTAATCACTTTTTTTCCCAGAACAGACTTAAACCTTACACCACAAGTAACCAATCTCATGATTATATAATTATCACCTCGAGGCCAATCACTCATCACAGGAAACTACCACTGACCATCAAATCAGCACATACTTGCTTTACAGCCAGCCAACAAACTGTCACCAACCACCAAAACCATGGTTGCTTGCCACCATGCAATACCACATATCTCCATTGATCACTAGAACAATAGTCAGATGCCATTAACAGTCACCAGGCAGCAGCTAAAATCACCATAATCAAAACACCAATCACCAGAATTATCTTTGACAGCAACTTTCAGTCATCCTATGGGTATAGATTTCCTTACACATGCCAACCACCAGAGGATGACACGAGAAAAGTCATTTCCTTAACCATATTTTTCATCAAAGAATGTTTAACAGAAAAATGGTCTCAGTGCAGCCATATATTAAGACAACAACAGATGCTATTAGTGGCAGTTAAAACCAAAAAGATTAGAGAACAAAATTAATTCAGTTGCTTGACATACCTCTGGCTCAATTGTTTCATTTGTGGTATCAAAAATTATAGACCGAGCTAAAGCAACTCTTTTCTTCATTCCACCGGATAACTCAGAAGGTAACCTGTCCTCTACTCCCTGAACAAAATATTAAGTTTCATCAACCTAAAAGTAAAGGGTTTCCTTATCTAAAATAGAGGCTTCAATAAGAGAGCAGGGAAAAGGAGACAGTTTCTAAGCTTTCTGCAATGATGGAAACTAGCCCAAGGAAATAAAGGCAGTTTCTAAACTTCAGCAGGAAATTGAACTTTACATTGCTGGAAATTGACAGCATTAGATTAGGGGGGTGTTTAAGAGTGTGGTAGCAGTTGCTTTTCAAAGAGTTTTTTGCTCGGAAATGCATCAAAATAATGTTTTTTCATTTTTTAAAAATCATTTTTGACATCAACACATCAAAACGACCCGAAAACATAAAAATACAATTTTAAGCAAAAAAAAATATATTTCAAATTTTGATGAAAAACAAGTTGAACCGCCCAGCCAAACACACATGACAAAGTGTATCCATATATGTAGCTTAAATATATTAAATTGAGGGCATCGCAACCCATCACGAGACGATTGCTTAGCCAGGAAAGAACCATATGATGCAGTACAAGTGAAATTTTAGATCCAACATACCTTTAAACCAACTTGGGCCAAAGTTTCCGTCACAAGTTCAGCAATTTGTTCCTCCGACATGCTAGAATTTTCATATCTAAGCAAGTCAAAAGCATTAAGAAATGAGATTTCTTTTTTTTTTCTCTCCAGAAAAGGTATTGAAATTAAAGTCATGCTATCAGTTCCAACTGCTGAGAAGAAAAAAGTAATTTCTATCTTACAAAAGGAAACCAACATTTTCACGAACAGTCAAAGAATCAAAAAGTGCTGCACTTTGAAACACCTGTCACAAAGAATGTGGAAAAAAGATGAGTGTAATTACTGATAAAATAGCACAAGAGAAATAACCCTTTGATTTATAACTAAAATAAAGATTTACCAATCCAATTCGAAGCCCAGAAATCCCCTCATCGCTGATCAAACCATCTCTCTTTTTACCATGAATATAAACCTCGCCCTGACATTAGATATGGTCTATGTAAAACCACCTAAGGTAAAATACTGAGGCACAGCCTAGTCACTTTAGTATGAATCAGTATAGAAATACAGTTACATAAAGATAAAAGCAACAAAAAATTTAGTTTGATTATTACCCTGTCTGGAGCAAGAAGTCCAGCAATAATCTTCAAAATTGTAGATTTACCAGTACCAGAAGGCCCAATTATTCCAACTGCTTCACCATGTCTAATCTGCATAAGTGAAAACTTATCACCATGCCGATGAAACAATACACAGATTTAAGACTTATTCCACAAAAAATACCCCGCCCTCCCTCTCTCCAAAAGAAAATTGGTTTAAAGCATGGCTCGCAATGGCAATATATTAAAGATACTATCTTGTTAGGAAAATATCAAGCTTTCTGCTTATCATTGGTTTCCTAGAAGCTTGTGAACAAATAGCAATTCAACCAGCAAAAATTTGGGGCTTGAGCCTTGCTCATGATTCAACTAAGTCAGCTTAATCCTATCAAAATAGGTTTAGGTAAATCTATTTTTGGTATTAATAAGCACAACAATCAAATAGTAGCAAATAAGCAATAAAAAAAATTGTTAAACAGCAAACACAACATTGAAAAGAATTTCACCTTGAAGCTTACACCTCTTAATATATCCTTCTCTCCAAATGACTTGTAAACATTTCTGCATTCGATGAGAACATCAGAACCATCCTCCAGATCACCTATGGTGCTTAATTTCTCTGCTTTATATGAATCCTAGTTACGTAATCCATTCAAACCAATGCAAAAGACCATATCAATGAAATTTAAAAGATAGAGAAAAATCCATCCAATTCACAACTACATCATCTAACACAAAGAAGGCAAAACATAAGGTGGGCTGCAGTAAAAATTTCCTAAAATACCGAGCATGAAAATAAGCCACAGAAAAACACGATGAAAAAAAAGAGAGAAGAAGAAGATGAAGCATAAACAGCAGCATTCTACAAGAGTATATAAATAATGCAAAAAATAATACAGAACATAAGAAGGAAGGAGGAGAAACTTTACAATGAATTTGGTTGCAGCAAATCCATCGCGTCCTATGTTGTTGGGTGGAGGAGGTGCCACACAAGCACAAACAATATTTCTCAGATTCTTTCTAAAACAAAGTGAAGTGTTGAATGGTAACCCAGTCCCAGTGGACGGAGCATACCCATTTGGTATGCAAAGCGTAGATAATAGCATTGAACCGGATGAGATCAAGCTTTCTGTAAGCATTTTAAACAAGACCCAGATGGAGTTTTGGGCCAAAAATTACGAAAAAGTGAAGGGAAATTGTGTTTTTTTATTTTTGATAGATAGATTGATTGATTCTATTCTTTGACAAAGCAGCAGGGTTTAGCTTTCCTTTCCTTTCCTTTCTAAATTCTACAAGAGATTGTGAAATTTGACACAAGCAATCAAAATTGAGGAACGAACACGAATGTGTGCTCTGATAGAGGAGAGAGAAACAAAAATAAATTACACACAATGCCTTGTGTTTATTAAAAAAAAAAAAAAACACGTTTATGTTGTGCGTGTGTTCTCACTGATTTGCGATTGTTTATTAGATCGCATTTGGTACGAGGCAAAAGTTATATATTAAAAACTTGAATTTTTTTTATTTAAAATTAATTATTTTAATGTTTTTGAATTATTTTAATATGTTAATGTTAAAATAAATTTTAAAAAATAAAAATATATATTATTTTTATGTATTTTCAAATAAAAAATATTTTGAAAATTAATCATTATCACAATGTCAAACACTTTATAAAAATTTAGAATTTTTTTGCATAAAATTAATTTTTTTAGTGTTTTTGAATCATTTTAATATTTTGATGTCAAAAATAAAAAAATATTATTCTCATGTATTTATGAGTGAAAAATACTTTGAAAAAAAAATTGTTAACACAATGCTAAACACGCTCTTCGAATAACAGGTGGTTACGCGGCTCTGATTAAATTTTTTTAATATAATAAATTAGGGTTTAAGAATTGGAACTTTGTAAATTTTAATTTAGTCCATGTTATTTCAATTGTAGTACAAACACCTTAAATTGACTCCGAAACTTTTTAATTTTCGCAATCGCATCCTTGGAAACTTTGATTGACTCCTCTGATTTGAGCATTTGTTTTCAAATTGGTTTTTGGTTTTCAATTTGTTCAATTTGACCCCTATCAACTATCAAATTGACCCCTGAATCTGATTATTTCAGTCCCTAAATTTGCACGTCAGTTGCACTTTAGTTCTTAATTCTGAATTTATTCAATTTAGCCCTTAAATGATCCCCTAAACTTTGATTTTCTTATAATTTCACCCCTTGTTTCATCCAATTAAGCTTCTAAAAATTAAATTTGGTCCTATAAAATTTTAATTTCTCAATTAAGCTCAAATTATGCTTCTAAACTTAATATTTCACCAATAAAGTTCTTAATAAAATTAATTTGACCCATTAAGTCTAATTAAGTCCTTACACTTAATTAATTACTTTAATTTCGATCTAAATTAATTTAAAAACTTAATTAAACCCATAATTAAATCAAATCAGCCTATAAAAAATCTAATTAAGTTCTTAGACTTAATTTTTATATCCAATATTCATTTAAGTTAACCTTGAATTTGATTACCTTTCATATTTAGGTCCTTCAAGGGTGCAATTGAGTTTCTAAAAATGTCAAAGATCTAGTTTGGTCCCTTCATCTCTTATTTAAGCATGTAGATCCCCTTTTTAGTTTGTTCTTGCCAACCAACTTGCTTGTCTTTTCCTGTATTTTATTTTATTTTTCAAACTTTTTTCCCTTTTTTTATTTTTGTATAAAAGTAAATTATAATTTTAGGAGAACCTAAAATTAGGTTGTGACAAGAACCAAATTGGATACCAAATTTAAATGAAATAAAATGTTAATGGATGAAATTGAAAAACAAATCAAGAAAATGTTAAAAAATTAAAAGAATTAGGACCAAATTGAATACAAAAATTAAATGAAATAAAACGTAAGGGATAAAATTGAAAAACAAATCAATTTCAAAAAACATTAAAAGTAAAACAAATAACAATCAAAAGAATGATGACTAAAATTGATTCAAATACAAACAAGCAGGACACATTTGATTTTCAAAAGGGCTAGCGTGAAATCTAAGATGAAAATGGAGGAAAGAGGGGGGAAAGAAAAAAAAATTAATTGGAGCCTAACCACTACTCCTTCATAAACACGAGCTGGACCACTGTGAAAAGAACAATGAGGTGCATCTAACTCTATCACAAAAGGTAACGTTTCACAACCGGGAGGCACCACACATGCCATCCAACTTTGTCACGAAAGGCAATGTTTCACAACTGAGAGGCACCACACGTGCCTCCCAAAGTGTATGGGTGTATCCTACTCGCTAATTAGACGTGCATAACACGCACTAGCTACTTTTATTTTTTTAAATTATATTTATATTTAAGAAAATACTGAATTGTCCATGATTTAAATTGATTATAAGTAAAAAAAAACCAAGATGAAATACAAAATTGTTATTGGATGTCAGTTTTATTTTATTTTGTTTCTAATAGGCAAGTTAGTTATGACATTATGCAACCAAATCACTAAATGATTGAAAAGCCCCTAGACTCTAGTTTTGACTTTTTTTATTATTTTAAAGATATTTAATTCACTTTACTTTGTATTCAAGATGTAAAAAGATTAATTTACCCTCGATCAATATGACAATGATAATGTACCCCATGTAAAAAACTAATTTTGCCCCTAATAGCAAGTTAAGTGATTTTATTTGTGAAGGGAAAAATAGTCATTTTAATATTTTAATTCACAATGAACTTGTCTTGGTGGACAATGAAAGGCTGATGGATTTTTTTTTTAAAATAAGATTATGGAAAGAGATGGGTAAATAAGAACAAGGATTTAAATAAAATTTAAACAATATCCCTTTTTATTATTCAAAAATGCATTATTAACCTCCCCGTAAGAACAAGTGTGCATTATGGCAAATTTGTATATTTTGGCACTTGTATTTTGCAAGGTTTACAAATCACTCATTAAATTTTATTTTATTTTCAATTTAATCCTTGGAATTTATCTTTTCATGGTTTTATATGCTTAAATATGTTTTGATTTGTTTTCCCTCACATATCTAATGTGTTGCAAAATGTTATGACATTAAATTAATTACTAGTTTTGCAAAATAGAGTTTTAGCTTCTTTTTAAAAAATAAATTAAGAGATAAAGGATCAAAATTGATATAAAAAAAGAAATAGAGGACTTTTCCACAAAAGGTATGTAAAAGTTCCATTGGATCTCTTAAGCTTCAATTTCTTCATCTTATGTCCTTGTTCTTTTAGTTTAAAGAAAATTACACTAAGTATCTTGTACTTTTTGTTATTTGTTTTATTTTTTCTCTATTCTTTAAATAATTATTGTTTATATTTTAGAGTTTATAGGTTCATAGAACTTTACATCTTCAATTAGACACATAAAAAAATCAACAAAAAAATTGAATTATTTATATTGTTTTTATTATATTCTATTTAAAAACTAAAGAGCCCATATTGTGTAAAAGTAATGAAAATGCCAATGAAGTTATTGTTGCTTATTTTGAAAAAACGAGTCGTTGTATATTTGCATCATAATTACAAAAATGTCATCATTTACATGTTCTTAACTACATTTCTTCCTTTTTCCTCATCATTTCCATCCACAAACACATATCAAATTCTTCATT
>Ga0307510_10005730_pt1 | contig 14803 bp, 9 predicted proteins | sample 12_EM_MG_FD_207224 | JGI IMG/M metagenome (GOLD analysis project Ga0307510, IMG submission 207224) | Populus trichocarpa ectomycorrhiza microbial communities from riparian zone in the Pacific Northwest, United States - 12_EM | ecosystem: Host-associated > Plants > Roots > Unclassified | place...
CTGCTGGCCCAGGAGTCGCTCGCCAAACTGCCGGAGAGCGCCTCGCCCCGCGACCGCTACCGCACGGTGCTGATGCACGCCTTCGTGAAGCACGAATCCGGCAAGCTCGAAGCCGCGGTGCGCCTGGGCCATGAAGCGCTCGCGCTGGCCGACCGTACCGACGATCTCTGGCGCCAGTCCGAAGCACGCAGCGCGCTCGCCTACACCTACTGCGACGCCAAGCAGATCGAACGCGCACGCGCGCTGAGCGACGAAGCGCTGGCGCTGTCGGAGAGGGCCCAGGACTGGATCTCGCTCGCACGCGGCCACAGCACGTCCGGCATCGTCAACGACGCGATGGGCGATCTGCAGGGCGAACGCCGCTCGTTCGAGCTCGCGACCGAATACGCGCGCCGCGCCGGCTCCAAGATCGACGAGGTGCGCTTCCTCGCCAACATGGCCGACTTCTTCCTGAAGAACGGCGACTACAAGACCGCGCTCGTCAACGCCGAACGTGCGTTGCCGCTTGCGCGCGAGCTTGCCGACAGCAGCAGCGAAACGGTGGCGCTCGCCAACATCGGCCTGGCCCACATCTCGATGCAGCACATCGAGCTCGGCAAGCGCTACGTGTACGAGGGCATGGCGATCGACCAGCACCGCGGCTCGGTCAACGGCGTGGCCGACCTGTACCGCGAGCTCGGCCTGTACCTCGAGAAGGCCGGCGACATGAACAGCGCCATCGAGGCCTACCACGAGCACCGGCGTCTGGTGACCGGCATCCTGCGCGGCGATCAGCAGAAGGCGATCCTGGCGATGCAGGAGCAGTACGACGCCGACCGCCGTACGCAGGCGCTGACGCTGCTGAACCGCGAGAACGAGATCAAGGCCGAGCAGCTGCATCGGCGCGACCTGCAGCTGCGCCTGTGGTGGCTGCTCGCGGCCGCGTTCGTGCTGTCGTTCGCGGTCGTCGCGCTGCTCTATCGGCGCGTGCGCGAGACCAACCGGCATCTGGCCAGCAGCAACGAACTGCTGAAGGTGCAAAGCGAACGCGATCCGCTCACCGGGCTGGCCAATCGCCGCCACTTCCAGGCCGCGATGCGCCAGCTCGCGGCCGACGGCAAGCTCAACGGCACGGTCTACCTGATCGACATCGACCACTTCAAGCACATCAACGACCAGCACGGCCACAGCGCCGGCGACGCGGTGCTGGTCGAGGTCGCCAAGCGGCTGCGCGAGACGCTGCGTGAACAGGACCTGATCGTGCGCTGGGGCGGCGAGGAGTTCCTCGTCGTCGTGCAGTCGCTCGAACCCGAACAGGTCGACGCGCTCGCGCAGCGCATGCTCAGCGTGCTCGACCGTGCCGCGATCAACGTGGACGCGCACCGCATTCCCGTGACCGCGTCGATCGGCTTCGCAACCTTCCCGATCGGGCCCGCCTCGCTGAGCGTGTCGTGGGAGCGCGCGATCAACCTGGTCGACACCGCCATGTACCTGGCCAAGGCGCACGGCCGCAACCGCGCCTACGGCGTGCGCCTGCTGCACGCACGCGACGAAGCCACCCTCGAGACGATCACGCATTCGCTCGAATCGGCCTGGCGCGAGGGTCAGGTCACCTTGACGCTGCTGCAAGGCCGCACTCCGTTGGCGGTGGCCGCATGAAGAACTTGCGCGCTCTCGCAACCGCGCTGCTGTTCGCGGCCTGCACCTGGCCGGCCGCCGCGCCGGCGGCGCGCGGCGATCTCGAGGACCAGATCGACACGCTGGTGCAAGAGGGCTTCGAGCACCCCACGCAGGCGCTCGCAGCGCTGAAGCAGCTGGAGCGCGAGGCGGGCCAGGCGATCGACGCGCGCCGCATGGTGCTGCAGGCGATGGGCACGATTGAAGCGCGCTCCGGCGGCAGCACACGCGCCGGGGCGATCGCCGAGCAGATGCTCGCGCTCGCGCGCGACGATGCCTCCGGCCGCATGCTGGCCGGCTCCAACCTCGTGCGCGCGCACATCGCCGACACGGCCGGTCAGCTCGACGTGGCGGCCGCGCTGGCGCAGACCGCGCTGCCGGCGTTCCAGACCGGCTGCACCGGCATGAAGCTCGCATCCGACCCGAGCTGCGACTACCGCTCCGCGTGGGCCGCACTCGCACTGCTGGAGCGCCGCGCCATCAGCACCGGCGTGGCGGTGACCGCGACCACGCATGCGCAGGCCGCGCTCGAACTGGCCGAGGCCGCGGGCGATGTGCGGCGTCAGACCACCAACCTCGGCGCGTTGGCGCTCTACGCGCAGGAGCGCGGCGAACACGATGCCACGACCTGGCTGATGGCGCAGGCCAGGCGACTCGTCGCGCAGTCCAACAACCCGGCCGAGCAGGCGCGTCTGGGCAATGTGCAGGCACGTCTGGCCGGCATGCAGGGCGACACGTCCGGCAGCCTGAAGGCGCTCGAAGAGGCACTGGTGCTGGCGACGACCGCCAACGCGCCGCGCCTCGAGGCCTTGTTGATGAACAACCTCGCCGACATCTACGTGCGCATGAACCGCCCGGCCGACGCGCTGCGCATGGCCGAGCGCGCGCTGCCGGTGCTGCGGCGCCACGGCGATGCGCGCGCCGAACGCGTGCTGGTCGCCAACATGGGCGTGGCCAAGATCAGCCTGGGCCGCCTCGCCGACGGCAAGCTCGACATGGTGCGCGTGCTGCAGATGTGGCAGCAGACCGGCGAGACCGGCCGCGAAGCGCAGACATTGCGCGAATTCGGCGAAGCCCTCGCGAAGGCCGGCGACGCGCGCGGCGCGCTCGAGCTCTACCACCGCGAACGCGCGCTCACCGCCGAGCTGATGCGCGTGAACCGCGACGTCGCGCTCAAGGACCTGCAGACCCGCAACGACGCCGAAGCGCGCCAGCGCGACATCGAGCTGCTGGGCCGCGACAACGCGCTGAAGACCGAAGCGCTCGCGAACCGCGACCTGCTGCAGCGCATCTGGTGGCTGCTGGCCGCGGTGATGGCGCTGGCGATCACGCTGGTGGTGATGTTCTACCGTCGCGTGCGCGAGACCAACCGCAAGCTCGCGGCCAATCACGTGCAGCTGCGCGCGCAGAGCGAGCGCGATCCGCTCACCAACCTCGCGAACCGCCGCCACTTCCAGGCCGTGATGGCCTCGCTGGGCGCGGCCAACGGCTTCGAGGGCGCGCTGCTGCTGGTCGACATCGACCACTTCAAGCATGTCAACGACACGCACGGCCACAGTGCCGGCGACCAGGTGCTGGTGGAGGTCGCGAAGCGCCTGAACGAGGCGGTGCGCAGCGACGACCTCGTCGTGCGCTGGGGCGGCGAGGAGTTCCTGATCCTCGCGCCGCGCGCCGCGCCCGAGCAGGCCGAGCAGATGGCCACGCGCGTGCTCGCGATCCTGGGCGCCACGCCCATCGATGTGGGCACGGCCGCGCTGCGCGTGACCGCGTCCATCGGCTACGCGCGTTTCCCGCTGCCGCCCTACAGCGCCGATGTGCCGTGGGAGCAGGCGATCAACCTGGCCGACATGGCGCTCTACACCGCGAAGAACCAGGGCCGCAACCGCGCGGTGGGGATCACGTCGACGACGGCATCGTCACGCGAGATGCTGCGCGGCATCGAGGCAGATTTCGACCAGGCCTGGCGCGACGGCCGCGTCACGCTGCTGCAGACGCCCGGCCCCGAGCCGCGCGACGGCAGCTTGCGCGCGGCCTGACCAGCCACACGCCCGCGCACGCGCTCAGCGCGGCGGCACCGCTTCGGCGGCGGCCCGCTGCGCACGCGCGGCGGCCGCTTCGCGCAGCGCCTTCAGCTTCTCGCGCGGGTCTTCCTTCGCCTTGACCTCGTCCAGCTTCATCTCGGCGATGAAGCGGCTGGGCACGCCCATCACGGTGTCGCGCCCGCGCTTGCGGCGCTTCAGCGTGTTCACCGCGAGCGTGCTGCGCGCGCGCGTGATGCCCACATACATCAGGCGGCGTTCTTCCTCGAGCCGCTCGGGCGTCATCTCGTCGTCCTCGCTGCGAAACGGCAGCAGGCCTTCGTTGACACCGGCCAGCACGACGTGCGGCCACTCCAACCCCTTGGCCGCGTGCAGCGTGGACAGCGTGACGACGTTCTGATCGTCGCCGCGCTCGGCCAGGCTGATGATGACGGAGATGGTCTGCGCGACGTCGAGCACGCTCTGCTTCTCGGTCTCTACGCTGACACCGCCATCGTTCTCGATCTCGCCACCGCAGCGCTTCGCGATCCAGTCGACGAAATCGAGCACGTTGCTCCAGCGCGAGGCAGCGAGCTTCTCGCTGTCTTCGCCGTCGTGCAGGTGCTTCTCGTAGTCGAGGTCCTTGAGCCAGCCCATCAGCAGCGCTTTCGCGTCCTCGGCGCCGGTGGTGAGGCGCGCGCGGTATTCGAGGTCGTTCACGTAGCGGCCGAACTCGTGCAGCGAACCGACCGCGCGCGCGCTCAGCACGCTGCCGAGCGACTCGGTGAACAGCGCCTCGAACAGGCTCGTCTTCCACTTGCCCGCGAACTCTCCGAGCGTGGCCAGCGTCTGGTGGCCGATGCCGCGCTTGGGCGTGGTCACGGCGCGCAGGAACGCGGGATCGTCGTCGTTGTTGACGAGCAGGCGCAGCCACGCGCACAGGTCCTTGATCTCGGCGCGGTCGAAGAAGCTCTGCCCGCCCGACACCTTGTACGGCATGCCGGCCTTGCGCAAGGCCTTCTCGAACACACGCGCCTGGTGGTTGGCGCGGTACAGCACCGCGAAGTCCCGGAACTCGACCTCCGCACCACCCGACACCGCGGCACCCGCCACGCCTTGCGCGCGGATCGCCTGGATGCGCGTGACGACGCGCTCGGCCTCGTGCTCCTCGCTGTCGCACTCGATCACGCGCACCGGCTCGCCATCGCCGAACGCACTCCACAGCTTCTTCTCGAACAGCTTCGGGTTGTTGCCGATCACCATGTTGGCGGCGCGCAGGATGTGGCCGGTGGAGCGGTAGTTCTGCTCCAGCGGAATCACCTTGAGCTGCGGATAGTCCTGCGGCAGCCGCTTCAGGTTGTCGATGGTCGCACCGCGCCAGCCGTAGATGCTCTGGTCGTCGTCGCCCACCGCGGTGAACAGCGCACGCTCGCCGCTCAGCAGCTTGAGCATCTCGTACTGGATCGCGTTGGTGTCCTGGTATTCGTCGACCAGCACATAGCGAAGCAGGTCCTGCCACTTGGCGCGCACCTCGGCGTCGGTGCTCAGCAGCTTGTGCGGCAGGCCGATGAGATCGTCGAAATCGACCGCCTGGTACGCGGCGAGGCGCTCCTCGTAGCGCTGCATCACGCGCTGCGCGACTTGTTCATCGTCGTCGGCCGGCCGGACCTGCGCGCTGTTCAGGCCTTCGTTCTTCCACAGGCTGATGGTCCATTGCCAGCGCCGCGCGAGCGCGATGTCGCTGCTGCCGCCGGCGTCCTTCAGCACGCCGAGCACGTCGTCGCTGTCGAGGATGCTGAACTTGGGCTTGAGACCCAGGCGCTCGCCTTCGCTGCGCAGGATGCGCACGCCCAGCGAGTGGAAGGTGCTGACGACCAGGTTCTTCGCGGCGCGCGGGCCGATGAGTTCCTTCGCGCGCTCGCGCATCTCCTGCGCCGCCTTGTTCGTGAAGGTGATCGCGGCGATCTGGCCGGGCGCGTAGCCGGCCTGCAGCAGCCGCGCGATCTTGTGCGTGATCACGCGCGTCTTGCCCGAGCCGGCCCCCGCGAGCACGAGGCAGGGCCCGCTCAGATGGTGCACGGCCTCGAGCTGGGCCGGGTTCAGTGACGGCGGCGTGGCACTCATGACGACACGCTCAAGCCCGCGCCGTGCGCGTCACGGCGCTTCGCACAGGCAATGGATCGCTGCATTGATGGGCTTGCGCGAATCCGCGTTGTTCGCGAGCCAGCCGAGTTCGCGTTGCATGTCGCGCGCCACCTGCTTCGGCAGGCCGGCAGGCATCACGCGCGCTTCGATCTGCTCGGCGACCATGCCGACCGTGGCGCCGCCGAAGGCTTCGAGCAGCCGCGCGAGGCGGCCGGGCTCGGGCTCGATATAGCTCACGCGGTAGTCGGCGCCAAGCTTGGCGCGTTGGGCCGCCGACGCGAGCGCATCGGTGAAGGTGCCGAGCGTGTCGACCAGGCCGCGCTCCTTGGCCTGCTCGCCGGTCCACACGCGGCCCTGGCCGACCGCATCGATCGCCGCGGGCGTGGTCTTGCGCGCCTTCGCGACCTTGCCGGTGAAGTCGGCGTAGATGTGGTCGACGCTGGACTGCGCGAGCGCGAGGTAGCGCGGGTCTGCGGCGCGCCGCACGTCGCCGGCGCCACCGAGCCAGGTGGTGGTCGTGCCTTCGGTGTGCACGCCGAGCTTGTCGAGCGCCTTCTCGGCCGAGGGCATCAGCGCGAACACGCCGATCGAGCCGGTGATGGTCGCGGCATCGGCGAAGACCTCGTCGGACGCGGTCGAGATCCAGTAGCCGCCCGAAGCCGCCACATTGCCCATCGACACGACCACCGGCTTGCCCGCGGTGCGCGCGAGCTCCAGTTCGCGCCGCACGAGTTCCGAGCCGAACACGCTGCCGCCGGGCGAATCGACGCGCAGCACGATGGCCTTGACGGTGTCGTCCTCGCGCGCCTGGCGGATCAGCTTGGCGGTCGACAGGCCGCCGACCACGCCGGCCGGCGCGTCGCCGTCGACGATCTCGCCCTGCGCCACGACCACGCCGACGCCGTCGCCGGTGAACTTGGGCGTGAGCCGCGCGAGGTAGGCCTCGTACGAGACCTGGCGGAAGCTCTTGAGCTGGTCGTCGCGGGCGCCGCGTTCGGTGAGCTGCGCGCGCATCTCGTCGCGCGTCTTGAGTGCATCGACGAACTTCGCGTCGAGCACCATCTTGGCCTCGTCGCCACCCGCCGCGGCGAGGCGCTGCGGCAGCTCGTCGATCAGCTTGGTGATGCTTTGCGCCGGCAGCTTGCGCGCCTTCTCGACGCCTTGCATGTAGGTCGCCCACAGGCCGTTGTAGAGCAGGCTGTCGGCTTCCTTCGCGGCCGGCGACGGGCCGTTGGCGATGAAGGGTTCGGCCGCGCTCTTGTAGGTGCCGACGCGGATCAGGTTGACGGTGATGCCGAGCTTGTCCAGCGTGTCGCGGTAGTAGTTGCGGTAGCCGCCGTAGCCGGTCAGCGTGAGCGAGCCGAGCGGGTGCATCCAGACCTCGCTCGCGTGCGCGGCCAGGTAGTACTGGCGCTGGTCGAAGCCCGAGCCCCAGGCCACGACCGTCTTGCCGCTCGCCTTGAAGCGTTCGAGCGCCGCGGCCACTTCGCGCAGCGCCGGCAGGCCGGCGGCACGCAGCTCGTCGAGCTGCAGCAGCACGCTGACGATCTTCGGGTCCTTCGCGGCGGCGTCGAGCACCGCGAGCACATCGCGCAGCTGCGCGCTCTGCGGCGCGTCGCCCTGCGCCTGCGCGATCGCGTTCTCGCGCACACTGCCGCCGCGCTGTTCGACCAGCGGGCCCTGCAGCGCGAGCACCAGCGTCGTCTTGTCGGCCAGCGCGGGCGTGCCGCTTCTGGCGAAGGCGACCACGAGCGCAATCACGATGGCCAGGAACAGCAGGTTCAGCACAGCGCGCCGAGTGGCGTCGACGACGCCCCAGAGTCTGGAGAAGACGCGGCGGACGGCGCCGGGATGGGACGAGGCCATGCGGGCCCTTTCGGAAAAGCAGAGGCGAGGCGCAGATGCTAACTGCGCCTTGCGATACTCGGGGCTCGCATGCAAGCCATCCTCGTCGTCACGCTGCCGTTCTTCGCACTGGTGTTGTGCGGTTTCCTCGCGGCGCGCCAGCGCCTGCTGCCGGAGGCCGCGATTCCCGGGCTCAACGCCTATGTGCTGTATTTCGCGCTGCCGTGCATGCTGTACCGCTTCGGCGCGAGCATGCCGTTCGCGCGGCTGATCGACGTCTCGCTGATCGGCATCTACGCGCTGTGCGCGCTGGTGCTGGTCGGGCTCACGGTGGCGCTGACGCGGCGCCGCGTCGGCCTGAAGAACGCGGCGTTCGGTGCGCTCGTCGCCGCGTTCCCGAACAGCGGCTTCATGGGTGTGCCGCTGCTGGTGGCGCTGCACGGCGACGCCGCCGCCGGCCCGGTGATCGGCACGCTGCTGGTCGATCTGTTCCTGACCAGCACGCTGTGCCTCGCACTGGCGCACGCCGAACACCACGACGCGCAGGATTCGACGCTGGCCTCGATCGGCCGCTCGCTGCGCGCCGCACTCGCGAACCCGCAGCCGTGGGCGATCGCGCTCGGCGCGCTCGCCGCAGCGCTCAGCGTGCAGCTGCCCGCGCCGCTCGCGCAATTCGTGAAGATGCTGGCCGATTCGGCGTCGCCGGTCGCGCTGTTCACGATAGGCGCGGTGCTGTGGCGCGCCGGCCAGCATGCGCACACGCGCACGCCGCTGCGCGACTACCTGCCGGTGGCGCTCGCCAAGCTGCTGCTGCACCCGCTGCTGGTGGGCGGCGCCGGCCTGGCAGCGCGCGCACTCGGCGCGCCGGTGTCGCCGTTCGGCCTGACGATGCTGGTGCTGGCCGCGGCGTTGCCGAGTGCCAGCAACGTGTCGCTGCTGGCCGAGCGCTTCGGCGCCGACAACGGACGTGTCGCGCGCATCATCATGGCGTCGACCGCGCTCGCCTTCTTCAGCTTCGCGCTGATCGCCTGGGCGCTGGCCTGAACATTTGACGCCGGCCCGCCGAGCGCGCGTCGGCCACGCGTTCATTCCGCAGCAGTGCTAGAATTTAGTTAGATAGCTAACCATTAGCCTGCTACTGGAATCTTGATGGCTGCCCTGGACGAGCGCTTCTCCGCCGCGCTTCACAACTGCGCCCGCGGCTGGCGCCTGGTACTGGACCGCCGGCTGAAGGACCTCGGCATGAGCCAGGCGAGCTGGATGACGGTGGCGATGGCGAGCAAAGCCGCGCAGCCCTTGTCGCAGACCGAGCTCGCGCGCCGCGTCGGCGTCGAGGACGCGACCATGGTCGCGATGATCGACCGCCTCGTGAAGGCCGGGCTGGTCACGCGCGAGTTGTCCGACGCCGACCGCCGCGTCAAGCTGGTCGTCGTCACGCGCGCCGGCGCCAGGCTCTACGCCAAGGTGCAGGCCGAGGGCGCTGCGGTGCGCAAGGAGTTGCTGGCCGGGCTGGACAACGCGGAGCTGCGCGTCGCGACCGAGCTGCTCGAGCGGCTGCTCACGATGATCGAGGCATCGTCATGAGTGCCGGCACCTCGTTGAACCGGCCGATGATCACCATCTCGGTGATGCTCGCCACCATCATCCAGGCGCTCGACACGACCATCGCCAACGTCGCACTGCCGCACATGCAGGGCAGCCTGTCGGCCTCGCAGGACCAGATCACCTGGGTGCTGACCTCCTACATCGTCGCCGCAGCGATCGCGACGCCGCTCACCGGATGGTTCTGCGACCGCTTCAGCCAGAAGTCGGTGTTCCTGGTGTCGGTCGCCGGCTTCACGGTCGCCTCGGCGCTGTGCGGCATCTCCGGCTCGCTGACGCAGATCGTGCTGGCGCGCTTGCTGCAGGGCTTGTTCGGCGCCGCGCTCGTGCCGCTTTCGCAGGCGGTGATGCTGGAGATCAACCCGCCGGAGAAACGCGGCTCGGCGATGGCGATCTGGGGTGTGGGCGTGATGGTCGGCCCCATCCTCGGGCCCACGCTCGGCGGCTGGCTCACCGACAGCTACGACTGGCGCTGGGTCTTCTTCATCAACCTGCCGATCGGCGCGCTCGCGTTCTACGGCATCTGGCGCTTCATCCACGCGAGCCCGGCGCGGCGCGCGATGAACTTCGACGCCTTCGGCTTCGCGATGCTGACGCTGGCGATCGGCGCGCTGCAGATGCTGCTGGACCGCGGCGAGCAGAACGACTGGCTGTCGTCGACCGAGACCTGGGTGGAGCTCGTGCTGTTCATCGTCGCCACCGCCTTCCTCGTCGCGCACACCGCGACCACGCCGCGCGACAAGGCCTTCATCGACGTGCGGCTCTTCAAGGACCGCAACTACGCGACCGGCGTGCTGTTCATCTTCGTCGTCGGCGCGGTGCTGTACGCCACGCGCGCGCTCACGCCGCCGATGCTGCAGGGGTTGATGAACTACCCGGTGGCCACTGCGGGCCTCGTCACCGCGCCCAGCGGCGTCGGCACGATGCTGTCGATGTTCATCGTCGGCAAGCTGGTGGGCAAGGTCGATCTGCGCCTGCTGCTGCTCGGCGGCTTCGGCGTCACCGCGTTCTCGCTGTGGCAGATGACGGGCTACACGCTGGTGCTGTCGGAGGGCGACATCGTCTGGCCGGGGCTGATCCAGGGCATCGGCCTCGGGCTGGTGTTCGTGCCGCTGAGCGCGGCCTCGTTCTCGACGCTGCCGCCTGCGATGTTCGCGCAGGCCACCGCCACCTACAGCCTGATGCGCAACATCGGCAGCAGCATCGGCATCTCGATGGTGCAGACGCTGCTGGTGCGCAACACGCAGATCGCGCACGCGTCGCTGGCCGAGAAGGTCACGACCGGGCAGATGGCGCTGCAGGCGGTGCCGGGTGCTGCGAGCTACAGCGCGCAGACCGCGGCCGGCCTCGCGGCGCTGAACAACGAGGTGACGCGGCAGGCCGCGATGATCGCCTACGTCGACGACTTCGTGCTGATGCTGGGGCTGACGCTCGCGGTGATCCCGCTGCTGCTGCTGATCCGCCCGGTGCGGCGCGCCGCGGGCGGCGCGGTGCACGCTGCGGCCGATTGAGCCTCGAATAAAAATGCCGGGCGTGTGCCCGGCATTCCTTGGATCGAGTCGATCGTTGGATCGACTCATTCGCTCGCGTCACCGCGAGCGCAGCCTTTTACTTGCCGCGAAATTTGCGGATCGCGGCGATCTGTGCCGCCATGGCCGCGAACTCGCCTTGCGCCTTCGCGAAGTCGATGTCGCTCTTCGCGTTCTTCATCGCGTCTTCGGCGAGGCGCTTGGCTTCGTTGGCCTTGGCCTCGTCGAGGTCGTGGCCGCGGATCGCGGTGTCGGCGAGCACGGTGACCGTGCCCGGCTGCACTTCGAGAATGCCGCCGGCGACGAAGACGAATTCTTCCTCGCCGTTGTCGGCACGCTCGATGCGCACGGCACCGGGCTTGATGCGCGTGATCAGCGGCGTGTGGCGCGGCAGGATGCCGAGCTCGCCGGACTCGCCGGGCAGCGCCACGAACTTGGCCTCACCCGAAAAGATGCTGCCTTCGGCCGAGACCACGTCTACGTGCAGGGTTGCCATCAGAGCGTCCTTTGGTGGTCAGCGGCTCAAGCAGCGGCGAGCTTCTTGGCCTTCTCGATCGCTTCGTCGATGGTGCCGACCATGTAGAAGGCCTGCTCGGGCAGCGAGTCGCACTCGCCGGCCACGATCATCTTGAAGCCGCGGATGGTTTCCTTCAGCGACACGTACTTGCCCGGCGAGCCGGTGAAGATTTCGGCGACGTGGAAGGGCTGCGACAGGAAACGCTGGATCTTGCGCGCGCGGGCCACGGCCAGCTTGTCTTCCGGCGAGAGTTCGTCCATGCCCAGCACGGCGATGATGTCGCGCAGTTCCTTGTAGCGCTGCAGCGTGCCCTGCACCGCGCGGGCGGTGTTGTAGTGGTCTTCGCCGACGACGTTCGGGTCGAGTTGACGCGAGGTCGAGTCGAGCGGGTCGACCGCCGGGTAGATGCCGAGCGAGGCGATGTCGCGCGAGAGCACCACGGTCGAATCCAAGTGAGCGAAGGTGGTCGCGGGCGACGGGTCGGTCAAGTCATCTGCCGGCACGTAGACGGCCTGGATCGAGGTGATCGAGCCGACCTTGGTCGACGTGATGCGCTCTTGCAGACGGCCCATTTCCTCGGCCAGCGTCGGCTGGTAGCCCACCGCGGAAGGCATGCGGCCCAGCAGCGCCGACACTTCGGTACCGGCCAGCGTGTAGCGGTAGATGTTGTCGACGAAGAAGAGCACGTCCTTGCCTTCGTCGCGGAACGACTCGGCGATCGTCAGGCCGGTCAGCGCGACGCGCAGGCGGTTGCCCGGGGGTTCGTTCATCTGGCCGTAGACCATCGCGACCTTGGACTCGGGCAGGTTCTCCAGGTTCACGACGCCGGAGTCGGCCATCTCGTGATAGAAGTCGTTGCCCTCGCGGGTGCGCTCGCCCACACCGGCGAACACCGACAGACCGCTGTGCGCCTTCGCGATGTTGTTGATGAGCTCCATCATGTTCACGGTCTTGCCGACGCCGGCGCCGCCGAACAGGCCGACCTTGCCGCCCTTGGCGAACGGGCACACCAGGTCGATCACCTTGATGCCGGTTTCGAGCAGGTCTTGCGACGGGCTCAGTTCGTCGTATGCGGGCGGCTTGCGGTGGATGGATGCGGTCAGTTCCTGACCGACCGGGCCGCGTTCGTCGATGGGCTGACCCAGCACGTCCATGATGCGGCCGAGCGTGGCGCGACCCACCGGCACCGAGATCGGCTTGCCGGTGTTGGACACCATCAGGCCGCGGCGCAGGCCGTCGGAGGAGCCCAGCGCGATGGTGCGCACGATGCCGTCGCCGAGCTGCTGCTGGACTTCGAGCGTGAGCTGGCCGCCTTCCATCTTCAGGGCGTCGTACACCTTGGGCATCGCGTTGCGGGGGAACTCGACGTCCACCACCGCGCCGATGCACTGGACGATCTTGCCCTGCGCTTGCGATTGAGTTTGCACTTCAGCCATGACTTTTCCTTTGACTCAGATCTTGCTTGTTAGACCGCTGCCGCACCGGCGACGATCTCGGACAGTTCTTTGGTGATCGCGGCCTGCCGCGTGCGGTTGTAGATCAGCTTCAGTTCGCCGATCAGGTTGCCCGCGTTGTCGGTCGCCGCCTTCATCGCCACCATGCGCGCCGAATGCTCGCTGGCCATGTTCTCGGCCAGCGCCTGGAACACCAGCGCCTCGGTGTAGCGCACCAGCAGTTCGTCGATCACGGTCGCCGCGTCGGGCTCGTAGATGTAGTCCCAGCCATGCTCGCCTTTGTCGGCGGTCATGTTCTCGGCCGACAGCGGCAGCAGCTGCGCCACCACCGGCTCCTGCTTGATCGTGTTGATGAAGCGCGTGTAGCACAGGTACACGGCCGAGAGCTTGCCGGCCGCATACGCGTCGAGCAGCACCTTGACCGGGCCGATGAGCTTTTCGAGCGTCGGCTTGTCGCCCAGGTGCGTCGCGTGCGACACGACCTTGGCGCCGATGCGGTTCAGGAACCCCAGCCCCTTGTTGCCGATCGCCACCGATTCGATCTTCTGACCCGACGCTTCCACTTCGCGCAGCTTGGCCGTGACGGCCCGCAGCACGTTGGTGTTCAGGCCGCCGCACAAGCCCTTGTCGGTCGTGACCAGGATGAAGCCGACCGTCTTGGCCGACTCGTTCTTGACCATGAACGGGTGCTTGTATTCGGGCGTGGCCGTCGCGAGGTTGGCGGCCAGGTTGCGGATCTTGTCGGCGTACGGACGCGCCGCACGCATGCGCTCCTGCGCCTTGCGCATTTTCGCGACCGAGACCATCTCCATGGCCTTGGTGATCTTCTTCGTGTTCTCGAAGCTCTTGATCTTGCCGCGTATCTCTTTGCCTGCTGCCATTTTTAACTTGCCCCCAAGCTCGCTGCGCTCACCACCCCCCGAGGGGGCCGTGTTCCGGACCGGGAGACCCGGATCCAGAACGCTTCTTGCGCGCTCATCATGATCAAGCGAAAGACTTCTTGAACGCGGTGATCGCGGTCGTCAGCTCGGCCTCGGCTTCCTTGTCGAGCGCCTTGCTGTCTTCGACCTTCTTCAGCAGCGCAGCGTGGCTCGTCTTCAGGTGCGTGTGCAGGCCGTGTTCGAACGCGAGGATCTTCTTCACGTCGACATCGTCCATGAAGCCCTTGTTGACCGCGAACAGCGTCGCGCCCATCAGGCTGATGGACTGCGGCGAGTACTGGTTCTGCTTCAGCAGTTCGGTGACGCGCGCGCCACGGTCGAGCTGCTTGCGGGTGGCTTCGTCGAGGTCGGAGGCGAACTGCGCGAAAGCAGCCAGTTCACGGTACTGCGCCAGGTCGGTACGGATACCGCCGGACTGGCCCTTGATGATCTTGGTCTGCGCCGACGAACCCACGCGCGACACCGAGATACCGGCGTTGATCGCGGGGCGGATGCCGGCGTTGAACAGCGAGGTCTCCAGGAAGATCTGACCGTCGGTGATCGAGATCACGTTGGTCGGCACGAAGGCGGACACGTCACCGGCTTGGGTCTCGATGATCGGCAGTGCGGTCAGCGAACCGGTCTTGCCCTTGACTTCACCCTTGGTGAAGGCTTCGACGTAATCGGCGTTGACGCGCGCGGCGCGCTCGAGCAGGCGGCTGTGGAGATAGAACACGTCGCCGGGATAGGCTTCGCGGCCCGGCGGGCGGCGCAGCAGCAGCGAGACCTGGCGATACGCCACGGCTTGCTTGGAGAGGTCGTCGTACACGATCAGCGCGTCTTCGCCACGGTCGCGGAAATACTCGCCCATCGTGCAGCCCGAGTAGGCCGACACGTATTGCATCGCAGCCGATTCGGCGGCCGAGGCGGCCACGACGATGGTGTATTCCAGCGCGCCGTTGGCTTCGAGCGCACGCACCACGTTCTTGATCGACGAGGCCTTCTGGCCGATCGCAACGTAGATGCAGGTCATGTTCTGACCCTTCTGGTTGATGATCGCGTCGATCGCCACCGCGGTCTTGCCGGTCTGGCGGTCGCCGATGATCAGCTCGCGCTG
>Ga0307510_10005731_pt1 | contig 14800 bp, 9 predicted proteins | sample 12_EM_MG_FD_207224 | JGI IMG/M metagenome (GOLD analysis project Ga0307510, IMG submission 207224) | Populus trichocarpa ectomycorrhiza microbial communities from riparian zone in the Pacific Northwest, United States - 12_EM | ecosystem: Host-associated > Plants > Roots > Unclassified | place...
TAAATAGTATTCAAGGTGAAAGGATGTTGTGTGAATTGCCAAGTGATGAAATTATCGCTGACAAAGGAAATATGAGAAGTGTGATATGGGGCATGAACTAGCATACATTTAGTGTATGTTAGGATCCCAGGTAAGGGGATCACCTTGCATCGACTCCTACGGGGTGGTGATGATACCACTGAAATTGGTATTGGTATTGTGTTAAACGGAAGTAATCATGGTTCTTATGAAATCTTGAATGGAGGTTGATATTGGAAGAGGAAACGATTTTTAGTAGTTGAAGGAGAACGAGTTTCCAATGAAAACCAGAAAGGAGAAGGGAATAAAATATGAATGCATGTTTGCTTTTTTAAAATTGTTGGATATTTGTGTTGCTATATTATTGTGATATTCATGTTTCAATAATATGTATTTTGTTTCAAGACCATCGCATGCACGACAGGAGTAGATCCTAGTTTATGTTCACTTTTTATAGTCTAAGTTCTAGGGAGTATACCCTTGTATTTTGTAATATTACAACTTTTATATAACTTAATTTGTATAATTGATGTTTAAACTTGAATAAATGAATTTAATTTTGTAGTTTGTATAGCCATGTTCCATGTATGCATGCTTATATCTTCTATCCATCCATAATGATAATTGTTGTTTAATGTATATCATAAATGTTGTGGTTGACATGAATGATGATATTTTGTGGGATTGAGGCCCAAGATGATTGGGTTGAATTGAGTTAGGAGATGCGGGATATTAGAAGTATAAACAGGTTGTATATTGTTAACTTGGGACCTCCCGATATAGGGGGAGACTCTGCCAAAATTTTAGTGAAGATTTCGATAAATTTTAATATGAACACCCTGTACATGTTTATATATATATAATTACTCTATTTATCAGTTAACATGAGATTGTTACTTTATCCCAGATATGGGGATGTTACATTCATAGTACTTCTTTATAACATTAGAGTTTACAAGTTTAGGTAAATCATCCCTGTCTATTTTGGTCAAAATCAATGCTTATTTAGAAAAGGCTTTGATCACCACATGTGGTCCTTCATAATTTGACGCTTATTTGCTCTGATCTTCTCTTTGGATTGAAAAGATCTTTTTCAATATAAGTTCTCCTTCTTTGAATGCCCTTGGTCTGACCCTCTTATTGTACACCTTAGCTATTATGCTCTAATATAGTTGCTGGTGATAAATTGTCGCCATTCTTTTCTCACTAATTAGATTCATTTACTCAAACTTCAGCTTCACCCATTCTAATTCTTCTAGTTCTGCATCCTTTAGAATCCTCAATGATGGAATCTCTACTTCTAAAGGCATCACTACTTCCATTCTATATACCAAAGAGTAAGGGGTTGCACTTGTAGAAGTTATGACTGTAGTAGTGTGGTATGCATGAAGTGCATATGGAAGCATCTCATGCCAGTCTTTGTAGGTGACTACCATTTTCTAGATAATCTTATTGAGATTCTTATTAGCTACCTCGATATCATCATTTATCTTGGGTTTGTAAGGAGAAGAATTAGAATGCTTAATTTTTCACTTGGTGTAGAGTTAACAATCAGTTTTCCATTAAAATTTTGAGAGTTTTTAGTTATCATCTTTACCAGCAAGCCGTAATGATAAATCAAATCCTTCTCAATGAACTTCTTGACCACCTTCCGTTTCATATGTGCATAAGAATTGGCTTCTATCCATTTAGTGAAATAGTCGATAGCCACCAAGATGAATCTATGCTTGTTGGTAGCCTTTAGGCTGATTGGTCCTATGACATCCAATCCCCACATATCAAAAGTCCAAGATGAGGTCATATTAAATAGAGGAGTTGGAGGTGCATTTATCTTGTCACTATATAAATGACATTTGTGACACTTTCCGACATAGTCAATACAATCTTTTTCCATAATTAACCAAAAGTATCTAGATTGCTGCATTTGTCTTGCCATTATATGTCATTAGCATGAGTTGCACAGATTCCCTTGTGGACTTCTTGTAATGTTTGTTTAGCTTCTTTCTTATTCAAACATCTTAGCAAATTCCTACCAAATGACTTCTTATACAGGATTTCACCATCTAAATAATAATCCATCACCATATTCCTCAAAGTTCTTGCATCCATCTTAGAGACTCCTAGAGGGTATTCTTGGTGCTGGATAAACCTCTTGATATCATTGTACCATGGCTTTCCATCCGTCATCTTTTAAAGTGAGCAGTAGTGAGCTTGGAAATTTATGACTTCAATGTTTAATGGTTGAGTCCTCCCCCCTATATTGATCCGTGTTATTGTGGCTAAGGTAGCTAAGGCATCAACAACTTGATTCTTGTCTCTACTCATATGAATGGATTTTATCTCATTGAACTGATTAGCTAATTTTGAGAGATAATCTTGGTATGGCTTCAATTTCTCTTTCTTAGTTTGTCATTTCCCTTTCACTTAAAAGATAATTAGCATTGAATCTCCATAAACATCAAGTTTTTTAACGTCTAACTCTAAAGCAGCTTCAAAATTGATGATGCTAGCTTTATATTCAGCCTTGATAGTGCATTCAAATTGCAACTTCATTGAAACAAGATATCACTTCCTTTCTAGGGAAATTATTATCGTTTTAACCTTATTTCCTGATATGTTCACAACTCCATCAAAATACATGGTTCACCGATCATCCATTCTACCATAATACATCCTCATCAAGAAGATCAAAATTCAATGGTTCATAGTTTTCTACAATATTGTCTGCTAAATGATTAGCAATTGTGCTACCCTTTACGACCTTCCTTGTCATGCAGACAATATCATATTCTACAAGTAACTCCTACCACCTTGTTATTCGGCTCGACAAGGTTTCTTATATATATTTGAGTGAATCCAAATTGAATATCAACCAGGTTATGTAATACAGTACATACTACCTAGGTCTTTTTGCACTCCAAACCAAAGCACAATATAACATTTCTATTATAGTGTTTTGGGATTCACAATCATTAAAATTTTTGCTCAAGCAATAAATAGCTTGTTCTCTCCTCTCAGATTCATCATGTTGGCCCAACACACACCCTATAGTTGTTTCTGTCACTATTAGATAAAGATCAAAGGTTTTCTCGGCACAAGGGGTACTATAAATAACTGATTTTGTAAATATTTATTGATCTTATCAAAAGCTTTTTGGTAGTCATCATCCCATATCCCGAGATTTTTATTTCTAAAAAATCATAATATTGGCTTGCAAGTCACCGAAAGCTGAGATATGAACCGAGCTATGTAATTCAAACACCCTAGGAAACCTTTTACTTGTTTCTTTATCTTAGGTGCTGGCATAGCCTAGATAGCCTTCACCTTGTTTGGATCGACCTCTATTCCTTTGACTGCTTACTATGAAGCCCAACAATTTCCTTGTCTTCACCTCATATATATAAGCACTTTGTAGGATTTAATCTTAATCGAAACCTCTGCAACCTCTTAAACAACTTTCTCAAGACTTGCATGTGATCTTTCTCTTTCTTCATGTATATCATCTATATATACCCCTATTTTTTGATGCATCATATCATGAAATAAGGTCACCATTTCCCTTTAATAATTGGCCCCAACATGTTTTAAACCAAATGGAATTACCTTATAGCAAAAGGTTCCTCAAAGTGTAATAAAGGTATTTTTCTCTTTGTCTTCTTCAGCCATCTTAATTTGGTTATATCCTGAAAATCCATCTATAAATCAATAAGTGGCGCTTGTTGTGGCATTGTCAATTAAGACGTATATGTAGGGCAAAGAAAAATCATCATTTGGGCTTGCCTTATTCAGATCTTTGTAATTTACACATACCCTTTTCTTGTTATCTTTATTGGGAAGCACCACAACGTTGGCCACCTATTGAGGGAAATGGACCACTTTTAAGAATTTTGCATCCCACAACTTCTAGATTTCAACCTTTACTTTGAGTAGCATGTCCGGGTGTTTGCATCCGTCCTGACTTCTGTTTGACTAGCTTGCTATCTTCTATCAGGGGAATTTTATGTACCACAATGTGAGTACTTAACCAGGTATGTTTGCATATGACCAAGCAAAAACATTCGCACACTCTTGCAACAAGGAGATTAGACTATCCCTTTCCTCAATCGTGATAAGAGTACCAATCTTCAACTCTTTTCTATTTTGTTCAGTGCCTAAATTTATTACTTTTAATTCCTATTTAGTAGGTTTCCATGTTTTCTTAGATTTTTCGAGTAACCTAGTAAACTCTTTTAAGTCTTCTTCTTCTCATTCCTCATCACCCATTGTAATTATATTATCAATGTTTGGTCATTTATTCTTAGTGTAGTTGGTTTATGGATTGACAAAAGATAATATGAAATAAGACACATCTCAAACAAAGGAGATGCATGATCTCATTAAAATAAAGGCTTATTGTTAAAAGAAATGCTTCTAGCATCATGAGCTAGATTGCTAATAAGATCATAAAGATAGAAAACCCAAAGAAAAACAAAGATAAAACATCTTAACAAGCATGATCAAATAAGCAATTACTTTTTTAACACAATAGGGATAGGTTTTATTCTCCAGTTCTGGTAAGTTTCTCTATCGGCCAGCTTCTTCGCAAAAGCTTTTATAGGGATTTCATCGATGCTATGCACAAAAAATTATGACAGCATCTCATTTTTCACTTTGACTTTCACCTCCTCAATTTGTTTCTTGTCTTCACATTTTAAAACATTAATATGGAGGTTTGTTATCTTCAACACTTTATTGTCAAATCTAATAACTTGAGTAGGTCTCGGGAAGGTTGTTCGGAGAACCAGGATAATAAGTTCTCCCTCTTCTGGCTATTGTCCTTCAACCTTCATCATTCTTACTTCTCTTTTGATCCTGACGACTGGCTTGTTGTCGTCTTTCTTGGGCTTATATCCAAGCCTGAATCTATTACAAATAGATATTAACTTCATCATATTGACTTGTTCTAGCATCCTAGTTTCAGGATCCAATTGGAAAGAAATCTCATGTTTCAAGAAGCAAATGACAATCATCCTTACTGCTTCTAAATTTTTTGGCCTTCTCAGCATCATACCTTTAGGAACCTATTCAGCATTCATGATTTTAAAAGCGTGAATGTTCTCATTGATAGATTCTTCAATGACGAGTTTTTTTTTAATTTCTCTATCTAGTCGACGACTTATTTCCTATTGGCCTTCCTTTTGTTTCTCAAGCTCTTCTGAGTTAAAGCATCTTTCACTACGGGTTAAGCCTCTAACTTCTTCTTGGAAAACGAGGGTTGGTTGCACGCTCTAGAAGAAGTACCCGTAGTTTTGTGGTAAGGCATTGTAGTTTCCCTTACTTGTCATTGTAGGTCTAGTTATAACCAATTTGGGCAATCCCCTTTAGCAGTAAATTATACTCAGCAAACTTCTTTGTTTTTTCCAAATTCATCTACCATGGACACCTTTTTTCTCATTGGCTCCTCCATTCTGAGAATTCATTGAGTAAGCATTTATATTACCTTATTGTGAAAGCCTTCGCATTGGTTGATCATATGGACTTCTTTACAGCTATACTTATAAAAATTCTTGCTTGTTGATCCATTTTCACTTCTACCCTTCTTGTACCTGGCCTCTATCAACATTTTGTAAATTGATCAGTACTTAAAAGTGCATTTTTATTAAGGTTTTATATCATCATATTGCGCTTAAAGTATCATTGCATTCCCTCACTTAAGCATGTTTTATAATAACAAGTCTGATAATATAAGATATCTTTAATTCATGGTAAATGCTCATTTTAAATGCAGGCATATCTCACAATTTAAGGGATTGATTGATGTGTTTAACTATTGAAGTTGAGAAGACAAAGAGATGGCTAAACTTAGAGAAGAGATGTTGTTTTATAATTGTTATCTTACTCACTCTTAATACCTTGCTTGGTAAAAGGTTAATCTAGATTTGTGTTGTACAACCTTTGGTATAACAAATACTTGATCCTTTCATAGTCTACTATATGGATTACAGACACCTGTGCTATGAAAGAAACTTGATTTGTTGTTAACATAAGTTTTCACCATGAATACTTGACAACATTTACAAGTATTGGTGTTACGCAAATAAGATAATTAATATGATCATGTTAATAACTTATAATGAGCCATTAATGATAAATTATCCGATTGGAACCTCTTTTGTGTGTGGTTTCCAGTTGAGTAATAAAATGAGGTTATACTATGCTTATTTGAAATACCATTAGTGGATCCTCTAACCTTGACAATTATTTTATCCTTGTTTAATCTTTACATTAATGTCACATCTCAAAATTCTCTTCAACTCTCATTCTTTTATTATTTGTGGTTTATATAGTTGATCTCCTTGTGGATCGACCATGGTCTTGTCGGGTTATTTATTACTTTGACACTCCTGCACTTGGGATAAGACATCAATCGTTTGATCATGTCATAAACCTTATCTAGTGACATCTTTAAGCTTCTTGGGCCTTCCGTCTTTAATGGATTTACTGGTCCACTACCCGAGGTATGATCAATTGCAGAATATTATCCATCCTTCTTTGATCAATTACAAAAGCTTGTTTTTTAATGAATAACAAATGTTAATGTTGTGCCTAGCTATGCCCACATGATATTCACAAGTAAGCTCTTACTTGTACCAATTTGGATAAGGTGGTTTTAGTGGTGTGAGAGAGACCAGAGCTACTTGTCCAATACTTAGTAGTTTTTGGTACATTTTATTTAATGGTAAGGTTAATGGGGGTAACTATTTTTTAGTTCTTTGGTAGTTTCTTCTTGGGCGATTCTTAGTTTGGTTATTTTATGTTTCAGGTTTTTTAGCAGAAAAGATGAATTGAAGTTGACATTGGCTATTTGGGATGTAGAGGCTTAAGTGTTGTAATTATAGAAATTATCATCCTTTAACATTATCAACATCTTTCTTATTTTCTCAAAACTTTTTTTCTCCATGGGTACAGAAATCCTTTCACTCCATATTACTTACTCAATACATTCAACAACTATTACAGCATCAATAAATTGTTAAGCAGAGCTACCCATTACATGCTCATAGTAGGGTGCGGTGCTTTAAGGTATTCATAAATAGAGTGACCAATGTCTATCCAAGAGTGAGGGATGCATTTAGGCGGCCAAATCTTTTCATCGTTGAGCGTACTCACGCATAGTCTCTTTATCTCCCTTTTCCAGAAGAGACAAACTAGACATGTTAGGAGCAATGTCCATGTTGTATTTATACTGCTTAATGAAAGCAACTACATGATCTTTGGTTTTATATGTTATCTAGCCTTATGTGCCAGCTTAATGCAATTCCACTCAAATTATCTTGAAATAAATGCATTAAAAGCTTTTTTATCATGCATAACCTTCGCCATCTTATTATAGTATATTTGAGATAGGTGGAAGGACATTGAATTCCGGTATACTTTTTTGACTTCTGGTACATGAAACTTCTTCGGTAGAACCATATTTGGAACGACACATATTTTGATAGCTTAAACATGATTTTAGAAGTCAACACCTTCATTGGCCCTCATGCTTGCCTCTAATGCTTCTATTTTTTCATATTCAATATCCTTATGGTATCTTAACTTGGGGGACTCAATAGCAAATTCATTCGCAACTTTTGGGGCTAGTACATGTATAGTTGGTTGCATGGATGCCATATTGCAGCAGGGTTTTTGACCTTGGCCACTATCTCTTTTTTTGGCTAGATTGTAGCCTAAGTTTGGAAGAGAAAGAGAGAAGGAAGAAGAGCAGAAATAAAGGAAAAATAAAAAGGACCGCCATCCATCAGCCAAACAGCTCCCTCAGTTCACCACCGGCCTCCGTCGTTTCGACCACTAGCCAAACATTGTCGCCGCGCAGGGTAGCATGCTCGTCCCCTTCTCCTTCTTCTTCTTCTTCTTCTTTTTCTGCATTTCCCCGTCTCCACTGTTCTGCAAAGTGAACAGTGGAGAGCGTCTCCACTATTCATGGGCCAGTCCGGGTCCGACCCAAACCTAAATGCATTGGACCGGGTCTGACCCAGCAAAATAAATAAAAATCCATAAATTTTCTCAAATATTGTGTTTTATTCGAAAAACTAGTGTTTAACATTATTCAATGGCACTACATAATTATATTAGAAAGAGATTGCATGATGATGTAGCATTTGCAGAATTTGATCGCAATCCTAATTTTGTTCCTAATGATATTTTACCTGATGTTGTTACACGCTCAGGAAGCTATGGAAAATGTAGTCCTTGTCAGATGGATTTCGTACGTGATAGAATTGTAGATAGTTTAATGGAACAACAAAAAATACTTTATATAAAGTATTGTTTATTTAATAATGAAATAGCAGTAGTTAAATCTACAATATTTCAATTAAAAACCATCAATATTAATATATGTTTTTTTTCTGCTATTTTATAACCTCAATTTGAAAAGTATTCTTAACCAAACACATTAAACTACTTTTTGTTGAAATTTAAAAATCCCAAAGCATGCATGTATGTATGAATGCAAATTTATGAGAATGTATATATATGTGCAATGAATATGCAAAATGAATTAAAAATAAAAGACAACAAACCTAGAAACCCAATAAAAGTTCTAAACCTAGAAAAAGGCAATAAAACTTAGAAAAGCAACATAAACCTAGCAAGCTAAGCTTAAACATGCTTACCATAAATTGCTAGAATCATCAAAATAATATGAAACAAAAGATTAAAAGCAAAAAAAGCAAGCAAGAACCATAAAAACAACAAGCAAAAAAAGTTTATCCTTATACATAATCATTGTTTCATTGATCATAAACACTGTCTTGAAACTTAAACAACATGCCTATAATTTCAACAAACCCAGCAGACCAACCTAAAACAAACTAAACCACAACAATATCAAAACCTAAAATATATTGTCATAACTTCAAACAAGATTAGTCTAACATCAAAGCATGCAAAAACAATATTATATACTAGCATTTTCTATTCCAATCATATTCCAAAACATTAAAACAAGGTAATCAACAAAACTTGAGCATATACAATCTATATTCAAAGCATGTTTAAACATTCCAAGATAATAATCATGGTCTTAAAAGTAATAAATGACTTCAAATGATGCATAACAAGCATATACAATCTATATTCAAAGCATGTTTAAACATTCCAAGAAAATAATCATGGTCTTAAAAGTAATAAATGACTTCAAATGATACAGAACAAACATTATAAACAATGATTTAAAAGACAAATAAAAAGGAAGGGTGTGTGCTCATTGAGCTCCACCTTCTTATTAAAGTTTTAAGGTTTACATAACAATGAGAAAGTTGATTCCTTCTCTGGATTCTTTACTGCTTTCCTCTTGATTTCCAAATTCTTTTCAATCTCAGATTCATTTAGATTTTCCTCATTTCTTTTTAAAACACAATCTTTTTACCTTTTTTTCCTTTTTATTCTAAGTATTCTGTTGATTTTTTTGTATTTTTTTTTTCTTTGTGATTTTTTCTATAATTTTTTTCCAACCCCTGTTTTAGTGTGCTCAAGAACAACCTTTTATAAGCTAACAAAACCAAAAATGGCAAAACCATGTTGGTTTTGCCAAGAGTTTGTTAGATAAGATTATTGTTCATTCTCTCTTCTAAACTCCCTAGAAAGGTGTATTTTGGTTCTTTTTGTCTTTTTGTGAGCTCAAACCTATCAAAAGAAGATAACCATAAATTTTAAATAATCATGGTGGTTTTTTTCCTTCAATCATGTTTGACCAAGTGAGCCACTTTATAGAGATCATCGTGACAAACAAGATGTAAACATTGGATAGAAGTAGATGATCCTTATAAAGGGAATGTATATCTACCATAGGGATCAAATCTCATCTAATTGGAAAGTGAGCTCTCGATCAGTTTAAAACTATCAAATACAGGGGAAGCTGATTAGGGATAAAATGGTGTTGAGTTTATTGAACCAAAGTAGGTATAAACATGCGATGAGGATAGTTGATCCTTATAGAAAGGTGTTTCTCAGTCCATCAGTGATTGTTTAAGCCTATGAGGTGGTTAGAGATGCAACGTTCATTCGTTTGAAGATGGAAACTCAATCAGCCTTCTTGGTTGAAAAAAGATGACAAACAAGGACTAGACAATGTGTCACTCGTTCACTTCATTAAAGATGAGTGACATGTTGTTCAAATTAAACCTTAGAAATTAGGGTTTTTTAATTGAGATTTTGGAAACTTCAATTTGGTCCCTATTGTTTCAATTCTGACATACGCATCCTTAATCCACCCTAAAACTTTTTAATTTTTGCAATCGCACCCCTGAAAACTTTGATTTGAATCCTCTAATTTGAGCGCCTTTTTAAAATTGGTCCTTGGTTTTCAATTTTGTCAATTTGACCCACATCAACCATCAAACTTTCAATATCTTTCAAATTGACTCCTGATTTTGATTGATATCAATTCCCAAACTTACGCGCCTCACATTGATCCTTTGTTTTGAGATTCTTCAATTTGGCCCTTAATTCACCCTTGAACTTTGATTTTATTACAATTTCACCCTTGATCTCATTCAATTAAGCTTGTAAAATTAAATATGGTCCTCCAAAATTCTAATATTATCAATTAAGCTCAAATTAAGCTTCCAGACTTAATGTTTCATCAATTAAGTCCTTAATAAAATTAATTTGACATATTAAGAGTCTAATTAAGTCCTTACACTTAATTAATTCTTTTATTCTCAACCTAAATTAATTTATAAACTTGATTAAACCTTTAATTGTATATATGATTAATTCAAATCAGCCTATTAAAAATATAATTAAGTCCTCAAACTTAATTTTTATACAAATTCATCTATTGTTTTTAGTTGAACTTCAATTTGCACTTCCTTTCACATTTATGTCATTCAATGGTACAATTAAGTTTGTAAAAAAGTCAATGATCCAATTTAGTCCTTCAATGGTGCAATTGGTTGCACTTCATCTCTCATTTATGCATATAGATCATTCTACGACCTGTTCTTGCCAACCAAGTCGTTTATCTTCCTGTATTTTTTTTATTTTACAACCTTTTTTCTTCTTTTTTTTTATTTTTAGTAAAAGAAAAGGATAAATTTAAAGGAACCAAAAATTAGGTTATGACAGTTCTGTCGTGCCGAGCATGATGTTGGATGGCAGGTCATGCTTGTCATAACTCGATTTTTATCCCATTTGTTTTTACTTTTTTTGAAAATTCCAAAACATATAGCAAAAAAATAACAAAAAATCTAAAAATATATATTTTTGATGTATTTTTTTTTGTTTTGTCATTTTCAACGTCTTTTCAAAATAATTAAAAATTTAAAAATCTACTTTTGACGCGTTTGATTTTTGACACGCTCATTTCAAAATCATTGATCAATTTTATAAAGTCAACATTGACGTTGCCTTTTTTCAAAAATATCAAAATAACAAAAAAATAAAAAACAAAAATATATGGACAAGGGGACCAAATATGCAAATGAAAAAGATGAGGGACCAAAGTGTTTTTTTAGTTGCTTAGGGACCAAGTAATGGGGAGGAAAAGGACAAATTTGTTTTGCCTATAAATAGGTGGTTGTACCACACACAAAGGGGGGAGAAGTTTTAGGGGGGAGCGAAAAAAAATCCAAAAACTATTTTTACACACTTTTCTCTCTAGCTCACACACTCTCCTAGAAGACACTTATACATGCAATACAAAAAAATACCTAGACCCCTTATTTTAAAAAAAACCCAACTGCCAGCCAATATTAGCATATCACTCCCACCCAAAACAACCTGCAACCACCTGAATAATAAAAGTTGTCGTGAGCTCTCTTCATATTCCATAGCTCTCAATAAAGATAACTATTTTCACACCACAGCGTGCTTCCCGTCAGCCACCATACAAAAAAGGACACCCATTGTGTGCCTCCACACAAGTCTCCTCTAGAACCCAAAATCACAACAACTACTGGTCCTCTCTCAGACCAAAAACAAAGAAAAACAAAAGGCCAGCAACTCTTCACCCTTCCCTCTTAGCTTTCACCATTACCAGTCCTTTTCCTCCTCCACCATTAAAAAAGAGAGCCACAACTGACATCCATACCCACAACCACCAACAACCTCAATTTCATTGTCAAAGACATAAAAATTAGCAGTCTCTCATTCATCTTTCAACTGCCAGTAATTTCTCATCACTATGACTTTTTCATTTTCCTAACATATGGTGAACAGTCAACCACCCTTTCCCCATCATTTTTTTTTAAAATTGCAATGACAACACACTCCCCACCACCAAGAACCACGACCTCTCTTCTTCCAGTGGTCATTGAACACAACTCAACCATACCCAGCCACGACCAACAACAACAATCATTAGTGGCAACTTGTGACCCTCAACCTTCTCCTCCCTTGCAATCAAACCAAGTCACACAAACCTAAAACAAATCATGACTTATCTATCATTCCCTCTAATCAAACTAAACCACCTAAACCTGAAACCAATAAGCCACAAACCTGACATTGTTGTTGACCCAACCTGCCCCTTTCGTTGTTACCAACATGACCCATCTTCTTCCATCGCGCCTTTCCCCCTGTTTATTATTGAAATAACTAGAAGGAGAAGAAAAAATAAAAAAACACATATAAGTGAATAAGAAAAAAAAGATGAAAGAGAATTGCTTGTGTTGATTCTCTCTTACAGGTATTTGGTTAAAGCCACCGCCAGTGCAGGAAAAAAGAGAAGAAAAAGATGTTTCAAATCCATCCAATTCTTTGTTTTACCCATGGCGACATGTGGATCCACACGCCGGCAGTGGCAGTGGCATGTGGAGACCATGTGCCCTCATTGTTCCTATACTCCTAACCTTGATTTAAGTAAAGCATAGAGACTTCGAACACCTTGGAAGGTCGATCCATAATCTCAAATTGTTTTTTAGATAAATTGAGTAAAAATTGTGAAGGATAAAATCTCATTGTTGTGTATAATTTTGGACTGCTTGGATGCATTATTTGATTTGAATTCATTTGTGTTTTTGGTTTGATAATTTGCATTGAATCGTAATTTTATTTTTTAGGTTGAGTTTATGTTGATTTGAACACTAAATCTTGATTCATGGGTTATGCTTGGATTGATGTTGATTTATTTGAATTAGCATGAAATTTGAATATAAGTTCGTGAAATTGATAAGATTTGTGTGGATGTTTGGTGTTGTTCGATGAACGATAATTTATTTTGAATTGATATCGTGGTTAAAATAGCCTTGATAAAAAAATTTATCTGTGTCTTGCCAAACACGATCTTCGTCCAGTTTTTAATAAATTTTTAATTTTTGGAAGATCACTTTGCAATTAATTTTGAATTCCCCATTTTTTGCTACCCTCACATATTTACTATTTGGAATTGTGACCTACACACAAGATGGCTTTTTTTTATTAAACGAATTGGTTCCTTTCCATAAAAACAACACAAAAAAATCTCTTTTTTTTATTTTAATTTGCATTTGGCCAAGTCTATTAAAAATAAATTATATTTGCATGTTTTAGCATATTAAAAAAACCATAAAAATAGTCTTTTTTTTATTTTTACATGTATTTTTGGATTTAGTAACCAGTTTATTAAAGTCATAATAATTTGGCCTATATTTGAAAAATACCAAAAAAAAATTGTTTGTCCCAATATCAAGGATTACAAACTTATACATAGAATGTATTCCTTATTTTAAAAGAAAAAATGCAAATATATATTTTGACTCTAGAATTGCTAGGTTTTAACTTGATAAGATAAGGACCTTCTTACCGAGAATGAATTTTCTTAAACCTTAAATAGACACACACTAGCTGAAAAACACAACAATACCTTAGTTTATATTAGATAAACAAACAATGCACCTTACCGTAGGTAAGGTGTGCTAGGCATGATACGTCCTCCTTCTACATAATCAGTCCCTTTATCTAAATTCTGAAACCGGTTAAGGTTTTTAGTGATCAAAATACTAAATAGTGATTTCATCCTTTTTTTAATGATAAGAAATAAGAATTCCTTGTTCTTTTTCCCATCATTAGAGAGATCCCGACCCAGAAGGATGATCGTCGCAGCGCCACACACATGCGACAATGCTACCTGGATTGAGGGGTTTTGAATGTATTATGATAAATCATAAAATTATGATTTGAAATGGATCATGAGTCATCACCTAGTATTATGGTCGCTAGGAAACCTAATGGTCTTCGAGAGTCTAGGTAAGGAGACTGGTTGTGTAAGGAAAAGATGTATTACTCTCATTGCACCCTAGCTATGGTAAACTGCATTGTTGATTGTTCAAAGTCATGTTTCAATTTGTTAATCAATCTAAAGTTTAAGAAAAGTCCTTAGTAAGGAGATCTTTATCTCACCAGGTTAAAACTCAACCATTCTAAAGCCCCCAAAATAGTTTGTTTAAGGTTTAAGAAATGTCCTCATTAGTAAGGAGATCCTTATCTCATCAGGTTAAACTATAATCATTCTAAAGCCCAAGAAACAATTATGGTTGTTTATTTGAAATTTTGGCTAAATCTTAATGGATAATCGCAAACTTGTTATGATACCCATTAAAGATTTTTTTTTTGTATTTTTCAAAGTATGATAAAATGCAATTTATATATTTCTTTTTATGAAATATGCATGAAAAATTTAGAATTTGACCGTATGCACATAAAATAAAACATGTTTTGGTATTTTTTAGATGAGGGAAAATGTTTTAGAATTTTTGGATTTTTTTTGAAATTTCAAAGAAAAGCAAATATTTTTAATATCGGGTCAGTATCTTACAAT